>SKEM01000033.1_pt1 | contig 112273 bp, 104 predicted proteins | sample 4826731 | NCBI WGS metagenome assembly SKEM01 (sample SAMN11008809, study PRJNA524170) | human gut metagenome | biome: Human fecal sample; material: Feces; isolation source: fecal sample from pouch patient p37 | host: Homo sapiens | place: Israel: Tel-Aviv | collected 2015-07-27 | reverse complement strand
AGCCGTGACTTTCTGGTTGATTACCGTCAAATAAAGGCCAGTTACTACCTCTATCCTTCTTCACCAACAACAGAGCTTTACGATCCGAAAACCTTCTTCACTCACGCGGCGTTGCTCCATCAGACTTTCGTCCATTGTGGAAGATTCCCTACTGCTGCCTCCCGTAGGAGTTTGGGCCGTGTCTCAGTCCCAATGTGGCCGATCAGTCTCTCAACTCGGCTATGCATCATTGCCTTGGTAGGCCGTTACCCTACCAACTAGCTAATGCACCGCGGGGCCATCCCATAGCGACAGCTTACGCCGCCTTTTATAAGCTGATCATGCGATCTGCTTTCTTATCCGGTATTAGCACCTGTTTCCAAGTGGTATCCCAGACTATGGGGCAGGTTCCCCACGTGTTACTCACCCATCCGCCGCTCGCGTTCCCAACGTCATCACCGAAGTGAATCTGTTGGTTCAGCTCGCTCGACTTGCATGTATTAGGCACGCCGCCAGCGTTCGTCCTGAGCCAGGATCAAACTCTCGTTTTTGAAAAGTTTGAATGATTGCTCATTCGATTATTTAAGATCTTTGTCTCAAATTTATTGCTTGCGAATTGACTTCGCTTCTTGTTTGGGTTTTTACACCCGCACACTTTTAGCGAAACTTTGTTCAGTTTTCAAAGTACTACCTCTGTCCGGTTAAACCAGACAGCTTTTATATTTTATCAAACCCTCAAGCTCTTGTCAAGAACTTTTTTGAATTTGTTTTTTTGTCGCTTTCGCTTTCGCTTGACGACATTTAAATATGTTACCAGCTTTTCTTTCGCTTTGCAAGTACTTTTTTTGTTTTTTCTTTGCTTGGCTTTTTATTCTGCTGTCTTCGTCTCTTCTCTCGAAGCGACTTTATTAATTTACCTTATTTTCTTCCTTTTGGCAAATCTTTGTTTTCGTTCGCTTCATTTATGAAACGCTTGGTTTAGTTGTAATTGTTTTTTCTGCCCTCTTCTCTTTTTGTTAACTATATTCTTTACATTCTGTTCTTTCTGCTTTTTACTCGTTCGTGATTTTCCCTTTTTTCGCCTTTTTTTGCCTAGATTTTTTTGTAAAAATTTGCTTTTTTTATTCTTTTTAGATTATTTTTCCATCACAATGATCTATTTCATGTTGAATCGTTTCAGCAACAAAGCCTGAAAACTCTTGCGTTTCATACTCTAGATTTATATTTTGATATTTCACTGTAATATGCTCATATCTTTTTACTGGTCGTTCACCATTTAAAGATAAACATCCTTCAGTTGCTAAATACTCATTACTTTTTTGGATAATTTTTGGATTAAACATCACCATAGGCATTCCTACTATATAAAACGCAATAATTCTTTTAGCTTCTCCAATCATATTGGCTGCTAAACCTGCTACTTTATTTCTATTTGCTAATAACGTATCACGTAAATCAACTGCCACTTGCATATCTTTTGCGTTTGCCAAAGTAGATTTTTGCATTAAAAAAAGTTGATCATGAATTATATTTTTTACTGCCATTATTTTTCCACATTTCTAAATAGTTTTTTTCATAATTATACTAAATCAAAAATTAATCTCGACAAAATTACTGATGAAACAAATAATAAATAATATTTTGAAACTGGAATTTAATAATAAATTTACGCTTGTACATAGTAAATACGCTAAAATGAGAGATAGACATATTTAATGGGAGGCCTAAGTCTTGAAGAAATTACTTATCAAACTTGCAGCTGCTAGTCTTTTATCAGCAACAGTACCAACAATGATTGCTCCAACTGCAACGGTTCATGCAAGTTCATATTCCAGAACTGAGATGCGTAATTTTGTACGTAATGTTTTTGCACAAAATAATAGTCGCGGTAGTGCGGTAATTATTAAGGATGGTCAACCGCAACAAATTAGTTACGGTTGGGCCTGGTATGGTAAAAAGATCGGCAATGGTAATGAACGCGTAGTTTATCCTACAGGTTCTTTACAAAAAGTTATTACTGCCGCAATTATTATTCAATTAATGAATGAAAATTTGCATACTAACCAACGCTTTTCACAATATACAAAAATTTCGCGTTGGTATCCTAATCTAAAAAATGCCGATAATATTACCTTAGGTCAACTGATGACACACACTTCAGGTATCAATGCAGTTAACACTGAAATTGTTCGTAATATTAATTATTCAGAAGACGATGCAATCAACTGGGCAATTGATAATGTGAACAACACTAGCACAGGCATCCCGGGAACATACTTTTACAATAATACGAACTACATTTTGCTTGCAGGAATTATCAAAAAAATTAGTGGCCAATCCTATGAAGAGAATTTTAACAATCGAATTGTTAACAAACTTGGTTTAGCCAATACATTCCTTTATCAAAACATCCCTAGCTGGAAGACGGATCCAATTTCTTATATATGGAACAATGGCAAAAACTATCAAGAACCTGAATATGTTTCAAGATCATTAGCCTCTCAACTACCGGGTGCGGGAAATATGTTCACCACACCAATGGATTATTACAAAATTCAGCTTGGTTTAACTAATGGAAGTATTTTAAGTCGAGGGGACTTTAGGTATCTTACTCATTTAAAAAGTAGAGTAAATGATTACTCTGGTGGTCTATATCTTGATAATAATGACACTATTAAATCTGCTTATGGAAATTTAACAAGTACTCACTTTGGTGCATGGATTCAAATGACAGCTGATAACCGCAATGGGTTAATCATGTTTTTAAACCAAACATCAGGCGATGAAAATGCCCAAAAGCAAATGGGATATCAAATTTTAAATCATATTAAGCCATATACATTCCTTAGTAAGTAGATAAAAAAGAAGCCTTAAGGCTTCTTTTTTATTATTCAAATAACAATTCATGCATTGAATTATCTAAAGGATGCTTTAGAAGTAAATTCATCCCTACCGCCGGCTTTTTCTTAACACCTAAAAGCTCTTCTTTAACTGAATCAGCCTGAATTGTAGCTTCTCCTAAATAGATGAACTGATTTCCGTCGGCATCGCTTCTTTTCACAAATAAATGTAAATGCATGTCTTTAGTATGCAATAACTTCTTTACCTCTTCTGAGTCTAAATGTCGTGGTACTCTAGTATACCAACGCAAGCTACGTCCATCTTCTAGGGTATTATGATATAGTGCATTTCGTTTTTCATGATCATCTTTACGATAAGTAATAAAAATTGGAGTATCTTTTTCACCTACACGATAGCCATACATTGGTGCAGAAACATCTTTAGCCCAATTAAGTAAACGACAGGCATCTTTTCTATCATATTGTTGGTACAACGTAAATTGACTTTGGTTATTGTACTGCCGATTTAGTTTAAGACCGACATCTATTACATCCTTAAAAAGCTGTTTAAACATTGAATTTTTATTCAATGCATTCCTTAATTCATCATTCAATTTATAATCAAATAAATTACTATGCTCAATTAATGGTCTATCACCATATTGAGCTTTTTTAGTAGTTTTTCCCTGCTTTACATCAAAAAATGATAAATCTAAAATATCGTCTACTGAACTTAACACTTCATCGTTAACATAGATTTTTTTATGTTGCAGCTTAGCAAGATAATCTTCTTGCTTAACAAAGTTTTGCTTCAACAGCATTTTTAACAAAACTAATTCATGTGCTCTTTTACCATTAAGTAGTTCTTTAGTGACAAAACTTAATACTTCATCTTCATATTTATTAAGCTCAATTGGTTCGCCCATTTTTTCTAAAAAGGTTGCATAACTACTTAGTCCGTGGTTATTTGCAAAAACTTCCGGAGCAACTGTCCCATATTGATAGAAATCTAACAAAAACGGAATTCGACCTAATTTATTTTTTAATTCTTGATAACTACTTCGTAACTCACGCATGCTATCCAATTTGATCTGATCAAGTGAAGCTAAAATTCTATCAGAAGCTATCTTACTAAAGTTAATTGTGGAAACATCAATAAAATTAGGTAATCTCGTCTCTCTTTTGACCTTATCTTTATCACGAGAATTGTCTTGATTCAACGCAATTGGAATTAAGTAATTATTTTTATAATTTCCAATAAAATCAAGAATTGTCACAAATTCTTTACCTGGATATTTTCTAAGGCCGCGCCCTAATTGTTGAATAAATACGATAGCAGATTGAGTATTGCGCAACATAATAATTTGATTCAATGAGGGAATATCTATACCTTCATTAAACAAATCAACAGCAATAATATATTCGATATCTCCGGCTGCTAATTGGCTTACAACTTCAATCCGTTTTTTATCACTATCCTTATTAGTCAATGCCACAGCAGGATGACCTTTTTCAGAAAAAAGATTTGCTAATTCATGCGCTTCTTCTTGTCTACTGCAAAATACTAAACCTTTAGCCTTATCTCCGCAGTAGCCATAATAATCCATTTCCTTTAAAACATAATTTACACGTTCTTTAGATGCTAAATAACGTAAATCTGTTGTTTCATCAATTATTTGATTATTGCTTTCATAGTCTTGCACACCCACATAATGAAAAGGAGCCAACATCTTTTCTTCTAATGCATCCCTCAACCGAATCTCATATGCTAAATTATAGTCAAAAATTTGATACACATTTTGCTCGTCCATTCTTTCAGGCGTCGCTGTCATCCCTAATAAGAATTTAGGTTGAAAATAATTTATAATTTTCTGATAACTAGGAGCGGCAGTTCTATGTGCCTCATCAATTAAAATGTAATCAAATTCGTTTCTAACTAGATCATCAAGCACATTATCTTGGCTTAATGTTTGAATTGTAGCAAATAAATATCTTTTATCAGTATCATGGTGATTACCGCTTAATATGCCATAATCTGACTTTGCTCCACCAATTACTTTGTAAAAACTATCAAGAGTTTTTTTAGCTATTTGCCGACGATGCACTATATATAAAAATTTTTTAGGCTTAAAGTCTTTCACAGCAAAAGCACCTAAATAAGTCTTACCCGTTCCAGTAGCCGAAACTACTAAAGCCCGCTTAGCTCCTTCATTTACTAATGAATTTAAATTTTTTAAAGCAGCTTTCTGCATTTGATTCGGCTCAATTTTTGCATTTGAAATGATTTTTTTAGTATTACTTACAGGTTTAATCCAATTTTTCTTGTATTCAGCTAGCCATTCATTAGTAAGAACAAAACTATTCTTTTCTAATTCAGCAAGTTTTTGTGCCATTTGTCTAGTTAGATCAGCCTGAGTTTTTGAACTAATCTTCAGAGCCCATTCATAATTGGTAAGAAGCGCTGCTCGGGTAAAGTTGGCACTACCAATTACCATTGTTTGATAATCTTTATGTTCAAACAAATATCCCTTGGCATGAAAGCCACTTTCTGTTGCAACTTTTATTTCTAAGTTAGGAATCTTTTTTAATTCTTCAAAAACCTTTGGATTATTAAAATTTAAATAGTTTCCTGTGATTAGTGTTCCGCTGACATTTTTTTGCGCTAAATCAGCAAGTACAACTTTCAAAGGAACAAGCATATCTTGAGTTATAAACGCTACTGCCCACGTAAATCCTGTACAACTATATAATTCGTTTCTCAAAATTGACCAAATTTTTTCATCATGATTATTGCTTAAAATACTTGGACCTAATGTTTCACTACCAGGATAGGATGAATCATACAAACCATTTAAGATCGCATCCTGCATTGCATTTGCCATATTTTGTCACCTCAAAACAATTCTACTAAAAAAGCATTCGCTTTTTATAAACGAACGCTTTTATTGATTTTGCCATTTTGCATACCAGCGATAAAGAATCAATAGTAATACCGAAACAATTGCACACATACCAACTAATGTCCAAATATAAATATGACGTAATCGGATCGGGGTTCCTTGTGCAGGAACAAAGGTTACAAAGAATGCCACAATAGTAATAACTAGTGCTACTGCAGCAATTACAATACTTAAATTGGGATTTTTGGTCATGTAATACATACGGTGATAATCTTCATGTTTTCTCTTCAAAACAATGTAAGAAATCAACATTATCATATAAAACATTAAATACTGTGCTGTAGTGGCAGCTAAAGATGCATTAAATGCAAAATCGGCATCAGCACCACTAGTAAAGGTAATTAATAATACAGAAATAGTTACAATACTTGATTGTAAAATCATAATTCCGATTGGTACACCATGCTTAGTAGCTTTGGCGAAAAATTTAGGCATGTAACCATCTTTAGCAGCTTCATACATCCCTTGGTTAGGACCAGCAATCCAGTTACCCAATTCACCGATAATTCCGCATGCTAGCATTATCCCAACAATTTTTTGTAAAACATCTCCTGGTAATCCAATTGAAGTAAGTAACTTACCATAAGTATAAACAAAACCAGTACTATTTTGAATTTGATCTTTAGGAACTGTCATTCCAATTGCCATACTACCTAAAAGATCAAAACAAATAGCTGTAATTGCTAAAGCAAGCATAACTTTTGAATATGACTTAGGATGATCCAAATTTTTAACATGTGGAGCAGATGCTTCACCACCACAAAAAGCCAACATGAAAGGAACAAATGCAACTAGTGTAGTGCCATTTAATTGATGTGAGATAACCGTATTACAATTAATTGTCATATGTAAGGGATGCCCTTGTAACACATAAACAAAAAACGAAATAATCAAAAGGATTACAGGTGTCGCAATTCCAAGAATGAAGAGCCATTCAGCGGTGTAGTATTAAACCAAGGCGTATTAAAAGTGATTGAAAGAGCACCAATAATCACATACATCATGGTATCCATCCCAACTGTAATATGGATCCATTGATAAAACATAGCAGACCATCCAGTCTTATCGCCCAGTGAACCTTTTACCCAAGTAAAAATACCGCCTTTTTCCCAACCGTTAATTGAAGCCATTTCACCAACCATTTGAGTGATGGGAATAAACCAGGCAATTCCAGCAATTAGCAAATAAAATAGTGCAGTAGCACCAGTCTTGCCAAACGGTGCTAGTTCGTCAACGGAAATAACCATTGAACTAGTCATCGCAAACAGCTTAAATGCCGTTAACCGATTGTACTTAAGATCTTGCTCTAAAGCCCAATCTTCTGTTTTCTCGTCATTCAAGAAAATTGAACCCCTATTTTTTAAAATGTCAAAAACATTATACTAGTGTTTTTGACATTTTAAAGGTTAATTTCAAGCAAAATTGGACAATGGTCTGCTCTTTTTTCGGTATCAATCATTTCTGAGCGAACCACCTTATTAGCAATCCTATTAGATACAAGCCAATAATCAATTCTCCATCCAGAGTTGTTTATTTTAGCGGTTTTTACACGTTGAGCCCACCAAGAATATACATCCGTAATATTACCGTGAACTTTTCTAAAAGTGTCTGTAAAACCAGCATTTAGTAAATTGGTAAACCCAAATCTTTCCTCATCAGTAAAACCGGCAGAATGATGATTATTATTTGGATGCTTCAAATCAATCTCAGTATGAGCACAGTTATAATCACCGCTTGCCAAAACTGGCTTGTGTTTATCTAATTCTTGTAAGTATTTAGTATACTTTTGATCCCAAACTTGGCGTTCACTTAATCTCTTCAATCCACTACCGGAATTGGGCGTATAAACTTGTGTCACATAAAAGTCATTGAATTCTAGAGTTATAATACGTCCCTCACAATCCATTGGTTCTGGTGCACCAATTACCGGATAAGAAACAATCGGAGTTAAATCCTTTTTATATAAATACATGGTCCCCGCATAGCCTTTTCTAGCAGGCTCTTCAGAAGAACGCCAAACATAATTATATTCAGGAAATTTTTCTGCTAAAATTTCCTGATGCTTTTTTGTTGGTCCAGTTGCCTTTAATTTTGTTTCTTGAATGGCAATAATATCTGGATTTTTAGCGTGAATTTTTTCTAATACCTGTCTGGTTTCTTCCGCTCTAGCTGAAGTTCCCGTTAAAGCCGCATTTAAAGAATCAATATTCCATGAAATTAAAATCATCGTTCTCTTCCCTTCAAGTCAAGTTCTTTTTTATTAATTATAACTAAAAAAGGAAACGGGCTGATCTAGAAACTTTCTAAATCAGCCCTTTAAGGGAGTTGTGTTGAATGAGAATAACGAGATTTTTTTACATTAGCCTACTCATCACTAATGTTGTGAAAATAAATAATTAAGGTTAACAAAACGTTCAACGCTAGAGATGAAGCAGGGGACTTAATTACCTACTTTCACAAAAAGGGGATAGACTTTTCCAATTTTTCAAGCTTAAAGTCGCATAGGGGACGGCTTTAAGATAATACCCAATGTATGATTGTCAAAGCCCAAAATAGGATGTATTAATAAGGAATTAGAAGATTTGTTACCTTCTTACAAATCATCTCTATTTGTTGCGTTGTTTTTTGTTATGAGTATATATTACATTTCAAATGACAATGTGTCATCATTTATTTACTTGTCTTAATAAATTTTTTATAGTTTTTCATTTGTTTTCAATGATGTTTCACGTGCAACTGCTTTTTTAGAAAAATATTGTTTTTGTGTTTTGTTGAACAAACGGAAGTGTATAATGAGGAATGGTCATACTAATAAATTTTACGGAGGTTAAATTTATGACAAAGATTTTTGCTTACGCTATTCGTAAAGACGAAGAACCATTCTTAAACGAATGGAAGGAAGCTCACAAAGATATCGATGTTGATTACACTGATAAACTTTTGACTCCTGAAACTGCAAAGCTTGCTGAAGGTGCAGACGGTGTTGTTGTTTACCAACAATTAGACTACACTCCTGAAACCCTTCAAGCATTGGCAGATGCTGGCGTAACTAAGATGTCATTACGTAACGTTGGTGTCGATAACATCGACATGGACAAGGCCAAAGAATTAGGCTTTGAAATCACTAATGTTCCTGTTTACTCACCAGACGCTATTGCTGAACATGCTGCTATTCAAGCTGCACGTGTATTACGTCAAGACAAGCGCATGGACGAAAAGATGGCTAAACGTGATTTACGTTGGGCACCAACTATCGGCCGTGAAGTTCGTGACCAAGTTGTCGGTGTTGTTGGTACTGGTCACATTGGTCAAGTATTTATGAAGATTATGGAAGGCTTTGGCGCAAAAGTTATTGCTTACGATATCTTCAAGAACCCTGAACTTGAAAAGAAGGGTTACTACGTTGATTCACTTGATGACTTGTACAAGCAAGCTGATGTAATTTCACTTCACGTACCAGACGTTCCAGCTAACGTACACATGATTAACGATGAATCAATCGCCAAAATGAAAGATGGCGTTGTAATCGTAAACTGCTCACGTGGTCCACTTGTTGACACTGATGCAGTAATTCGTGGTTTAGACTCAGGCAAGATCTTCGGCTTCGTTATGGATACTTACGAAGGCGAAGTTGGTGTATTTAACAAGGACTGGGAAGGTAAAGAATTCCCAGACGAACGCTTGGCAGACTTAATTGATCGTCCAAACGTATTGGTAACCCCACACACTGCCTTCTACACTACTCACGCTGTACGTAACATGGTTGTTAAGGCATTTAACAACAACTTGGAATTAATCAAGGGCGAAAAACCAGATTCTCCAGTTGCTTTGGACAAGAACAAGTTCTAAAGCCATTACGAAATAGCAAACGTCTAGAAAACTTTTGATTCCTAGATAAAAATAAAGATCGAAATTCAGCTGAATTTCGATCTTTTTATTTTTGCTATCCTCCTGATAACAATTGGCTGTTACATTGGATATATGCAAGCACATTACTATCGTATTCCTGATCACAAAAAATTAATTATCGGTAATAATCAAAAAAATGAGTTAAAACTACATAAAACATACAAAGCTACAACTTATAACGTAGGCTTTGGCGCATATAATCATAATTTTGATCTTTTTATGGATCACGGTGAATTAAAGAATGGCAAAAAAACACAAGGTCATCGCGGTACTGCAGTTTTAAATTCAACTAATGGAGTTATTCAAACTATGAAAAAACAAAATCCTGATTTTATGTTTTTTCAAGAAATTGATACCCACTCTACTCGTAGTCATTATGTTAATCAGGTAAAAATGGTTGAAAATCATTTTCAAAATTATGATTATACTTTTGCCAATAACTTTCATACCGCCTTCTTAGCTTGGCCACTATATGACCCCACGGCAGTGTCCAATCAGGCTTGCTAAGTATGAGCAAATATAAAATGACCTCTGCGATTAGAAGAAAATATCCCATTACAAGTGCATTTATTTCAAAATTTACCGATTTAGATCGCTGTTTTGTCATCATGCGCTTTCCTATAACAATGGTAAATACCTTGTAATAATCAATAGTCATATGTCTGCTTATGACAAAGGTGGAAAGATGCGTAAAGCACAAATGAAACTTATTTCTAATGTAATGGAAAAAGAATATCAAGCTGGGAATTATGTTATCGTGGGTGGTGACTTTAATCACGCTCTAGGAAAAGATATGTTAACACACTTTGACTATCAAGAAAAAATACCGGATTGGGTATCGATCCTTGATCAGAAAATGTTGCCTAAAAATTTTACTATGGTTAAAGCTACTAACCGAGATAAAATTGCTACAGTTCGTTCAACTGACATGAAATATAATCCTAAAATTAATTACATGACAATTTGTGATGGTTTTATCGTTTCTAAAAATGTTAAAGCTAAAGCAACCAACATTAACACCGATTATCGCTATGCAGATCACAATCCTGTCAGACTAGAATTCAGTTTAAAATAAAAAAATCGTTACTACATCAAAGTAACGATTTTTTATTCTATTTCTAAATACTTAGCTAAAACTTGCAAAACACCATTTTCATTATTTGATGGGGCTTCATATTTAGCTACAGCCTTTGCCTTTTCATTAGCATTAGCCATCGCATAACTATAACCACAGACTTTAAGCATCCCGATATCATTTTCACCATCACCAAAAGCAATCAAATCTTTTTGGGCAATATCATAATACTTAAGCATATCCGCTACACCTTTAGCCTTGTTAATACCTTTATGAACTAAGTCAATTGTCATATTACCGCTACTAGTTCCGTTGATACAATCACCATATTTTTCATTAAAACGATCCTGAATAATGGTAGCCAGCTCATCATCAGCAGTTAGACAAACTTTTAAAATAGAATCGCTAGGATTAATATCATTGAATTTATCGATCTCTTTTACTTTACGATAATAAATCCTAATATCATCTTTCATTGCTTTGTCCATACTCTTTAAGATATAGCAATGATGCTCCGCACTAACCATAATAATTGCTTCAGGATATTCTGTTTGAATAAAATGCAGTAACTTTTGGGCAATATCATAATCCATTGCTGTCTTTTTAATTACTTTACCGTCTGCTTCTAAGATTGCGCCATTTTCAGACACATAATCAATTCCACTGCTAAATTCCTCAAAATATTCATGTGATCTAATTAATTGATTTCCAGTTGCTGAAATAAAAGGAATGTTGTTTGTCTGTAGCTTTTTTAAAATCTTGCCAAATAGTTCATGATCAAAAGTTTTATTATCAGTTAAAAAAGTGCCATCCATATCAACAGCAACGGCTTTAAAGAGTATTGTAGTCATATGTATCAACCTTTCCAATACCCTTATCTTACTATGTAAGCGCTTTTTAAGCATTATTTTTCAAACAAAATAAAATTTCTTTCACAGGTAATCATATGTTTCACTTTATGCAATAAATTTTTATCTATAACTATATGGATATTGAACTTTTTCGGGCACCTTATCCCAGGTTACTGTATGACCTGCACCATGAGAACAAAAGACAGAATTAGGCGTATTTTCTAAATCGGAGACTGGATCATAAGCCATTTTTTCAATTATTTCTTGAGTATTATGGCATGGCAAATAACCTTTAACCACGCATTCTAGATTTCCATCACCATGAGTATAGCTACGTACTTCAGCTGCATAATCTTGCATTTCACTAACTGGTGCACTTCCAATAATAATCGCACGATCACCAATATTTTCTGGATCATCAAAATTGCCGTGCATGCGTTGAATATCATTCATCGCACGGCCAACTTGATCTTGGCTCACTTCCAAGTGAAAATCATACCAAGGTTCAAGTAACTGCAATTTATTTTGACTCTTCAATTCCATTAATCCTTGACGAACTGCACGGTATGTAGCTTCTCTGAAGTCACCACCAACCGAATGTACAATGCTTCCTTTACCACTAATAAGTGTAATTTTTAAATCAGTAATTGGCATCCCTGTTAACACGCCAAGATGTTCTTTCGATTTTAATGCAGTCATAATTTGATGTTGCCAATTTTTAGTTAAAACTTCTAAATTACACTTATTTTCAAAAACAACACCACTATTTTTTTCACCGGGTTCAAGTAATAAATGTACTTCTGCGTAATGGCGTAATGGCTCAAAATGACCTACCGCTTCAATGGAATCAATAATTGTTTCTTTATATAGAATATTCCCCTGATCAAAACCAACTTCTAAGTTGAATCGCTCTTTTAAAAGCTGTTCTAAAATTTCCAACTGTATCTTACCCATTACCTGAACGTGCATTTCTTGTAGATGTTCTGACCAAGTAACATGCAATTGAGGATTTTCATCTTCTAAATTTTTCAAAGTATTTAAGCATGCATGTAGATCATCAGGTTCAAAATTAACTCGATAAGTTAACACAGGTTTAAGCGTTGCATTTAATGCATCTGAAGTATTGAAACCTTCACCAGGGTAAGTCTTAGTCAAGCCTGTCGCCGCAACTATTTCACTGGCACCAATTGAAGCAACCGTTGTAAACTTTTCACCATTGTAAACACGTAGTTGATTTACCTTTTCATCATTCAGCTCACTTTTTGCCTTTAATTCGCCCCCTAAAACTCTTAACCACGTTAGACGTTCACCATTTTTATCATGTGTGATTTTAAAACATCTTGCTGCAAAATCTTTACCCAAATCGGTCTCTTTAGTCCACTGATCAAGACTAGTTAAAAATTCTGAAATACCTGTCAATTTTAATGCGGAACCAAAATATATTGGGAAAACTTTTCGCTTCTCAATTAAATCTTGAATATCTGTATCTTCAATTCGATTATCATTTAAATATTTCTCTAATAACTCATCATCACTAGCTACAATATTTTCATAAAAGTCGTCATCAATCTTAGAAAAATCAACGCTATTTTGTGACAAATTAGTTTGAATATCATCTAAAACTTGGACTTTATCAGCGCCCACTGTATCCATCTTATTAACAAAAATAAATACTGGAACATTACGTCTCTTAAGCAAATTCCATAAAGTCTTCGTATAATTAGTAACACCATCTGAAGCAGAAATTACTAAAATTGCATAATCTAACACACTGAGAATTTCTTCTGTTTGAAACGCAAAATCAACGTGTCCTGGAGTATCTAGTAAAGTAATGTCTGAATTATCCGTCATCAACTTAGCTTCATGCGAAAAAATAGTAATCCCGCGAGCTTTTTCTAGTGCATCTGTATCTAAAAATGCATCTCCATTATCAACTCTTCCTAAAGTTCTTATATTGCCAGCCTTATATAGTAAGCTTTCTGAAAGAGTAGTCTTACCCGCATCAACGTGAGCAACTATTCCCATTGTTATTTTTTTCATTGATTATTTCACCTTAAAACAAAAAAGTATCTTATCTCAAAGATAAAATACCTACTAAGTTAATTCAATTAATACTTCTTTTGAAAATCATTTTGCATTAATTTAACAAATTCTGGATAGTTTTCCACTTCAAAAATTGGGTGTAGATGCAAAGTATTTTTACGATGGCGGTGATTATACCAAATACTGTCAAAATTATACTTTTCTGCACCCAAAATATCAGATTGTAGTCCATCGCCAAAAAAGACAGTTTCATCAGGACCGATTTCGGTTCTACTAAAGAAATAATCAAAAGCATGCGGATTAGGCTTAGAATAATGTGCTTCTTCAGAAGTAACAATCAAGTCAAAATATTTTTTTACACCCGCTAATTCCAGACGATGATTTTGCATAAATTTTTCACCATTACTCAAAACAGTTAATTTATACCCCTGCTTTTTAGCAAACTTCAAAGTATCCTCTACTCCTGGCAATAATTGATGTGCTTCACCAAAATATGAACGATATTCATCCATCGCCTTATTTCCATCAATTTCAAGATTGAAATGATCTTTAATAAAATCGTGAAAAGTCATTTCGCTTAACTGCTCATAAGTTAATTCACCTTGTTCAAGTCTGCGCCATAATCCTTGATTGTAAGCATGGTACTGGCGCTGAAGTTCTTGAGATAGTGGCCAATGGTGGGCGTTAAAAAGACTGTGCAAAGCAAAATCTTCAGTTGCTGCAAAATCGATAATAGTATCATCAACGTCAAAAATAATTTGTTTATAGCGCAATGTCATTAGTCCTTTCCTTATTTTCTCGGAAATTAATTATATCAATTTTTTAAATCAAGTGAAAAAATTGATTGACATCTTTTTAATAACTATTTAAAATTGTGGCAACAAGTAATTTGAATGAAAGGAAGATTTAACCATGTTTAAGAATGTAGTAATCAATCGTTGGCAATTCCAGCACTAGAGTTGTTTCTGCACGCTTAATAGTACAGATGCGACTCAGATATTTCGCATCTGTGCTGGTAAATCTTCATGAAAAAAGTAACCCGCACGGATTTAATAAACGTGCGGGTTTTGTTTTGGACATTTCCCGTAAAAACCGGAAATGTCCTTTTTTTGTTATTAGGAGTAAGCCATGAAAAGATTAATCGGAACAATTATTAGTCTCTTCGTCTTTTTAATTGCTGCATTTGTTGTAGAAGTAAATAAACAAAATACAGCACAAAAAGAGAAAGTGGTAGGCATTTTACAAACCATGTCTCACCCAGCTTTGGATCAAATTCATCGCGGAATTATTCGAGGTTTAAAAGATGAAGGATATGAAGAAGGAAAAAACATTAAAATTGATTTTCAAAATGCTCAAGGTGATCAAAGCAATTTAAAATCGATGAGCGATCGTTTTAATCAAGAAAATGTCGCTGTCACAATTGGAATTGCTACCCCAGCTGTTCAATCCCTAGCCAATCAACCAGGAAATACTCCCGTAATCATGGGAGCTGTCAGTGATCCAATTGGTGCTCATTTGGTTAATACCATGAGTCACCCCGGTGGAAAAATTACAGGGGTTCAAGACAGACAACCGGTCGGTGCACAATTAAAACTTTTACAAACAATTTTACCCAAAGCCAAAACAATCGGCGTCATTTATACCTCTAGTGATGACTCATCTGCTTCTGAATACCGCGAATTCAAAAAGTTAGCTGAAAAAGACGGCTTAACAGTCCGTCCCTATACCATCACTTCTACCAATGATATCGAACAAGTTGCCCAAACGATGGCTGGTAAAGTTCAAGCAGTGTATGTACCTACTGATAATACTGTAGCTTCAGGTATTGCAACTTTGCTTAAAGCAACAAATGAAGTAAAAATTCCTGTTTTCCCTGCTGCCGATACTATGGTTAAGTCGGGTGGTCTTGCCACTAGATGCGTCAGCCAATTCGATATGGGGGTTTTAACTGGTCAAATGGCTGGTCAAATTTTAAAAGGTAAAAATCCTGCAGATACTCCTGTTAGACGAGTTACCAGTTACGAAACCGTAATCAACCAAAAAGCGGCTAATGAATTAAACATTCAAATTCCAGAGAGCGTAATTAAAGCCGCACAAAAGAAAGGACGGATTATCAAATGAGTCTAATTACATCAACTATCGGACAAGGACTTTTATGGGGTATTTTAGCACTCGGTCTTTTTCTAACTTTTAGAATTTTAAATTTCCCAGATATGACAGTTGAAGGAACATTTCCTTTTGGTGCAGCTATCTGCGTTAGTGCTCTAGTAAACGGCGTTAACCCTTTAATTGCTACAGCATTATCATTTTTAGGTGGTATGTTAACTGGATTAACCACTGGTCTTCTTTATACTAAGGGAAAAATTCCAGTTTTACTTGCTGGAATTTTAACGATGACTGGTGTCTACTCAATTAACTTACGCATTTTAGGCAAAGCTAACGTAGGTTTATTAAACAAAGCCACTTTACTTAATGAACATTTTTTGGATAAATTACCAGCAAACTTTCCTACCATTGTTGTTGGCCTAATTTTCGCAATAGTCATTATCTTTTTATTGGCATTATTTCTTAATACTGACCTTGGTCAGAGTTTTATTGCAACTGGTGATAATGAAAAGATGGCTCGCTCACTTGGAATTAACACCGATAATATGAAGATCTTAGGCTTAATGCTCTCTAACGGTTTAATTGGTCTTGCTGGTGGACTTTTAGCACAAAATGGTGGGTATGCTGATGTCAACATGGGTATCGGAACTATGGTTATTGGTCTTGCCGCCATCATCATTGGCGAAGTTGTTTATGGCAACTTAAGTTTGACTGCTCGTTTAATTGCTGTAGTCATTGGTAGTATTATCTATCGCTTAATTTTACTCTTAGTCCTTCAATTAGGTTTAAGCACCAACGACTTCAAGTTAATTTCTGCAATTATTTTAGCTATCTGTATGATGCTTCCACTATTTGAAAAGAAATTCCATATGACTAAATTGCTTAAAAAAGGGGTTCAAAAACCATGAGTACAATTTTAGATTTACAAAATATTATTACTACAGTTAATGTGGGCACTAATGAAGAAAAACAAATTCTTAAGAATATCAATTTAAAATTAGAAGATGGCGACTTCGTTACGCTACTTGGAACCAACGGTGCTGGTAAATCTACTTTGCTCAACATTATTAACGGTTCAATTACTCCTACCAGTGGAAAAATTATTTTAAAAAATCGTGATTTAACCAATTTGTCTGAAGTAAAAAGAGCTAAATACATCGCTCAAGTTTTTCAAGATCCTAAAATGGGAACCGCTCCAAGAATGACAGTCGCAGAAAATTTACTGTTAGCCACCAAACGTGGACAGCGACGTGGGTTACATCTTAGAAAACTGGATAAATATATGAATGAATTTAAGCAAAAAACCTCTCAGCTTCCTAATGGATTAAATGAACGTTTAAATACATTCGTTGGAAACCTATCTGGTGGCCAAAGACAAACACTTAGTTTTTTGATGGCCACAATTAACAGACCTGATTTACTTTTACTTGATGAGCATACGGCAGCACTTGATCCTAATACTAGCCGTGAACTACTTGAATTAACGAATAAAGTGGTTCATGAAGAGAAATTAACTTGTATTATGATCACACATCAGTTGAGGGATGCAATTAAGTATGGCAATCGTACTATTATTTTAAATAGTGGTCAAATTGTCTTAGACGTTAAAGGTGAAGAGAAAAAGAAGTTAACTGAGGAAGATATTTTGCAGTATTTCACAGATTAATAACGTAATTAGCTTATTTAATAATCTTTACAACACTTTTCTACAAAAATGAATAATCGTTATTATAGAAACTTTTTATGAACTTATATTTTAGGAAAAATATTAAATAACCTCTTGCATTTAACAACATGGGTTATATAATAAAATTGTAAGGAATGAGGAACCAAAAGTGCCAAACAATTAGTGATATAGAAATACGAGGTATTCATTATGTTAGAATCAAATAAATTAGTTAAAGTTGTTTCTGTTGCAATTGCTTCAATGAGCTTGTTGGGTGTTAGTGCTTCAATTACTCAAGCTGCTAGTTTTAATGCTCCAAAACTTGGGGTTTCAGAAGTTATGCCTTCTAACCCAGCTATTAAAAAAGTCTCAATGGGTTCAACTTATACCGCCAAGGATGTTAAGAAAGTTAGCGGTAAGAAGATTGTTAAAATCAATAGCAGTCAATGGTTAAACACCAAGGATGTTGTTAAAGACTAATCTAGATCAAAATTCATCAAATAACTTATGAATACCAAAATAAAAACCGTGTTGTGATCACTCCTCATAACACGGCTTTACTTTACAAAAAAAATCTGGAATTAATTTCAGATTTTTTATTATTTTACATAGGTTTCTTTAATACTAATTACTGACAATGCAGCTAAAAATCCTGAGATACCAGTAATCAACATCATAGCTGGCATTGAATTTCCTACAAGTGGGAAAATGATAAAGCTAAGTAGTGAAGCTACAATCTGCGGTAAACAAATAGAACAATTAAACAAACCAAGATATGTTCCCATATGTTTACCAGATAAAGCATTAGATACCATAGTTAAGGGATAAGTATTCATACCTGCCCAACTGATTCCAATTAAAATAAATGAGATAATTAGTAGCATTTGTGAATGAACTAAAAAGATCGATGTATAGCCAACAGCACCTAATAATAAACTTATACCATAACCTAACTTGTGATGATTATTTGGCACTTTAGCTAATACATATGACCAAATTACGGCTGCAATTGATTGTACGGCAGTAAGTACACCAAACCAATTACCTGCAATTTGATAACCAGATGAAGATGCAGACGTAGTGTTCCATACGTTTTGCGCAATCGCTCCTGTTGCATAAGTTGAAAGATATTGAAATGAAATCCAGCTAAAAAATTGAACTAATGAAACTTGCCAAAATACTTTTGGTGCCTTCTTTAATAATTTAATCCAACCGCCACCTTCTTGGTTATCAGATTCTTTAATACCATGATAACGAGCATAGGTTTCTGGATCATACTCATGCACTCTAAAGATAGTAAATAATGAAGTAATTACCAAAACAGCCGCACCAACATAAAATGAAATTACAACTGATTGTGGCACTACACCTTTTTTAGCCGTATTAGCAACACCTAAACTAGTTAAAAGAAACGGAAAGAATGCAGCAATTACAGCACCAAAATTAGAAAGCATACTTTGAATTCCATAGGCGTATGATTTCTGATCATCATTAACCATATCCCCAATCATCATTTTAAATGGTTGCATAGCCATGTTAGAAGCCACATCTAATACAGCAATTGCAACGGCACCAAAAATAAGTGCTTCTAACGACCCATAGCCTAATCCAAAACTACCAACATTTGGTAAAATGATCATTGTTATTACTGCAAAAATCATTCCAATTAATAAATATGGTAAACGACGACCAATTTTAGGAATCCAAGTACGGTCTGATAAAGAGCCAATTCCTGGTTGAACTACCAATCCTGCAAGTGGTGGTAAGATAAAGAACCAACCCAGTTTAGTTGGATCAGCTCCTAATGTTTGGAAAATTCTACTCATCTGTGAAGTTTCCAATGTAAATGCAATTTGCACACCCAAATATCCTAAACTAATCATCCAAATTGTAGTACTAGCAAGTATAGGTAACCCCGTATTTTTTTGCTTCAAAATTTTCCCTCTTCTCATATATAAATCGCTTTCATTTAGTTAAATGATATCGGTTACTGAAAGAGCTTTCAATACAGTTTTACCTGTTAACGGTAACTTAATTGCACTAATTTCTTTATTTTTCATAAAATTTCTAAACCGTATCTCCCCTATTTATCTGTGTTAATAGTAAAATATTCTCATAGACATGGAGGTATGATGCATTATGCTTTCACTTTTATTAACCATCTTTCTAATTTGGCTATTTTTCAAATTAGGTATTGGCCTAATTAAAATCTTAGGCTTTTTAATTATGGTTGGTTTAATTTTTGCATTTTGTGCCTATTTGTTAATTCCATTTTTAGCATTATTTACTATTGGTGGCTTAATATGGGCTGTAATTAAATAATTTAGGAAAAATAAAAGAGGCGTTGAACGCCTCTTTTTTACATACTTTTTAATTTTTGAATAATTAATTTAGCTAAAATTTCATAGCCTATATCTCCAAAATGTAGACCATCATTCAAACTACCTCTACATATTTTCTTTAATTCTCCTCCATTAATCATCGCTTGCTGAAAATCAATATACTCAAAATTATAATCTTCAGCCACGGTTCTAATAACTTCACTATACTTTTTGATTAAATGATTATCACGTACACGCTGCTTTTCTTCATCTACTGCTGGCGGTGAAACTAGTAACACATGTGGTGGATAATATTCACAAATTACCGCCGAACAAATCAATTCCATATTTTGCTTAAACTGTCTTATTGGAACTTGCTTATGGGTTGCTAAATCATTAGTTCCCAATAAAATGACTAAATTATCACATTTTTTCACGCTTAAAACTAATTCATCTAATTTTGCAAAAAAAGCTCCTGAATTAATTCCAGATATCGCAGTATTTTCAATCTTTATGTCAGGTAATAATTGCTTTAAATTCCAATTAATATGTGGCTCATGTTTATTTTCTTCACGTGCAATAATGCTATCACCTGTTAGTAATAGTTTCATTTTTCTTCCTTTTTTGTTTTTCTAGCAGATTTAATACCTAATATATCTAAAAAGAATGTAAATATTGGCACTCCGACAATTAAGCCCCACGTACCCCAAAAATGTTCTGCAACTAATAACACTAAGAAAGTATAAAAAATCGGTAATTCAGTTTTACTAGACATAAACTTAGGATTTAATACATAAGCTTCAATTGCATGAATAATCATAATCATAACGAAAATATAGATTACATAGCGAATTCCTCCAACGGAATAGCCTACAACGCTTAGTGGAATCAGTGATATTATTACACCTGCGACTGGTACCAAACTTAAAATAAAGACCATAAGTCCCAAAGCAATAATCTGTGGCATTTTCATGACAGCTAATCCAATCATCGTTAAAGCTGTATTACACACGGCAATAAAAAATTGGGCTTCGAGTACTACACCAAATGTATTTGTAAATTTCTTACCAAAATATCTAATATCTTCAAATAACCATTTGAAATAGCCACTTTTAGTGAATAAGCTAGAAAATTCTTTCATCTTTTTTAATTCAATTGTGTAAAAGAAGCTCAAAATCAAAGACATAAATGTAGCAACTGTTAATGTTCCAATACTTGTAGCCGTATGTACAGCAAATGTCATTGCATGTTTTGCTTGAGTGATTACCTCGCCTTTACTTATATAACGATTTACATAAGAAAGTAGCTGTGATGATTCATTCGATTCATAAAATGCTACTACAGATTTCACCATTTTAGAAATCTGTCCTACTAACATAGGCAAATAAACCGTTATAACAAAATACAGTAATGCCAAAATTATTAAATATGTGACAACTACGACTATTGCAGTTGGCATTCTAGGTATATAGTGTTGCACTAATTTTATTAGATGCACAATTACATAAGTAAAAATGAATGTTAACAGAATTGTATTCATCATGGCTCGCACTTCATATAGAAATACGATTAATAATATGAAGACTACAAATCTACGTAAAGGTACATTATTTATAAATTTTCGCCAAGTTATATTCATAGTTAAACCTCATTTTCTAATTATGATGATTGTAACATTATTATTTTTCGGCAAATGAAAAGAATCTGGATTAATTACCAGATTCTTTTGCTTTTTTATTGCTTTCTTTTCTTAAAATATCTTTTTTAATTTCTATAAATTTCGGAGCATCTAAAAATTCTAATCTAGGGAAACTCTTAAGATATCTTCTATCATTCCAACTCAAACGATGTGGACTCAATTCATCAAAATGTTGAATAACTGAATGGTGCCAATCGCCCACTTTAAGTTTTCCTTTTTCGGGCATGCGACTCTCGACTTTCGCTCTAACACGTTCAATAAATCTGTTAATATGTGCATCCCACATCTTCGTAGTAGTATGAAATCTTTCAACACTAATTACAGTTAAGATCGTATCAAGTCCCATTACAATAGTAATTCCTACTGCCAACCAGCCATGCATTTCTTTTTCCTCAGCATTAATAATTTGTAAAATAAGTGGTTGAACAAATTTAATTAATAAAACTACACCGACTCCCCAAAAAAGTGAAATAGTTGGTGCAATGCGTCCTTGAATATTACCTTTTAAATTTGAATAATCCCATAATTTCATATGGAATATTTTTTCAAGAAGCCAACTGGCAATATATTCAAAAGCAGTTGCTACAATGATTCCAACAATGAATAATAAAAATATATTATTTTGTACTTTATAAGTACATATAAGGATCGTCGTTACGGCAAAACCATAGACGGGACAATACGGTCCAAATAAAAATCCACGATAATCAAAATGATGATCTTTTATTGAACAATATATTGTTTCCCATAGCCAGCCAATAAAAGAATATGTAAAAAATAAAACAATAATTTTCGAAATAGAGTATGGCATTTTTTATCTCTTTCATGCTACAAACTTATATCTACATAATACGTGAAAGAGGTAATTTTGGCTATTGAAAATATAGATTTTATAGCTAAATATACATTATTTTCCTAATTTTTTATAAAAAATTATAGTAGATATACTCAAAAAAATAATACCAACTATACTAAGGACAATTTCACCATTTTCTCCCGTCTTAGGTAGATCATTTTTATTTGTAGAATGACTAGTTGTACGCGTTCGTTTTCCCTTTAAAACTGGATCTTTGCTAGTTTCTTCAATATCTTTTTCATCTGTATCCTGAGTAATCTCTTTAGGAGCAATTTTTTCTGAAGTTGTATCAAACCCAGCCAAATTTATCTTAGATGTAGGCATAGTTAATCCAATTTGCTTTTTCTCATTAGTTTTTTGCTCAAGTTGCTCTTTTGATTTTAATTCTGTGTCTTTCTCTTTTGCTTTACCTTTTTGTTCATTAAACAATTTTGCTAAATCAGACAAAAATCGAGAAATCTTTTCTTTTTGCTGATTATCATCTTTATTTTCTTGAAGAAGTTGACCCTTAATTTTAACGTTATCGCTAATTTGTACTTTGGCACCATACACACTATTTTTCTTATTACCAATTATTCGTACTACATTTACAGTAGAACTAGTATTATCAGCGCTAGTAGCATATTTAACGACGATTTGCCCACCATCTAAGTTGAGTTTTATCCCCTGATCAAATTCAATATTATCTTTAGTCAATTCAATATTTTTTCCATTAAGACTAACTTTTACTGTATTACGATCAATTTTTTGTCCTTTGATATCGTTAATAATCTTCACTTTTTCATCTTGAGAATTAATTTTTATTTCCCACGCAATTTCATTTTTATTTCTATCATACTCGCCGGTAATATCAGCTACAGTACTGTCATTAAGTTGCGGACGATTAGATATATACAGCTTTTCATTGATACTGCCTGCACTTAACGGGATAAATTGATTGGTATCCGTATTATTTTTTATTTGTATATCAAAATCAATTTTCCCATCAATATTATTAAATTTTTCGACTTCATCATTAAAATACACATGAACTCGATCATTATCGACAATATATTTTCCAACTTCGTGTGTTTTACCAGTATTATCTTCAATTATTAATTTCTTACTTTCATTAATTGTCTGTACATTTATCCCTTTTTTATCAGAATCTAGCGAAATTAACATGGTACTATCTTTAGTAAATTTATTTTTTTGATCATTAAATTTAACTGTAATATGTATAAAATCGCCATTATTAAATATATTAGTTCGTCCGTCATCCACTTGAATTACAGTAAAATTATTACTCAAATCTGATGCATACACCGATTTAATACTTTGCGTAAAAAACAAAGTAATAAAAAATATAATGCCTACTAGAAATTTCTTCACATCTATCCCTCACTATTTTTCTTTTTTTAGTGAGATTATAGCGAACAAAAGAATATTTAATATGCAATTATTTAAATAAAATGACAAATTTAGATTTTTGTCACTTTTTTTCTAGACAAAAATCTAAATCTGTTTAAAAAAGCGGCTCGCTTTTGCGAGTCGCTCTAAGTTAATAATTCAATCTAATTTTAAGTGAACCTGTTTCTACACATTCCCCAAAACATTTCATTGCTATATCATAAGCAGCCTTTGCCGTTTGATTATTAGCCATTTGCAATTTATTTTGTAGTGCTTCACCATCAAGTGCTTGAACCTCTTGATCAGTTTCAAAAAGTACATGTCTTCCTGCAGCTACTGTCTTTTGCTTCATTTCTTCAATAGAAGCACTGTAGCGGAATGGGTGCTCATCAGCAATTGTAGTAATTGCATGAGTTAACCAATACATGTTTTGAATATTGAAATGCTCTTTAGTATCACGATATATTTCCGGCGTATCAAGAACGTTGGTATAGTATGGTGCGATACCATTAAAAGCATTAGGTCCAAAGGCAATCCATTGCACACCAGCAATTTGGGCTGGGACATCATTTCTAATTTGTAAAATAGATAATTCTTGATTACGTTGAAAGCCAATTGGACGAAAAGCATGACGATCTGCATCTGTGCCCTCTAAGCCGTATGGATCGTATTTAGTGTGTTGATAGTGTGATGACAAAGCATACTTGAAGTCTTCAATAGTAAGTAAATGCTCTGGCTTTTTAGCAAATGGCAAATCTGGATCATCAGGTTCATGAATATCGCTCGGATTGAACAGCTTTTGAATATACCATTGACGTGGAATATTGTATTCATAATCTGAATCATCATGACTACCGAAGATATGGCGCAAATTATATGGATTACCGCTATGGTCAATATCCATGTGATTATCTTGAATCATCTTTTCCAAATCATCTGAAGCCATGGCATCGTCACTATTAAAGTCAAAATTGGTAATGCTAAACCAGTTAGGTGCAACGATATAACTATCATCTGGCACCTTAATGGCGGCCCAATGATGAGCACCAATAGTTTCCATGTACCAAACTTCATCTTTATCCGAGAAGGCAACACCATTTGATTCGTAGGTACCGTATTTTTCTAAGTATTTACCTAATAGCTTCACACCTTCACGAGCAGAATGAATGTAAGGCAAAACGATAGTAACAAAGTCTTCTTCACCGATACCCTTTTTATTCATTGGATCGATACCTAATACACGTGAATTAGTAGTGCTAGTTTCAGTAGCAGACATAGCAACGTTTGCTTCGTTAATACCTGCTTCACCCCACCAGCCTACTTTTTTGATAGTTGATTCAAGTTCAGGCACAGCGGTGTAACGCATTGGGTTATCTGGCAAATCCAACTTGCATTTAGAAGTTACAGATTGATAATTCTTAGGTTGCTTGTCCGACGTTACAACGATAAAACGCTTGGGATTAAAAGCATGGCCGTAGTCTTCGTTTCTAGCAACTAAGGTTGAACCGTCTGCAGTAGCCTTTTTACCGGCTAAAATTGTTGTACATGGCATAATTATTCCTCCTATAGTTTTATAATAAGTTTATCTTTATTGTAAATCTTTTAGAGGAATAAAAATGAGTAATAAACAAACTATGATCAACAAACGTGAAATTAAAGCAAGAGTAAGATTTTTCAGACCAAGCCAGTAAATTATTTTAGAAAAGGGAAAATACAATGTCTGAAAAATTAATCGAAACTGTCGTTACAAAAAATGCTTTAAAAGATGCTTTTGACAAATTAGGTGTTAAGAGAGCAGATATCTGCATGGTGCACACTGCCATAAGCAAATTCCAATATTTGCCTGGTGGTCCTGAGACAATCGTCAAAGCTCTTGAAGAAACACTGTCTGATGGAACTTTAATGATGCCTTCACAGGTTTCAACAAATTGCGATCCGGCAACTTGGGAATATCCACCTGTTCACAAGGATTTGATTCAAGTTGTCAGAGATAATATACCGCCATATGATCCCCAGACTTCAGCAACAGAAGGCCTAGGAGTAACACCGGAATATTTCAGAAACTTGCCTGATGTAGTTCGCAGCACGCATCCCTATTTGCCAATTGCCATCTGGGGTAAAAATGCGACCGACATCGCAGTACGTCAACCTTTAAACATGCCATATGGTATCAATAGTCCACTTGATTATCTGTACAAAAGCAACGGAAAAATTATTTTCTTGGGTACTGATTACGAAACTTGCACAATGCTTCATTATGCGGAATCTACGATTCATCGCAAAACTGAAACTTGTTCTGCCGCAACCAGTATTGATCAAGATGGGAAAACGATTTGGACGGATTATCAAAACGTCGATTTGGATTCTTACGACGATTTTAATGAATTGGGCGAAACTTTTGAGAAAAAGTGCCCTGATGAATTCAAATCACAAAAATTAGGCAAAGGAATCATTAAAGTAATTAATAGTAGACCTTTAGTCGACTTTGCTCGTCAATGGTTTGATGAAAAAGATCATCGATTTGGTAACGCAATAAATTAATAGATACTAAAAATGGCAGCACGAGATTTTTTCTCATGCTGCTATTCTTTATGACTCATAGTAACAAAAAATGGAGCATTACAGAATGTAATACTCCATGCTAAAACTATCCTGACATTAAAAATCCTGATAGTTTTCAAAATCGCGAGCAAATGCTACAATATTGTCGTAGTATTTTTAATCAATATTGTTGATCAATTAGGCTGACAACACTTGTCGCTGAGCGCTCTTGATCTTGGTGTACTGGCATACACCATCAGCCAAGCGCATAAAAGGACTCCTTCAAGTGAAGTCACGACCTTTCATGAAAAAGAGCTTGTGCATTGATGGTATCAGTGCACTTTTTTGTTATATCAAAAGCTATATTAAGGAAAAAATGTGCAAAAATACATTTTTTTGATAATCTTTTAGAATCACTTCTTTTGCGAAGCGCTACTTTCCGCATCTGGTGTATCGTCCAGTTTTTCATAATCAAAATCATCAAAAGCTACTGCACAATTTTCATAATGCTTGCCATGACGTTCTTCAATTTGCATCCCCAAAGCCACTGCCCATTCTTCAGTTGGATTATGAACGCGGCCATTGATATTTTGAACTTCAATTACCCAAACAGAGACATTTTTAACGTCATCAGTAGAGATAGCAACGGGAATCTTATTCACATAATGATGGATGATTGTGCGTAAAGCCAACAATTTTTCTTGTGAACTAGTTATCTTGCGCACTACACCATTACCAATCACACTCATAAATGATGGTCCAAAATCGCCTTTGCGTGGTGGCGTGTAAATCAAATTCTCATGACCATGGTCCGCTTCAAAGCCAACTGATTCTTCTTTATCTAGAGCAGCGGCTTTTTCACCGTCTCCTGTACCATGAATATAAATAGTATATTTACCATCAGTATCTTCTTGATAACCATAGTGAACTGGCACAATATAGCTGCCGTTTTTATTAGATAAACCTAGATGCAAAATCTGACATTGATCAAGAATCCATGAAATCTTAGCATGATCAGTAATAATATCTTTACGCATTTCTACTCCTTAGATGATGCCTTTTGTCTTCTCTTTAAAATGATAAACTAAATTACATAGCCAATAGCGATAGGGATCGCAAAAATCAGCCAGATCATTAGAGTTACCTCTTTTAATTGAACCGTTTGAGCTACTCCTGCTCCATCGATATTTCTAAACCAAATAATTGCTGCAACTATTATCCAGACTAACAAGACAATTAATCCACTTGTTTTCCACGCTTTCATAATTTTTCTCCAAGAAAATTGTACTAATGTTAAAAATTTTAATTAATAGTACAAAAAAGATCTGATTTTTCAATCAGATCTTTCAAGCGTATTTATTAATACTGACTAGAGGATTCGAACCTCTAAGCTTTTATTTTTTTATATTCTCACTAACCCAATGATAAATATCAGTATATTCCAATTCGCTGTCATCTACTTGGGCTATTGAAAGAGTATAATCCGCCAACTCTTTCCATGAACATTTTAAATGATATGAATTTCTTTTTAAAAATAGTAAAAAGGCTATAGTTGCTGTACGTTTATTAGCATCATCAAATACATGCTTTTTTATTAATTTAATTAACAATATTCCTGCTTTAGAACTAAATGTCGGATATAATTCTTGTCCAAAACTTATCTGTTTAGGTTGCTCAATTAGAAAATGTAATGCTTCAGCATCTCTAACATGTGATACTTGATGCTTTTCACCTTCACGTTGAATAATTCGTGCATTAATAGTTAAAATATCTACTTCACTTAAATAATTGACCACAATCTATTTATCCTTTAAATACTCAAGCATATCCCAATAATCAGAAATTAATCCATCAATCTCATGCATATCTTCTTGCTTGACTTGATGCGCCTTTTTAATTTTGACTTCTACAATATCACCTGCTTTTATATTTTGTTTTTGTACTTCTTTAACAGGAATATTTATAGCAAGTGAAGAACCATTCTTTACTACTTTTTTATATAATACATCATCCATTTAAATCACCTCATTTTATTTTGATATATTATTATAAGTATAATACGTATAATAATTATATTCAGCTAAAATGCAATAAAATTTATTTTAAATACTATTTATATGTTATCTAAGCACAAAAAAGATCTAGCCTCTCGACTAGATCTAACGTATTTATTAATGCTGACTAGAGGATTCGAACCTCCGACCTCATCATTACTAGTGACGTGCTCTGCCAACTGAGCTAAGTCAGCAACTCTTTGTTGTCTCATCAACAACAGTATTTATTAAACCATATAGATGGAGGTTGCGCAACCCTTTTTTGCAAAAAAATTGAAAAATTTTTCAAAATTAGTATTCTTCCCGTATTTAATTATTCGAGTGATTTTCATTTTTATGAATACACTAGTAAAATAATATCATTAACTATGAAAGGATGACTTTATGGCAGGAACTCTTGATTATTTACGTTGGCGTGGAGATTTGACATTTAAAGAGAAGCCATTCAATAGTGTAGATGCATCACTCTTCGCCTCATTTATCTATCTCCCTGTAGATAAATCAGCTAAAAGACACACTCTAAGCGAAGTAGCAGAAAAACTTCGCGTTCTTCCTTCTTTTCAAGTACAAATGCATGATGAAACTGGCACTCAAGTATTACTTCTTCCAAAAAGTCCACGTTTAGGTAATATTGAAATATTGAATTGGACTAATAGGCTGGAAAAAGACCCATATCCACTTCAATTTACCGCTGCAACTTTTCGGTTAGATGCAACAACTATTTTAATTGTCTATCGCGGTACCGACAGCTCAATCATCGGTTGGAACGAAGATATGAATATGAACTATATGCCTAAGGTTTATGGACAAGACGTTGCTGCTAACTATCTTAAAGAAATTGCCGCAAAATATACTGATGATAAGATCTACTTAGCTGGTCACTCAAAAGGTGGTAATTACGCAGAATATGCCTTAAGTGTAGCAGAACCAGCATTGCAAGATCGTGTTATTAAAGCTTTTAGTTTTGATGGTCCTGGCTTTTTCCATCAAGTTTGGCGTTCACCGGGCTTTGTTAGAGCTCTTCCAAAAATGAAAACTTATCTACCTGAGGCTTCAATTATCGGTACCATGCTAGATCACCCTGAACGAGTTATTATTGTCAAAAGCAACGCTCCCATGATCCAACAGCATGACTCCCGTAGATGGAGCGTGGGGCGTGATAGTTTCGTACTAGCCGAAGGGCTTACCTCTGGTTCAAGATCATTAAGACATTCTCTCATAGATTTCAACCATACTATTCCAGATAAACAACGTGGGGAATTATGGGATACACTTTTTCAAACATTTAACGAACTAAATATTACTGATGTCTTCCAAATTACTGCCAACAAATTATTAGGTACTGTTAGATTTAGCCGTGTAATTATGGCTTTAACTCCTGAAACACGTAAATATGTTTTACATATGATTGGGGAAATTCTTAACGCAATTCGCGGCAAAATCAGTTTGCCATTTAATGAAACTGATTTTGCTTTATATCCTAAGAGTAATGATTCTAACAAAGCTCCTATTTTCTTTGAATTTTACGATAAAACTGTTCCAAGCCTTTTGCCTGAAGAAATTAAACAGCGCTTTAAAGATGATAAAGAGCGCGAACGAGAAAATAAATAGTTTCACATAAAACAATTCTAGGGGGAATAACTAGCATTTACAATGTGAAAATTTTTCTAAAAAGCAATTTACTTTTTAGAAAAAGCCAAAGCATTCAGAATCTTCTTTTCTAAATGCTTTGGCTATAAGATAAAATTCTCGTTTTAATTATTTTTATTAATGTGCCGTATCTTTTCTTCTAATCTTTTTATATCTGAAAAATTTGCTGACGGATCATTTATAAGTTGATCTAATTGGAATTTAAGTCGCAATAGTTCTCCATAATTTGAATCAGAGTATTTTACTAGATAATTCGGATCTAATAACTGTTTATTCTTAATAACTAATTCTTTACTAATAACACTTTTTGCAAATTCACGGTCATGACTAATTAGTAATATTGTTCCAGGATAATTTTTCAAAAAGTTTTTTAAAGCATCTTTGGTATTCAAGTCAAGGTAGTTTGTTGGTTCATCAAGAAACAACAATTGATTATCCCCTAATAAAACCTTTGCTAATTGCAAACGTACCAGTTGCCCACCACTCAATTCTTTTGCAAGTTGATTAATATTTTTCAGCATAAGACCACCAAGAACCGCATGAATTACTTGATTTGTTTGACTAGAATTTTCTGAAACATTATTCCAAATACTTTTATCTAAAGTGATTTGATTTAATTCCTGATTAAAATATCCAGTATTTATTTCTTTAGGTATAAATTCATCTTTAGCTTTTAGGATTGTATTAACTAATGTAGTTTTACCTGTTCCATTATTTCCCCTAAGCCATAACCTATCTCCATATTTAAGCTTAAATGAAACATTTTTAATTAATAATCTTCCATCTATAGCTATATTTTGATTAAAAATATTCAAGACTGTTTTCTTCAAATAAAATTTTTCATTAGGCTCAACAAATTTTATTGTTTTTTCTGTAATTACTTTATCTACAAGATTCATATGAGCAATTCGATTTTCAATTGCTTTTGCTCCCGCTTGCATCTTCCGTTCCATACCATCATGACTAGTTCTTCCAGCCGCCTTTTTTTCAGAATTAGTCATCTTTTTACCATTGCCCGTTTTCAATCTATATGCCCTTTGTCTTCGCTTTATTGCTTCTTGTCTTAAATGTTTAATTTGCCTTTGTTGAGATTTATATGTACGGTCTTGTTTTTCCTCTTCTTTGTTTCTTTGCTTAATATATACATCATAATCACCTGGATATACTCTTAATTTTTCTGAATTAATCGTCCAGATTTCGTCAGCCAAATTTAAAATATCAACATTATGACTCACTACCAAGATAATACCAGTAAATAAACGCATTTTATCCATCAGCCAGTTACACTGTTCTTCATCCAAATTAGCGGATGGCTCGTCCAGTATTAATATGTCTGGACTAGAATTAAATGCTTTAAATAAATTTTTCTTAACTTTCTCTCCACCACTTATTGGATCAGTAATTTCTGGTAACTGCTCTACGTATGCAAACGTTTCTCCACTATTTTTTACAATAGAAACAATTTGTTTCAAAAAAGTAGTCTTTCCAACACCGTTTCGGCCAACTATTCCAATAATTTTATTACAAGATATTACAAGACGATTATGTGTAAATAATGTTTTGTCATGAACACTTACTTGGCCTTTAGAAATGATCAGCATTACTTCCACCTGCCTCTATAGTTCTATTTTCTTATCAAATAATCTGCACATTTCTTCAGTAAAATTATGTGCGATAAAAACCACTGTAGACTTACTCTGGACAAGATTCTTCAAAATATCCAAAGTGGTTTTTTGATCAATTGCACTTGTTCCTTCGTCAATCAAAATAATATTGCTCTCGTGAATCTTTGCTCTAGCTAAAACTATTTTTTGCCTTTGACCACCAGAAATATTTAATTTATCCAAATCTAATTGTGTTTTTAAGCCGTTTTTAAAGTGACTTAGGTCTTTACTTAATCCTACCTCTTCCACAACAGTTTTAACTTTACTATTCAATTTTGAATTATACATAGTAATATTTTGTTCAATCGTACCTGGAAACAAATTAGGTTCCTGTGGAATATAACCTATCTTTGACATATCCGGTAATATTTCTTGGCCATCATTATCTGCAAAGATCACTTTTCCATGGGTAGGTTTCATTATCCCTAAGATCAGTTTAAATAAAGTAGTCTTTCCTGTACCTGAATCACCAGATAGTAAAATTTTATCTCCATAATTAATCTTTATATTGGGAAATTCTAAAGTTTCTCCATTCCTAAAGCTTAGTGATAAATTCTGCGTCCTGATAACAAAAGGTATATCTACATTATTTCTATTTTCCGTTTCAATAGAAATAACATCTTCACTGATCTTTTTCATCAACGGTTTAACTGAGCGCATCATAGTTAGACCTGCAATCGTTTCTTGCATGCCAAATGAAACATTGTTAGGAGAATAAAGATTATTTGCTTGAATAGGTTTAATGTATCTTACACAATCAATCATTTCATTCTGTTCAACCTTTTCTTCATTCATCGCTTTCAATGAGTCAGAAAATTCTAAAGTAGTTGCCGATGGACGAAAATCTAATGAATCACCGTCTTTAATAGTTTTAAAATATTTAATACCAAACTCTGGAACTTCTATCCATTTCATATAGTCCCTCCAAAATAAAATACGTGAGACAATTCATCCCACGTATTATTTATTATTAAATAGCAAGATCATATTCTTGAAGCAATTTCTTACGATCGTAAACACTATTATTCTTCAAATCCATCATAATATCAGACAAATCTGTTGCCAGTTGTTCTGTAATAAGTGTTACAGAATTATTTCTAATAATAACATTTAAGTCCCCATGTTCAATATGAACGTTTACATTAGAACTTTCATATGCCTCAACTAGCTTATTAAGTTTATTAACAATCAACCCAAGTCGCTTTGACATAACCGATAAATATTCTTTGGCAGTTGGGTCTAATTCTTGTTTCATTTGTGGTAACTCTTTTACAAATTTTTCTAATTGTAAATGAGACACTTGGCAGGCATTCATTGCTTTTTTCAATTGATCTACAGCAACTTCAGTTTCTTCCTTTGCTGTGTCTTTTCGGTTAGCTTCATCAATCATCACTTTTTCAATGTTCGCATTTGCCAAACTAAAATATGCCGAAAAGTCAAAAATATTTTTAACAATTTTAGCATATTCCAATCCAGAATCTCTTAATTCTGTCATCGTAATATCACCTGGTCGTTTTGGATGAGGTAAATAACAATTAATTCCACCCATTATGATTTCTTCTTTCTTAATATCTTATAGATTAATAGAATTACTAATTAATCTATAAAACTAACTAGTAGCTTGTTTCTTAATAAATACAGAACAGCAAGTTCTTGGTTAGCACGTGAATAATCACCGTGTAGATATGGAATATCTAATTGATATTCACCATATCTTTGATAAACAGTAAATTTGTATTTACTTAACAATTATTGGTAATTCCCACCAGATCATTATTTCGCCTTCTTTTATTAAGATTGTTTATATAATACATACATTTATTTAGCACCGATTCTATTTGTATCATATTTGATACAAATAAAGGACTAATGTGGCCAATTATTTATCATTTTTTCATAGCCATATTTTTTCATATCTTTTTTGATTTCTTCTGCTTCTTGATATTGATTAGTAAACAGTGCTCGCATGTACAGAGCATTTATTCTGTAAATCATCAGATAATATGTATCAGTATTAGCAATAATGTATTTGATTATTTCTTCAACATGATTACCATGAGTATTATTACGTATTTTTCTGTCATAACAAGTGACTAAGTAATTCTCAAAAATTCTTAAATATCGTTCAAGCATCAATGACGAGAATTTTGTTTTCTTCACTGAACTCAATAGCCTTCCAACCCAAAAGTCCAACTCATCTTGTGCCCACAAAGGCATCGTATTAGCAAACAATCTTAACAAATCTGGACGTACAGTCCAGTTATTTCCTTCGTCAAATTCTTCCTTTAGTTTTTGTTTTGTTGCATCATCTATACTCTTTAAGTCGCCTTTAAAATACGCCACGGTCACAAGAGCTCTTAATTTTAAAATATTATCTGACGTAGAAGTTATAATTTTTTGGCAATATTCTGTCAAAGAATCTACATCTTTATTAGAAAAAGCTTCTGCCATTTTTTCTTCCAGATCATTTCTTAAATTGTTCTCATCAGAATTATATGTTTTCTGAATAAGATCATTAAATTCTGAAATATCAATATTATGAAGAAACAAGATACGAAACAACCTATCTGCGGCTATTTCATTTTTTCCAGCTTCAACTTTTGCATAAAATGATCTACTAACGATATCACTACACATTTCGTTTTGTGTCAGACCTAATTTTATTCTTTCGGTACGTAAAGCTTCTCCAATTTGCACTAATAACAACTCCTGTATAAAAATTTTTCACAATGTCATTAAATCATAATATAAAAAACAGACCAAACTTTGTATATAAGATATCTGAATCCAATCAAAAAGGGTAGCGCTAAAAGATTCCTTCTAGCACTACCTTCGCATTTTCTAATACCAAGTAAATTTTTTAATGGTCAATATCTTAACTTAACTCTACCAATAACATTACTACATTTAATCGTACCTATAATTAATATATAGCCAATTCAAAGCACCCGGAGTTGCAGAACCGTTATCAGCAACAACTGGACGAACAATCAACTTATCCAAATCTGGAGTGGCTACATAATTGTTGTTAAATTCTCAAAGAATTTGCTTACCTTAACCAGATCATCTTCATTCAATACTGAGCCGCCAAAGATCATTACATCAGGACGTGCAACCATATGAATATTGTAAAACATTTGAGCAATATAATATGCGGAATATGTGAAGACCTTATTATCACGTGAAAGCTTTTCACCAGGGATACCGGTTCTGCTTTCAAGACTTGGCCAGCTGCCATACCTTCTACACAAGCATCATCGTGGAATGGGCAATGGCCTTTATAATCGAGCACCATGGTAGCGATGCACGAGCATGTGGTCCATTTCTGGGTGGTTGTTCAAGCCTAGCAACTTACCTGCCTGAAGAAATTAAACAGCGCTTTAAAGATGATAAAGAGCGCGAACGAGAAAATAAATAGTTTCACATGAAACAAAACGCATGCCCATAGGCATGCGTTTTATTATTTATTATGCATGTTTTCGATTAAACACTCCCGTAACAAACGAGATTGCTAATACCAAGATAACTGCCCCTAGTACCGACGGCACTATTGCCATCCCAGCCATTTGCGGTCCCCAGGAGCCAAAGATTGCTTGGCCTAGCGTTGAGCCAACAAGTCCTGCTATGATATTAGCAAGAAAGCCCATTGAACCACCCCTACCAGTTATGACACCGGCAAGCAGTCCTATTATAGCTCCGACAATTAAAACCCAAATCCAATAAATCATAGGATCACCATATTTCTAACTAAGTTTATATTTTTCCAAGTGATGATTCTATTATCTATCATTTATTTGATGATCAGATTCTATATCATCTTTTACTTCTTTAGCTTTAGCCTTTATTTTACCTTTTGTCTTTTGAGCCTTTCCTTCTGCTTCGCGAGACTTGTCTCCAGTAATTTTACCTTCAACTTCTTTGGCCTTACCAATTATCTTGTCTTTTAAGCCACTATCCATATTACTCATAAGCGGCTCCTTTCATTAATAACGTGATACGTTGTAAAGTTAATACTACGCTGATATACCCTTAATTACGTCAAAAAAGACTCAGCTTATGTCTTTCTTAACATGCTGAGCCTTTTTATTGCTTATTTAAGTAAATCGTGTGTTTTTATTTGAGTAAATTCTTAGCAAGTTCAAAATCACCAAGAGTTGCAGAACCATTGTCTGCAACCGCTGGAGAAACAATTAATTCATCCAAATCAGGTGTAGCAACATAATTGTCATTAAATTCATCAAAGAATTTTCTCACTTTAACAAGATCATCTTCGTTTAGTACTGAACCGCCCACAATCATTACATCTGGACGTGCAGTCATATAAACGTTGTAGAGCATTTGTGCAATGTAGTATGCAGAGTAAGTGAACACTTCATTATCACGTGAAAGCTTTTCACCCGGGATACCAGTTCTACCCTCAAGACTTGGACCAGCTGCCATACCTTCAACACATGCATCATTATGGAATGGACAAAAACCCTTGTAATCATCACCAGGATAACGACGAACAAGCATGTGACCCATTTCTGGGTGGTTATTCAAGCCAAGTAACTTACCCGCTTGAACGATACCAGCACCAACACCAGTACCAACAGTTGCATAGAAGTAACTCTTAGAATCATCGCGGCCGCGTGCAACATATTCACCATAACAAGATGCATTAACGTCAGTAGTCATTACAACTGGAATACCAAGTTCTTTTTCAAAGAAGCCCTTAACATTAGTACCTGACCAGCCTGGCTTTGGTGTATCAAGGATGTAACCATAAGTACGTGACTTAGGGTTGATATCAATTGGACCAAAAGTACCAATGCCTAAAGCATCAACTGGATGCTTTTTAAAGAATTCAGCAGTCTTTTCTAAAGTTTCTTTATTAGTTGTAGTAGGAATTCTGTCGCGAGCAACTTCCTTACCCGTTTCAACATCTTGAACTGCTACGATAAATTTTGTACCACCGGCTTCGATACTGCCGACATATTTCTTTTCTGCCATATTCTCATCCTTTTCTTGTAAAATTTTTTATCTCCAAATAGTTTTTTGCTCTTAATATTATAAAGAAAAAAGCCCTTGCGTGTAAAGGCTTTCATGCATATGTAATTAAATTTATTTACTTACGCCTTATCTACAACTTCCTCAGAATTGATTCCTTCAATTGGCTTGTCATTTTCATCAAAGTAATCATCAAGATCACGGCACCAGATCATTGACATTGTCCCTTGTCCCACATGAACACCAACTACTGGCCCAATAATACTCTCATCGAACTTATATTTAGGGAATTTTGCACTATAGTCTTCAATCCATTCCTTCTTTTTATCAGGAGCCAATGAATCAAAAATTGTACATTGAATTTTATAAGGCATATTCTTAGTTAAATTATCAAAATCACTTTGAACATGCCTATATGCACGTTTTGTTTGTCTTTCTTTGGCAATGGCTGAAATTTTGCCTTGATCTTGTACATCCATTGATAGAATCGGCTTAATTTTGAATAATGAGCCTACAAAACTCGCTGCGTTAGATAAACGACCTGTTCTCTTCAAATGACTCAAATCGTCCACCATAAAGCGCACATCCATCGTTTTTTGCAAGTCAGCTAGATCATGCATGATTAAATCAATGTCGGCCCCTGCTTCAACCAAGTGCCCTGCAAGCATTGCATAGTCTGCTTCACCAGCACAGGTAATCTTACTATCAAATGGATGAATCTTTATTCTATTTTCATCCTTGGCTATACTTTGCACAGTAGAATAATAGCTGGAAATACCACTAGATAAGGTAATTACGATCACATCAGTATAGCCTTGTTCTATATATTGTTCAATTTTCTTTTGTAAGTCACCAGGTGAAGGCTGAGAAGTTGTAGGCAATTCTTTTTCATTTGATAATTTCTTATAAAATTCTTCATAGCCAATATCAACCATATCACGATAAGTTTTATTGCCCCAGATAATCGGAATTGGTAAAACGTCGATATGGTCTTTTTCTTGTTGATCTTTAGTTAAATAAGCTGAGCTATCAGTTAAAACTGCAATTTTCATATTTTTTCTCCTTTTGATATTACTTATATTTTAACTGATTTTGCATAGCTTTTAGCAAAAAAATAACCTGCTTCAAAAAATACAGGTTATTTAATATTTATTTTTAGTTGTTACTATTGCCACCAGTAGCTTTGTTAACTACCTTTTGGTATTGACGCAAACCATCAAAGTCCGAATCCTTTGCATCTACATAACCGTAGTGGTTATAGATACTTTCAATAATTTGCTTACCTTTCTTAGACTTAGCAATATTCTTGAACGCCTTAGCGAGTTTAACTCTAAATTTCTTAGGCATATCCTTTCTAACTGCAATGGTGTCGTTAGGAATCCACTTAGTGAAGTAGATTGGCACAACATCAGTCATTGCCTTTTTATCGTCCTTAGCTGCAATATTACGTGCATCTGAGAAGACAAATGCGGCATCGACATCACCGTTCAATACTGAAAGAACTTCTTGGTCATCACCTTTAACATTAACCAACTTACAATCCTTGGTAACATTCAAGCCTTTTTTATAAAGTTCCGCAACTGGGTAAACGTAACCGGATGAAGAACTTGGATCACCAATAGCAATCTTTTTCCCCTTAAGATCCTTCCAAGACTTGATCTTTGAACCTTTTTTAACCACGATCATACCACGGTACTTGTGCATTAAAGTATGATTCATCTTACCAGATGGTTCATCATAGCCATAACGTTCAGCCTGTAAAAGTACATCAGCAATTCCACGTTTATGAGCAAGAATGTATGAATATGGTGGCATGAAGCCAACATCAACTTTTTTAGATGACATTGCTTCAACTAAGCCACTGTAGTCTGTAGAAACTGTTACATGGACCGGAATGTGTAATTGTTTCTGCAAAAGTGTTCCGAGCGGCTTAGCCTTTGCTTCCATTTTGTTTGCTTGAGTACTTGGCACAAATTCAACATTTAATTCTTTAGGTTCACTTGAAGTAGAAGTACTTTTTTTATTATTTGAACATGCTGCAAGTGAAACTGTAGCCAAGATAACCATAGCACCGACTAATACTTTCTTAAATTTCATAAACCTGAAATCCTCCAAAAATTTACTAATAAGTTTTTATTCATAAATAGGTATATCAAAATGAACCTCACATTTCAATGAAAAACGTGAATTATTTTATATCTTTGTTTGTGAATAGTACGTGTATATTATTAATAATCGCTTTAATGTCAATATTTTATTAATATTGTTCGTATTATATAAAAATTAGTATACAAAAAACGCTAAATGCTATCTTTTGTCATAACATTTTAGCGTTTACTAATTCCCATTAGGATCATTATGAACATAATCCAAATTTGAAAATCTGTTATACGGCTTTGAAAACATCAACTTAACCGTGCCTCGGCTACCTGAACGGTTCTTTTCAATAATTACTTCAACTTCACCGTTATCATCCTCAGGAGCCACTTCAGCATCACTACCGCCATTTTCACCATCTTCTGGTTCATCGCGATAATAATCATCACGATACAAGAACGACACAATATCGGCATCCTGCTCAATTGAACCAGATTCACGAATATCTGACAATACGGGACGTTTATCCTGTCGTTGTTCAACTGAACGTGATAACTGTGATAACGCTATAACTGGTACATGAAGTTCCTTAGCCAACTTCTTTAATTGACGGGAAATTGCGGAAACTTCTTGTTGACGTGATTCACTACGCGGCCCTTCAATCAGCTGTAAGTAGTCAATTACGATTAAACCTAAATTTCCCTTCTCTTTGGCCAATCTTCGGGCCTTAGCACGAATTTCACTCATCTTAATACCTGGGGTATCATCAATAAAAATATCCGTTGAAGCAAGTGAACCCGCTGCTACTACCAAATTGTGCCATTCATCTTGATCTAATTGTCCAGTTCTAAGGTGCTGCGAATTAATCAATCCTTCTGACGCCAGCATTCTTTGTACAAGCTGTTCACCGCTCATTTCCAAAGAAAACATTGCTACAGATTTATCAGTATGTAAACCCACATATTGTGCAACATTTAATGCAAAAGAAGTTTTACCAACACCAGGACGGGCTGCAATAATAATTAATTCATCATCATGAAAACCAGTTGTCATTTTATCTAATTCATAAAAACCGGTAGGTAAACCTGTGACCATATCACCATCTTCAGGAATATTATTAATTTCATCTATAGTTGAATTAACAATATCCTTAATAGTTCTAAAACCACCAGTATTATTGTCAGATGAAACATTCATGATTTCACTTTCTGCATCATCAAGAATGTTAGTTACATCATCCGACTCATTCATAGCATTAGTAATGATTTTTTGACTGGCAGAAATCAGCTTTCGAAGTAATGCCTTCCTGTGCACAATCTGTGCATAATATGTGACATGCGCTGCCGTTGGGGTAGCAAGCGCTAATTCAGAAACATAGCCAATTCCACCAATATCATCTAATTGGTTTCGTTTATTCAGTTCATCCTGTAAGGTCAGCGGATCAATTGCTTCTTCACGATCTGATAAATCTATCATTGCCTGAAAGACAATTTGGTTAGCCTTTTCATAAAAATCTTCAGGTTGAACTACCGCACTAGCATCCGCTATAGCCTCAGGATCGATAAAAATCGCACCTAAAACAGCTTTTTCAGCACTGGAATCATGCGGAATTTGTTGAAAAACGATATTATCCATCAATCACAACTACTTTTATAAAAATTAGTCTTGTTCAGTAATGTGAACGCGAACAGTAGCTTCAACGCCCTTAAACAACTTAGCGTGAACGTTTGTGTAACCTAAAGTCTTAATTGGTTCTGGAAGGTTCAACTTACGCTTATCAACCTTAATGCCATATTGCTTTTCCAAACCTTCTACGATTTTCTTGCTTGAAATTGAGCCAAACAAACGTGAATCATTACCAGCTTTTGACTTAAATTCAACAATAGTATCGTCTTTTTCAAGTTCCGTCTTAATTCTTTCTGCTTCTGCCTTTTCAGCTTCATAGGCAGCCTTTTCATTAGCTTCAACACGTTTTAAGGTATTCATGTTACCCTTAGTAGCCTCTTTAGCTAAACCGCGCTTAATCAAATAATTTTGTGCATAGCCATCTGGAACATCCTTAACTTGTCCACGCTTGCCACGACCTCTAACATCTTGTGTAAAAATAACTTTCATATTTGTTCTCCTTTAATCATTTTCTTCTTCATACTCGTCGATTGCCTTAAGCAATTCTTGACGTGCCTCTTCAATAGTAACATCTTTAATCTGCGTTGCTGCATTAGAAAGATGCCCGCCCCCACCTAATTTTTCCATAATTAATTGGACGTTAATTTTTCCCATTGAACGAGCAGAGATACCAATAGTGTCATTACTGCGTCGAGTAATTGCAAAACTTGCACCTACATTTTCCAAATCAAGTGCAGTATCAGCAGCCTGAGCAGTGACGATCGGATCAATTACCTTATCATCTGGGCCACAAAGAACTGCGATATGTGGTTTTACCATCTTGAGTGTTGATACTAAATGAGTTTTTTCAAGGAAACTGTCAATATCTTCTTTCAACAGCATACTTACCACTGCTGAATCTGCTCCAATTGAGCGCAAATAACTCGCAGCATCAAAAGTTCTCGTGCCCGTTCTGAGTGAGAATTCTTTTGAATCCACAACGATTCCGGCAAGCATTGCCGTAGCTTCCAAATCAGTCAAAACACGCTTACCATTTGCTGGTTGTTGGTATTCAATCATTTCGGTAACTAATTCACAGGCCGAAGAAGCATATGGTTCAACATAAGTAAGCATTGGGTTCTCAGGAAATTCTTCTCCTCGTCTATGGTGATCAATCACAATTATTCTATTTTTCAATCGATCATACAAAGCCTGAGAATATGTAATTGAATACTTAGAATGATCAACCATTACCAACATTGACTTATCAGTAACTTCTGCCAGAGCAATTTCAGGACTAATAAAAATATCTTTATCCTGACTTTTCTGTTGCATTCGAGTTACTAAACGGCCAACATCGTAATTAGTTTTGTTAGTATCAAGTACAAAATTAGCTTTAACTCCATGCAATCGTGCTAATTTTACAACACCAATCCCACTACCAACTGAATCCATATCAGGACGTTGATGTCCTACAACAAATACACGATCGGCATCTTTAAATAATTCACTAATCGCCTGAGAAACCATTCTAGCTCTAACTCTAGTTCTTTTTTCCATTGGATTAGATTTACCACCATAAAAGCGGGCATCTTTTCCAGGTTGACGCAAAACAACTTGATCTCCGCCTCGACCTAAAGCCAAGTCCAAATTAGATTGGGCCTGATTGGCAATTTCAGATAATGAATCACTGCCAAAAGCAACCCCCATCGATAAAGTAAGTGGAGTATTATTTCTACTAGTTTCTTGTCTCACTTTATCCAAAACAGAGAATTTATCTTTTTCCATTTCTGTTAGATCGTATAGATGGACTAAGAGCAAAAAATGATCCTCATCAATTCTCTTTAAATATGCTTTGAATTTCTTAGCATAATCACTTAATGTATTTTGTACATATGAACTCATGCTAGTTAATTCTTGGTCATGCATTGTTTCACTCAGCTCATCGTAGTTATCGATAAAAATTTGACCTATTGCTAATTGCTCGGCTTTATATTTATCTTCGATTTTGGCATAACGCGTAATATCTAATAAATAAATTACACCTAAATCATCTTGAACAACCATTTCAAAGCGATGTCCATCCCAATTAACAATGTTATTTTCTGAAGTTTTGGCTTCAATTGCTTCATTAAGTAAATTGTTTAAATCTGGATCAACCGATTCAATTGTGTGTCCTATTAGATCAGTATCTTTTAAATACAGTTGAAGATATGGATTAACCCATTGAATCTGATGATCCGAATCATAAAGCAAAATACCTAATGGCATTTTAATCATTGCTTCCTGTTCACTACGTTTTATCCGATAAGACAAATTAACCGCAAAGTTAGTTGCATTACCGGCCAAAATGTAAGTTCCATAAATGGCAAATGCGACAGTCAAAATAAAAATCAAAACCATCGCCAAACCAAATAATGGATTCATAATCATCGCAATTATGCTTCCAAGTAAAGAAAGCGAAAGAATGATTATCACGGAAGCCGTTAATCGTGAATCCTTGATAAATTCAGGTAATTCAAGCTTACGTAAAAAATCCTTCATGAAGATCCTTCCTACTTTAAGGTAAAATACATCATGGTCAATTATACCTTATTAAGTACATGGATTAAAAAGGTATAGAACCAAAAAATAAAATCCAAATATCTACTACGATATCTGGATTTAACCATAGAAAAAGGTCAGGGGAAAAGCCCTGACCTCTATTTTTTATTCGATCTTATTAATCTTCAGCAACAAATGGCAATAAGCCCATGATACGAGCTCTCTTAATTGCATTAGCTACTTTACGTTGGTTCTTAGCACTAGTGCCAGTAACACGACGTGGTAAAATCTTACCTCTTTCTGAGATAAAACGTTTCAACAGATCTACATCTTTGTAGTCAACGTAATCGATGTGGTTAGCTGCAATGTAGTCAACCTTACGACGACGACGGCCACCTCTTCTTTGTTGAGCCATGTTCTAGAATCCTTTCTTAAAGTTATTTTTAGAATGGAAGATCATCATCAGAAATATCAATAGTATCACCTGATCCAGCAAATGGATCTTGTGAAGAACTTTGATTGTTATTAATCTGTGGATTATTTTGTGATCCACCATTATTCTGGAAATTATTAGCAGGTTGATTGTTAATATTTCCATTATTTGGTGTATATCCACCATTTTGACCGCGGGCTTCACGATCCTTACGTGATTCAAGTAATGAGAAGTTATCAACAACAACTTCAGTTACATATACTCGTTGCCCATCTTTATTGTCATAGCTTCTGGTTTGAATACGGCCATCAATACCAACTAATGAACCTTTTGAAGTAAAGTTACAGAAGTTTTCCGCAGCCTTTCTCCAGATTACACAGCTGATAAAGTCTGCGCCTCTCTCACCCTGACTATTTGTAAATTGACGGTCAACAGCAAGAGTAAACGTAGCTACCGAAATTCCACTTCCAGTAGTACGCAATTCAGGATCACGTGTTAATCGGCCAACAAGTACAACTCTATTAATCATACCTTTGTCCATCCTTTCCTAAATCACGAAAACAATAAATTAAAATTACTTGTCTAACTTAACGGTCATTGAACGCAAGATAGCGTTGTCGATCTTTGACAAACGGCTAAATTCGTTAACTGCGTCAGCGTTGTCAGCAGTGAAAGTCATAATGTGGTAAGTACCTTCACGATACTTATCAATTTCATATGCGAAACGACGCTTGCCCCAGTCTTTGGATTCTACCATAGTACCACCGTTATCAGCGATAACCTTGTCGTAGTTTTCTACGAGAGCCTTCTTGTTATCTTCATCGATATCAGGCTTGATAATGTAAGTTACTTCGTACTTTGTAGTTGCCATGACTATTGCACCTCCTCTTGGACTATATGGTTCTTGCTAAAATCAAGAACAAGGAGTAATTGAAATATTACTCGCAATTTCTAATTCTAGCATATAAATAAAAAATTACCAAACAGTTTTCACGTGATCCTAACAGTTTTTTACTGTTCATTATTTATTACGCAAAAACGTTCGATAATTTTCTAAAAATTATTTTTTAATTATTTTTCAGAATCTTCGTCACCAATTTCATCTTGTTCTGCTTCAGTTGGAACAATTGTTAAGCTGGCTACACGACTATCGTCATTAACTTTGATTAAACGAACACCGATAGTACTGCGGCTAGTTTGAGATACATCGGCAGTCTTGAAACGAATCATAATACCATCAGTAGTAATAACCATGATATCTTCATCACTATCAAGAACGATTACACCAGCAAGTGGGCCGTTCTTTTCGGTAATATTTGCTGTCTTAATACCCTTACCACCACGGCCTTTAACTGGATATTCTGACGAAGGTGTCCTCTTACCATATCCTTTTTCAGAGATTACCAAGACTTGATCATTTGCACCTAATACACCAGAGCCAACAACATAATCTTCTGGACGAAGGTTAATACCACGAACACCAGCGGCAGTTCTACCCATAGCACGAACGTCGCTTTCATTAAACGTTACTGCATAGCCTAAGTGGGTACCGATTAAAATATTTTGATTGCCGTCAGTAGTTAAAACGTTGCTTAATTCATCGCCATCGCGCAAAGTAAGAGCAATTAATCCGCTATTTCTAATATTAGCAAATTCACTGACGTGAGTACGCTTAACCGTTCCCATCTTAGTAACGAAGAACAAGTAATTATCGTCTGCACCTTCAGGAATATTAACTACGGCTTGAACCTTTTCACCCTTTTCAAGTTGAAGTAGGTTTACAATTGGTAACCCTTTAGCCATTCTACCGTACTCAGGAATTTCGTAGGCCTTCTTTGAGTAAACTTTACCTGCATTGGTAAAGAACAAAAGCATATCATGAGTACTTGAGTAGATTAAGTGTTCAATAAAGTCACCATCTTGGACACCCATTCCCTTGATACCTTTACCACCACGATTTTGAGTTTTAAATTCTTGAATTGGCATTCTCTTAATGTAGCCGTTATGCGTTACAGTTAAAAGAATATTTTGCTTTTCAATCAAGTCTTCATCTTCAATTGAAACAACTTCACTTGCGCCAATTTCAGTTCTACGTTCATCCCCAAAATGTTTTTGAATATCTAAAAGTTCATCGTAGATAATCTGATCGATTCTTTCAGGCTTGGCCAAAATATCTTTGTAATCAGCTATTTTAGCTTGTAATTCCTGGTACTCGGCTTCAACTTTATCACGTTCCAAACCAGTTAATCGAACTAAACGCATGTCCAAAATGGCTTGTGATTGTTTATCATCAAGACCAAAGCGACTAATCAAAGTTGCCTTAGCAATATCACTTGAATGGCTGCTACGGATAATATGAACAATTTCATCAATATTATCCAAAGCAATTCTCAAACCTTCAAGGATATGCGCTCTTGCTTCAGCTTTAGCTAATTCGAATTTAGTTCTACGAGTTACAACATCTTCTTGGTGATCTAAGTAATATTGAAGCATTTGCTTTAAAGTTAAATAGTGCGGAGCACCATCAACAATAGCCACCATGTTCATACCAAAGTTAGCTTGCATCTGTGTTTGCTTAAACAAATTATTTAAAACAACACTTGCACTTGCATCCCTGCGGATATCAATCGTGATTCTCATACCAGTTTGATCTGATTCATCACGAACCCCAGTAATTCCATCAATTACCTTTTCACGTGCTAAATCCGCAATCTTCTTAACTAATTCAGCTTTATTAACCATGAATGGAATTTCACTAACGATAATTCTTTCACGCCCGCTCTTTTCAGTCTCAATATTAGTCTTAGCACGAACTACAATATTACCCTTACCACTCTCATAGGCACGATAAATTCCGCCACGCCCCATGATAATTCCGCCAGTAGGAAAATCTGGACCTGGTATTTCCTTCATCAAATCCTTAGTTGTAGCATCTGGATTCCTCATCAACATATGAAGTCCACTAATTACTTCGCTCAAATTATGTGGTGGGATATTAGTAGTCATACCAACAGCGATCCCATTTGCACCATTAACTAGCAAATTAGGGATTCTAGCTGGCAAAACAACTGGTTCGCTTTCAGTATCATCATAGTTTCTTTGCCAGTCAATTGTATTTTTGTTAATATCACGAAGCATTTCAACGGCAATTTTACTCATTCTTGCTTCGGTATAACGCATTGCGGCTGGTTCATCACCATCGACGGAACCAAAGTTACCGTGTCCATCAACTAACATATAACGATATGAAAAGTCCTGTGCCATGTGAGCCATAGCTAAATAAATTGATGAGTCACCATGTGGGTGGAATTTACCCATAACTTCCCCAACAATTCTGGCACTCTTCTTGTAAGGCTTATCTGGAGTAACACCTAATTCGCTCATTCCGTACAGAATACGACGCTGTACTGGCTTTAATCCATCACGAACGTCAGGCAACGCACGAGCCACAATAACTGACATCGCATAATCCAAGAAAGAACTACGCATCATGCCAGTTAGATCGACATTTCTAATTCTATGATCTTGAGTTTGATTCTCGTCCATCTAATACCTCCTATGCATCCAAGTTTTCAACATATTTTGCGTTCTTTTGGATAAAGTCACGTCTTGGTGCAACTTCGTTACCCATGAGAAGTTCAAAGACTTCATCTGCATCCTTAGCATATTCAGGGCTTACTCGATCTAAACGTCTATTTTCTGGATTCATTGTAGTTTCCCAAAGCTGTTCTGGGTCCATTTCACCTAACCCCTTGTAACGTTGAACTACCGGCTTAGGACTTGGTTGTAAACTACCTAAGTAATCATGTAATTCTTCGTCAGTATCAAGGTATTTAATGACCTTACCTTGACGCACTTGATACAGAGGTGGACGAGCAATGTAAACATATCCCTTATCAATCATTGGACGCATGTAATTGTAGAAAAGCGTCAAAAGAAGTGTTCTAATGTGGGCACCGTCGACATCGGCATCAGTCATAATAATCAGCTTATGATAACGTGCTTTTGAAACATCAAAGTCTGCACCAAATCCCGTGCCTAAAGCCGTAAATAAGGATCTAATTTCTTGGTTAGCTAAAATTCGATCCATTGAAGCTTTTTCCACATTCAAAATTTTACCTCTAATCGGTAAGATAGCTTGAGTCAAACGAGATCTACCTTGCTTAGCAGATCCACCGGCCGAATTACCTTCGACTATGAATAACTCTGAAATACTTGGGTCATTACTTGTATTGTCAGCAAGTTTTCCTGGCAAATTAGCAATTTCCAAACCTGATTTCTTACGTGTAACTTCACGTGCACGCTTAGCAGCACTACGAGCACGTTCAGCAAGTTGACCTTTTTCCACAATCTTACGCCCAATTGATGGATTTTCCATCAAGAAGCGACTAAAGGTTTCAGAAAATGACTTATCAACTGCAGTTCTCGCATCTGAATTACCTAACTTAGTCTTAGTTTGACCTTCAAACTGTGGACTAGGGTGTTTTACTGAAACAACAGCAGTCATTCCTTCACGGATATCTTCACCTGAAAGATTGTCATCCTTGTCTTTAAGAATTTTAGCCTTGTGTGCATAATCATTAACTACACGTGTTAAAGCTGTCTTAAATCCAGCTTCGTGCATCCCACCTTCATAAGTATGGATATTGTTAGCAAAGGTCATTAGTGTTGTCTTGTAGCCATTTGTATATTGCAAAGCCACTTCAACGTCAATTCCGTTATAAGTACTTTCAACATAAATTGGTTCATCAAATAATACTTCTTGGCCTTCATTTAAAAAGGCTACGTACTCTTTAATACCGCCTTCAAATTTATACACATCAGTTTCAGCAGTTTCTTTACGCTTATCTGTAAAAGTTAACTCCAACCCTTTGTTTAAGAAAGCTAATTCACGTATTCTATTCTTTAAAATTTTGTCATCAAAAGTGGTTGTTTCGGTAAAGATATCTGGATCTGGATAAAAGTGAACAATTGTTCCATGTTGATCAAGCGGTACCGTACCAACTTGTTTCATTTCATCTTTAACGCGACCGTGATCAAAATCAATAAAGTACTTTTTACCATCACGCATAACAGTAACATCAAGCTTTGTGGATAATGCGTTAACAACCGATGCACCAACCCCGTGCAAACCACCTGAAACTTTATATCCGCCACCGCCGAATTTACCACCAGCGTGGAGCACAGTAAATACAGTTTCAAGAGCTGGACGACCAGTCTTTTCTTGGATATCCACAGGAATTCCACGACCATCATCTTGAACAGTCACACTGCCATCTTCATTGATAGTAATTTCAATCTTAGTGGCAAATCCAGCGAGACGTTCATCGATACTGTTATCAATGACTTCCCACACTAAGTGGTGCAATCCTTGAGAACTGGTCGAACCGATATACATTCCTGGCCGCTTACGAACAGCTTCAAGGCCGCCTAAAACTTGAATTTGACTGGCGTTGTATTTGTCGGCTTCTTTTTCATATTCTTTAATCTTATCAAGATTTTCTTTTGAATTATCAGCCATTTAATTCTCCTTCTCCAAACTAATCGTACCTGATTGAATGTGGTATACACGTGGCTTTTTTATTATGTCCCAGGAAATTCCTTCTAAATCGGTTGTAGTAATAAAAGTTTGTGTTTTCCCGTGAATATAATTGAGTAACGCACTTTGCCGCCCATGATCCAATTCACTCATAACATCATCTAAAAGCAGTAGTGGATATTCATCTGTTAGTTGGTGAACCAATTGAATCTCTGCTAGTTTTATGCTTAAAGCAATTGAGCGTTGCTGTCCTTGCGAAGCATACAAATGGGCATTTTTTCCATCAAGTTTAAATTCAATATCATCACGATGCGGACCAGAAGTAGTGGTGCCTTTACGAATCTCGCTAGCTTTATTCCGATTAAAACTATTTAGAATCTTTTGATAAATTTCCTCAGTAGTATCATCGGCCGTAATATCTGATACGGATGGATGATAAGCAATCGACAGTTTTTCGCTGCCTAGACTTATGTGAGTATAGGCATCACTAGCATAATGACTTAAGTAGGTCAAAAACTTAAACCTACGATAAATCAATTCTGCCGCAATCCCAGCTAACTGATCAGAAAGAACGTCCAAAAAAACTTGGTCTTTCGCCTTTCCTTTAGCCAACTGTTTTAAATAATTGTTTTTTTGAATTAAAACTTGGCGATATTTACTGGCAAAATATAAATATTCTGCATTTATTTGACCAAATTCTTGATCCATAAATCTTCTACGTAAGGACGGTGCACCTTTAATTAACTCCAAATCTTCGGGAGAAAATAGAATGGCATTAAGCTGTCCTACATATTTCGATAATTTTGCCTGTTCTATTCGATTTATCCACACCTTTTTTCCTTTTTTTGTGATTAAAACGCGTAGATTTAAAGTCACTTGACTCTTTTGCACATGTCCAGCTAAATTTGTGTATTCTCCATCAAAACCAATTAAATCACGATCACTGCTCGTTCTGTGTGAACGCGTTAATGCTAAAAAATAAATGGCTTCCAGTAAATTAGTTTTTCCTTGTGCATTTTTACCAATAAAAATATTGACGTTAGGATCGAAATCCACATCAAGTTTCTTTAAGTTACGAAAATTTTGAACAGTTAAATGATCAAGATACATTAATCTTCCTGCCGAAATTCATATTCTTGTCCATCAACCAATAAGTGATCACCAACGTGAAGTTTTTTTCCTCTTCGATTTTCCAATTCCCCATTTAAGGTCACAGGATTATCTTGGAGATAAAACTTTGCCTGACCACCTGATGAAATAATGCTTTCTTCTTTAAGAAATTGTCCTAAAGTTATGTACTCGCCATCAATTGTAAAATACTTGATAATACTCACCCTCAATGCTCTTTTTACCTATATAATTATATTAGTTTTCAAGCTAAATAACAAACTTAAAACGCTGTTTAACGCGTTTTAAGCGTTTTTTTAAAAATCAAACTAATTACACACTAATACCTATAAAAAATAAAAGAACGTCTTTTTTCGGCGTATAAGCGAAAATGTAAAATAAAAACCACCCTTCATGGGTGGTTTTTATTAAGTTAAAATTATGAAAATGATTAATAAGTTCTAACTGGGGTAATTAATTGAACAAATTCAATATCTTTCTTGTCTGGATTAATGATAAATGGACGAAGTGGCTTAGTAAAACTCATAATAACAGAATCGGTTACTGAAGCTCTAAGCGCATCACGCATGTAATCTGGATTAAATGAAATTTCTAAGTTATTTCCTTCGAGATTTCTAAAGCTGACATCTTCTTCTACATTACCAATTTCAGCTGATTTACCAGATAGCTTAGCAGTTTGCTTTTCAGTATCTAAAGTTAAGGTTACGACATTGTTTCTTCCAGCATGAGTTAATAAACTCGCACGTTCAAGGGCACTAGATAACTCTGGAATGTCAAATTCAATACTGGTAGTTTTTTCAGTTGGAATTAAACGATCAGTATCTGGATAATTACCATCTAATAGACGTGAGTAAAATGCAAGATTACCAATAACAAATAGGGCTTGGTTATCCCCTGGGCAGACTTTTACTTCTGGATCAGTTTCACCAATAATTCTTGCCAGTTCTTGTAAGCTCTTACCAGGAATAATCAGATCAGTTTCTGATTGAGGTCCGTTTTCTAGAGCAATGATTCTTTGTGATAAACGATGTGAATCGGTAGCAACTGCTTTAATACTATCTGGCTTAAAGAAGAAACGTACCCCCGTCAAAATAGCTCTCGTTTGATCATTAGAAGTGGCAAATTGGGTTTCATTAATAATTTCACGGAAAGTCTTACCTGAAATTGTAAATGAAACAGAATCTGAAATTTCAGGTAATCGTGGATAATTATTTGCATCTAAACCGTTAATTGTGAATTCACTGTTTTCAGAAATAATTTGAGTTTGAAAACTTTCCTTCACTTCAAAAGAAAAGTCTTTACCAGGTAATTTTTTAATAATTTCACTAAAGAATCTAGCTGGTAAAACAATAGAACCTGTGGATTCAACATTTAAATCTTCGTTTACAGGAATCTTTATTTCAATAGAAATATCTGTATCACTACCTGTTAAAATCAATTCTTCGTTTGTTAACTCTAACTTAATACCACTGAGTATTGGAATAGTAGCTCTTGAGGAAATAGCACGCATAACATTGTTTAAGTTCTCTATAAACAGATTGCGATTAATGGTAAATTTCATTTTTGTCCTCCTAAAATAGTGTGACTTCTTTAATTATATTAATTATATATTTAATTAGTAGTAGTAGGGCCTGTGATTTCTGTTGAAAACTCATGAAAAGCTTGAAATAACGGAAATGTTACGGTTAAAAACCTGTGTAAAACTCTGTGTAGTTATTCACAGGGGATAAAAATGTGATTAATGTTCAAGCATTTGCTTTAAATCGAATACGGCAGTTTTTATATCAGCATCAGTTTTCATTTGCTTATCGATTTTATCATAGGCATGCATCACAGTAGTGTGATCTTTTCCACCGAATTCTTGTCCTATCTTTGGTAGACTGGCATCTGTTAATTCGCGTGAAAGGTACATAGCAATTTGGCGTGGAATCACGATTTGACGTACACGTTTTTTCCCTTTTAATTCGGCAGTTGAAGTTTGGAAATAATTTGCGACAACTTCTTGAATTTTAGGAATCTGTAATCCCCTATTTTTTTGGACTAATTTAAGATCTACTAATGCTTCACGGGCTAGATTGATATCAATATCAGCTTTTTCAATAGTCGCGTAGGCTTGCACTTTTACCAAAGCACCTTCGAGTTCGCGGATATTGGTATCTACTTGAGAAGCTATGTAATCAAGCGTGTCATCGTCAATAGTTAACCCTTCAGCTTCCGCTTTTCTGCGTAAGATTGCAATCCTTGTTTCGAGATCTGGTGGCGTAATCTCAACTTGAAGCCCCCAGGTAAAACGAGAAACTAATCTCTCTGATAAATCTGGAATTTCAGTTGGTAATCGGTCACTGGTCATGACTATTTGCTTTTGATCATTATATAAAGTTTCAAAAGTATGGAAGAATTCTTCTTGAATTCCTTCTTTTTTTGCAAAAAATTGAATGTCATCTACTAAAAGCAAGTCACACGTTCTATATTTTTCGCGAAACTTATCTTGAGTTTTATTTTTGATTGAATTAATAAAATCATTGACAAAAGTCTCACTTTGAATGTAGACCACTTTAGCATTAGGCCTTTCAACTAACATCTGATGACCAATTGCCTGCATCAAGTGGGTTTTCCCAAGACCAACACCACCAAAAATAAATAGTGGATTATAAAAACTACCAGGACTATCCGCTACAGCTAAAGCAGCACCAGCGGCTAATTTATTTCCTTCACCTTGAACAAAATTATCAAAAGTATACTTTTCGTTTAACTTTAAATCTTTAGCAAACTCTCTTTGTGGTGCACGCGTTGGTGCGGTTTGCAAATTATGTTGAGGTTCAGGCGTTACTATTCTTTCAGGTGTATCACTGTCTTCGGAGATTTGAAAGATAGGTAGAAGTTCAACACCAGCATAACCATATGCAGATTGAATTAGTTGCGAAGAAAGATTTTTTTCCCAATAACCTTTTGCAACTGGATTTTGAACTTGAATTTTTAATTCATGCGTTTTTTGGTTGTACGAGATAGGCTTAGTATTTTTAAACCATGCATTATAGGCAACCTCATTAAAACGAGCACGCATTTCATCGTTAAAATGTTGCCAAAATTTTTCAAAATTGAACAAAGTTAATATTCCCCCATTTGTAAAAAGCATATTTAGTTTAACATGATATTAGAAGGTTTTCCACAAGTGAAAAAATAATAAACAGTTTCAACAAGATGTGGATAATTTACACTGAGATATACACATTTTGACATGAGCGCAAAATGACATACTAATTATACACAAGCATATTGTGAATTTCAGATGCTATTGTATCAGTAAATTAATATAAAATCTATAGGTGTTATCCACATGGTGTGAATTAAGTTTTTAACATGGTGTGAGTTGTGGAAAATGATGGGAATTAATTTGTGGATTTTTACTTGTGGAAAAAATAACTTAGATTTTATCCACACATAATTTTGATGTAAGTGAAAAATATAATCCAGTATACATAGTCTTTTTTTATAATAAATACTTGGTTTTTATTGCTATTCGTGCTATCCTTAATAAGAAATTGTGCAGTTAGCACAGATATTTATGGAGGTGCAGTTTAAATGACAACTAAAAGAACTTACCAACCTAAGAAGCGTCACCGTTCACGTGTTCACGGTTTTATGAAGCGTATGAGCACATCAAATGGTCGTAAGGTTTTAGCAAGACGTCGTGCAAAGGGTAGAAAAGTCTTATCTGCTTAAACCACTGAATCCCAGTGGTTTTTTTAGTCTACTAGAGTGGAATGAAACGTTTTGAGAAAGTCTTATCGAGTAAAATCTGAAAAAGATTTCCAGCAAGTTTTCGAATCAGGCGACTCCGTCGCTAACCGTGCCTTTGTCATCTATACAGTAGAAAAGACAGAGAATAAACACTTTCGGGTAGGAATCTCTGTAGGTAAGAAGGTCGGTCATACCGCTGTCGCACGTAATCGACTCAAGCGTTATATTCGGGCCGTGATTGATGAAGAAAAATTGCAGATTAATCCACATGTTGATTTTTTAATCATTACGCGACCTTATGCTCGCGATTTTAATATGATCAAGGTACGCAAAAACTTGCTACATGCATTAGCTTTGGCTCATATTATTGAAGAAATGCCAGATGAAGTTGAGGAAAATTAGATTGAAGGACATTCTGACTAAGAGAAATGTCAAACGTCTTCTTGCTGTCCTTGCCGTAATTACACTTGCAGTTGTATTGACTGGGTGTGCATCGCAGGGGGCAAACGGTCAAGTGACTCCAGTATCACATACAAGTGGTAACTGGTGGGACCGCTGGATTGTCTACTATATGTCAGCTTTCATTTTGTGGTTAGCTAAGTTAATGGGCAATAGTTACGGATGGGCTATCATTGTCTTTACCATTATTGTCCGTGTCATCTTGTTACCTTTGAATGCTATTTCGATTCGAAGCACAACAAAGATGCAAGGTATTCAACCACAAATAAATGAATTGCGTAAGAAATATCCAGGACGTGACACTGAATCAAGGACATTATTACAACAAGAAACTAATAAGCTTTACAAAGAAGCAGGTGTAAATCCATATACAGGATGTTTACCTGTTATAATTCAGTTACCTGTTATGTATGCTTTGTATGGTGCTATTTTACGTACACCACAGTTACAAACTGGACGATTTTTATGGATGGACTTAAGTAAGCCGGATCCATATTACATAATGCCAATTTTGGCTATGGTCTTTACTTTCTTGTCAACATATATTAGTCAGTTATCAACACCTAAGTCGTCACAAAATGGTATGACTAAAGTGATGATGTACGGAATGTCCATCATGGTGGGTGTAATGGCCCTGAACTTCCAATCAGCCATTACATTGTACTGGGTTATTTCTAACTTGTTCCAAGCAGTTCAGACATTTATCTTGCAAAATCCTATTAAATATAGAAAAGAGCAAGAGGCTAAAAACGAGGCTGAGCGTGAACGCAAACGTAAGCTTAGAAGAACTTACAAGCGTTTAGGACGCAAAAATAAATAAAAGAATATCAATCTAAAAATGATTTTTAGATAAAGTAGTCAAAGTGCTTTATCCATCATGCTTATTCGTGGTGGAATAATGCACTTTTTTTATTGAGAAAAGGGAAAAATTATGGCTCAGGTTTTAACAGAATTTGATACAATTGCAGCAATTTCAACTCCTATTGGTGAGGGTGGAATCTCTATTGTTCGGATGTCCGGTGAAGACGCGATTAAAATTGCTAATGAAGTTTTTAAGGGTGCGGATTTGGCCCAAGTGCCAACACATACGATTCATTACGGTCATATTATTGACCCTGATACTGGAAAAACTATTGATGAATCAATGGTAACAGTATTGCGCGCGCCTAAAACTTTTACCTGTGAAGATATTGTGGAAATCAACTGTCATGGTGGTATTGTGGTTACTAACCATATTTTGCAGCTTCTTTTGAAACATGGTGCACGAATGGCCGATCCAGGCGAATTTACTAAAAGAGCATTTGTTAATGGAAGAATTGACTTAACTCAAGCAGAAAGTGTAATGGACATTGTTCGTGCTAAGACTGATAAAGCACGTCAAGTTGCAGTAAGCCAGCTTGAAGGTGGACTTTTGCACAAGATACGCACAATGCGTCAAGAAATCTTAGATACGCTTGCTAATGTTGAAGTTAACATTGATTATCCAGAATATGATGCAGATACAGTTACTGCCAATCAAATGGCTGATACTGCTAAATCAGTAATTGAGAAAATAGATCGCTTATTGAAGACAGCTCAAGAGGGAAAAATTTTACGCAATGGCTTAGCAACAGCTATTGTAGGTCAGCCTAATGTAGGAAAATCATCATTATTAAACTATTTGACACAAAGCGATAAAGCAATTGTAACTGATGTGGCAGGTACAACTCGGGATACACTGGAAGAATATGTATCTGTAAAAGGAGTACCACTGGAATTAATTGATACGGCAGGTATTCACCATACCGATGATAAAGTTGAAAAGATTGGTGTGGAAAGATCTAAGAAAGCTCTAGAAAGAGCTGATCTTGTTCTCTTGTTGATAGATGCAAGTAAAGAATTAACAGCTGAGGATAAGTCACTGATTAATGAGACCGATTCTAAAAAACGAATTATTATTTTGAACAAGTCAGACTTAGGTCAAAAAATAACTGTTGAACAAATGAAGAAATTAACAGGTAGCGAAGTTATCTCCACTTCAATTTTGAAAGAAGAGAATATGGATGAACTTGAAGAATTAATTAATAAGTTATTCTTTGCAGGGATTGAAAATTCTAATGATCAAGTAATGGTTACTAATCAACGACAAACTTCACTTTTGCACAAGGCAAAAAGTGAATTGGAAGATGTTATTCAAGCTGTGGATGATGGAATACCTGTGGATATCGCTCAGATTAATTTCACTGGTGCGTGGGATACATTAGGAGAAATTACGGGTGAAAGTGCACCGGATGAGTTAATAACACAATTATTTAGTCAATTCTGTTTAGGAAAGTAGGATAGGGGAATAATGATTAAAACATATGATTCAAACGAATATGATGTAATTGTTGTGGGAGCTGGTCATGCTGGATGTGAAGCTGCTCTTGCAAGTGCACATATGGGTCAAAAGACACTATTGGTAACTATTGGACTTGATATGGTTGCTTTTATGCCATGTAATCCATCAGTTGGTGGTCCTGCAAAAGGTACTGTTGTAAGAGAAATCGATGCTTTAGGTGGTCAAATGGGTAAAAACATCGATGCTACTTACATTCAGATGAGAATGCTAAATACTGGTAAGGGACCTGCTGTACGTGCTCTTCGTGCTCAAGCTGATAAGTGGCAGTATCATGAATACATGAAGGATACTATTGAAAATACTCCTAATTTGACTTTGCGTCAGGCAATTGTAGATGAATTGGTAGTTGAAGATGGCGTCTGCAAGGGGGTTATTACTAATACTGGTGCAAAGTATCATGCTAAAAGTGTTGTTTTAACTACCGGTACTGCTGCTAGAGGAAAGATTATCATCGGTGAACTTATGTATTCATCAGGTCCCAATAACACTACTCCATCAATTAAGTTGTCAGAAAACTTGGAAAAATTAGGCTTTAAGCTTCGTCGTTTTAAAACTGGTACCCCTCCACGTGTTAATGGTAATACAATTGATTATTCTAAGACTGAAGAAGAACCTGGAGATAAAGTTCCACGTCATTTTTCTTATGAGAGTAAAGATGAAAATTATCTAGAAAATCAAATTTCATGTTGGATGACATATACTAATCCTGTAACTCATGAAGTGATTAGAGACAATTTAGATCGTGCACCTATGTTCACTGGAGTAATTAAAGGAGTAGGTCCACGTTATTGTCCTTCAATTGAAGATAAAGTTGTAAGATTTGCTGATAAAGATCGACACCAAATTTTCCTTGAACCAGAAGGTAAAACAACTAAGGAAGTTTATGTGGGAAACTTCTCTACTTCTATGCCAGAAGAAGTACAACTTAAGATGGTTCATTCGGTTGCTGGTCTTGAACATGCAGAAATGATGCGTCCTGGATATGCAATTGAATACGATGTTGTGGAACCATGGCAATTGAAGCATACCTTGGAAACTAAGAATGTTAAGCACTTATTTACTGCTGGCCAGATGAATGGTACTTCTGGATATGAAGAAGCTGCAGGTCAAGGTTTAATTGCAGGAATTAATGCTGCTTTGTCAGCACAAGGTAAGTCAGGTTTTACTTTGGGTAGAAATGATGCTTATATTGGCGTTTTAATTGATGATTTGGTAACAAAAGGTACTAATGAACCATATCGTTTGCTTACTAGTCGTGCTGAGTATCGTTTAATTTTACGTCATGATAATGCCGATTTACGTTTAACTGAATATGGTCATAAGCTTGGTTTGATTTCTGATGATCGCTATCAAGCGTTTGAAGAAAAGAAGCAAGCTATTAAGGATACTCAAGCAAGATTGCACGAAATTACTGTTCATGTTACAGACGAAGTACAAGATTTATTGAAGAGTATTGGTCAAGAACCAATGGAAGCCGGTGTTAAGGCAGATGTTTTTCTTCGTCGTCCACATGTAACTATTAACGATATTGAACGGCTTACTGGTCAAAAAATTGATGGTGACCGTTACGTTAAGGAACAAGTTGAAATTGGCATCAAATATGCAGGTTATATTAAGAAAGAAGAAACTCGTATTGCTCGCTTAAAGCGTCAAGAAGGCAAAAAGATTCCTGCAGATATCGACTACAATATGATTGAAGGCTTGGCTACAGAAGCACGTCAAAAGTTTGAAAAAATTCGTCCTGAAACTTTAGCACAAGCTGAACGTATTTCGGGTGTTAATCCAGCGGACTTAGCAATTTTGAGTGTTTATATTCAAAATGGTCGCTACTCTAGAGTAAATAAATAAAAAGTAGAAGTACAGATTGAACAATCTGTGCTTTTTACATGCTCGAAAAAATAACTAAGTATTGCACGGGAAATAATTTTAAAAATAATTAAAAAAGTTTTTATTAACTTTTTTCTATAAATAATCCAATTAATATATATAAATGTGTGATTATTAGTATAATAATGTTCATAAGATCACAATGGAAAACGCTGACATCTAGCTTTTAATAAGTAATTATTTATATAACTTTGTGAAATGATTATTTTTGCAAAAGCGGTTTCATTAGCATGATAACAATAAAGATAGCGTTTTGAAAATGTGAAAAATGTGTTTATAATACACTATAAGAGAATTGAAGTTAAGGAGATGTACTTTATATGACTAAAATTAATGGTTCTGACGCAATGCTTAAAGTTATTTACGACTGGGGAATAGATCATATTTATGGTTTTCCAGGTGGATCTTTTGATTCAAGCATGAATGCTATTTATGACTTTAGAGATAAAATGAAATTTATCGAGGTTCGCCACGAAGAAGCAGGTGCACTTGCTGCTTCTTCAGAATATAAAGTAACTGGTAAACTGGGTGTATGTTTCGGTTCAGCAGGTCCTGGTGCTGCTCACTTATTTAATGGCTTATATGATGCAAAATATGATAAAACACCAATGCTTGCTATCGTTGCTAATGTACCTACTAGCAAACAAGATATTGACTTTTTCCAAGCATTTGACGAAGATAAATGGTTCTTGGATGCAAGTGTATGGTGTGCTTCAGCAAAGACACCAGAACTTATTCCTGTATTGACTGATGAAGCTATTCGTCAAGCATATGCAAGAAAGGGTCCAGCAGTTTTGATCATTCCTAAGGATTACGGATGGCAAAAGATTGAAGATAACTTCCGTGTAAGCAAGAAGGCACAACCAAAGCCTAACTATCCAGCTCCAACTGAAACTTCAGTTGAAGAGGCTGTAAAGCTTTTAAAGGAAGCAAAGAATCCTACTATGTACATCGGCGCAGGTGCTAAAGATGCTGGTGAAGAAGTTAAGGAATTTGCGGAAAAATTCAAAACTCCTATTATGTCATCATACCTAGGTAAAGGCGTGGTTGAAGATAAGTTCCCAGCTTACATTGGTACTATTGGTCGTATTGGCCCTAAGGCAGCACAAGAAGTTCAAACAGCAACTGACCTGGTTGTTTGGGTAGGTAATAACTCACCATTTTCAGGCTTGTGGTTCCCTAAGGATGCTAAGGTTATCCAAATCGATGTTGACCCAGGTAAATTTGGTAAGCGTCATTCAACTGATGTTTCAATGCTTGCGGATTCTAAGAAAGCTCTTCGTGCTCTTATTGAAGAAGGGGAAGAAAGAAGCGAATCACCACTTTATAAAGCAGCTATTGCAGACCGCGAGAACTGGGATGCATGGGAAGATAGCTTTAAGAATTCTGATGAAATGCCAGTTCGTCCAGAACCTATCTGGGATGTTATCAACAAGAAAGCTGATGACAATGCAATTTTTGCAATTGATGTAGGTAATGTAAATGTTGATTCATGTCGTCTTTTGAATTTACATGATGATCAAAAGTGGACTACTTCTGGTCTTCACGCAACTATGGGTTATGGTGCCCCAGCTGCTCTTATGGCTGCTACAGTATATCCAGACCGTGAAGTTTGGAATTTAGCCGGTGATGGCGCCTTTGCCATGATGAATCAAGAGCTTTTGACTATGTCACGTTACAATATGCATGTTTTAAATGTGGTATTTACTAACGAAACTTTAGGTTATATCGAGGCTGAGCAAGTTGATGAATCTCACCAGCCTTTGTCAGGCGTTATTATTCCTGATAATAATTGGGCAAAAGTGGCAGAAGGTATGAATGTTAAGGGCGTTGTTGTACGTAGCAAAGAAGAATTTGAAAAAGCAGTAGATGAATTCAAGCAAATGGATGGTCCAATGCTTATCGATATTAAGTACACTCACAAGATGCCATATTCAACTGAATTGAATTCACTTGATGATCCAGCATTTGTTAAGAAATATGAAGCTGAAGATTTGAAGCCGTTTAGTTACTTTGCAGAAAAGTATGGCTTGGAAGCTGATGCCGCAACGGGTGCATCTCAACATGAAGAAGAACCAGTAGAAGATACAACTCCTGATACAGTTTCAGGTGCATCTCAACACTAATTAAGTTTAGATAATAATAAAAAATCGAGACAATATGTCCCGATTTTTTTATTGTCTGAAAATATTTCCTGGGAAAATGTTTGTGAAACACTCGTGGGTAATAACAAAATAGTTATTAACTATGCCGAAAATTAAAACTTTTCATTTCGCTTTTTTCTATACTAAAACGTATAATAATAATTGACGAATTTTGATTAAATGGAGGACGTTAAAGATATGCAACAATTCGGCGTTATCGGTTTGTCCGTTATGGGCAAGAATCTTGCTTTAAACGTTAGAAATCATGGTTTTTCAGTTTCAGGTTATTCAATTGATAAACCTGAAGTTGATGCCTTGGCAAAATATGAAGATGATAAATTAAAGCCTTGTTATACATTGGAAAAATTTGTTAACTCACTTGAAAAGCCACGTAAAATTTTGATCCAAATTATGGCTGGTGATCCAGTTGATCAAACTTTACATAAATTACTCCCTCTTTTGGATAAAGGCGATATTGTTATCGATGGTGGTAATTCAAACTATCACGATACTAATCGTCGTTACCATGAAATGGAAAAACATGGTATTCATTTCATCGGTATGGGTGTTTCTGGTGGAGAAGAAGGTGCCTTAAATGGCCCAGCACTGATGCCAGGTGGGGATGAAGAAGCATATAAAGAAGTTGCTCCAATTCTTGAAGCTATTGCTGCTAAAAATAAAGATGGTAAGCCATGTGTAAGTTACATGGGCCCTGAAGGTGCCGGTCACTATGTAAAGATGGTCCACAATGGTATTGAATATGCCATCATGCAAGAATTTTCAGAAGTTTACAGCTTGCTTCGTGATGTTGCTCATAAGAGTAATGATGAAATGTCAGAAATCTTTGATAAGTGGAATCACAGCGTAGTAGAAGCATATTTAAGTGAAATCACTTCAAAGGTTTTGAAGCAAGAAGATGATCTTACTCCAGATCATATAATTGATCACATTTTAAACGTTGCTTCATATAAGGGTACTGGTAACTGGACTCTTGAAGATGGTGTAGCTCTTGGTGCACCAGTCACTGTTATTGCTGAAGCAGTTATGGCACGTTTCATGAGTAAGCAAACTCATTTGGCACTTAAGAGTGGTATTAAGCCAACTGAATTTAAATATGATGGTGAAATTCCTGACGATTTAGTTGATGAATTTGGTAAAACTTTGCAATTAGCACAAGCTGTTGCATATGCTCAGGGTTTCCAAGAATTAACTATGGCTGCTAAAGCTTATGATTGGGATCTTAGATATAAGTCAATTGCTCAAGGTTGGGAAGCAGGTTGTATTATTCGTTCTGCAATGCTTAAGGATATTGAAGATGCTTACGCAGATGGCAAGGAACTTACCAACTTATTTGAAGATGGCTACTTTAGAAAGCTAATGGAAGACAATCTTCCAGCATTAAGAAAATCAGTTAAATTTGCTACTAAGGCAGGCGTTCCAACTCCAACTTTAAGTGCAGCACTCAACTACTTAGAATCAATTTTTAATCCAAAATTGCCAGCTAACATGATCCAAGGTCAACGTGACTACTTCGGTGCTCATACTTACCAAAGAAATGATCGTGAAGGTGTATATCATACTGAATGGTATGAAGAAAAATAAGGTTTCATGTGAAACTAAGAAAGTCAGTTAGATTAATTCTAGCTGGCTTTTTATTGTACAATAAAAACGACATATTTTTTGAGGAGAGAAACGCATGAAGGATAAAGGAAATAAAACAAATATAAAGTTACTTTTACAGGCCATAATTGTGGGGATTTGTACCGGTATAGTAGTGGGAATATTTAGATTTGGTATTGAAAAAACATCGGATTTTTGGCTTCATTTATTTGAACTAGCACATCAAAATCCAGTCTGGTTCATTGCTATAATTGTTGGATTTATTATGATAGCGGTAATAGCCGGCTACTTTGTTAAACAATATCCACATGTTGGTGGATCTGGTATTCCAGAGGTTAAATTACAGTTACAAGGAAAATTACCACTACACTGGTTTCCAATTTTATGGAGAAAATTAATTGGTGGTATTTTAGTTATTGGAACTGGGTTGTTTTTAGGGCCAGAAGGGCCATCACTTCAATTGGGTTCATCAATTGGACAAGGCGTAGGACAAGGCTTTAAGCAGAATAAATTAAATTCACGTGTTTTATTAGCTACAGGAGCTTCAAGCGGTTTATCTGCAGCCTTTGGTGCTCCACTTAGTGGATCCTTATTTGTACTTGAAGAAGTCTTTCATAATTTTTCTCCAATAGTTTGGATGAATGCATTAGCTGGTGCGATTGCTTCTAATTTTGTTGTATCGAATTTGTTTGGTCTTCATCATGCACTAGCAATTCCATATAATCATTCGTTTCCAATAAATTTGTATTGGCATTTGTTGATTTTAGGTATCATATTAGGCTTGCTAGGACATCTTTATAAAGTGGGATTATTTGGAGTAAAAAAATTATATGCCAAAATCACCTTTTTACCTAAATGGCTATATGGAATTATTCCCTTGGCAATATTAATTCCGATTGCATATTATTGGCCATTAATTACTGGACCAGGTAATCGTTTAATTTTAAGTTTACCGCACATGATTACTAAAACCGGATGGGGATTAATTGGACTTTTAACATTTTATTATGTACTGCGAATTGTATTTTCAATTGTATCCTATGATTCTGGCTTACCAAGTGGTATTTTCTTGCCAATTTTAACAATGGGTGCTTTAATTGGTGCTACTTATGGTTTATTTATGGCGCAGCTTGGTTTACTACCACAAAAGTTGGTGGTAAATTTGATTATTTTCTCCATGGCTGGCTATTTTGCCGCAATTATTAGAGCACCGTTTACTGCAATTATTTTAATTACCGAAATGGTAGGCTCATTACTTCATTTGATGCCATTAGCAGTAGTAGCATTTATTGCATTACTTGTAGACGAGCTTTTAGGTGGCAAGCCTATTTATGGCCTTTTAGCAGCTGCTATGGATACAAGTAGTGATCATAAGACTGATTATACTGGGGTGGCTGATCAAATGGTTCTACCGGTGTATGAAAGCAGTAAGCTGGTAGACAAAAAGGTGGTTGATATTAAATGGCCAGAAGATACTAGAATTAGAACAATCCGTCGTGACAATGATGAGATCATTCCAACCGGAAAGACGATTATTCGGGGGGGAGACATGCTTATTTTAGAATTTGATTCAAGCCAACGTGGTAGAGTTTATAGCGAGATAAAGAAACTACAAGGAGTTGAGCTTGACGGATAAACGAAACAATAGAAAAGAGGGATATATTTGAATAATTTGGTACAGATCACTCTTAATGCGGACCAGGAACAATATAATATTGGGGATGATGAAAGCATTACTTTTATCGATGCCAGTTCATACTATATTGGAAAAATAATTGCGAAAAAGCATGGTTGGCTAACATTGGAGTCCGTGGATCAAGATGGTAATCTTGGTGGAATTGTTTTTATTAAAGAAGATCAGATTGCCAAAATTGAGAATGAAACGCCAATGCTTCATTATTTTGCAATTACTAATATAAAAGATCCGTTCCACATGAAACAATCAAATCAATCTGTATTAAATTGGGATTTTACTAACCTTTATGATCTCTTGGTTAACATTACGGATGCACATCCGTTTATTACCGTTGAAGTAAATAATGGTACAACCTATACCGGTGTAATTACTCAACTGGATAAAAATGAAGTGAGAATTTTAGAACGTAATGGTAATATGTTAGATCAATATCCAACCGTTATTCCGCTTAAAGATATTGTATGTCTTGATGCAAATAGCATTGATAATTATCTTTTTTTACAATATTTAAAACGTAAGGGAAATTACAACAATAAGTTAGAATTAGTAGAAATTTATTTTAATTATACGTTCGACGATCAATTTGGTAATTTTGCTATTGGTAAGATTCTTAAATACGATGAAGAAAACTTGATTCTTGAGAGTTTGAATGAACTTGGACAAGTAGAATCGATTGCCGTTATTTCACGAAAACATATCTCACATATAACTGAAGAGTCCGATCGACTAAATTATTTTAATTACTTAATTAAATGGCAAAAAAAGAATAATAGCTTTGATCCGGATTATTTAGAACACTCAATTAATTTAAGTGGAGAAATCAAATCTCCAGCTGAAATAATTGAGGAATGGCCACATGATCGAGTAATTAAAATTTGTGATTCAATCTATCATTATCCAGATCGATTAGGCTTAGTGGTTGATCGTAATACTGAAAGCTTTGATTTGAGAATTTTGACCGAATATAATTTAGGCGATATAAGTGATCATGAGTATGATGATTTAATTAGCGTTGATCTCGCTGGTAGCGATATGATTAAAATGCAGCGGTTTATCGAATATGACGGTTAAATAATTTGTCAGGTATTCAAGAATTTTTATATAATTTAGAAAACGAAAGGAAGATGTTCTATGGGATTAACATTTGACAACCCTAACAATTTACAAAAGATGCTTGATCGTTTTGCGACCGTTCCAGATCCAAAAAAAACACCAAAGCATAAGGATCCGGAAGAATTGCTAAATAAAGATTCAAAGGATAAAAAGAAAAAAGATAAGTAAATAAAAAAGCAGATTGTAAGTGCAATCTGCTTTTTCTCTAGAAATTTAAGGGTTAAAAGATATGAAGAAACATTCACCAATTGGCTGTATTAGTAAGGCTGGTTTATTTTCAAAGTTACCACATAAAATGCTTGAAAAAATAGCTCCGATTTCTACACATCAAGAATATTTTGAAAAAGGTAGCTTTATCCGTCAGCCGGGCGATGGTAAGAATGGAATGATGTTCGTAGACAAAGGTAGTGCTAAAATCTATAATTTAAATCGTGATGGTAAAGAAACTGTCTTAGGAGTTTTGAATAAAGGTGACTATGATGGACAACAGAATTTATTTCAAGATGATAGTCATGAGAATTTTATTCAAGCTTTGCAGGATACTTATATTTGTTCCATTAGTCGCGCTGACTTTCAAAGGCTGCTTAAGGATACACCAGATTTAACTTTAAACTTGCTTAATAACTTTGGTGAGAAATTAGTAGCAATAGAAACTAATTCAGTTCGCAGAAATTCAATGAATGCTAAAGATCGTTTAATGGATTATTTAGTTGAACAAAGTCAAAAGAATGGAGCGACTAAATTTACTTTACCTTTGAAAAAGAAAGATTTAGCGAGTTATTTGGGAACAAGCCCTGAGACTTTAAGTAGACAGTTAAAATCATTGGAAAAAGAAGGAAAAATAAAAGTCAATCGTCGAGAAATCACCATTGTTAAGGACTAGTAACTGGAGAAAAATATGAGTGACAACCGTATGAATTATAGTATTGATAAGCAAATGCAGTTCCCATTAGTTGATATTGAGCTTGAACCGGGTGAAAAGGTATTTATTCAACGTGGAAGCATGGTTTATCATTCAACTAGTATCAAGTTAAATACTAAAGTAAATGGAACAGGTTTAGGAATCGGTAAATTGATTCGTGCAGTTGGACGTTCAATCACCTCAGGAGAGAGCTTTTGGATCACTGAAGCACAAGCAAGCCGAACTACGGGCAAGTTGGCAATTGCACCGGCTTTACCAGGTGAAGTTTTACCATTAAAAATTGGAAAAGAGCAATATCGCATTAATGATGGGGAATTTTTAGCTATGGACGGCTCTGCCAGCTATTCTATGAAGAAACAATCGGTTGGTAGAGCAATCTTTTCAGGAACTGGCGGCTTTTTTGTAATGACTACTAGCGGTGAAGGAACAGTATTATGTAACGCATATGGTTCAATTAAGAAAATCACACTAAATAATGATGAAATTACCATTGATAATATCATGTAGTTGCCTGGTCAACAGGACTTGATTATGATATTCATTTTGATAATGGCTTTATTCAATCGATTGGAACCGGCGAGGGGATTGTTAATACTTTCAAAGGTGGTGGTGAAGTGTATATTCAAAGTCTTAATTTAGAAACTTTTGCCGGCATTTTGGATGAATTAATTCCTGGTAATGAAAAATAATTTAGCTAAAAAATTGCGTTGAAGCGTAATATAGAGCTGCAAAAATAATATTTATTACGGCAAAAGATCCAATGATACTGCATTGCATCTTTTTAGTAATTACTAAATAAGCAATGAATTCACGAATAAAGGCGTTTAAAGTGAAGTACCATTTTGTTTTGGCGCCGTAGCCAATACATTGTAGACCTTGCCGTTTTGCCAAAACAAGTGCTCTGTAAACATGATATGAATTAGTAACGATACAAAATGTGCTGTCAGGCTTCATTAATTGGTGAGAAAATTTAAGATTTTGGTTAGTTGTCTTAGATCGATCTTCGATAATAATATCGGATTTAGGTACACCATGTTCTTCTGCATAAGCAGCCATAGCATGACTTTCAGGAATTTCTTCATCAGGTCCTTGCCCACCCGACATAATTAATTTAGAATCAGGATTTTTATGATAAATTTCAATTCCGCGATTAATTCTACTGGCTAATAATAGTGTGACTTTTTTACCAAGTAATCCTGCGCCTAAAACAACAACGTAGTTTAGTTTCTTAGTGTTAATGTTAATAAGGTTTAACCAAGAAGTTAGAGTATACATTACCATGATGAAGATTATGTAGAAAATACTCATTGATAAAAAGAGATAGATAAATCTAAACCATGGTGCAGAAGTGGAGCGGCCTAAAACAGGATATGCAAAAATTAGTAGAATAATAGCTATTCCTGTTCCTAGCGATAAAAAGTTAGTCCATTTAGTACCTTCTTTAATTAGTATTTTAATACCGTTATAAAGGAAAATAATAATCAAAAGAAATACGAATACTAAAATAAATAATGCTACACCTACAGAGGCCAAAAGTAATAAATTAGCAATTATTTGGTGTTGCTGAGGAAATTGAGCCTCGATGATAATAAGTGTATCAATGGCCAAAAAAGCTAGAAACATTAAAGTAGAAGTCAAAGTAAGGCCGGCCCACATTGAACGTCGTTCGTGTGTTAAGACAAAAATAAAAATTCCAAGGTTAATAAGGAAAATAGCTAAAAACCAGTAAAATATGGATAACAATTTAAAACTCCTTTATTTTTTTACTTAATTATACGAAGTTTATAAAATATTTAAAAGAAAAAGCAAAAAAGCATCGAAAGGTGCTTTTTTGCTTAATCTAGACCGGCAATTCGGACTTTATTTAAAAGAAGTGAACTTGTTACAACTGAAACTGAACTGAAGGCCATTGCAAGTCCCGCTAATTCAGGACTTAAACTTAATCCGAAGATTACGAATAGCCCTGCGGCGATAGGGATGCCGATAGTGTTGTAAATGAGAGCCCAGAAGAGGTTTAATTTAATTCTGTTGAAAGTCTTCTGGGCAATGTCTAAAGCTCGTACAACACCCATTAAATCGTTTTGAACGAGGACAATACCACCAGATTCAATAGCGATATCTGTACCTGAACCCATCGCAATACCAACATTTGCAGTAGATAATGCAGGGGCATCGTTGATGCCATCACCTACAAAGGCAACCTTATTACCTTCATTTTGTAATTTCTCAATTTCAGCGGCTTTTTCAGTTGGTAAAACTCCAGCAATAACTTGATCGATACCGACTTCTTTACCGATAGCTTCAGCTACATTTTGATTATCACCGGTGAGCATAACAGTTTTAAGGCCACGTTTCTTAAGTTCGGCAATAGCAGCTTTAGAACTAGGTTTAGGCACATCTTGAATAGCGACTAAACCGATTACTTTTTTATCCAAACCAACATAAACTACGGTTTTAGCTTCTTTTTGTAATTTAATGGCTTGATCTTTCATTTCCTGGGAAATAGAAATATCTTCTAGCAACTTATCACTACCTACAAAGGCAGTCTTTCCATTGTAGCTTGCTCTAACGCCTTTACCTTCAATTGCGGCAAAGTTAGTTACTTTAGCTAAGGCAATTTTATCTTCTTTAGCCTTTTTAACAATGGCGGTAGCAAGTGGGTGTTCAGAGTTTTCTTCAAGGCTAGCTGCAATAGTTAATACTTTGTCTTTGTCGCCAACAATATCAGTTACTTGTGGCTTACCAACTGTAATAGTACCAGTTTTGTCAAAAACAACTGTGTTGATATAGCTAACCTCCTCAAGAACTTCACCGTTTTTGATTAATACACCCATCTTAGCACTACGTGCAGTTCCAACCATTAATGCAGTTGGAGTTGCGAGACCCAAGGCACATGGACAAGCAATAACAACTACAGAAACTGCAAATAGTAATGCAGTAACTAATGGAGCGTTTAAAAATACGTACCAAACCACGAATGTGATAATCGCAATGATTAAAACAGCAGGTACGAAAATGTTGGAAATTTTGTCAGTCAAGTTTTGAATAGGGGCGTGACTAGTTTGTGCCTTTTTAACCAAATCAACGATTTGTGAAAGCATGGTATCACTACCAACTTTAGTTGCTTTAAAAGTGAAAGTACCGTTAGTGTTGATGGTTGAACCTACAACGTTATCGCCTTTTTTCTTAGTTACTGGCATACTTTCACCGGTAACCATAGATTCATCAATAGTAGTTGATCCGTCTACGATAACACCATCAACTGGAATTTTTTCACCAGGCTTAACACGGATGATGTCGCCCACTTTAACTTGACCAAGGGGAACTTTAACGAATTCACCGTTGCGTTCAACTTCGGCATCCTTAGCTTGTAAGTCAATTAACTTAGCTAAAGCGTTAGAAGCGTTATTATGCATCTTTTCTTCCATGGCATCCCCAAGAAGTACAAAGACAGTAACGAATGCTGCACTTTCAAAGTAAACTTCTCTATTAGTGAACATGGCGAAGATACTGTAAAAGTATGCTACAGAAGTACCTACAGCAACTAGTGTATTCATATTAGCGTTATGATTTTTAAAGGCTGCCCAAGCACTGCTCCAATAAGGAGCAGCCGAAATAGCCATGATAATAGTGGTCGTTACAAATGCAATCCAGTTGTAACCAGGCATCATCCAATGAAATGGCATAGCAAGCATTTGGATAAGCATCGGGATTGATAAAATAAATGAAATCCAAAACCGCTTAATATTGGATAGTTTCATTATTTAACGACGACCTTTCCATGAAACATGTCCATACCACAAGCATAGTTGTAAGTACCAGGTTTATCGGTAGGAATATCAATAGTAACGTCTTTTTTACCATCTAATTTTTTATCAAAATTCAAGTCTCTTGAAACAACTTCGTTCATACATCCCATATTATCTGATGGGATGAATTTTAATTGAGCAGGCTTACCCACCTTAAAAGTGACGGTATCTGGTTTGTAACCGTGATTATCTGCATTAACAACAACTTTTTTTGTTTGATTCTTTGAAAAAATACTCATTATTTTACAACAACCTTTCCATGAAACATATCCATACCACAAGCGAAGTTATAAGTACCTTTCTTGTCAGTTGGAATATCGATAGTAGTAACTTTTTGCTTGGTTAAATCTTTATCAATGCCAAGCTGTTCGAAAACAACATGAGATAAACAAGCAGTTGAATCTTTCATATCAAAATTAACTTTTGCTGGAACGCCTTGTTTAAGAACAACAGTTGAAGGAGAGTACCCACCTTTAACAACGATATTTGCTTCTTGTATCCCTTGATTAACATTAGCATTTTCTACAGATTCTTCATGTTTACCGAAGAACCACCAGAGAATAAAGCCAATCAATAGAATAGCGACTATTAATGTAATAATTTGTGAAATATTCATTCTTTCCTCCTAGCAGAAGTGCTTTTCATCTGGCAAGCAGTTACATGGAACTTTGTCAGGAGCGTTTTTTTCTTTTTCAGAAATTTTCTGCTTCATTTTTTCTAAATCACTTTTCGAAATAGGGGAATCGGCTAAAAGTTGTAATAGTACTTCACCTTTATGCATGTCACACATACGATTAAGTAGCTCTTGTGCAGCTTCCGCCATCACTTGGGTCTGATTGATCTTAGCGGTATAAACGAAGCGTCTGCCTTCTTTTTTAGTACTCAGTAGGTTCTTTTGAACCAAACGACGTAATAAAGTTTTAATTGTTGATTCGGACCAATCTTTTTTAGCTTGCAGTTCATGAATTATCTGGGTTGAACTCACAGGCTCAAGTGTCCAAATGATTCGCATGACTTTCCACTCACTGTCGGAAATTGTGCTTTCTTTTTCTTGAAGTTTAACCATTTCTTCCTCCTATCGTTTACAAATGTAACTATACTCTTTAAATTTACATTTGTAAACTATTACGCAATAAAAAATGAAGTTTTTTAAACTCATCAATTAGTAATTAAAGAGACTAATAATCATCAAGTACCAATATAATTCAAACTACATCAGGTAAATAAACCAAGAACTTGACCCACATCTTTTGATAAAGCTGACCAGTTTGAAATAAAAGTAAATCCCTGTGAGAGTTAAGAAAAGTAGGGTACTAATAATCAATGATGCTTTCTTATTTTTTATAAAATTTCCATAAAAATATCCGCTTCAATTTAGAAGCGGATATACTTTTTACAAGTTAGTAACTAGGAAGAAAACGACAAAAACTATAAATAAAATATACATCATCGGAGTAACTTCCTTGGCGCGCTTGGAAGCAATCATAGTAATAGGATAGGTAATAAGGCCTAATGCTAAACCATCTGAAATACTGTAAGTTAACGGCATACCTACAACCGTCAAAAATGCTGGGAAAGCAATTTCAAACTTATCCCAATCAATCTTTCTTAAGTTGCTTGCCATAAGCACACCAACAATAATCAATGCTGGGGCTGTTACAGTAGTAGGAATAACGGAAAGAAGTGGACTAAAAATCATGCTGATAATGAAGAAAATACCAACAAAGATAGCAGTTAAACCAGTTCTACCGCCCATTGCGATACCAGCACTTGATTCTACTGAAGTACCAAGTGGAGCAGTACCAAGGACTGCTCCTTCAACCATGGCAGTTGAGTCGGCTAAGAAGGCACGACCAATTCGTGGGATCTTACCATCTTTATCAACCATACCGGCTTGTTCAGTCATCCCAATCAAAGTACCAGCAGTATCAAAGAATGTAACAAGTAAGAAGGTTAAAACAACCATCCAAAGTTGTGCCGTATTAATGTCTTTTAAGTGAAAAACGGCTTGTCCAAAAGTTGGTGCAATGCTTGGTGCGCCTGAAATAATGCCGTGTGGTAATGGAATCTGACCAATAATCATACCGAAGATGGCGGTAACGATCATCCCGATAAAAATTGAGCCAGGTACGTTTAAACACATTAAAATAACTGTTAAAACTAAACCGAATAAAGTAATCCAAACAGCAGGATTACTGAATTTACCTAGAGTAACTAAAGTTGAGTCACTGTTAACAATTAACTGACCATTTTTTAAGCCGATGAAGGCAATGAATAAACCAATACCAGCTGAAATTGCATACTTCATATCTTGTGGAATCGCATTGACCACCATTTCACGCAATTTAAAAACGGTAATTAAAATGAACAAGATTGATGCAACCAGAACGGCAGCTAATGCTGTTTTCCAGGAAATGTGCATCCCCACGCATACGTTGTATGCGAAGAAGGCACCACTACCTAAAGTTGGAGCTAAAGCAATAGGATAGTTAGCAATAAATCCCATCAAGAAACAACCAATTGCAGTTGCCACTGCGGTAACAGTAAAGGCTGCACCCTTAGGAATTCCAGCTGCGTGTAAAATATTAGGGTTAACAAATAGGATGTAGGAGAGGCTGACAAACGTGGTTAATGCGGCGATTAACTCACGTTTAACAGTGGTATGAGCATTCTGTAAATGAAAGACTTTATCTAATGTCTGCATTTAAAAATTTCCTCCAAACAAATGAAAAAAGGACACAGTTTACCCACCAGCTATTGGGTAAAAGATGTCCTTAAATAATTATGACGTCTGATACCTATAGTCCTGAATTTATGGTTCAGGGTAGATACTGTCGACCTTATCTCGACGATATATAGATATATTGATTGTTAAGTATTCTAGCAGAAATCTAGTAGATAAGCAAATTTGAGCAGGTTAAAGATATCTTATAATTATTTCCTGAGAAATAAAAAAACTACTCCAGATGGAGTAGTTAACTAAACATTTTTCTTATATTCGCTAATGCTTTTACCGATCCAAGAGGTAAAGGCTCTTAGAAAAGAATTTAATTCTTGATAGCCTAATAAATATGCAATGTCATTGGCCGTCATATTGGTTGTTTGTAAATAGTTTTTAGCTAGTACTTCGCGGACTGAATTAAGTTGTTTTTGAAAAGTAGTATTTTCACCACTTAACTTTCTTTGCAGAGTCCGCTTTGAATAACCCAATTTTTTGGCAACATCATCAATGGTAAATTCACCACTAGGTAAAAGTTTCGTCAAAGCGCTACGGACACGGCCACTGATTGATTCGTCTTTGTCTATTTCTGATAAGCGCTTAGTAAGTTCCGGTTCAAAGTATTCCCACATAGCTTGGTTGTGACTGATAAAGTTTAAGGTTAAATCCTGTTCAGAAAAAGTAATTGTGTTTGTTTCACCTGAAACAATAGGGCAATTAAAGAAAGTTTGGATTTGATCATTAGTGTCAGGGATACACATCGTAATTTGAACAGGGTAGATCTTTTCTTTAGTTGTCTTGCGCATCATCCCAACTAGAAAGGCGAATTCACTTAGAACAACGAAGTTAGGTAGAATGTACTCGTCGTTTCCCGTAGTCAAAGTAATTGATAAGTTTTGATCATTTTCATTAAGCTTAAATATAAGTGGCCCAATTAATGGCTTGTATTGAGCTAATCGTTTGATGAATACATTTCCGTTGCGACTGCAATATGCTGCAAAGATGGGTGGAGAGAAAGATTCTATTTGATCTGTAGTTGCTATCTTAATGGGAAGAAATGGATTAGTTATTTGATCACTAATTGCAGACATAAAGTCGTAGTATTGCTTCTCTGTCATCGTCGGGTGAGTCTTTTTGAAACTATCTTCGGATATATCAGCTTTTTTTAAGGCTTGTTCGATATCTAAATGATAATGTTTAAAAGTTGTTCATAACGACCATCTAAGATGAAATGATTCATAGTTTTACTCTTTCTTGTTAGTAACGATATTTTGGCTATTGTATCACATTATTTTTTACGGCTACCTTGTTCTTGCATTTTGTATACGTTGTTCATCATCATCTTTTTAGGAAGCATTGGTGCCATTGCCATAAAAGGCTTTTGCATTGCGGTTAAGCCGGCTGTAACGTTAAGCTTACCTGCAAGCATTCCTTCGTAACCAGCCTTTGCTACAGTATCAGGCTTTACCGCATTAGCAAAAAGTTGTGTTGAGGACAAATCACCTCTGCTAATAAAACCAGTTTGCATAGCACCAGGCATTAAGCATGTAACAGTTACACCAGTACCTTGAACTTCCCGCCATAACGCATCTGACCAGCTAGTAAGGTAAGCCTTAGTTGCGTAGTAAACAGCTTGAAGAGATCCAGGTATTACTGCTGCAGTTGAAGAAACGTTTAGAAGTTTACCAGAACCACGTTTTACAAAGTCTGGTAAGAATAACTTGGCTAATCGTGTTGGTGTTTCGATGTTTACAGCAATCATGGACATATCTTCTTCCATGCTGTGCTTGATGAATTTACCTTGACCACCGAATCCTGCATTATTGATTAAATAGTCGACTTTCCAGCCGTTTTTCTTGCAAGTATCATAAATTATTTGGGCAGCTTCAGGCTTTGAAAAATCAACATCGATAATATGAGCTCTAACATTATGTTTTTGAAGAACTTCTTTTTGTTGATCTTTTAGTTTCTTGGGATTGCGGCCAACTAAGATAAGATTGCCCCCATTTGAAGCATGGATGTTTACGAATTGAGTTCCAAGACCACCATATGAACCTGTGATTAAAGCTGTTTTTCCTTCTTGTGAGTTAGACATGATTTTTCCTCCTGAATAAATAAATCTTTTCTTAACCGATTTGTTGTACTTATTATATTGGTTAGGAGATAAAATTCGAACATCAAAGAGTGACAATCAATTATCAAAAGATGCCAATGAGAAACAAAAAACAAGCAGCTGTTAACTGCTTGTTTAAAATGAAGATATTTTATTAAAAGGTTAGACGTTCAAAACAATATAGTAGATGACAAAGACTGCAAATAAGATCCACATCATTGGTGTGATTTCTTTGAAACGCTTGGCTGCGATCATTGAAACTGGGTAAACGATGATGCCCCAACCCAAACCATCTGAAATAGAGTATGTAAGAGGCATTCCAATTGCAATTAGGAAACATGGAATGGCGATTTCAAGATTGGTCCAATGTACGTGAGCTAAGTTTTCAGCCATAAGTACACCAACAATGATTAAGGCAGGAGCAGTTACTTGAGTAGTAAAGACACTCAAAATGGGGCTAAAGATTGTAGAGATTAAGAAGAAAATACCTACCCAAACTGCAGTTAAGCCAGTTCTACCACCGACAGCAATACCGGCACTTGATTCAACGAATGCACCAACTGGTGAAGTACCAAGAACTGAACCTACAAGCATACCTGATGAGTCGGCAGCTAAAGCTTCACCGGCGCGTGGCATCTTGTTGTCCTTCATTAAACCGGCCTGTTGAACTAAACCAATTAAAGTACCAGTTGTATCAAAGAAAGTTACTAATAAGAAGGTAAAGACAACAACCCACATTTGAACAGTGTTGATATCACTAATATGAAAAACTGCTTGACAAAAAGTTGGAGCAATACTTGGAATTGAAGAAACAATACCCTTAGGCATTGGAATTTGACCAATGGCTACTCCAAAGACGGCAGCTACGATCATACCGATAAAGATAGCACCAGGAATTCGTGCAATCATTAAGAAGATGGTAACGATCAAACCGAAGATAGTGATCCAGACTGTAGGATTATTAAGACTACCGATAGTGACTAAAGTTGAATCGCTATTTTGAATTAACTTACCACCTTGAAGTCCGATGAAAGCGATGAATAAACCAATACCAGCAGAAATTGCGTATTTAATATCGGCAGGGATAGCATCTATGATCATCTCACGAACTTTAAAAACAGTTAGTAAAATGAAAAGGATGGATGCAACTAAAACAGCGGCTAAGGCTGTTTGCCATTTAACGTGCATACCAAGACAAACTGTGTAAGTGAAGAATGCGTTCAAACCTAATGTTGGGGCTGAAGCGATTGGATAGTTAGCAATGAGTCCCATAACAATACAGGTAAAGGCTGCGGATAATGCTGTAACAGTAAACAACGCACCTTTATCCATCCCACTTGCACCTAAAACGTTGGGATTAACAAAAAGGATGTATGACATACTTACAAAAGTAGTCAAACCGGCCAATAATTCGGTCTTAAAGGAAGTATTGTTCTCCTTTAAATGAAAGAAATTGCTGATTGCGTTCATTTTGTCCTCCAAAAATTGTATAAAGTGAACATTTAATTAAAATTATACTTTTATTGTTAATAATTTCAATAGGAAAAGTTAAAATACTTGCTTTTTGAAGTTTTTTAGAGAATATTTAGCTTATTATTGACTTTTACGTCACGTAACCCCGTATATTTAAATTGTGAGGTGAGAAAGTAATGTCAGAGAAATACACAATCGGAGAATTAGCTAAAAATTTGAATATAGCAACCAGGACCATTCGATACTACGATCAAAAAGGTTTGGTTAGACCAAATAGTATTGGTGAAAATGGTTATCGCTTTTACACTGTAGAACAAGTCAAACAATTAAAATTAGTTATCTTTTTAAAAGAATTAGGCTTTTCGTTAAAGGATATTCAAAAAATACTTTAAGACGAAAATGGTGATAAGTTAATTGAACTTTTACTTAAAGATCAATTGAAGAGAAATAAGGAAGAAACAAAAAACTAGAAAAACAAAATAAGAAAATTATCCAGCTACAAAAAATTCTGAGTAAACCTAATAATATTGCTGAAATTACTGACATTACGAAGATTATGAACAATGAAATTAGATATAAAGAATTAACACGTTCAATGTGGAAGTTAGCAGCAGTAGAAATTGCTGTTGAGCTAATTGGTATGACAATTGCAGCGTACTTTTTGATCAATAAAATGAACATGGTGGCATATATTTCAGTGATAGTTTTGGGAGCGTTTTTGATTGCAATGTCTGTTGTGCTATTGAAAAAGTACTATCAAAAAGTGGCATACATTTGTCCAAATTGTGATTACAAATTTGTTCCAGAGCTTAAGAAATTTATGTTTGCAGCACATACGCCACATACCAGAAGGTTGCGTTGCCCAAATTGTCATCAAAAATCATATTGCTTAGAAACTATACGCTAGTATTTCTTGGGTAATATGCAAAATTATAAAGAATATAAGAAAATATTGTTTTCATTGAACTTCTGCACCGTGGATATTACGTTTCTGTTGGATTGAATGCTGAAAAAGAGATTGTTTTTTGTTAAAAAATAGGAGAAAGTGTAAGCAAAAAGGGCTAAGTTGAAATTCGAACTTAGTCCTTTTTTAATATTCTTTTTAGTTAAAAGTTCAGTACCCACAAGAAGATGATGAATACAACGAACAATACCCACATCATCGGGCTAACTTCTTTACCACGTTTAGCTGCAAGCATGCAGATTGGGTAAGTAATCATCCCCCATGACAAACCATCAGAAATTGAGTAGGTAAGCGGCATTCCCAAAATAATCAGGAATGCAGGAACCGCAATTTCCAATTTATTCCAGTGAATGTGAGCAGTATTTTGTGCCATCAAGACACCAACGATAATCAAAGCTGGTGCAGTAACTTGACTGGTGAATACACCCAAAAGTGGACTGAAGATCATTGAGATCAAGAAGAAGATTGCTACAAAGACGGCAGTCAAACCAGTTCTACCACCAACGGCAATACCAGCACTTGATTCAACGTATGCACCAACTGGTGAGGTACCCAAAATTGAACCAACGGCCATCGCACTTGAGTCGGCAGCCAATGCCTTACCAACACGTGGCATCTTATTATTTTTCATAAAGCCGGCTTGTTGGGCAAGTCCGATCAAAGTACCAGCAGTATCAAAGAAAGTAACAAGCAAGAATGTTAATACAACAACCCACATTTGAACAGAATTAATATCCTTAACATGGAAGATAGCTTGACCAAAAGTAGGTGCCAAACTTGGAGCTGTTGAGATAACCTTGTGTGGCAATGAAATTTGACCAGTACAAATACCAAAGACGGCTGCCAAAACCATACCAATAAAGATGGCACCAGGAACGCCCAAAATCATCAAGATAACAGTCACAAGCAAACCAAAGATGGTGATCCAAACAAGTGGATCGTGAAGTGAGCCTAAGCCAACCAAAGTTGATTTATTTGCGACGATTAATTTACCGTTTTGTAATCCTAAAAAGGCAATAAATAAACCAATACCTGATGAAATAGCAAACTTCAAGTCAGCTGGAATTGAATCAATGATCTTTTCACGTAACTTAAATAAAGTGATTAAAATGAAAATAATTGATGCAACGAATACGCTGGCTAAAGCTGTTTGCCAAGAAACGTGCATTCCCACACAAACAGTGTAAGCAAAAAAGGCATTGATACCCAGTGCTGGTGCCTCACCAATCGGGTAATTAGCAACGATACCCATAATGGCAGTACCAAGAGCACTGGCTAAGGCGGTTGCAGTAAATACAGCACCGGTGTTCATGCCGCTAGCACCTAAAACGCTAGGGTTAACAAATAAAATGTAAGACATACTAATAAAAGTGGTCAAACCAGCAATAAATTCAACTTTAACACTAGTATGGTACTTATCTAGTTGAAAATAATTTTTAATAAAATTCATAAATCTCTCTCCAAAGAATTGTTCGTGTTTTTTATTTAAAAAAGCAACTCTTATACTTTATCATTGATATATATAATTGTAAACGCGAATTATTATCAAACCATGATAGAGCTTCATTATTATTTACTAGATGAAATTCCAGTATTAACTATTGAATTGCTTTAATTCTTAGTTTTTTAGCATTATCCTTAATTACATAAATTAAACAGATTAAAGGTGAAAGAATGTCCGCAAAACTTATTTTTTCAGATATTGATGGCACATTAATTAATGATGAACTAACAGTAATGGCTAAAACACGCGATGCAATTAGACAACAAATTATCAATGGTAATGTCTTTATACCAACCTCAGCTCGCCTGCCTAAGGGAATTATGACAGCTGTAGGACAGATTCTTACAGTCTTTCCTATGATTGCCTATAATGGTGCATTAGCCCTAGATGAAACTGGTAGAGCGTTAATCACACGCTTTTTCGATGCAAAAGAAGCTGCTGAAATTTGTCGCTATGTTGAAGAACAGAATAATGGTTCAGCTTGGAATATCTACAGTGGTTACGTGTGGTATAGCTCAACAGAAGATAGTGATTTAGTTAAAAAGGAAGAAACTATTGTTGGCGTAAACTCTACTAAGGTTAATATTGATCAAATTACTAGCTTACAAGGCGTACATAAGGGCTTAATTATGGGAAAGTCTGAAGAAATCGATCGTATGCAAAAAGAACTTTCAGTCAAATATAGTGATCTTGATTTTGTAAAATCTTCGCCAACTTTATTAGAAGTTGTTTTAAAGGGCGTAAGCAAGAAGAGTGCGATTGAACTTGTAGCTCAAGAATACGGAGTAGAATTAAAAGACTGCATTGCTTTTGGCGATAACTTTAATGATGAGGCTATGCTAAAAGCGGTAGGTCATCCGTTCTTAATGGAAAATGCTCCAGAAAATTTAAAAAATCAATTCGAATCTAAAAATATTACTTTAGATAATAATCATGATGGAATTGCTGAAGTTTTACAGAAAATAAAATAGAGTATGTAAAAATGCTAGGATATTAAAATCCTAGCATTTTTGATTATTGCCTGGGAAATTAGGCTTCAATTTGAATATCGGTTGATTTATCCCAGTCCATTGGCAACTTGCCGACTTCTTTTAGTTTATCAACGATTTGATCAAGTACAATTTCGCGATCTGCTTCAGAAGACATGAAATCATATTTATCACCATCGATTACCATCTTTGGTGAATAATCATATTTTTCGTACCAAGGTTTATAGTACCGAAGTAATCTCTTGTAGTAATCCTCTAAAGTTGAATCGTAACTCAATTGTTCATATGGACGGCCACGTTTTTTAATTCGTTTGATCATAGTGTCATAAGAAACGTTGATGTGAACAAGTAAGTCGGGATTTTTCTTAGGCATTCTGTCTAATTCACCCATCATGTTGTGCAAAAGTTCATAGTATGTATCTACTTCTTCAGAAGTTGCGCGACCAATGTCTGCATTCATTTGGAAGAAAAGGGCATCTTCATAGATAGAACGATCTAAAACGTTGTTATCTTGAGTCAATGCGTTTTTAATACTGTGAAAGCGTGTATTCAAGAAATATACTTGCAATAAAAATGCGTATTTTTTAGGATCTGCATAAAAAAGTGGCAATACTGGGTTATCATCAACACTTTCATAAAAAGGCTTGGTTCCTAAATATTTGGATAATATACCTGTTAAACTGGATTTACCGGCTCCAATTGGCCCGCTTAAAACAATAACTGTCATCACGTTCCTTCTTTATCATTTATGTCTATAAGTTGCCAATTTCGCGCAACTTTTCGTCGATTTCTTTTAATACATCTTTTTGGGCATTCATGTTGGTAACAAAATCAAGCTTGTCACCGTTGATCATGATCTTAGGAGAAGCATTGTAATTTTCATACCATGGTTCATAGTACTTTAAGAGTCTGGCATAGTAATCTTTTAAACCAGGATCAGTGCTGATTTGTTCAAATGATCTACCACGCTTCTTAATTCTCTTAAGCATAGTATCGAGTGAAACATGAATGTAGATAAGTAAATCTGGTTTTTTACTTGGGTTACCAGGAGTGTCTTCCATCATGTTTTCAAGTAAATCATCATAGATCTTGAATTCTGTTGGATCAGCCACGCTACTATCGGCATTCATCTTGAAAAATAATGCATCTTCATAAATAGAACGGTCAGATACGCTATTTTTTTCTTGAATGGCTTGATTGATTTGTGCCAAACGATGATTGAGTAGGTATGTATTAAGTAAGAAGGTGTAACGTTTCATATCCTTGTAATATAAAGGTAAAACTGGGTTACTGTCGACACCTTCATAAAATGCTTGTGTACCCAAATGTTCAGCTAAAATACTGGTTAAACTGGATTTACCGGCTCCAATTGGCCCACTTAAAACAATAACTTGAATCACATTCTTTCTACCATATATAGGGTTGCTTTAATAGTTTAGTCAATATCTGGTAGTGACGCAAGGATTTTTTTAATTAGCTAAAAGTTGAAAATGTCAATATGTTAGAAAGAAAAATCGGATAGGATTGAAAAAGGCTAGGCAAAATTTGCCTAACCTTTTTTCTGTAAATTATTGTTTTTAGTTCTTATATTTATCGTCAAGCTCTTGAGCAGCATATGTATCAACGATGACAGTTACGTCTGGGTGTTTTTGTAAGATGGATGCAGGAACTTCTTCAGTGATAGGTTCTTCGATCATTTCTTTAATGGCCTTAGCTTTCTTTTCACCGAATGCTATTAAAACAATTTTCTTTGAATCCATGATATTAGCAGTACCCATACAAATTGCGCTCTTTGGAACTTCATCTTCATTATCGAAAAAGCGTGCGTTAGCCTTAATAGTGTTTTCAGTTAATTTAACTTCGTGAGTGCCAATATCGAATGGAGTACCAGGTTCATTAAAGGCAATATGACCGTTTTGGCCGATACCTAATAATTGAATATCAATAGGATTGTCTTTAATTATTTGATCGTATTCCTTGCAGTATGCTGGAACATCCTTAGTCATGCCGTCAGGGATATAGGTTTTCTTGAATGGTTTTTTATCAAATAAGTGTTTTTGCATGAAGTAATGGTAACTTTGAGGATTATCAGGTGTTAAACCGACATATTCATCAAGATTGATACTGGTAAGGTCATCGCAGTTAAGATCACTTTTTACCCAATTCTGGTAAAGAATTTCTGGAGTAGAACCAGTCGCTAGGCCTAAGACCTTAGCTCCATTCTTGATTCCTTTTTCAAAAATTTCAAATGCTTTAGCGCTGCCTTGAATTTTATTTTCAGTAACAATAACTTTCATAATTAAATCCTCCTTAGTTAATGGTCTAGTCCATTATAAAATGGAATAGACCATTTTGTCAAATGGTAAAAGAAAGATTTCCAATTATGGTAGAATTTGAAGTGAAGGAAGTGAACAAGGATGGATTTTGAAAAGATATCGGGTTTAGGTATAGGTACCTGGGCCATTGGCGAAGATCCAGCTAAAAGAAAAGATGAAATTGCTGCAATTCGCTATGGATTAGATAATGGATTAAATATTATTGATACTGCTGAAATGTATGGTGATGGTAAAAGTGAAGAATTAGTGGGAGAGGCAATTAAAGGCTATGATCGAAATAAATTATTTTTAATTTCAAAATTCTATCCCTTTCATGCAACACCAGAATTAGAACGTAAGAGTCTTGAAGCTAGTTTAAAAAGATTAGGCACAGACTATTTAGATTTGTACCTGTTACATTGGCGCGGCAGTCACCGCCTCTCTGACACTATTCGTGGTCTGCAAAAATTACAAAAAGAAGGTTTGATTCGTTATTGGGGTGTATCTAATTTTGATACTGCTGATATGAAAGAACTGTTTAGTGTACCGGGTGGAACAGAATGTTTTGCCAATGAAGATTTATATAATTTAAATGAGCGTGGGACTGAATTTGATCTGCAAGATTGGCAAAAGGAAAAACAAGTAAACTTTATTGGCTATTCACCATATAATTCAGGAAAGGGAAATACTATTCGTATTACCCGTAATTTGAAAATGGTAGCGCGTAATCATGGTGTTACACCGCATCAGGTTATGCTTGCTTGGACAATGCGCAATGATAATGTTTTAACTATTCCAAAGGCTAGTAGCATAAAGCATATGAAGGAAAATATTGAAGCACAAAAGATTAAGTTAACAGATGATGATCTACGTTTAATTAATAGTGATTTTCCAATTCCAACTGAAAAATCACCATTATCAGTTATCTAATAACAATATACAGTATTTGCTTAGTTAATATTCACTATATGTTGTGGATAACTCTGTGCATATGTGTAAAAACAGGCTGTTTCACATGAAACAGCCTGTTTTTAGTTTATTTAGATTTGATATAATTGATCCCATCAGCTGCAGGAGCAACAGATTTTCCTAAGAAGAGAACTAAAACGATAATTGTAAGAACATAAGGTGCAATCTGCATGTAAACAGCTGGAATATTTGAAATAATTGGTAGTTGATTTCCAATAATACTTAAACTTTGGGCAAAGCCAAAAAATACAGATGAAAGCATAGCACCAATTGGATTCCATTTACCAAAGATTACAGCTGCTAAGGCCATAAACCCTTGACCAACGATAGTTGAAATAGAGAAGTTACCTGAGATAGCTTCTGCAAAAATAGCACCGCCAAGACCACCCATGAAACCAGAAGTTAAAACACCGATGTAACGCATTTTGTAAACGTTGATACCCATTGTATCTGCTGCTTGAGGATTTTCACCACAAGAGCGAAGACGTAAGCCAAAACGAGTTTTGTATAAAAGCCACCACATAAAAATAGCTAATAAAATAGCGATCCAAGCGGGAGCTGAAGTGTTTTTGAAGAAAATCGGCCCTATTACAGGAATACTACTTAAACCGGGAAAACTAAAGTATCCAAAGTTAGCAGTAATATTTTCGGTTTGACCCTTGTCATAGATAGCTTTGATTAAAAATACGCCAAGAGGGGGTGCCATAATGTTTAATACAGTACCTGAAATAATATGGTCAGCGTGGAAATTAATAGTTGCGACAGCATGAAGAATTGAAAAGATCAATCCAGCAATCCCACCTACTAAAGCAGCAATCCAAGGGGCTAAACTACCTAATGATGAGGCAAATGATAGGTTGAATACGATAGCTGCAAAGGCACCGATAGTCATAATTCCTTCAAGACCAATGTTAACGATCCCAGAATTTTCACTATAAACGCCACCTAAGGAAGTAAGAATAAGTGGTGCAGAATAAACCAATGTTGATGAAACAATTAAGGCCATTATGGTAATGAAATTCATTTAGTCAACGCTCCCTTCAATTACTTTTTTACCAGGACCATCAACGCCATTGTTTGGTCCTTTTTCTTTACGAGTAGGGATGTAGTATTTACTTTTATTTTTCTTAGTTTTAAAAATCAAACCAGTGACATAGTTAATAGCGATAAAGAAAATAATTGCTGCAATTACGATAGAAACAATTTCGTAAGGAATTCCCGCAATAGTCTGCATTCCGAGACCACCAATTTTTAAAACCGAAAATAAAATAGCAGCAAGTAAAATTCCTAAGGCAGTTCCACCACCTAGAAGTGCAACTGAAAGTCCATCCCAGCCGATATCTACACTACTTGTTTGAGTAAAATAATTTTGATAAGTTCCAAGACCTTGTGCGACGCCGCCAAGACCTGAAAATGCACCAGAGATCAACATAGAAACAATAATGTTTTTCTTAGATGACATACCTGCATAACGACTGGCAAAGGGATTAAGACCAACGGCCTTGATTTCAAAACCTGCGGTAGTTTTCTTCATAAAGTACCAGTAAAGAATTAATCCAATCAGGGCTAAAAAGATACCGCCATTAATTCTTGAATCACCAAACATTGATGACAACCAGCCAATTTTTAAACTACCATTTACTGGAATTGTTTTTGTGGTATCTGTTCCTGTTCGTAAACTTGCTGGCATTATTTGTTGCATTAAATATTGACATACATATAGCACAATATAGTTAAGCATAATAGTAGAAATAACTTCGTTAGTACCAAATTGAGCACGTAAGTATCCAGCAATTCCAGCTATTATAGCTCCAGCAAGTGCACCGCTGATAATGGCGAAAGGTAATAAGATGTAGTTAGGTAAGTGAGAAAAAGCAAGAGCAATCCAAACTGATGTAAGCCAACCGGCTTGAGCTTGTCCCGGTAAGCCGATATTGAAGAAACCAGCTTTAGAAGCAACTGCAAAACCCACCGCAATAAAAATTAAGGGTGTTGCACCTCGGATAGTTTCCCCAATTCCGTTCATATTACCTAATGCGCTTGAAAACATTGAGCTATAAGCTTCGATAGGGTTGTAGCTCCAAGCTAGCATGATTAGTGCACCAACTAAAAATCCAGCGATAATTGAAATAGCAGGCACTAATATATTTTTCACCTTAGGAGTGACTTTAATCATTTACTGCGCCTTCTTTCTTAGTTCCGGTCATCAAAAGACCAAGTTCTGTATCATTTGTATCTTCAGGTTTAACTTCACCTGTAATTTGACCATTATGTAAAACTGCAATCCGATCGGACAATTGCATAATTTCGTCAAGCTCATATGAAACAAGTAAGATAGCCTTACCGGCATTTCTTTCAGCTAAAAGTTGTTTATGAATATATTCAATCGCCCCAACATCTAATCCACGTGTTGGCTGAAAAGCAATAATTAAATCACTATCTCGATCTAACTCTCTAGCAATAATTGCTTTTTGTTGATTCCCACCTGATAGATCACTTGCAGGAAGTTCTGCACTAGTAGTTCGAATATCATATTTTTTAATCAGTTTTTCGGCATGATCATAAATTGCTTGGTGATTAATAATCCCGTGTTTGGAGTATGGCTTTTGATAGTAAGTCTGAAGAACTAAGTTTTCGGCTAAAGGTAAGCTTAAAATTAATCCATATTTTTGGCGGTCAGCAGGGATGTGAGCTACACCGGCTTCGGTAATTTGACGAACTTTTTTGTTAGTCATATTTTTTCCATTGATAAAAACTTTTCCGCTATTAACGTGACGTAGCCCAGTAATAGCTTCAACTAGTTCATCTTGACCGTTGCCATCAATTCCAGCTAAGCCTAAAATTTCACCACCCCGAATATTTAAAGATAAATTTTTGACAGAATATGCACCATGACTATTTTTAACTTTCAAGTTATCAACTTTGAGCACTTCTTTACCTAGTTCAACAGGCTTTTTAGCAAGTTTCATATTAACGTGATGGCCAACCATTAATTCAGCTAAGCGGTTGTCATCAACTTTATCTACAGCGAAAGTGCCGACATCATGACCCCGCCGAATAATTGTGACTTGATCCGCAACTGCTTTAATTTCACTAAGCTTATGCGTAATTAAAATAATAGATTTTCCTTCTTGAGCTAAATTTTTAATAATTTGAATAAATTCGGTGATTTCTTGAGGAGTTAAAACGGCAGTAGGTTCATCAAAAATAAGAATATCAGCACCACGATAGAGCACTTTGAGTATTTCTACTCTTTGTTGCTGAGCTACCGTAATATTTGCGACTCTTGCATCTGGATCAATTGATAGACCATATTTTTGGGAGAGATTCATAATTTGTTCTCGAGCCTTTTTTATATCAAGAACAATCCCGTTAGTAGGTTCATGACCTAAAATGATATTTTCCAGTACTGTGAATGATTCCATTAACATGAAGTGCTGATGGACCATTCCAATTCCTAGTTCTTTTGCTTTAGTAGGACTATTAATCTCAACTTTTTTACCTTTTACAAAAATTTCTCCTGACGTTGGTTCAAGTAAACCTGATAAAATTCGCATTAGGGTAGATTTACCAGCACCATTTTCTCCAAGTAAAGCTAAAATTTCCCCTTGATGGAGTGTGAGATTAATGTCATCGTTTGCTTTAAAATCACCAAATTTTTTAACAATATGCTTCATTTCAATGGCATTTGTATTTTTTTGTGTCATTTTTTTGCTTTCTATGAATAAAAACTCTTCACTAAAAAAGTGAAGAGTTCAATTGATACTAAGTTTTTACTTAGAAGGAGCGGTAGCAACTTTGATCTTGCCATCAATAATTTGCGTACGTGCTTTTTGAACTGCTGCCCAAGTCTTAGCGTCTAAATTACCTTTGGTGATGGAAACACCGTTATCTTTTAAGTTGTAAACTAAGTGCTTGCCACCAGGGAAATTACCTTTATAAGCATCATTGGCAATACTCTTAGTAGCAATATTCAAACCTTTTAATACAGAAGTTAAAGTGAGGTTTTCTTTCTTACCATCTTTTGAAGTGTAGTTACCAAGATTACTTTGATCAACGTCAACACCGATTACCCAAACCTTTTTTGATGCGGGACGTGCTTGATCGTAGTCCTTAGCTTCTTGGAATACACCATTACCGGCATTACCAGCTGCTTGATAAATAATATCTGCTTTGTTTGCATACATTGATTGAGCAATAGATTTAGCTTTGTCTGTTGAAGTAAAGTTACCAATGTATTGAGTTTGAACGGTGATCTTCTTCTTAAGTGCTTTTGCACCGTCTGCAACACCTTGTTTAAAGCCAGCTTCGAATAAATCAATAACTGCGGATTTAGCACCACCAATAAAACCAACTTTGTTAGTCTTGGTAGTGTAAGCTGCTGCTAAACCACCTAAGTATGAAGATTGATTACTTTCAAAAGTAGCAGATGCAACGTTCTTTTGACCAGATACGACACTATCTACGATAACGAAGTTTTTCTTAGGATTTTTTTGTGCTGCCTCTTTAACGGCATCTGCTAATTGGAAACCTACACCAAAGATAGTTTGGTAACCTGCTTTAGCAGCTTGATCAAAGTTAGGTGTGTAGTCAGCTGCACTACTTGATTGGAAATATTGATAACCGCCACGACCTCTTTTTAAATCGTGTTCTTTACCATAAGCCTTAAAACCAGCCCATGCAGCTTGGTTAAATGAATGATCGTCGACACCATTTGCGTCAGTAATTAACGCAACACTATGTTTGGTGTCTTTGTTAGCAGTTTGATTACTCTTTTTACCTGAACATGCTGTAAGAATTAAGCCTACTGATGCTAAAACGATACCGAATGAAAAGACTTTTTTGAACTTTGAGTTCATTTGAAAATGTACCTCCAAAAATATACGAATGATTTAATAAGATGATACATAATAATACGTATTTAGTCAACAAAATACTCCTGAATTGTTTATTTTAAATATAACATTCGTATACTGCCAACATTAAGGCAAGTTTAAAAAACGAACGTTAAGAAATGTATACGCTTAAAAATAAAAAACTGTCTGAGTATATAAATCAGACAGTCGTAATTTTATATTTTGATTTTTCCAGTTAAAATTTTAGTTCGAGCAATTTGTACTTCTTTCCAAGTATTAGGATCAATTTGACCTGGTAAAATTGATATAACATTATTTTTTAATCCATAGACTATGTTTTTTTTGCCAGGAAATTCTTCTTTGTAACTATGAGTGGCAATATCCTTAGTGGCTACGTTGATGCCAGTAATTATCGAGGTTAAAACAAAATTAGCTTCTTGGCCACCTTTGGCGAAATAATTTCCTAAATTAGATTGATTAGTATCAACACCGATTACCCAAACGCGTTTTTTAGCAGGGCGAGCTTGGTTAATAAACTTTGCTTCCTGAAAAAGACCATTACCAGCATTGCCGGCTGCATGGAAAATGATATCTGCTTTTTTGCCATACATATGGGCAGCAATACTTTTAGCCTTGCTGGTGTCTGTAAAATTACCAATATTTTGATTATAGACGGTAATTTTTTTATGCATTTTTTTAGCTTGATCTTTTACACCTTGATTGAAGCCATACTTAAACGAATTGATGACAGCGTTATTCGCGCCACCAATAAAACCAATTTTTCCAGTCTTAGTTGTATTAGCAGCTGCAACACCAGCTAAATAAGCACCTTCGCTTTTTTTAAATTGCACTGAGGCAATGTTTTTGTAGCCCTTGATAGTGTCATCTATGATAACAAAATTTTTTTGTGGATTACTTTTTGCAGCAGAAAGAATAGCTTTTTTGGATTTGTTGCCTATAGCAAAAATGGTCTGATATTTTTGGCGTAGAGCTTTATTAATGCCATTTTTTAAATTAGTTTGATTTTTAACCTGAAAATATTGATAACCATCTTTACCCCTGGTTAATTTATATTCTTTTCCATAATCTTCTAGTCCCCTCCAAGCAGATTGGTTAAATGATTGATCACTAACATTCCCATCTGTAACTAAGGCTACTGATTTAGAAGCATTGCCATCTGCATCATTTGAAGTAGAACATGCAGTTAGGGTACACATTGTTAATAGAACTACTAAAAATATTTTTTTGAAATTTATACTAAAACTTTTTTCTAACATGTATTTATTGTACAAGAACTAAAACATTTTTACTGAAAAAATATGTAATCATGGTTTAATTTATAAATGATTAAAGATGAATTGGAGAAATTGAATGAGACGAGAAGAAACTAAGCGGCTAGCAATTACCGCTGTATTTGCTGCACTATTGATTATTCAAACCTTTGTACCTAATATAGGCTATATTAGAATTATTCCAGCACTTCCTGCTATTACTACTATTCCAATTACAATTGCAGTGTATGGCACGTTAATGGGACCTAAAGCAGGATTTTTATTTGGCCTTTTCTGGGGAATTACTAGATTATTTCTTGCTTATACCCAACCAGGAGACATTGTTAGTTTAATGCTATTCCAAAATCCAGTAATTTCGCTTGTACCAAGTATTTTAGCTGGATATTTCCCAGGAATTATTGGTAAATATTTTGATAATAGTAAGTATGCAAAACTAGGTTATATTTTGAGTGGCGCTGCAACTTCGTTGACAAATACGATTATGGTTATTGGATTGACTAGTTTATTCTTCATGCATGATCCAGCAAAGTTGGTGCAACATTTGGGAAATTACAATTCTAGTACGCCATTAATTTTGATTTTGATTACGGCATTAGGTTTTAATGGTTTGCTTGAAGCAATCTTTACAGCAATTGTAACGCCGATTATTGTAACGCCATTGAAATTAGTAATGAAGAGACGTTAAATTATCTAAAAAAGCATTGCCCGCGGGCAATGCTTTTTTTATTCGCTTCGTAATGCAATTGCGGCATCTTTTTTGGCTGCCATTCTTGCAGGAATGTGTCCACCCAACAAGGTAAGAACTGTTGAGATAATAATTAAAATTAATGCAGCTTTTGGATCAAGTTGTGCTACATTAGCTAAATCTGTGAGATTGTATATGACACTATTGATTGGGAATGTTAACAAGTATGCAATAAAAATACCAAGTACGCCGGAGAAGACACCTAAGATAAATGTTTCTGCGTCAAATACGCGTGTAATATCTTTCTTACGAGCACCTAGTGCTTTTAAGACACCGATTTCTTTAGTTCTTTCAAGAACTGAAGTATAAGTCAAAATACCAATCATAATCATCGAAGTAATCAACGAAATGGCAGCGAAGGCAACTAAGATAGTGGTAATACCATTAAGAAGTCCACCGGTCATCGTTGTAACGGCGCTAGACATATCGGTATAAACAATCTTGTCAGCTTTCTTTTTGCCTTTGTTCCAGTTGTCCAAGTAATCGAGTACCTTGTCTTTATCATCAAAATTATTAGGATAAATCATGATTCCTGTTGGAATGCTTGAACCACCTAATGTTTGCGTAGTGGTTTTCTTTTCAATACTATTTAACTTTTGATTAGTTAAAACGCTACGATTACTCTTTTGTTGGGCTTTGACAATTGCCGAATTCTTGTTATCATTGATAACTTGTTGTGAAAGGCGATCGCTATATGCGATGCCAGTTGATAGAAGAGCCATCGAATCTTCATTTTTAGGTCTAATGACACCAACTAATTTTAATTTTGTTTTAGCGTTGTTGTACATGGAATTATTCACATTTCTTGGAACGAACATTCCATTTGGTAATTCTTGGTAGTACTCATTGTTAGAAACGAGTTTAAAGTTTTTACCAACTAATTTATCAAATTTAATCTGTTCTTTATTAGAAACATCAAAGCCCAAATTCTTCAATGAATTAATATTAACGGTATTTTTATTATCAGCTACTAAAACTAAATCTGTGGCTTTGGTAGGCCAGGTACCAGATAACAGCTGGTAATTTTGCTTTAAAAATGAACCTTTATTTTTGTTCAAAGTAGTTGGAAAAACGGATGAACCAATTCCCATTGAGCTCATTGCTTGAGCACGTGCTTGTAAAACAGATGAACCTTGATTAGGATCCGCATTTGAAAATTGAACGCGTTCAGTTTTGCCATTTACTTTAGAAAGTAAGTTTAAGTTAACTGCGCGTTGGTAAGAAATATTATTAGCGTAACTATGATTGATCTTTTTAATGTAATCGACATATTTTTGTGTAATTTTATTAGTATGTTGAGTTTGTTGACTTTGATCATTTTGTGCAATTATATAGCCACGATTCTTGACATTTTTGTCAGAATCATTCCGCTCATTCATTGAAGTCATATCTGTAGCAGTTTGAGTAATTGAGATCGGATATTTCGCTAAAGCTTTGCTCATGGTGGTGTTAATTTGTTTTTGGAAACCATTGGAAATCGCTAACACTATTGCGATAGAGATAATACCGATACTTGAAGCGAAAGCTGTTAAAATTGTTCTACCTTTTTTGGTCATAATATTGGTAAAGCTAAGTTTGATAGCATTCCAATATGACATCTTAGTCCGCTTCAAGTGGAAGGTATCTTTTTCTTCTTTTGGTTCAAATGGTTTAGAGTCGTGGCGAATCTTTCCATCTTGGAAGTTAACAATTCTTGTAGCATATTTTTCAGCTAACTCAGGATTGTGGGTAACCATAATTACTAAACGATCTTTAGAGATCGTTTTGATTAATTCCATGATTTGAACTGAAGTCTCAGTATCAAGCGCTCCAGTTGGCTCGTCACAGAGCAAGATATCTGGATCATTTGCAATTGCACGGGCGATTGCTACACGTTGCATTTGGCCGCCTGATAATTGGTTAGGCCGCTTATTAAGATGTTCTTTTAAACCGACTTCAGTTAAAGCTTTAACAGCTTTTTCATGGCGTTCTTTTTTAGGAACACCAGAAAGATTCATACCTAATTCCACATTGGCGATAATTGAGAGGTGGGGAATCAGATTGTAATTTTGAAAAATAAAACCTACGGTATTGTTACGATAGGCATCCCAATCGATTTCTTTGAAATTTTTGGTTGACTTACCATTAATAATTAAATCACCTTTATCGTAACGATCAAGTCCACCGATAACATTTAACATAGTTGTTTTCCCAGATCCACTAGGACCTAAGATTGCAACGAATTCTTGATCACGAAAGGATATACTAACATCATCTAGGGCATGAGTAATATTATCGCCCACTTTATATGACTTAAAAATATGTTTTAGTTGTAGCATTTCGTCCTCTTTTCTAATTTAAATTACGTTAAATTTAACGATACCTGCTGCAGCTAAAATAGCTTGCAAGATAAAGAATAAAACTATTACTCCCATGATAACGAAATGGCGGCGTTTATGCATGACAAATACACCAGCAAATTCACGAATAATTGCGTTAGGTAAATAATAGAGTCTAGTAAAAGCACCGACACCATTAGCTTTTAGGCCCACTTCTTTAGCTAAAAGCGCAGCTCTAAAAATATGGTAGTTGTTGCTAAAAAATATTGCTTTAAAATTGGGACCCCCAAAGTCGTTAGTAGCTAGTTGCTTAGAAAAAAGCATATTTTGGTAAGTATTTTTAGATTGATCTTCAATTAAAATATGATCTGGTGAAACTCCACGATGTTGTGCAAATTTAGCCATAGCTAAAGCCTCAGGTACTTTTTCATCAGGACCTTGTCCACCGGACATGATAATAATAGGACGTTTTCTACCTTTTTGATATTGGCGATTAGAGAATTGAATAGCCCGATTGATTCGTGCAGCTAGTAATTTGGAAACTTGATCACCATTAATTAGTCCTGCACCTAAAACAATTAGGTAGTCTTGTTTGTAATGGCGAGGATAAATTTGATATAAGAGCAAATTTACTAAAAAGTTGTATAAAACTAATCCTAGATAAATAGCAATAGCAGGAATAGAAGCGAGTAGGGCACTTAACCAATGAGGCAAATAGCGTCCCGGCCCTAAGATGAAGATAACGCTAAAGATTAATGCAATAAAACCAGAAAATAAGGTCAATAGATTAGGTAAAGTGTGACTCTCATATTTCCAGACAAAATAGGCATTCCAAAAAAGAAATAGCCAGGCAAAAACTAGTATTAGAATAATACCGAAGAAAACGATTAGTAATAGTAGATTATATGCTCGTTGTAATCCTCGGCTGGTGCTCTTATTGATCATAACGGTGATCCAAGCGAATACTGAAATAAAAAAGATTGTAAATAAACCCCCATTAATTAAGCGCCGCGGCTCAATTAACCAAGAAATTAAAAATATGAAAAACATCAGAAGCATAAAAACTGAAATGTAAAAAAATTCGCCGCGTCTTCCTAAAAAGGCGATGATCTCCTGTATCATAATATCCTCCCTTATGCCTTTTTCAGCTATTTCCATTATAATAGAAACAATACATAAAAGTTAAAGAATCAAGGTGTGAATGGAAAAATGAGAAAATTTTGGCATTACCTGGGAAATATTACAGGGATAATTGTCGCATTAATTTTATATAGTAGGCTTGAGATATTCTATTTTGCTCCGCAAAGGATACATTTAGGTAATCTTCGTGTTATAGTAACTGCTCTAATAACTGTCGCAATTTTATTTGTGATTTTTTATTTATATCGAAGTCAGTTAAGAGAAAGAAATTATTGGGGATTTAATGAGAGTCCTCACTGGGATATGAGAAGAATTGGAATAGCTGCGATTGGTTTTGTATTAATTACGATCGGCTCAATTGTAATGTTAAATATAGTGGGGGGCGGTGTTTCTGAAAATCAGCAGGCTTTAAATAGAATCCAGCAACAGAATACTGGAATGTTTAAGATTCTGGTAGTATTCATTGCACCGTTTTGCGAAGAAACAATTTTTAGAGGGATGTTTTTCAATATCTTCTTTACTAAACCTACACGTTTGAATAAGTGGCTGGGAATAGTTACAAGTGGCTTTTTGTTTGGCTACATGCATGATCCGATGTTAAGCAGATTTATTTTTGTATATTGGGTGTTGGGGATAGTCTTAGCCTGGGTATATACGACAACTAAGGACTTGCGCTATTCGATGCTGGTACACATGTGTTATAACGCATTAGGTTTTATTTAGTTGAATGTAAATTAAAACGCTGGAAAATTTTCCAGCGTTTTTGTATTTAATTTATAAATAATCAGCAAGAACGTCAATAATTAATGCAATGGGGAAGATAATCAAACTTGAATCCCAATTATCAAAGGCAAATCCACAAATAACATAGATTGCTCCGGCAATTGTCCAAATATCAGGACCAAGTTGGGATAATGAAAAGTGAAAGTGATGCTTATCAGTTGATGTATTGCTTTCTTCTTCAGCGTCATCTTTTAATAAATAATCAGTTGAAACATCAAAAATATCAGATAAAGCAACAATTTTGTCTAAATCAGGTTTAGTTTGCCTACTCTCCCATTTAGAAATGGATTGTCGGCTGACATTTAATTTCTCAGCTAATTCTTCTTGTAACCAATTATTATCATTTCGCAGTTGCGCGATTTTTTGATTGAAGTTCATTCTTGTTACCTCGATTATTTTGATTTTATCAAAATAATACTGTGAAAGGTGGTTGCATTCTATAAATTTTGTCAACTTGGAATTGTAATGCTTATTTAATGGTTTTTTAGTGTACTGGTTATTAATCTAATACCTGTATTTTTTCGAAGATTTCTTTAAATGTGTTTACAGATTCAGTCATTCCCATTTTTTGAGCATTATTTATAAAGTTTAAAACTATACCTTCGTCCTTCGTCTTCAAATACTGCAGTATTTTCTGTAAAAATGTCAGAGTTACTTTAAAGAATTCAAGATATTGCGGTAATTCGACATCTTGCAGCGCATCTAGTAATTTCTGTGCATGAACTGTATCCTTTCGAAAAATTAAAGAAATAGTAGCATCTGATAAAATACCCATCATTGAAATTAAACCGATAGAACTAGTATTTTTTTGAATCAAGTTCTGATTTTTCAAAACGTTCATTGCAATTGCATAGACTCTATCAGTTTTAATCATAAAAACACAGTTACCAAAAAAGCCTAGATCATAGTTGCTCCACAAGGTGATCTTGGACAAATAAGTGTAAAGGTGCATCTGATCAGAAAATGGTAAAAGATTTTCACTCTTGATTAATAGATATTGGTTACAAAGGATAACGGTAAGATATAGATTGTGTATGTTTCTATCAGTATGATATTTATCTAAGTGTATGTGAATTAGTTTTTTTATTGCACTAGTATCCTCATCTTCAATTGCTTTTAGTAATTCTTTTGGAAAATCATTTTCTTGTTCAATGTTGGCATAACCGATAAATTCAGTAGGACTAATATGAATTCGGTTTAAAAGGGCGAGTACTTTATTAAACTCTAGAGTAATTTTGCCATTCTCCCAACGAGATAGATTTGAAGTAGCACAGATGCCTTTAGCAGCTTGTGCTAATGTGATGGATTGTTCTTTTCTTAATTCTTTGTAGTTTTCACCAATCGCCATTTTATTTACTCCATATCAATATTGCATATATGCAATTTATCATTTTTGAATAAAAAATGCATGCAATAATATCCTCAATGACAAATAGGGAAGTTGAATTTCATGCTTTATAAATATTCAAATCATTTCAAATTTATCTTGATGATCATAACCGGAATTGTTGCCAGTTGTTCTACTATTGTGATGGCATATATGGTACAAACTTTAACTAATATTGCAACACAAAAGAAGTGGAATCAAGTAAGTATTTTTTTGGCTATCGTAATTGGTGGATTCTTGATTACTTTTATAGCTAGTTTGATTTTTAATAGATTGAAAACTGCAGCAATTCAGGAAACTAATACATATTTGAGAACGAATATCTTCAAGGGAATGCTTAGTACTGATAGGGATGAGAATTCCAATGCTCTCGGCTTTTTAACTAATGATTTTAAGTTACTTGAAACTAATCGTTTTGATGCACAAATTGAAATTATTATGCAAGCCTGTACATTAGTGCTGGCCCTAGGCTATGCATTATTGGTCAATTGGCTAGTTACTATCTTGTTTTTAGTTGGTTCATTTGTTCCAATGTTTATTTCTAATTTCTTCCAAAAATCAATTCAAAATGCCTCGGAAAATTGGACTGAAGCCAATGGTCAATACGTAAATCAAACTAAAAATTTTTTAGCCGGTAGCGAAACTTTGCGTTTATACAATGGACAGGAAAGCGCAGCTAAAAAGAATCAAGTAAAAGTGTTTAATCTTGAAACTGCTCTAAGAAAAATGAATTTGTTGAATTTGGATACAGGCTCTTGGATTAGTTTAATTGGTAATCTGGTTACATTCTTAGTTCCGTTTTTAACAGGTGTTTACATGGTGATTCATGAAATGACCACGTTAGGTTCACTTTTTGCTATTGTTCAATTGGCTAATTCTTTTGTGAATCCAATTTTGACTATTTTGGATGACCGCAATGAATTATCAACTACTAAAAAGATCGTTGAAAAAACGAATAGGTATTTAGCTTTGGCAAATAATGAAAAAGTTGACGACAATAAAGCAGTTTTTCAAGATCTTGTTTTAACTGATGTTTCACTTAATAGAAAAGGCAAGCAGTTGATTCATAATTTTAATTTAACAATTAAAAACAAGACAAAACAGGCTATTATCGGACCATCTGGAACGGGTAAATCAACATTGTTGCAGTTCTTGATGAAAGGTAAATATGGTGAAGCCGAGGGAATTCTATTGAATGGAAAAACAGAAAAAGCAGGCAATTTTGAAAATATTTTTGCTTATGCCAGTCAAGCACCGGTAATTTTCGCTGATACTCTGTGGTTTAATCTGACGTTAGGTAAAAATATTCCCCGAGAAATAGTTGAGCAGGTTTGTTTTGAACTTGAACTTACTGATGTAATCAAAGAAAAGGATTTTGATTATTCTTTAGGTGATAATGCTGATCAATTATCAGGTGGTCAATTGGCAAGAATTGAGCTTGCTAGGGCGATTTTATCTAAGCGTCCAGTGCTTTTACTTGATGAAATTAATGCTTCTCTTGATAAAAAGACGTCAGATAAAATTCATCAGTATTTGTTAAATTCTGCATTAACTTTTGTGGAAATAATCCATCATTATGATGCAGATGAGTTAGAAAAATATAATGATGTGATTGACTTGAAGTAATATATAAGTACGAAAAAAGAGTAATGTTTAAGGATATGCTTTGTCCACTTCTAATGGCAGTATCGTCGTTAAAGGAGAGAATAAATCTGATGAATTTGAGAAGAATACAAGTGCTAAAAATGTGCTAAGTATCGATACCTCAAATGGTAATATTTACGTGAATTAATTATCTACTGTTTATCTAGTTAATATAACGAATATGAAAAAAGAGGTTGATCAAGTTGAACTTCTTTAGTGTAGAATCGCATTAGCGACGACTATTTGAAAATTATTACAATTTACTAAATAACTGCCAGCTTTGCCCAGCTAAAGCAGTTATTTTTTTCGCTACTCATTAGATGCAACGCATCTGAAACAGACACGACGGCGTCTCCTTTCTAATAGATTGTAATAGAGTCAAATATACTTGATCCATATTTGCGTCTATAAGCGAACACGAAAAAATAACCTAGCATTTTGCTAGGCTATCTATATTACATAAATTCGGTGTCTTGCTTACTTTTCTTAATGTAGTGATTCAAGATAAATGGCGAAACAACAGTCGTTACAATGATTACCAAAATCAGACTTGAATAAATATCTTCAGGGAATAAGTGATGAGTGATCCCAATCTGCGCAACGATTAACGCAACTTCACCACGTGAAACCATTCCGGCACCGACAATATTACCTTCATTCTTGGTAAAACTAAATACTTCGCTAGAATATTTTCCGGCCCAAAACTTAGATAAAACGGCTAAAACAGTCATAACTATGATGAACCAGATATCTTTAATGAAACTAGCAAAAGTCATTGAAAGTCCAATGTCAGCGAAGAAGACTGGAATAAAGATTGAATAACCGATTGCTGAAACTGAAGATTGTACTTCTTTGTGTTGCGGCGTTTGGCGAATTGCCAAACCACCAAAAAACGCCCCTACAACAGCGGATAAACCAACAAAGTCTGCTGCCCATGCCATCGTCAAGGCTAAAACCAATGAACCAATGACAACGGAATAATCAACAGAAATTTTTTCAGATACTTTCATAAAGTATGGTGCTATAAATTTGAAAATTATCCAAACTACAACAAAGTAGACGATTTCAATCAAAATGTTGAGGAAAAAGTTGTTTGTTAAACCACTTTTTCCACCTTCATGACTAAATGTAGTAAATAAACTTAAAACTACAACGGCCAAAATATCATCAACTACTGCAGCGCCTAAAATAGCTGTACCAGCACGTGTATGAAGCTGATTTGCTTCTTGCAGCACAACGACCGAAATTGAAACACTAGTTGCCGCAAAAACAATACCAATAAAGAGTGCTTCAAGTGGCCGCATGCCAAAGAAATAACTGGCAAGACCCATGAATATCACTGGCAAAATAACACCAACAATGGCTACCGTAAAGCTTAATTTGAAGTATTTCTTTAACAAGTCCAAGTCACTTTCAAGACCGGCCAAGAACATTAATAAAATGACCCCAAATTCAGAAAAAAGACTAATTATTTCATTCGGATGAATCCAATTTAAAATAGCTGGTCCTAATAAAATTCCTGAAAGTAATTGTCCAATAACTGCAGGCATATTGAAGCGAGCAAATAATTGCCCGAGCAATACGGTAGTTAACAGGATTAAAATTAATTCTCCTAAGAAATGCATAAATCCCCCTTAAAAAACAAAAAAACTTTCAAGCGCTTCTTGACCCAAAGAAGCAAATCTTGAAAGTTTTTATTTTGATAAAAACCCAACCACTAAATAAATATTCAGTTGAGTTTAATTTTAATTGCTTTTTAAAGTTGATGCAAATTACTCTTCAAGTCCAAATTGCTTTTTACTTGGCTTAGTCTTAGCAAGAAGTCCCAAACTAATAGTAATCATATCAACAACTTCTTGTAAGATAGCTCCCCAGAAAGCAGGAATGACACCAGTAAAGGCAATTAGTTCGATAATTATAACAACGCCAATGGCAGTTAAAACATCGATATTTGCAACTTTCATTGTGTGCTTTGCAATAGCTACCGCATCATTAACCTTAGACAAATCGTTAACCATAATAACGGCATCAGCACTCTCACTGGCAGCCGTTGCACCTTTAGCACCCATTGCGATACCCACATCAGCAGCAGTTAAACTAGGCGCATCATTAACACCATCACCGGTCATTACGACAGGACGTAAATCTTTAGGAACTTCCTTAATTGCTTTAATCTTCTCTGATGGTAAAAGGTCGGCACGAATGTCAGTAATACCGGCTTCTTTACCAACTTTTTCGGCAACTTGCTTATGGTCACCGGTAAGCATCATAATGTCTTCAGCACCTTGCTTGCGAAGTTTAGCAATTGTAGCAGGAGTTTCTGGACGCATTTTATCCATTAAAGTGATGTAACCAGCAAATTTATCATTAATTGATACAAATACTGCAGTAGAGCTGACATTAATCCTTTCATGATCAGGCGCAACGAATTTTAGTTTACCCACTTTAACGTGCTTCCCGTTAACATCACCCTCAACACCTTGAGCAGTAGTTTCGGTTAAATTAGTTACGGGTTTAATTAAATCTTTATTAGTTGCTTTAACAAGTGAACTAGCAATAACGTGACTTGATTGTTGTTCGACACTGGCAGCTAATCCTTGTAATTCATTTTTAGAAATAGAGTTATCAGCTGGTACGATTTGATCAACTACCAACTGGTTTTCAGTTAAAGTACCAGTCTTATCAAAGGCAAATGTCTTAGCACGAGACAATTTCTCAAGAGTTGGACCGGACTTTACAATAATATGGTGAGCTGACATTGAGCTCATACCACTGACTAAAGCAACAGGTGCAGCGATCAAAAGTGGACAAGGGGAAGCAACAACCATGACTTCCGCAAATCTTGTTGCATCGCCTGATACGGCCCAAGCCACACCACCAATAATCAAAGAAATAATAGTGAATGGAACAGCATAACGGTCAGCCATTTTAACGAACTTAGCTGGTTGAGCTTGAGAAGATTTAACCAAGGCAACGATAGACTGATATTCTGAGTCTTTGGCTTCTTTAGTTACTTTCATCTCTACAGCTGCATCACCGTTAACCGAACCAGACATTAGATTGTCTCCTGGCTTTTTAGATACCGGAACGGATTCACCAGTAAGTGATGATTGGTCAAAGCTTGACATTCCTTTAACAATTTCACCATCAACGGGAACTTGTTGTCCCGGCTTTATTAAAACGATATCACCGATCTTTAAATCATTAACGTTAACTTCAGTGATCTTACCGTTAACTAATTTATTAGCAATACGAGGAGTATTGTTTAATAAAGAGCGAAGTTCCTTGCTAGCTTGACCTGTAGCATAGTCTTCAAGTGTTTCACCACCAGTAAACATTACCAAAATCATCCATTCAGCCCAGTAATTGTTAATCAAAATAGTAGAAACAATTGCAATAACTGCAAGGATATCAACACCGTAACGACCAGATTTCCAGTCTTCAAATATTTCCATAAGTAAGATAACGGAAATCCAGATACCAAGGATGTCAATAATAATTGCTTGAGGATTCATATGTAAGCCTAGGATTGGTGTGGTAAACAAAGTTGGAGCATGCATGCCAAATTCCAAAATTAAACTTATTACCCCGGCAATTAAAACGACAATAAATTTCCATTGACGCTTCATAATTTAGCCTCCCAAAGTATATATATTTACTCTACTTCACCCATTCTACCATTCTTCTATTAACAAGCCAGTGCTCATGCTTTGGACAAAATAAAAAAGCAGTTGATCAGGTTAGATAACTACTTTGAAATTTTCTCTTTAGATTCATAATGTTGGTCATAAGTATGGACAACATAGTTAAAAGCTTTTATCCATTCTCGACGTGTAAGAAGTCCTTGAAAAACACCGCGATCGTCAACGATCGGCAAAAATGCATTGTCGATTAGTAGATGTAGTTGGGTTTCAAGTGTTGTTTGAACAAAATTTATTTTATCAAACTTGGTTTGCATGACATCTTTAACTTTAAGGTCATATAAAGCTTTTATTGAAATATCATCAGTTGTAAGCATTTTGTCAGTAATCATTGATAAACTCAATAATCCAACAACTTTTTTATCTTTATCTAAAACTGGAATTTTAGAATATTTAACTTTGGTAAGGATTAAAAAGGCGTGATAAAGTGGATTATCATCTTGAACAAATGCGATACGACTGGCAGGTATGACGAATGAACCAGATTTTTCTTCAATTAAATGTTGAATTGATGGTGAAAACATAATAACTACCTCTTTTCTTACTAAAATTATACTTGAAAAAAGGAAAAGGCCCGCAAATTTTTGCGGACCTTACTAGTTTCATCTACTTTGGAGGAGTAAGAATGAATGAAATAAAAAAGTGGGAGTATGTAGCAAGTTTCTACCGCCTTGCTACGATTTATATAATACATAGCAAATGTGAAGTAAAAATGTTTAATTTATTATGAAAAGGTAAAGATTTACTTGAGAAGTAATTAAGATGAAAAAATGCCATAAGAAAAGCTCACGCAACACACGTGAGCCGAAAGGGATAGATATGAAATTGACTAATTGGAGTAAGTCAATTCTTTTTATTTTCATTATTTACTTGGAGGAGTATGAATGAAAAACAAAAAAGTTGAGTTGTAGTGGTAAGAATCGTTTTCTTACTTACTACACTATGTAGTATAACCTTAAATTGTGAAAAAAGTGTGACGAAATGCATTTAATTTATAAAAAATATGTATTTTTTATAAATTAAATGCATATTTTTGAAATATAGGGACAATGTCAGAAATTTTTTTGTTCATTGGTTATAATTGTAAGCATGACCCAAACGGATAATAGAGAGGGGCATCTTTTTGAAGAAAATAGTCCAGACTATATTACATTTGGTTTTAATACTACTAATTTTAGCTGGAATAGGGGCAGGTGGTTATTACGGCTATCAATGGTGGCAAAAAGAGCAAATGTTAAAAGAACGTCCTAAAGTTATAACGACTAAGGATGGAACTAGCATTAGTCCAGCTTGGCATAATTGGAATAATTATCAAAAAACATTAAGGCAAAATTATTCCTTTATTAATAAAGTGTCAAATTATGTACCACCTATGACATGGGATGGAAAAGATGTAGTTATCCCTGGTCTTATTTCTACTAAAAGTTACGATTTTGTGACTAAAAAGTACGATACTACAGCTGCTATGACGCCACAAGGAATAGCGGTAGTAAGTAAGTATATTTTGCTCACAGCTTATGATGGCAATCATACACACGCATCTGTCATTTATGTTTTGGATAAAAAGTCTGGTAAATATATTAAGACAATTCAGGTTTCTGGAAGACCACATTTAGGTGGAATCGCATATGATCCAGTAGCTAAAAATATTTGGGTTACCAGTAAAATGGGAAAATCGTCTGCTTTAGCTTCATTTTCATTAAAAGAAATGAAAGCTTATAAAGCCGGCAGTCAGATGCCGATAAAATATAATCACCAGATTGCTATCCCCGCTGTAGAAAAGGCTTCAACAGTTACGTATTATGATGGACAATTATTTGTAGGCTTTTTTAACATGTATGGTCGCGGAAAAGTTGCTGCATATACAATTGCTAGAAGTGGGAAAAATAAGGGGTCCATTACCAATAACGAAATTAAGTCTGTTACAGGTACACTTCAGTGGTCAGATCCGACAGGAGAAACAACGATGGACAAGCAGATTCAAGGAATTGCCATATATCAGGATAAAATATTCTTAAGTCAATCCTATGGTAGTAAAAATTCTAAACTGTATGTTTTTCCAACGACCGCTTTAAATAATCTTGATGAAAAAAATGCGGAGTTGATTATAGAGTTACCACCATATTTAGAGCAAATCACTGCTTATAAGGGACAATTACTTTGTGTTTTTGAATCAGGCTCTAAAATATATGCTCGCCCTGACATTATGGTAATGGATCGAATTCTGTCGTTAAATATCAATGCTTTATTTGGTAGTTAGAAAAGGAAAGACATACATTATGAATATTAATTATCGAAAGCGAGAAATCTTTCTTTTACGCTTTTCGGGTTGGTTTTGTTTATTACCCGCTACAGTTTATTTGTATTTCTATCAAATGACTAATTCTCTCTTCTGTCTAGGGGAGTTAGTTATTATCGTACTTTTTGCTGTATATTTATTGACTACTGCAAAAAGTAAACGATGGCTTAATCCGCAAAATGTGATGAAACTAACAATTTTTGCTTTAATTTTTGTGGCAATTATCATTTTTATCCCATTATATTTTGCATACCGGGATTGTAAGAAAATACAGTAAAGAAAACGCTTTTTATCATTTTATATTAAAAGCTATGATTTAAGAAAAAGTTTAAATTTGTTAAAATGTATATCGATAGTGCGCTTAGTGTTGCTATTTGTAGTAATATAAGGCACAGTAAAAAGATTGCTTGAAGGAGAAAAAATGGAAAATAAAACAAAAGTTGACTCTCGAGGCAAACGAATTGGTATGTTTGTCTTAAAGACACTTGTTTATTTTGGCATCCTGATGGCTCTTATCTATTTGTATGAATACAGTGGACTCACTTCAGTGCACTTTATTTACAACGAATTTTAGGGTAGGTGTTGTCATATGATTCAAGATGTTATTAAGAGAATTGACGAGATAGCTGAAAATGAACCAGATCGTGTAGTTTACGATTATCTCGGTGAAACCAATACATATGGTGACCTTAAGAAGCGTTCAAACGCTTGGGCACACAAGATTGCTAGTATGGATATCCCAGAACATGCACCAATCATGATCTGGGGTGGTCAAACATTTGAAATGATTGCTAGTTTCTTAGGTTGTGTTAAATCAGGCCACGCATATATTCCAATTGCAAATTATTCAAATGCTGAACGTTTAACAATGATTCAAGATGTTTCAAAATCACCTATGGTTTTGGAAATTGATCCATTGCCAGACGTTAATTTAGACGGCATCAAGGTACTTAAAGCTAGTGAAGTTGAAGATGGCGACTTTACAGTTGATGAAAGTAATTTCGTTGAAGGCGACGAAAATTACTATATTATCTTTACTTCAGGTACTACTGGTAAGCCAAAGGGTGTACAAATCAGTCATGATAATTTGTTGAGTTTTGTAAACTGGGAATTATCAGATTTTAATTTGCCAGAACACCCAAGCTTTTTGGCACAAGCTCCATACTCATTTGACTTGTCAGTTATGAGCCTTTATCCTGCACTTGTTTCAGCAGGAAAGCTTGTTGTTTTACCACATGATGTTACGCAAAACTTTGGTCAATTGTTCCAAACTTTACCAAAAATGCAATTTAATGTTTGGGTATCAACTCCATCATTTGCACAAATGTGTTTCTTAGATAAAACCTTTGATGTAGAACATCATCCAGACTTAACTCACTTCTTATTCTGTGGTGAAGAATTACCACATAGTGAAGCTGATATGCTTAAGAAGAAGTTCCCAGAAAGTCATATTTTTAACACTTACGGTCCTACTGAAACTACAGTTGCTGTGACTCAAGTAGAGATCACTGATGAAATACTTGAAAAGTATGATCGTCTACCAATTGGTAGAGTAAAAGAAGACACTAAGATTACTATTGATACTTCAAAGGGAGATAAGCCTGGCGAAGGTGAAATCATTATCAGTGGTCCTAGCGTTTCAAAAGGATACATGAATAACCCTGAAAAGACCGAAGCTGCTTTCTTCCAAAATGAGGGCGACAAGTATCGCAGCTACCGTAGTGGGGATGCTGGATTCTTTGATGGTGATATGCTATTTTATCGCGGTAGAATCGACTTCCAAATCAAGTTCAATGGTTACAGAATCGAACTTGAAGAAATTAATTTCTACTTGTCAAAGAATGAATTTGTACGTTATGGTGTCGCAGCACCTAAATACAATAAAGATCATACTGTAAAGCAAATTGTTGCTGAAATCGAATTGAAGCATGGCGTTCGTCGTAAGTATTCTGATGCACAACTTACTAAGTTGATTCGTGAAGACTTAGCTAAGAACGTGATGCCTTACATGATTCCACAGCGTTATGTTTACCAAGATTCATTACCAATTTCTCAAAACGGTAAGGTGGATATTAAGGCAGTTATTAAGGAGGTTAATAAGTAGTGAATTTTAATTTCATTAACTTACAACCTTACTCAAATCCGCAATATTTTGTTTACTTGATGATCGCGTTAATTCCTATTATTATTGGACTTTACTATGGTCATCGTCTCAAGACATATGAAGCGATTTTCTCAATTGTTTTCTTATTCTTGATTTTTGACGGTAGTCACTGGCAACAAGGTGTAAACTTGCTAATCTGGCTGGTTTATGAATTTGCTTTGACGTTTGCTTATCAGTATTATCGTCATCATGGTAAAAATAAGACTTGGGTATTTAACTTGGCTGTAATTTTAGCGATTATTCCGCTGGCTGCAGTTAAGTATTTGACCGCATTCCCACTTAATTCAATCAACTTTGTTATTGGATTTTTAGGTATTTCTTACGTAACTTTCAAAACAGTGCAAGTTATTATGGAAATGCGTGACGGTGCGATTAAGAAGGTGGATCCTGTAACCTATGCAAGATTCTTACTCTTCTTCCCAACTATTTCATCAGGTCCTATTGATCGATATCGTAGATTTAAGAAAGATTACGATAAAGTTCCTACAAGAGACGCATATATTACAGATTTACAATATGCTGTAAGATATTTGTTCCAAGGATTTTTATACAAATTTATTATTGGTTGGTTCTTTGGTACTTATTGGCTTCCTAAGATCAGTGCCGCTGCTTTAGCGGTGGGAAATGCTAATGGTGGTTTGAAGTTATCATGGTGGCTTCTTGCTTACATGTATTGCTACAGTATGTACCTGTTCTTTGACTTTGCAGGGTACTCACTATTTGCTGTATCAATTTCATACTTCATGGGTATTCATACCCCAATGAACTTCAACAAACCATTTATTTCTAAGAATATTAAAGACTTCTGGAACCGTTGGCACATTACACTTTCATTCTGGTTCCGTGATTATATCTACATGCGATTCACTTTCTTTGCAATGAAGAAAAAGTTGTTTAAGAATCGTATTAGATTGTCACAGGTATCATATTTCCTATTATTCTTGATAATGGGATTCTGGCATGGGTTAACATGGTATTATATTGTTTATGGTATATTCCATGCCACTGCTATCTGTGTCAACGATATGTGGCTAAGATTTAAGAGAAAGCATGAGAAACAAATTCCACATAACAAGTTTACTGAATGGTTTGCCATTTTCTTAACTTTCAATGTGGTATGTTTCAGTTTCTTGATTTTCTCAGGATTCCTTAGTCAATTATGGTTTGGCTGGAAGTAAAAATATAGCGTAGATTTTTTGAGAGGTATTAATTATGGACACTAAACAAGGCGTATTAGACATTTTAAACGATTTAACTGGTGAAGATTTATCAGATCAAATGGATGAAAACATCTTTGATAATGGTTTGATGGACTCAATGGCAAGTGTACAAATGCTTTTGAGTTTACAAGAAAAATTTGATATTGATGTTCCTGTATCAGAATTTAATCGTGAAGAATGGGACACTCCTAACAAGATTGTTGCAAAGGTGGAAAGCTTAGAAAATGAGTAATAAACGCCGGCTGTGGCAAATTTTTGGCCCAGTTCTTTGCGCTTTTATCCTTTTATTAGTTGTATTTCTTATTCCCTGGGAAAGAACTTTTTCTAAGCAAACTATCTATGAAGCAGCTGCCTCACAAAATACTACTGTATTTAAGGGCAGCACAATGAAGCAAGAAGCTTATAAAGATGGTTATGTACCATTCTATGGTTCAAGTGAATTGTCTAGATTTGATCCACTTCACCCTAGTGTTATTGCTGAAAAGTATCACAGAAATTACCGTCCATTTCTTCTAGGTGGACCAGGTAGTCAATCTTTGGCTCAATTCTTGGGGATGCAGGGTACAACTAAACAGCTTAAAAACAAAAAGGCTGTAGTGATTATTTCACCACAATGGTTTACCAAGAAAGGCCAAGATCCTAATGCATTTGCTTTATATTATTCACCACTTCAAGCATGTAACTTCTTGTTAAGTGCTAAGAATAATAAGACTGATCGTTATGCTGCTAAGCGTCTGCTTGATATGCCAGATGTAAAGGGTGAAATTAGAAACAGTCTTAAGCAAATTGCTGCAGGTAAAAAGCTAACTACTTTTGAAAGATTTTATTTAGAAAATCGTAGTAGAATGTTACGTAACGAAGATAACTTCTTTAGTTCATTCCAATTACGCGATCGTGTAAATAAGATTCAAAATAGAGCTAAAGTATTACCTAATACTTATTCTGTAGCTGCTTTGAACAAGGTGGCTGAAGAACAGGCTGCAGCACATACTACTTCAAATAACTTGGGAATTGACAATACTTTCTATAGAACTCGTTTGCCTAGAAAGGTATTAAAGAGACTCAAGGGTAGTCAACGTCACTTTGATTACGTTAGATCTGTTGAATATGGCGACTTCCAGTTGATGCTAGAACAATTTGCCAAGCAACATACTAATGTGTTGTTCATTATTCCACCAATTAATGGTAAGTGGATGAAGTATACTGGTTTATCACAAAAAATGTATCAAGAATCAGTTGCTAAAATTGAACAACAATTGACTAGTCAAGGTTTTGAAAATATTGCAGATCTTTCTAAACGTGGTAATGAAAAGTACTTCATGCAAGATACTATTCACCTTGGTTGGAAAGGCTGGGTAGCTGTTGATCAAGCTGTTAGACCATTTATGAAGTTGCCTAACGAACGTTATAACTATGATATGTCTAACTACTACTTCTCAAAGAAGTGGCAGAATAAAGATAACGTTAAACGTGTAAATTTAAATAATAAAGATCGTTTAAAAGTGAAGTAGTGCGACGGGCTATTAATAGATTAGGTGTTAAAGGCTCTGTATTGGTAACAAGTAATATGAAGCCTGTGCTAAACTATGCAACAAATAATAGTACTGACACTAGCTATTTAATAAATTCTGTTCAAAAATCAATGACCGCTGCAATGGTAATGCGTGAGGTGCAAAAAGGTAAGCTTAGCTTAGATGATAAGCTTTCTAAGTATTATCCTAACGTAGACGGAGCAGATTCAGTCAAAATTAGTAATTTGCTTGATATGACTTCGGGTCTTGATTTACAGCAAGGTCAAGAATTAGGCACAAAAGAATTTATTTCTGATGAAAAGAACATTGAACATGATCAGAAATATACGATATTTGATGCACAAAATCTTGGTAAATGGCACTATACTTCAGTTAACTACATTTATCTCTGCGGTATCTTATCTAAGCTTGAGCACAAGACTTATGAGCAATTATTTCATGAGACTTATATCAAGCCACTTGGCTTAAAGCAAACGGAATTCCTTTGGTCAGATATGTCTAAACTGCGTGCCGTTAACTGGGTACCAGGATATGAGATGAAGGAAGGTCAGTACGTTAAAGTAAAACATGATGCTGCAGTGAAAGATGCACATAATGAGTTAGGTGCTGGATCAGTTGTAATGTCTAATGGTGATTTGGCTAAAACAATTGAATATATTTTGCATGGTAACATGCTAACCAAACAAAGTAAGCAGATCCTCTTTAAGGGGAAGGCTCCTACATTCTATAATGGTGGATTGTATAACCTTAAGAATTACAAGTCTGCTAATGGTGCAGGTGAAGGGTATTATACTTTTATGCGTACTACTAAGGATGGGAAGAATATGATTATTATTCAGGATAATCACACCGTTCCTGGTGAGTTTGGTAAGGTTAAGAAGAAAGTGAACCGCATCATGTCAATGATGATGAACTTTTAAAAAAATAGGTCTGATTCCGATTCAATTCGGAGTCAGGCCTTTTTTGTTCTGGTAGGTTATATTTACGTCTTCTTTTGTAATATTGCCATATAATTAAAGCAGATGGTGGTTTTTAGAAAGTGTGAATATTATGACTACTGCGATTGAATATAGCGTGTATGTTTTGGTTGCATTGTTAGGTGTTACACAAATTTTAATTAGTAATTCTGTAATTAAACAAACAAAGGGTTCAAAGACATATAACGCTTCTTACGTTGGACGTAATAGTAGAGTGATTGGTTATATTTTGCTTGTATGCGGCTTAGCTGCAATCATTTTTGGTGTAAGTAATGGTGCAGTTTATAAATGGACTTCAATTGTTGCTGGTGTATTCCTGATCTACTGGGGAATTAGAGACGCGGTAGAAGGTTATCACGAATATCAGGAAGTTAAGTCAAAGAGGGATGCACATCCGTTTAGCAATAAGTATATTGCTAAATTACGATTTTGTTGATTGGATTCGGTATTCTAGCAATTGTATGTGGATTGTAAAGGAAAAAAGCGTAAATAAAGATGGAAAAGTTCATACCTGTAATTGTAGCGGTTGTACTAATGCTATTCGGAGCACTTGAGCTTTATTTAACGTATCGTTATTCTAAAAACGTTAAGAAAATGAAGTATCAACCACCAACAGCTCCACTAGCTATTGGGAGTGGACTGGTATTTGGTCTCTTCTTCATCGCTGGCCCTATTATTGGCTTAGCTGGCGGACTTAAAAATATAAGCCGTGGGATATCAATTATTGGTAGTGTTTTATTCTGGATTGCGGCCGTTTTTGCTTTAATTAGAGCCGAAAAAATCAGAAAGCAACTTAAGGCAGAACACAAGCCACTTTCTAGCTCCCATCAGGCAATTGCTATATACGTGATTGTAGCTGCTGCAATCATATCAGGATTGATTGCAATTCTGTAAAAAATACAATATTCGTGATTCGCATCATTTCACTTGAGTTTTATTTTTTTGAATGCTAAAATCTTCATGTACCGCCACTAGTAGTAGTCATTTTCTCCGGTAGCGAAAATGTTATCTTCTATAATATGTGGTCAAAAGTGGCGGTAAAACACTGTGTGAGCCTAGTTCCGTTGTTGGTGGAATTAGGCTTTTTTGATGATCTTTTTTGTTGATAATCGTATATAATTGAAAGTAATACTATTTATATAAAAGTGGGGGAAAACATGTCTACTACTAGAAGAGAATTAAAAGATGCTGCTAAACAAAGTCTTCGTGGTAATTGGGGCTGGGCAGTTATTGTATTTTTAATTAATGCTATTATTACTTGGCTTTTGACAGCGAGTGGTCATCATATTGATAGTTTCTATATGAATTACGATGGAAATAATGTATTTTTTCAAATATTGAGTCCGGTAGGTGGAATTTTAGCTTGGGTTGCTGATTTCATTAGTTTAAGTTTGGCAATTTCATTTTTACATTTAAGAGATAGTGAAGATACAACTGAAGAAAAGCCATACGTTGCTGCTTTTTCAGTTTTCACTGAAAATCGTTTTGGTCCGGAATGTATTAATTATGTAATGACTACAATCTTTATATTCTTATGGACACTACTTTTAATTATTCCTGGAATTATTAAGAGTTATGCATATTCAATGACGCCTTATATCGTTAGCGACATGGTGGCTAGTGGTAAGTCAGTCGGTGCTACAGACGGAATTAATGCAAGTAAAGAATTGATGAATGGTCACAAAATGGATTTGTTCATTTTTGATTTAAGTTTCATTGGTTGGTTTATTCTGGGAAGTATTCCAGCGGGTATCGGTCTTTTATGGGTGATCCCGTATTACCAAACTGCTAAAGCTAACTTCTACCGCAACTTAGCTGGCGATCAATTTTTAAAATAATGTACAAAAAAGCATCAGGTAAATGATATGAACCCCAAATTTGGGACATATTATTGAACTGCTTTATTTAAAACCATATTTCGATATTCTATCGGAGTATGGTTTTTTAGTACTGTTTTAATTCTATCATGGTTGTAGTAATGAATGTATTCCTTGATTGCTTGTTCTAATTCGTTCATGGTTTTGAATGTCTTTTCAAAGCCATAGAACATTTCTCGTTTAAGAATGCCAAAGAAGCCCTCCATTAAGCCATCATCTAATGAATTGCCCTTGCGTGACATAGACTGGGAAACACCATGATTTTTAAGCCATGCCTGAAAAGCTGCGTGCTGATATTGCCAGCCCTGATCAGTATGAAAAATTAAGCCATTAAGAGCTGGATGCTTTTGATAAGCTTGATCCAGCATGTCCATTACTTGTTTCAATACTGGTTGACGGCTTAATGTATAAGCAACAATCTCTTGACTGCAGCCATCCATCACAGGCGATAGATAAAGCTTTTCTCCATTAAGGTGAAATTCAGTAATATCTGAGTACCAATGCCTATCTGGGATAATCGCCGCAAAATGACGTTTAATTAAATTGGACTTGATTTTTCCAATAGTTCCTTTATAGCTTGAATATTTAAATCTGCGTCTAATCGAAATGGCATATAAATGCATTTTGACCATTAATCGCTTAACACGCTTATGGTTGACTATAGTGCCTTCACGACGCAATTGAGCAGTAATTCTGCGATAACCATACCGATGCTTGTGCTCTTCGAATATTTCCTTAATCCGCTTCATGATTTTTTCGTTCTTTAAATCTTTGTCATCCTTGCTTAGTGTGTAGTAATAACTACTGCGTGATAAATGCGGCAGATCAGGATTGGAATTAATTGTATCAAGCACAAAACTAACGGTTACGTGTAATTCTCGCCTTAGCTGTGTAACCACAGAAACTATTTCTTGTGCTATTGGTCTCTGGTTCTTTGTGAGACTAAGGCGTTCAATTTTTTTACAAATTCGTTCTCGACGGTAAGTCTTAAGTTCTTCTGTTTGAGGTCCTTTATTTGCCTTTGAAGCTCTTGAATCTGTTTGTCTTTGTCCTTCATGGGCAGGTCTGCCTTTCTGATGATTAATGACATTATACCCATCTTCTTTATATTTGCGAATCCAATTATAAATCATGCCCCGACTAGACAATCCTAATTCTAAAGATACTTGATCGGCTACTTCGTGATTAAAAAGAACTCTTCTGATAGTTTTCTCCTTAAATTCAACTGAGTAGTTTGTATAACCAGTATCAAGAATCTCTATCCCATGGCGTTCTATTAACGTAATTAGATAAAACAAGTTTGCCCGATTTACTCCATATTCCTTAGCTGCCTGATTAGCTGATATATTATAATTTTTCCAATTATTGTAAATATCAATTTTATCTTGTTTGGATAATTTAGACATAAATAAAAACCTCGAAATTCTTCTCCGAATTTCGGGGTTCATATCAAAAAATTTACCTGATGCTTTTTTGTACATTATTTTAAAAATTGATCGCCAGCTAAGTTGCGGTAGAAGTTAGCTTTAGCAGTTTGGTAATACGGGATCACCCATAAAAGACCGATACCCGCTGGAATACTT
>SKEM01000030.1_pt1 | contig 115494 bp, 88 predicted proteins | sample 4826731 | NCBI WGS metagenome assembly SKEM01 (sample SAMN11008809, study PRJNA524170) | human gut metagenome | biome: Human fecal sample; material: Feces; isolation source: fecal sample from pouch patient p37 | host: Homo sapiens | place: Israel: Tel-Aviv | collected 2015-07-27 | reverse complement strand
GTCTGCATCATTGAGTGAATCACAGAGCACAAGTTCCTCAATCTCGACTTCAGAGTCAGAATCATTGAGTACGTCAAGCTCATTGAGTGCTTCTGCATTTGAAAGCCAGTCTCAAGCCTTTAGTGCTTCAATTTCTGCGATTATTTCAACTGTTGAATCTATTTCGAACTCAGCTTCAAGCTTCATTTCAGCTAGTGAGTCGCTTTCGACATCTAACTCAGCATCATTGAGTGAGTCGGCGTCATTGAGTACATCTGTTTCAGGATCACAATCAGTTTCTAACTCAGAGTCAGCATCAGTAAGTGCTTCAATTTCAGAATCACAGTCTGTTTCAACCTCAGTTTCTGATTCAGAATTGACTTCAGTAAGTGTCTCAATTTCCGAGTCGCAATCAGTATCGAACTCTGAGTCAACTTCAGTAAGTGAGTCAGTTTCAGAATCACAATCAGCCTCAGTGTCACAATCAGTTTCTAATTCCGAGTCTGCATCCACAAGTGCGTCTGTATCAGAATCACAGTCTGTTTCAACCTCAGTTTCTGCGTCAGTCTCATCCAGCGTCTCAGCTTCAGCGAGCGCATCCGCATCAGTCTCTGCCTCAGTATCGACTTCAGTAAGTGTCTCAATTTCCGAGTCGCAATCAATATCGAACTCAGAATCAGTTTCAGCGAGTGCATCAGTGTCTGAATCAGAATCTGTTTCAACCTCAGTATCACTGAGTGAGTCACTTTCAGAAAGTGCTTCGATTTCTACAAGTGAGTCTGTATCGTTGAGCGAATCGCAAAGTGCAAGTGCATCTGCGTCAGCCTCAGAGTCCGCTTCTACATCGGCATTCTTGAGTGCCTCTGAAAGCACAAGCACTTCAACAAGTATCTCAACTTCATTGAGTACATCGGCAAGTCTTTCAGCCTCAACAAGTGTATCTGAGTCATTGTCTGCATCCGCTTCAGCGTCAGCCTCATTGAGCGCTTCAGTTTCAGTGTCACAATCAGTTTCTAATTCTGAAAGTGCATCATCAAGTGCCTCAGTCTCAGAATTACAGTCTGTCTCAAACTCAGTCTCTGCGTCAGCCTCAGCAAGTGCATCTGCCTCAGAAACTGCTTCATCAAGCGTTTCAGTATCCGAGTCAGCTTCTACATCAGTATTCTTGAGTGCCTCTGAAAGCACAAGCACTTCAACAAGTATCTCATCTTCATTTAGTACATCAGCAAGTCTTTCAGCCTCAACAAGTGTATCTGAGTCATTGTCTGCGTCAGCCTCAGCGAGTGCATCCGCATCAGTCTCTGCCTCAGTATCAATTTCCGAGTCGCAATCAGTATCGAACTCCGAGTCCGTTTCAGAGAGTGCGTCTGTGTCTGAATCAGAATTCGTTTTAAACTCAGAATCAACTTCAGTAAGTGAGTCAGTCTCAGAATCACAGTCAGTTTCATCCTCAGTAAGTGCTTCGATTTCTACAAGTGAGTCTGTATCGTTGAGCGAATCGCAAAGTGCAAGTGCATCCGCTTCTACATCAGTATTCTTGAGTATTTCTGAAAGCACTAGCACCTCAACTTCATTGAGTACATCAGCAAGTCTTTCAGCCTTTGCATCAACAAGTGCTTCAGTGTCTACTTCAGAATCAACTTCTGAAGTGAGAAATCCTAAGCACAAACGTGGTAGCCAAGCACTTCCGAAGACTGGTGAGGAAAACTCATCATTAGGTATGGCCTTAGGTGCCTTGGCAACTGCAACTGGTCTTGGATTTCTTGCCAAACGTAAGAAAAATGAAGAATAGGACGAAGATTATTCGTATTTCAGGATTGTAGAAGTCTTTACAATGCTCAGATAAGCACAATAAAAAACACCTTCATGTTAGATAACAATTCTAGCTAGGAGGTGTTTTTTTGATTTGGAGATGTTGTGAAAGTTTCAAAATGGAACTGACCTTTTGAAATACTAATGACTACATAAAAATAAGAGACCACTTGAACATGGTCTCTTATTTGTTGTCTTGCTCATTATCTTGTTTATACATGACTGTTCCCACTGTTACGAGAATAGTTAACAGAATCGGTACAACTCGAAAAACTCCCCAGTCAGGGTCATAGGCCAAAAAAATTGAGACTAGGTAAAAAATAACACTAGTGTATAGAAAGTTTTTATTACCTTTTTTACGTCCTATTCTTGTTAAAATAGTTGCAATAATAAAACTAATCAAATTAGGTGCTAGGAAAATCATTATAACTATTCCCCAAGGATTTGACAGTCCTAAGAGCAAAAATAAGGCAAGATAAACGATAGCTAAATAAAAGGCGACTGCAAGGAGAATAGAAGCAAGCCTGTTGTCTGGAGAGTTCTTCTTAATGAGCTCTTGATTATTGACCTCTTGACCAGTCTGACCCTTATCTTGGCTTGTGTTGAAGTTTGTATGTTGTACTGACATCTTTCTCACCTACCCCTCTATTTGTTTCTAAATAGTTTAACTCTTTTCACCTTTATTATACTCCTTTTTTCTTGTTTTCAGCAGGGTAGATAGGCATTTGAACTATTTGTTATGATGATTTGTCGCTCTACAATCTAGTTTCTGTTCCCTTCGTTTTTGATGGAAAAGAGTATTTTTAATTAGCACTAGAGTAACCAAACTTGCCCCTCTGACACCTCAGTAAGTAATGAATGGCTTAGATAGTTAGAATTTAGATTTTGTATGAGAAGATAGTCTAAAAAAAATACTATCCTAACAGACCTAATGGTTTGGTAAGGATAGTATTTTTGGTCGCTTTGAGAGAAGTGCCTTAAGGATTTTGTGAATTTTCATTAGATTTCCTTGTAATCCCATTAAAAGGAGGTCTTATCAATAATCATTCTAAATAGCCATAGAGTGTCAGTTATCTGTTTCTCAACGAACTAAAATGAGCATGTTTATAAATCCAAACACTCATTTAAAACTAATGTTATTAAAACAACAAAAGGACTTTTCTAAAAATTATGAAAATTTATCGAATCTTATTGAAAAAAAGCTTTCAATGATTTAGAATGAAGCTATAAATGGGAAAAAGGAGTCTTTTTATTATGGACAAAAAAGTACATTATAAAATGCACAAAGTTAAGAAACAATGGGTAACCATCGCAGTTACAGGAATGTCGCTCGGTGCAGTCTCAGCGGTTTCTTTAGGAACTAACGACGGTGTCGTTCAGGCCGACGAACATACGGATGCTACTGTAGCCATCCCCGATATTACTGTTGATACGGGTACTGTATCTAACGATACAACGGCTGCTCAGGATCCAACTACAGCAGTTGCAGCGACAAATGATGTCGCAACTGACCAAGCAGCTCCAACAGCAACTTTCGATTTGACAACTGATACAACAAATACAGTTGCAGCGAATGCTGTTGATACGGCATCGACTGTCGGTACTGATCGTGCGGCAACTACAACAGATACAACAGCAACTAATGATACAGCTGTTGATACAACAAATAACAATACTACAACTGACACAACAACAGTTACTGATCGCGCAGCGACACGTGAACGTCGTGCGACTGGTGCTCGACGTGGTCCTACAGGAGGCCGTCGTGCTACCCCAGTTAACGGCAATACTAACAATGCTAATAATACTGTCACAGTAGTAAACAACGACCTTCCAGCAACTAACACTGTCGTAACTGATGGTCCAAGTCACATCAAAACAATTGATGGAAAACAATACTACGTTGAAGATGACGGCACTATTCGTAAGAACTATGTCCTTGAACGTAACGGCGGAAGCCAATACTTCAACGCTGAAACTGGTGAATTGTCTAACCAAAAAGAATACCGTTTCGACAAGAACGGTGGAACAGGTTCATCAGCTGATAGCACAAACACAAACGTTACTGTAAATGGTGATAAAAATGCCTTTTATGGTACAACTGATAAAGATATCGAACTTGTTGATGGTTACTTCACTGCCAACACATGGTACCGTCCAAAAGAAATCTTGAAAGATGGTAAAGAGTGGACTGCTTCAACTGAAAATGACAAACGTCCATTGCTTACAGTTTGGTGGCCAAGCAAGGCTATCCAAGCGAGCTACCTCAACTACATGAAGGAGCAAGGTCTCGGTACCAATCAGACCTATACGTCATTCAGCTCACAAACCCACATGGACCAAGCAGCGCTTGAAGTTCAAAAACGTATTGAAGAACGTATTGCGCGTGAAGGTAACACTGACTGGTTGCGTACAACTATCAAAAATTTCGTGAAGACCCAACCAGGTTGGAATTCAACTTCTGAAAATCTTGATAATAGTGACCACTTGCAAGGTGGTGCCCTTCTCTATAACAACGATAGTCGTACAAGTCATGCTAACTCTGACTATCGTCTCTTGAACCGCACACCAACTAGCCAAACAGGTAAACACAATCCTAAGTATACTAAGGATACAAGTAACGGTGGTTTCGAGTTCTTGTTGGCTAATGATATCGACAACTCAAACCCAGCGGTTCAAGCTGAGCAGTTGAACTGGCTCCACTACATCATGAACATCGGTACTATCACTGGTGGTTCTGAAGATGAAAACTTTGATGGTGTTCGTGTCGATGCCGTGGATAATGTCAATGCTGACCTTCTCCAAATTGCTTCAGATTACTTCAAAGCTAAGTATGGTTCTGATCAAAGCCAAGAACAAGCTATTAAGCACTTGTCTATCTTGGAAGCATGGTCTCACAATGATGCCTACTACAATGAAGACACCAAAGGTGCTCAATTGCCAATGGATGACCCTATGCACTTGGCATTGGTATATTCACTCTTGCGTCCAATTGGTAACCGTTCAGGAGTTGAACCACTCATTTCAAATAGTTTAAATGACCGTTCTGAAAGTGGTAAAAACTCTAAACGTATGGCTAACTACTCATTTGTTCGTGCCCACGATTCAGAGGTACAATCAATCATTGGTCAAATCATCAAAAATGAAATCAACCCTCAATCAACAGGGAATACCTTCACTCTTGATGAAATGAAGAAAGCCTTTGAAATCTACAACAGAGACATGCGTAGTGCCAACAAGCAATACACACAATATAACATCCCATCAGCATATGCCTTGATGCTTACACATAAGGACACTGTGCCACGTGTTTACTATGGAGACATGTACACAGATGATGGTCAATATATGGCTAAAAAATCACCATATTATGATGCTATTGAAACCCTCTTGAAAGGCCGTATCCGCTATGCAGCTGGCGGTCAAGATATGAAGGTTAACTACATCGGTTATGGTAATACTAATGGTTGGGATGCTGCAGGTGTCTTGACTTCTGTACGTTACGGTACAGGGGCTAACAGTGCTTCTGATGCTGGTACAGCAGAAACACGTAACCAAGGTATGGCAGTTATCGTTTCAAACCAACCTGCCCTTCGTTTAACAAGCAACTTGACAATTAACATGGGTGCGGCTCACCGTAACCAAGCTTATCGTCCATTGCTTTTGACAACAAACGATGGTGTGGCTACTTACTTGAATGATAGCGATGCTAACGGCATTGTCAAATACACTGATGGTAATGGTAATTTGACATTTAATGCAAACGAAATCCGTGGTATCCGTAATCCTCAAGTTGATGGTTACCTTGCTGTTTGGGTGCCAGTAGGAGCTTCTGAAACTCAAGATGTGCGTGTAGCACCAAGTAAAGAGAAAAACAGCAGTGGTTTGGTCTACGAATCAAATGCTGCCCTTGATTCACAAGTTATCTACGAAGGTTTCTCTAACTTCCAAGACTTCGTCCAAAATCCATCACAATACACTAATAAGAAGATTGCTGAAAATGCAAACCTCTTCAAATCATGGGGTATCACATCATTCGAATTTGCACCACAGTACGTTTCAAGTGATGACGGTAGCTTCCTTGACTCAGTCATCCAAAATGGTTATGCCTTTACAGACCGTTATGATATTGGTATGAGTAAGGACAACAAGTACGGTTCATTGGCTGACTTGAAGGCAGCTCTTAAATCACTCCACGCTGTAGGTATCTCAGCGATTGCTGACTGGGTTCCAGACCAAATCTACAACCTTCCAGGTGACGAAGTAGTTACTGCAACTCGTGTTAATAACTATGGTGAAACTAAAGATGGCGCAATCATCAACCACAGCCTCTATGCCGCTAAAACACGTACCTTTGGTAACGACTACCAAGGTAAATATGGTGGTGCCTTCCTTGATGAATTGAAACGTCTCTACCCACAAATCTTTGACCGTGTTCAAATCTCTAACGGTAAACGCATGACTACTGACGAGAAGATTACGAAGTGGTCTGCGAAGTACATGAATGGTACTAACATTCTTGACCGTGGTTCAGAGTACGTGCTTAAGAATGGTCTCAACGGTTACTACGGTACAAATGGTGGTAAGGTTAGCCTTCCAAAAGTTGTCGGAAGCAACCAATCAACTAATGGTGATAACCAAAACGGTGATGGTAGTGGTAAGTTCGAGAAGAGCTGGGGCAGTGTTTACTATCGTTATAACGATGGCAAACGTGCTAAGAATGCCTTCATCAAGGATAACGATGGAAATGTTTACTACTTTGATAACTCAGGTCGCATGGCAATCGGTGAAAAGACTATCGATGGTAAACAATACTTCTTCCTCGCTAATGGTGTGCAGTTGCGTGATGGTTATCGTCAAAACCGCAGAGGTCAAGTCTTCTACTATGACCAAAACGGTGTCTTGAATGCAAACGGCAAACAAGATCCAAAACCAGATAACAATAATAATGCATCAGGACGTAACCAATTCGTTCAAATTGGTAATAACGTTTGGGCTTACTATGATGGCAATGGTAAACGTGTAACAGGTCACCAAAATATTAATGGTCAAGAACTCTTCTTCGACAACAATGGTGTCCAAGTTAAAGGTCGTACCGTTAATGAGAACGGCACTATCCGTTACTATGATGCTAACTCAGGCGAAATGGCTCGCAACCGTTTTGCTGAAATTGAACCGGGTGTTTGGGCTTACTTCAATAATGATGGAGCAGCCGTAAAAGGTTCACAAAACATCAATGGTCAAAACCTCTACTTTGATCAAAATGGCCGTCAGGTCAAAGGTGCTTTGGCAAACGTAGATGGTAACCTTCGTTACTATGATGTAAACTCAGGTGAGCTCTACCGCAATCAATTCCACGAAATTGATGGTAGCTGGTATTACTTCGATGGTAATGGTAATGCTGTCAAAGGCATGGTTAATATCAATGGTCAAAATCTCCTCTTTGATAACAATGGTAAACAAATCAAAGGTCATTTGGTTCGCGTAAACGGTGTTGTTCGTTACTTTGATCCAAATTCAGGTGAAATGGCAGTTAACCGTTGGGTTGAAGTAAGTCCAGGATGGTGGGTTTACTTTGACGCTCAAGGCCGAGGTCAATTCTAATCGTTTCCAAACTGTATGAACCGAGACAAGAGTCTCGGTTTTTATGGCATAACTGGGTTTCCGTAAAGACTTAGATGTGGACTGTGAATAGTCAATTTAACCCGTTCCTTGAGTTAGTTGTGAAAATACCTCTGACTATTTGGTGCCAAGGATGACATCAAAATAGCCTAATCTCAATGACTATTATTAATACATAATTTAATACGAGAAAGCTTTGAATTTAGGGATTTTCATTAAATGCTTTCAATCTATTGACGAAGCGTCAAAGTCAATCTATACTAAGAGTAATGCCAGTTATTTATTGGCATTCCCTAGTCGAGGACTAGTCGCAGGCTTGGCCTGTGTCATTCCTAATAGGCCATTTCTTTAACAAATACAGTAAGGCTCTAGCCATTCAAAGATGAGAAGTAGTTGTGATAGTTTATAGTGTATTTCTTATGAGAGTGTCTCTAGGGAGAGAAAACACCATTAAAGACTTATCATTTAAGTTATAGAGGGAATCTCATTTTGATGCCACTTTCGTAAACTACTTGATAGATATTGCACATTGAAGCACTATTTTTTCACTTAGGGGTTAAAATGATTAAAGTTCTTACACCTTACTTGTAAAAATTCGATTCTCGTATTATAGTATATATAAGAGATATCAAAAATTTTAATCTTTGATAAGAACTTGTTAGCTTCTCTGAGGGAAAATGAAATCTTAATAGAAAAGATTTCCATGAGAACTTAGCAAGTAAAGGATTTTATTTCTCATAAAAAAGTAGAAAGGGGGAGTATTTTTGAGAGCCTATAGGGAAGATGCGACTGAAGCAGCAGCAAGAACTGCTGAAGAGCATATTGCACATAAATCAGCGGACTCTGATTTAGTTGATACTATAGATCTTTCTAAATTATTGACTAACCCAAAAAGTCGCTCTGACCACAGTGCCCCCTCTCCATTAGATTTTGCTAGAGCTGACGAGGCCCTCTTTGATAATCATGCCCAATCGGAAACCGTGAGGATTCCATCTAAGCAAGAGATTATTTTTCAAGGAGCGGATTCTAAAACTCCAGACCCTGAAGTCATGGAAAATCATGTTTTTACGGGGACTAGAGATAGGAAGACTGGCTTAATCGAATGGGACAAGGACAGTTATACCTATCCTAAGATATCGGTACCAGTTGTCCAGGGCTATTTCGCTGACCAAAAAGAAGCGGGTTTTAACGTTGTCACACCCTATGTGCCAACGGTAACGGAACATGTGACCTATAGGAAATTGGGACGCATTATCCCTGTGACAGAAGATGGGGAATATATTCCAGGTGCTTTGACTAAGCAGTATAACAATAACAAAAAAGATCCACGAAAGGCGGGTGAGACAGCAACACCAGCTGTTCAAGATTATATGACAGATATTAAAAGTGTAGTACCGAACAAACCAGGAGGGGATACTCCGGTTGTGTATCGTAAAATTTTCAAGAAAGCCAGCATCACTTATATTGATGAAACTACCGGTGCTTACTTGGTTAGTGACCAGTTGACCGGGGAATTGGGTGAAGCGATTGAATACGGAACAGCAACACGTATCAAGACTTTCAAGGACATGGGATATGACTTGATTCAGGACGAATTCCCTAAAGATGCCATTTTTGATGATAAGGATATTGATGATCAAGAGTGGTTTGTCCTCTTGCAACACGATGTTGCCAAGGTAGGGCCTGACCATGAGCAAGTCCCAGATACTCCAATCAATCCTAATAATCCAGATGGACCTAAGTGGCCATCTAAGTATGCTTACGAGAAAGAAGTAAGCTTCACAGTCTTTTACAAGAGTACAGATGGCAATGCGGATTTGCCAGATGCCGATGTGCAAAAGGCTTATTGGGTCCGTACCCTTACCTTTGACAAGGTCACAGGTGAGCTTGTTGACGAGACAGAATGGTCACCAAACAAGACCAAGTATTATGACATCTATGCTCCAGTTGTTTTAGGCTATTTTGCGGATCGAGTAGAAGTTAAAGGTAGAGAGGTTACTGAAGATAACATCGAAGAAACCATTACCTACGTTCCACTTGGTAAGATTATTCCTATTGATGCGAATGGACGCTTGATTCCAAACGTTCCAACGCCAACCTTCAACAACGATGCCAATAACCCAACTAAGGTTAGTGAGACACTTGTTCCTCACATTCCGGGTTACCGTCCAATGCAACAAAGTGTCATGCCTGAGAGCTTGACAGACGATATTCTTGTTGAGTACGCTCCAATCCTTGAAGATGTAACGCAACCAACCTTGCAAACGGTCTTCTTCAAAGGAGCTGGCGAAGCAACACCGTCTGTTAATATCCAGTCTGACTTCACCTTCACTGGTAAGTACAACCAAGCAGAAGATACTTACACTTGGGATCAAGACAGCTATACTTTCGCTAAGGTCAATGTTCCAGTTATCGAAGGTTACTTTGCGGACAAGGCAGTTGCTGGTATGCAGGTTGTTACACCTGATAAACCAGAAGCAACAGATAGTGTTGCCTATAAAGAGCTTGGTAAGATTATCCCTGTTGATAGCTTTGGTAATCCTATCGCGGATGCAGAGCCAGTTCATTATGCTAATGATCCTCAGGATGCTACGCAAGTTATTGAGACACCAGCACCACAAGTTGCTGGCTACCAAGCTGAAAGTGAATTGGTATTGCCAATTGACCTCAGCATGGACCAAACCTTGGTTTACGAGCCAATCTTGGATGATATCACGCAAGATACGAAACAAACGGTTACCTTCCAAGGTGCAGGCTACAAAGATCCAGTTATCAACATTCAAGATAGCTTCAGCTTCCACGGTAAGTTTAACCAAGTGGAACAAACAAGCACTTGGGATCAAGACAGCTTCACTTACGATGTTGTAGAAGTTCCAGTTGTAGATGGCTTCTATGCGGATAAACGTCAAGCTGGTGGTCTTGAAGTTCGCCCTGACCTTCCAGAAGTGGAAGATACAGTTACTTACACAGAGCTTGGTAAGATTATTCCTGTAGATGAGTATGGTACACCTATTGAAAATGCACCTACTCCAAGCTACAACAACGATCCTGAAGATCCAACCATGGCTATGGAAACAGTCGTTCCAGATGTTCTTGGTTACATTTCTGAAAAGGCCTTTATTACTCCAGAACACCCAGGTCAAGATACCAACGTGGTTTATGCTAAGGATGAGCAAAAAGCTATTATCCTTTACATGAATGAGCTTGATAAGTCTGAATTGACTCGTGATGTTGTCATCGGAAGCTCAGGTGAGAAGATTGACTACTCTACTGATGAACAAATCGCAAACTTGCTCAAACAAGGTTATGAACTTGTCAACGATGGTTATGCCGAAGCCTTTGACCACACTTACAATGGTGATTCTGACTTTGATCAAGTCTTCGAAGTTGTTCTTCGTGAACGTTTGGTTCTCATTGACCCAGATATGCCAGCACCAGTTGCAGGTGAAGTCGTAGATCCAAACGATGTTAATAGTCCAGTTTGGCCAAATAGCGTAGAGATGCTTGAAAACCGTGCCGATGTGACACGTACAATCCAGTATGTCTTCGAAGAAGGCGGCTTGGCTAGCGACGACTACGTTGAAGTTCTTGATTTCAAACGTTTGGCTAATGTTAACCTTGTGACAGGCGCTATCAATTATGAAGCATGGTCAAGTACTCAAGCTGGCTTCTCAGCGGTTCCTTCACCAGAGGTTGTCGGATTCACGCCAGACCGTATGGAAGTCGCTGAAATGACAGAGGTTTCTGTGGAAACACCTGAAATCATGGAAGTGGTTACTTACCTCAAGGATGCTCAGAAAGCTACAGTTACTTATGTTGACGGGACAACTCGTAAGAAACTTGAAGTGGTTGACTTGCTTGGTAAATCAGGCGAAGTGATTGAATACTCAACAATTGAACGTATCAAGTACTACAGTGATCGTGGTTATACCCTCCTTGCAGATGGCTTCACAAACGGTGTGATCTTTGATGGCGATTCACATGTTGACCAAAACTTCATGGTTACCCTTCGTCATGGTACCGTTCAAGTAGGTCCAGATAACATCCAAGAAGCTGGTACACCAATCAACCCAGCAAATCCTGATGGTGCTAAATGGCCAGAACGTGAAAGCTATATTAAAGATGTAACCTTCACAGTTCTCTACACATCTAGCGATGGACAAGCAGAACTTCCTGCCAATAACATCCAAACTGCTCAATGGACACGTAGCTTGACTATTGATAAGGTTACAGGTGAAGAGCTTGGTTCAAGCTACTGGACTTCAAATAAAGGTCAGTTTGAAACAGTCATCACCCCTGAAGTAGAAGGCTACAGCGCTGATAAGGATAAGGTTGAAGGTAAGACCGTTGGTCAACGTAACCTTGAAGAAACCGTTGTTTATATCCCGCTTACAGGTGATATCAATGGTAAACCTAAGGAAAACAAGGTAGATGATATCGTTGTTGAAGAGGTTCAAGACCTAGAGGTTCTCGACCAAGTCGAAGAGCAAGTGGAATCTCATGAGGGACCAGTCACTTATGGACCAGGCGATGACTTTGAAGCACCTGTTTCAAGTCAAGCTGAGGGTAAAGGCTCTAAACACAAGATGCCAATTAATCTCTCAAATGAGGAAGAAGCAAGCAAAGGTAAGATTGAAGAAACCATCAATATCGCAGGCTTCACCGTATCGGTAACAGGTCTAGGACTTGGCCGCAACGGACGTAAGAAGAAAAATAAAAAAGATCACAAAGATCAAAAAGAAAAATAATCAAAAGACCTGAATGACTCAGGCATGCCCAGACAGAAAGAAAATCTCAAGTTGCATAGAGCACTTGGGATTTTTTTGTAGATTGGGTAAGTGAGGTCTGTGGTTGAATATTAAGCATTATCAAAATAAAAGAAGGTATCTAAACATATACTGATATTGATTAAATTGATGATAAAAACTATAATCTAGTTACAAGTGTTATGTACTTAAATGTTCATTCAAATACTGTTAAATTTAACTTACAGCTTGTTTTAAAAAAGAGGTACCATGTCTATTTCGTTTACTTATTATGGCGTTGCATGTGGCGTCATCTCCATTGATAATCAATTTTATATCGGAATTGATCCTGATTTATCACCTAAAGGAACCTTAGTCCAGTTTAAAGGATTTGTTTCCGAGAAACAAACTGATGTTCATAAGGATAAGTCTCTTCTTAGTAAAGTTGATGTATGGCTAATTACTCATGGGCATCAAGATCATTTGGATGATGTAGGGAAAGATTATTTGAAGGGTAAAACAGTCATTTCTCCTAATAAGAAAATCTTAAATGGCGTGTCATGCTTAAATAATAGTGTTTTAAAATGGGGAGAAGAACAATCATTTCAAGTCGCTGATTACTTTATCACCATTAAAGCTTTACCAGCTTATCATGCCAGCAACTACATCATACGAAAGATTGTTGGTAAAGTGAATGGTTATCAAATATCAATTACAAGTTCGTCAGAAACTAAAGTCATTTATTTTACCGGTGATACTGTTTTGTACCCAGACTTAACAAAAAATGTTCCTAAAAATATAGATGCCATATTTGCTAATTTAGGTGCTGTAAAATCAGGTTCATTTGGTGGACCATTTACCATGGACTTGAAGATGTTAAATCGAATGAAAGATCTCCTTCAACCTAAAAGGATTTATCCCATTCATATAGATGATTATAGTCATTACAAGACAACTAAAAAAGAAGTTGAAGCAGCAGGCTATAGGGTTTTAGCTGTTGGTGAGACCATCGATATATAATTTATTGAGCGAATTGAATACTCTACTAAAATGAACTTGTTTATGGCATTCTTACTCACGTTTGCATTGTAGTCTCGCTTGTGGTAACATCACTTCTATACTACAATATAGGAAAACAACCACAAAAGGAGTATGCCATGCCGACAGAATATGAAAAAATGATTGCGGGTGAGTTTTATAAACCTAGCGACCCTGAGTTACGTGCCCTAGCAGCTAAATCCAGAGAAAACCAAATGGCCTTTAATGTGGAACCTGACCGTCTCAAGAGGGCTGAAATTGTCAAATCTTGGTTTGGTTCGACTGGGGAAAGTGTTGCTATGAATCCTCAGTTCGTTACCGATTATGGTGTCAATATCCATATTGGTGAAAATTTTTATTCTAACTGGAATTTGACTATGCTGGATGTTTGTCCTATCACGATTGGGGATAACGCCATGATTGGTCCCAATTGTCAGTTTTTGACGCCCTTACATCCGCTCGATCCAACCGAACGCAATTCAGGTATTGAGTACGGTGCTCCAATTACCATCGGTGATAATTTCTGGGCTGGTGGAGGCGTGACTATTCTTCCAGGCGTTACATTGGGGAATAATGTAGTGGCTGGAGCAGGAGCCGTTGTGACCAAGTCCTTCGGTGACAATGTGGTTCTAGGTGGGAATCCGGCGCGTGTGATTAAGGAAATTCCTGTAAAGAAAGACTAAATATAGCAACTCAAGGATTCTAGGTCCTTGAGTTTTCTATTTTTTGAAAGAATCTATTGACTTGAGCTAATAATTCTTCTATACTGCTAGTTAGCTAACAATTTAGTTAAGGAGTCATTATTTTGGACCATTTTGGGCGCTTGTTAAAACAAGCCAATAACAATATGATGCGTCATTTTGACCGGTTTGCTAGGCAGTATGATTTGACTGGAAATCAGATGGCTGTCATTGATTTTATAACCAATCATGCGGATCAAGAAGTCTTTCAACGTGACATTGAGCACGAATTTGAGATTCAGCGTTCGACAACGACAGTGCTCTTACAGCGAATGGAGAAGAAAGGCTTGATTGAACGCCACACATCTTCAAAAGATGCTAGGCAAAAGGCAGTTGTTCTCACGGATAAAGCTCTCGGTATCGCTTCTGCCTGTCAATCTTATCTTCGAAAAGAGGAAGAAGAGTTTGCCCAGCAATTTTCAGCTAAAGAGAGAGAAGTCTTTCTCAAAATCTTACAACACTACCGTAATATTTAAGTTTATCTAGGAGGAACAAATACTTATGTCAGACGAAAAAATCTCCACCAAGGTCCTGTGTGCCATCTTTGCGACAGGAATCCTTTCATTTTGTGGAGTAGCTGGTGAAACAGCTATGAACATCACCTTTCCCGTATTGATGAAGGCATTCTCAGTCAATACGTCAACCGTCCAGTGGGTTACAACCATTTATCTCCTAGTGGTCGCTTGTGTGGTTCCCTTATCTGCCTATCTCAAGCGCTCGTTTAAGATGAAAACCATCTTTCTGGTCGCAAACCTTTTGTCTATTTTAGGTGTCCTCATCGACTTTATAGCGCCTAGTTTCGGCTTTGTTGTTTTGGGACGATTGGTTCAAGGGATGGGTGTTGGTTTTGCTCTACCTCTCATGTTTAACATCATTTTGGAGCAGGTACCAAGTCGTAAGATTGGTCTCATGATGGGAGTTGGGACACTGATTACAGCCGTTGCTCCAGCCATTGGACCAACTGTTGGTGGTCTCTTGACAGCACACTTTGGTTGGCGTTCTATCTTCCTCGTCCAGTTTCCTATTCTCTTGGCTTCACTGATTGCAGGGCTTCGCTCGATTGAGCAAAAGAGTGAGGTGCAACGTGAATCTTTAGATTTCCTCAGTCTACTAGCTACCATCTTTCTTTTCTTGGGCTTGATTTTAGGCATTCATGGGGTTGCTGATCATGCTTTCGTTAGTTTCTCAGTTCTTGGATGGCTTTTGATTGGTATCTTAGGTCTTGTCCTTTTGATTTGGCGTTCAACAACATTGGACAAGCCTATTATCAACCTCTCTATTTTGAAAAATCATAAACTGACAGGTCATATCATCGCTTTCTTCTCTTTCCAATTGGGATCCCTTGCGATGAGTTTCCTCCTACCAAACTATGTGCAATTGGTTAACCACTCGAATACAACTTCTGCAGCTTTAATGTTGCTTCCAGGTGCTATTATCGGTGCAGGATTCGCTCCATTCTCAGGTATCATTTTAGATAAGATGGGAGCTCGTAAACCGATTCTGATTGGAGCAATCCTTATCGTACTCGCTCAGTTGTTATTTAGCTTGTTTGGTCTCTCTCTTTCCAATACGTTTATCCTCGTTTTTTACATGATTTTCATGACGGGGCTTGGCGTTTCCTTTGGTAATGTCATGACCAATGGGCAGAAACAACTGTCGCTAGATCAACGTGCTGATGCCAATGCCATCTTTAACACGCTCCAACAATTTGCAGGAGCAGTGGGAACAACCCTAGCATCTCTAATTGTTGCTATGAGTCAAGCTAATCACAAGGTTGACTTTGCACAAGCAACGGCTCAAGGTAGTCGAAATGGCTTTATGGTCTTATTTGCTCTAGCCATTTTCCAACTCCTTGTCTTAGTTAGCGTAGTCAAAAAGAATGATTAATAAGGCGTTTGAAGCAAAGGAAACATGCTTTCCCTTGCTTTTTCTTTCCTTAAATGAAATACTAATCTTACTGCAAATTTTAGTGTTACTTTAAGGTTTATGACTTATAATAACCTTAAAGAATTAACCAGTCTTCGATGAAGATACTAGAAGGAAGGGAAGGCCCATGTCTTTACTTAAGAAAATTCATCCTGAGCAGTCGCTCAAGGAACTGAGATGGTTTGATATCGCTATTGTTACGCTGATTATGTTTGGTCAGTTTATTGTGCGTTCGACACAAATGTATTTGGCGAGTTTGACTCCAAGCCTTTCCACGGCAGTCAGTGAGACAGCAACGAATACAGCCAGTGAAGGAGCAGCTTACTCAAGCAATTTTACCTTGCAGATTATTCTCCTAGCCTTAGCGATTATTTATCTCTGGATACGTCATTTTGACTTTAAACAACTGCCAATCCGTCTAAAGTGGTCTGTTCTCTTTTGGGTACCCTTTATTTTCGCTATCATGGGTTTATTTGCTGATATGGTAAGTACTTTGTCAGGACAATATAATTATTTTAGTCCTCAAGTTCTAGCCTTTATTAGCCCTATGGCTGTGATTGATAAGTTTATGGCTTTGTCACCTATGGCGATTGCTTATGGGTTGCTCAACGGTTTCTACGAGGAATTTTTCTTCCTAGGACTCTTGACCTCGGTTAAGGACAAGTATAAGTGGTTGGTCTTGCTCTTTTCAACCATTGTTCGTGTGTCTTTCCATACCTATCAGGGCATGCTATGGGCTCTGGTTATCGGGGTTGTCTTTGGTCTCCTCTATTATTACCTTTATGAATACCCAAACCTTTTTTATAGGTTTTATTAGAGTGATATCAAAGCGATTTTGTGAGCTAATACTAGTAATTTATACCCCATAAGTTGCTATTTGCTTACCCCAAAAGTTAGCAAAAAGGAAAGCAAAAAAAATACCCGTTAGGGTATCAATCAATTTACGAGTTTAGCAGGCAAGAGACTAGCACCAGCAAGGTGCTTTTTTAATTGTCCTCGCCTAGTTCCTTTATTATATCCGATACCTTTTCTAAACTCAATATTTCGTGTGGCTCAACTCGTTCACCGTCTAAAACGTAGTCATGGATCTTACCATTCTTTCGAACAATTTGGACAGTATCACCTTTAATAAAACCGTTGTCTATAGCCTCTTTAAATTCATCATAAGTTAGCATTTTGTTACCTCGCTTACAAGTTTTGTCCAACGGTTGGACAATTCGGAAGAAAAAGTTTTTTTCTAAAACAACCTCCTTTTATATTCTATTCGTAAAAAGTTGAAAAAACACAAAAAAAGATATTTTTATTTCAAGAATAATCGGGTAAAGCACTAGATAGCCAAATACCCCTCTAATTCGTCTTTTAAACCACTTTAGATATGTTTCAAGGTAAATATATTAGACATTACTTAAAAATTGATGTATGGACGTTTTAGAGGGGTTTAATAGCGTTTTACAATCTATGACAAAGAGTAACTAGAAAAATTGAGGACGTACACAAATTTGAAAAGCGTTTTCCAAATTCGACCACGTTGTCTAATTTAATAACCTTTTCCAAATACGACAACGTTGTCGCATTTAAGGATGTTAGTTTGTTCAGAATCTGGACAAACACAAATTTCGAAACGTTACGACATATCAAGATTTTAACAAGCGACTTGCTCCATTTAACCATAAGTCCTCACCTTTGCGCCAATATTGATAATACTTAGCTCTATGCTTGTAATAGGTTTTCCAGTGCATCCTTTTTGGCTTATCGGGAAAATCGGGTGTTAAGTAGTCCTTTGCCTCGTATTCAGGCACTATCTTTTTAGCTTCCTTAACTGCCTGCTCCCAGTAATAAACACAGTCGGTCTTACTTCGGTTTACTGTTCTATTATGCAATCCTAGACACTTACGACATGACAAGGCCTCACGATGCCAATATAAGCTATTTCTAGCCTCTCCACAGTTAGGGCAATATAAATAATAGCGATAGCCTCCATAGTTTAATGACTGTCGTTTTAGGGGCGTTTCTTGACCGTTATAAAGCATGGTCAACTTATCCAAGTCTAGCCATACCCTAGCTTTGCCGTGTGCTATCTTTGCCTTGGTTAGGCTGCTAGCTTTGAGAACGTCTATAAACGCTTTTAATTCAATTTCTATCACTTTGACACCTCGCCTTATATATGAGCAACCCAACTATTCAAGCAAATCAACCAGTTCACCGTTTCGATAATTTTCAGCAAAAGATAGACAAGCTTCGTTAACCAGCTCTTGAAATTTTGTCCTTGCATAGCCCAATTCTTGAGCGATAACCCAGTTTGGTGCTGGTGTGGATTGTAAGAAGCGGCGATAGATAATAACTCTATAGCGTTCATCAATGATGTTTCTGTGTGCTTCCTCGATAGCTTCCAGCTCGTTCATAGCATCTATTCTTCTTACTGCCAGTGTTTCAACAATGTTGCTGCGGTTATAACTCTTAGAACGTGGCTCAAAGGTATAATTTGCCGTTATACGTTGCTCAGCACTATCACGCGCAACCTCTCGCCAACGTGGGTATTCACGTAGCTTCTTTTTAACGTTCTTAACCGTCTGCTTTTCGTTGATTGCCATTAGTTCCATGATCTATCCTCCAGTTTATCCTAGTCAAAAACGCTCAGATAAAACTAAGCGCTCTTTATTTGTTGGTTTTTGTTGGTTGCGGTTGTTAGACTTGTCAAAGTCCTAGAGCCGTGTCAAAGTGTTTTGAGTATTCTTCCAGTGCCTTGGTCATTTCATCCGTGGAAAGTACCAAGGTAAAGGATAGGTCACTAGCTGCCCCGTAAGCGTCATTGATAGATGTATCATGATAGCTTTTAGCGTACTGTTTGAATAGTTGTAGCAAGTTGCTTAGTCTATCTTCTTTCAAGACATATTCAGGCAATGAGATACCGTTATTAAAGGCAATTTCATGCAATTTCTTGATAGCTAACGGATTGCGTTTGTACTTTTCGAGGTAGCTTAGCAGCTCTTTTTCTGTGACTTTTGTTTGCCCTAACAAAGTCAATTCTGCGAGGTTATCAGCGGTTACAGTTTCATAACCTGCTTTGATAGCTTCAAGCTCTGTCTGCTCGATAGCATCAATCTTAGAAATGATACTATTGTACTCTGTATCTGAATAATCCTTAGCTGCTTTTGCGAGATCTTCCAAGCGTAAGTTAGCCTCGGTCTGATACATTTCGTTATTCTTGACCTTTTCAGCTAGCTCTTTCTGCTTGTTACTGTATTCTTCAATTTGTTCCTGCTTACGTTTACCAAAGTTGTCAATTTGTGTTTTAATTTCAGTTAAAGTCATTTTTTAAAAAATCCTCTTTTCATTTAGATAATTAGACAAAAAAACTAGAGACACCCCAAAAGATACTTGTCTTTCAGTGTGCCTCTAGTTTTCTAGTCAGCGACTATATTTAATTTTTGTGGTTGTATCAGCGCTAATAACTTGACCATCGACTACAGTCACTAATATACTACCATATTTTGGGAGTTGTTGTCTAACCATAACACCGTTACTATAAAAATAAATATAATCTTTGTCATTGTTTTCCATGTTTCACCTCTCTTTCTAGCGTTTCTGTTTAAAATCGCTAATATTGTATCTCTTATCCTTGATGCCAAAGACCTTGAAAGAATTACCCTCAAGCCCTTTTAAAATACGGCTTGTGTTTCTCTCGTTATACACCTTTCTAAGCTCTTCACCGCTTAGATTAGTGTTGATGATCGTAGTATCTCGATTATTGAGAATATCAAACAGAAAATCTTGCTCCCAGTCGCCTTTGGGCTTAATCTCAGCGTTCTTTGCGCCTAGATCATCCAGTATCAGATAATCAACGCTTGTCATAAGGTTTAACGCCTCATGTTCTGTTAAGCTAGCATGGCGGCCATAATTCCAACCGTTTTTAATCTCCTTGATGATTTCGGTAAGGCTGATAAACAAGACACTCTTAGGCTCATTCTTAGCCCGATAGCCCTCGTTAATCGCCTTGGCCATGGCGTAAGATAGGTGACTCTTTCCTACCCCAGTATTGCCCGTTATAAGCGTATTTCCTACCATGCCGTCAAGATACTTTTTGGCTTGTCCTTTAGCAAAATCTAAGAGTTGCTTTTCCTCTGGGGTTTCAGCGATAAAGTTATCAAAGGTTGCTGCTTTCAGCTCCTTTGGAACAGTGCTTCTACTCTCCAGAATGTTATAAGTTTTGAGATATAGGCCTTGGTTTTGGCTTTTCTCAATCTCTGACAGTTCCTTTTGAGAAATACCCTCTTTGACACAAACGGGGCAAATCGGGGCGAATAGTCGAGGTTTGGCCTCGTCGGCTGCTTTTAGTGGGCGATCAAATTGTAAATAACGCACGTTATGGACTGGACAAACTTCATCCAGTGTTACTGTGTGTTTATAGATTTCGAGATAATTAGGCTTTTCAATAGCCGTTTCTGTTTCTTTAGTCATAGATACCTCCTTTAAAATGGCAGTGGTGGAAGGCTACTTGTCAGCGTGTCTTCCTCTGTCTTTTTGTTGCAGTTAGCTTTCGAGTTGCGAACTAATTCAACGGTTAGCAAGTTTTCTTGCTTCCAGCGTGCAAGAATAGCTTTGATATATGCAAAGTTCACCTTGCCTTGGTTGACGGCTTCTTTTAGTGCCTCATAGATCAAGTCAGCGTTAAACTCGTCTAGCATATAGCCTAGCTCTTGTTGTTGGATAGCTGATAAAGGTCGCCCGCTTTCTTGTTCAAAACTCTGATAGAGATTGATAAACTCTTGGCTAAAAATAGGGGCGGTGGTAGTGGTGGTTTTTTCTTCTTGAGTTTCCTTACTACTACCCTTACTTACCTTATCTTTACTTATATTATCTTTACTTATATTGGGTGTACCATTGGTTGCCGTTTGGTTTACCAGTGGTTTACCAGTGGTGTCATCGCTCTCTGTTATAAGTTTTTCAGCGTTTTGCTCTAGCAGGTCTTTATAAATGCTAGGAGTGTATCTGTCTTTTCTAACGGTGTTTTGTTCGTGAAAGTCAACAACAAAATAAACCATTTCTTCGTTAAGAGGCTTCACAAACCTTTTTACAACTAGAAGCCCCAAATTATCCTCGCTAGCTCCTATCATTCTGATAATAGGGTATGCTTCCACCACCCCGTCATCATCACAATTTTGTATAAGGTGAAAATAAAGAGCTTGAGCTTCCAAGGGCAAGCGTAAGAAACGCTGTGTTTGGGTGACGGTTTTACTTATCATTCTACGGTTTCCCATTGTTTTCTACCCCCAAAAATGCATAAATGCGACTTCTAAGATAATACACTTTGCGTGTCCCCTCTACTGGGGCTTGATAGCGTTTGAGACCAGCTTCCTCCCAACGTTTTAAGGTGTTATAACCTACTCCTAGTTCGTTCATTACTTCCTGGGAAGATATTAGATCTAACTGTTTGTTATTGTGCTTGGAAGTAGCTTTAAGAAAGTCTTCAAAACGATTGTCAATGACTTTAAGTAGTTTGTCTTCAAATTCTTCGCTTAGAATGTGCATATTATCCCCTTTCTAGCAATGTTTCATATTCGGTCAAGTCTTCAATAGCCACTAAAGAGGTAAGCCGTTTTAATTCTCGTCTGACTTGACTTTCAAGAGGTTTAAGACCGTTTAATAGTTCCTCTTTAGTCTCAGCAATGAAATAACCTCTACGCATACCGCTCCTTTCACCAACGATAGGAACTTTATGCGTGGTGGATAGGTTATGAATAGCTTGGTACACCTCTCTAGGGGGGATATTAGTAATAGTGGCAATCTCTCCACCAGTAGTAGCATTAGGACGGCCTTTCTTTAGAGTTGTTAAAACCGCTAGTTCATAATTATTTAATTTCAATTTTGTCAATAAATTGCCCCTTTCTATCTGTCTTGATACACGTTTAGGCTTCCTCATCATAACCCTTAGAATAGCTCTCAAAGCTCTTACAAATACGGTTAAACACCTTTGTAAGGTCTTCATCTTCCACATACTTAACAACCATTGTATAGGTGTTGTTAGCCTCGTTCCCGCCGATTGTGATCTCTGTTGGCTGTTGTTCATACGTTCCGACCATATAACCAAGGATAGCAGTAGATGATACATTAGCATGATCCATAGTTTCAAAGTCATGTTTAAAAGTGAATGATTTAGCATTGTCGCCGAATAATTTGAATTTCATGGTTATTCTCCTTAGTTGTAATAATTGCCTTGAGCTTGAATATAAGCCCCGTAGTGAGTACATTCTTTGTGCGCAGTGTTATCTGTCACGGTATCAGTTTTAGGCTCTATATCAAGCTGAATATAGCTTTTCTTGAGCCATAAAGCAGCAAGAGCTAGCGTTAAAACGATGACTAGGATAATAAACTGGGTAGCAGATAAATTTAATTCTGTGGCCATGGCTTTACTCCCCTCTTTCCTCTGCCTCGTATGCTCGCAATTCTCCAGGATTGTCACACTCGAGCAGATAAAAAGCAATTTTGTCTAGGTCACGGGAATAAATTTCTACCATGTCATAGATATGTTCTAAGAATTTATCCATTTCATGGCGTAACACCCCGTTATCTGCTCCAGTATTTTTCGCAATCATAAAGAGATTAGCTTGGCTGCGTAGGCCTTGCATCCCAGTCATGATGTCATGCAATTCAAGACCTAGCTTGTTACTTTGTGCGACAGTGATAGTGTTCTTGTTTTCTGTTTTCTTTGTCATGTTATTACCTCGATTATGTTTTAAACTGGTTATCTAGCTTGTTTATTTTCTGTGATGCTTTATCCATTTTTAAGAGGTGGCCTCTAAGTAGACCTAAATTCTGCGACGTCGCAGAATTTGGAAGTTCGCTTTATCCATTTTTAAGAGGTGGCCTCTAAGTAGGGGTACACGATACCAGCAATCTATGATATAATTGAGGTATCAAATACAGATACTAAAAACCTTATTACGGCTTGCCTGCTGTAATTTCTTTTTAGTAGTAGTGGTAAAAGGCTTGTGAGTTTGGCGACTGCTAAGCCTTTTTTGTTGCTCTTATTCTTCCACGTTCAAAAGTTCATCAATGGTAACATTTAGAAAGTTAGCCACTTTTTGCAGCGTGGTAATATCGGGGCGTTTTGTACGTTCATAGTAAAGGGCGGTAAGCGTTGATTTTGCTATTCCCGTTCCTTTTGCTAGGTCAGACACTTTTAAACGTTTCTTAGCTAGTAGAACCCGTAGATTGTTTTTCATAGATTTCCTCCTTGATTTTTTCACACCTTTTTTCGGTGCATGGTAATAATAGCACTTTATTTTTTCGTAGTCAATCATTTTGCAGCGAAACCATGTACATTTTTTCGGTGTGTGATATAATTTCAATATGGAAAAGATTAAAAACATACATGAAAACCGACTTAAATCGCTAAGAAAAGAAGTGGGTTTGTCTCAAGGGGAACTAGCCAAAGAAGTTGGTGTATCTTATAGAACTATACAAAACTGGGAAAATGGAGTTAATCAGATTAAACCCGATAAGGCGCAGCTTTTGGCCGATTATTTTGACGTAGATGTACCGTATTTACTAGGGTATAGTGATAATCCTTTAGGCGCTTTAGATGATTTAGCAAAAGACTTAGATCAACACCTAAGTAAATCTGAAAAAGAAGATATAAAAAAACACCCAGAACTAACTCAACATTATCTAGCGTTAGCTTGGGATAGAATGCATCTTAATCCAGAAGATGTTAAACCAGTAAAAATCACTCCCCGTAAGCCTGCTTTAAGCGATGCAGAACTCATGAAGTTGCCCAAAGAGGAAAGGCAAAAATATATAAAGGAGCAATTTGGAGATCTTGAGGCTCAAATAGCTAGTGTCAATGAGAAACTGTCAGAATTAAGTAAAATTTCTACCGAAAGCCTTGTTAAGCTTTCTAGCGAACAACTTAATCGACTGACTACCGATTTAATTCAAGCATTAGCAAAGGTAAACGAGGTTAACAAGAATAACTAATCTAGTTATCTTTCTCTTACTTCACTCGAACTTCATTCTTTATCAGCTCATTATTTAATTGTTCGCTTTGCGAACGAATGAAATTGTAATGATTGATACAACACTATCTCTTAAACATATAAACCACTCTAAAAACTTTATTACGGCTTGCCTGCTGATGTTTAGAAAGGTTTATCATTATGAAGATTAACGAGATAAAGAAAAAAGACGGCTCAACCGTCTATCGTGCTAATGTGTATCTTGGCGTTGATGCAGTTACTGGCAAGAAAGTAACAACTAAAGTCACTGGCAGGACAAAGAAAGAACTCAAGACCAAAGCCCAACAAGCGCAATTTGATTTTAAAGCTAATGGATCAACACGTTATAAAGAAGCAGCAATAGAAACATACGAGGCGTTAGCCGCTTCATGGTGGGATAGCTACAAGAATACAGTTAAAGCTAACACAAGGAAGACACAAAAAGTGCTCTTAAACAACCATGTTTTACCGTTGTTTGGTGGTTTTAAATTGGATAAACTAACCACGCCTTTAATTCAGTCTATTATGAATAAGCTGGCAAACAATACAAATACTGGTGAAGTTGGCGCTTATCTTCATTACGACAAAATTCACACTCTTAACAAACGTATATTACAGTATGGAGTGATTTTACAAGTTATCCCTGCTAACCCAGCCGATAATGTTGTTTTGCCTAGAAACACTCAAAAGGATAAGAAAGCCAAAGTTAAGCATTTCAATAATGACGAGCTAAAACAATTTCTTACCTATCTTGATAGCTTGGATAACACTAAATATAATACTTATTATGATATCACGCTATATAAGTTCTTACTTGCTACGGGTTGCCGCATCAATGAAGCTCTAGCTCTTTCATGGTCTGATATTGACCTTGATAACTCGGTTGTGCATATAACAAAGACTTTAAACTGTGAAATGGAGTTAAACAGTCCAAAATCAAAATCTGGTTACCGAGATATCGACATAGATCAGCAAACCGCAACCATGCTTAAAAGATACCAACGCAAGCAAACTCAAGAGGCTTGGAAACTAGGTAGGACTGAAACAGTGGTATTCTCTGATTTCATCAAATCTTATCCAAGTTCTAAAGCAGCATTGAGCCGACTTAGGACGCATTTTAAAAAAGCAGGGGTAAATAATATAGGTTTCCACGGTTTTCGACATACTCATGCCAGTTTGCTCCTTAATTCGGGTATTCCTTATAAAGAGCTGCAGCATCGTCTAGGCCATTCCACTCTTTCAATGACTATGGACACATACAGTCACTTATCAAAAGAGAACGCTAAAAAAGCGACGTCATTTTATGAGCAAGCACTAAAATCTATCTAAAAGTAAGCAAAAAGGTAAGCAAATTAAAATTAGAATATAAACTAGCAGTCGCAAACCCTTTATTTTCAAGAGGTTTGCTTATTCTAATTAATAACAGTGGTATTACCTTTATAAATATAAGGTTAAAAACTTGCTTCCATTTTTCCTCGTTCATGCCTTAGCAGATATGTTTGGCTCAAGCCTTATCTATCTCTTGGTAAACTGGAATTATTAGGCAAACAACTCCCTTCGTTTAAGTACGAGGGGAGTTTTTGTGCTCAATTAACCCAAGAAAAACTCTAAACGACTAGCTGATTGTAATGATTATTGATTAGGAAATGATTTGATTTTTATTAAAAATATGAGATAATAGATTTGGACTAATTTTAAAACAGCAATTTTAGAGGGAGACAATGATGTCAAAACGACTATTTTCGGATGAGCCGAATGCCCCCAAACCCCTTAAGGAGCTTTTCTGGGAAAATGCAGAAAAAGCTCGAATGGGGGAATTTTGGAAAGACAAAAAGAGTTACAGAGAGCTCTCAGAGGCCACGGGGATTCCGGCAGGAAGCCTTCGGATGCTCTTTATGAACAAGCCTAAGGGAAATATCCCAAAGATTGTAACTATTACTAACGGTCTGGCCAAGGTGACTGAAAAAAACATTACACTTGGGAAGCTCTTAGCTCGAGACAATCAGCATGAGGTTTTTGAGTTTCCAAGAGATCCTGATCAGGTCACCCAAAACTTGTGGCACAACATTCGCAAGAAGCTGGAAATCACGGAAGATATGGATGAGGGAGAAGTCAGAGAACGTATGACAGCATTTGTAGTCTCATCTGGTATGGCTCAAACCAACTATGACCTGATCAATCAAAGAGGAACGGTTTCGCTTGATACTTTGGAAAAATTTTCTAAAAGACTTAGAGTTGAGCCTTATGAATTGTTGGCTACCATTAGACGAAGGGAGATTATTGATAGGGACGATTTCCCTGTTCCTAAGGAAAATGATAGCGACTACCACATCGATATTGGCAAGCTCAATACATTCATTAAATCACAACCTTACTCGCCCAACGGTCAAGAGGTAGCCTCTGCAAACTTAAGCCCACAGAATCTTTATCATTATTATTCAAAAGGAACTATCGGAGATATGCCCATAAAAACGGCCTATAAGTTTAAAAGACTTGTAGATATTTATGAAGCAGAATATGGTCCCCTTGAACCTTCAAGTCGAGTTTTAGATGTCAAGGAACTGGAAAGATTTCTTTATAATGGAATGATTACTGGTTATGCCATTGCTAAGACAGGGTTGATGAATGCGACCAATGGAAATCTCTATATTAAGGGCAAACGTCCTATCGAATCCATGCAACTGGATCGTGCCTTCGGTCTCTATAAACACCTAAAAAGACTAAAAAAGGACCAATAAATTCTTTACCTAACAAAAAGCCAAAATCAGCATGCTGATTTTGGCTTTTTGTTTGTTTTTTTATCTGTATGACTAGTAAGAATAATTTTAGTCAATTTTCGGACTTATTTTACAATTGCTTCGCACGTCCATTTTCATCAAAGTGATAAGTCACACCATTGATGGTACGGGTTTGGTTGGTTACAAGCTCACCAGAGTTTTCGTCATAATAACGAGTTCCCTTGTAGTCTGTAACGAAATCCCCCTTCACTTGTTTACCTTCATAATCAAAGTAGAGGTGTTGACCATTGACGACTTGATCGAAGAGGAGAGCCTTACCATCGTTACCGAAGTAGTACCAGTTGCCTTTCCAATTAACGAATTGATTGGTTACAGCAGCTCCAGTCTCAGCATCGAAGTAGTAGTAACTATAGAGTTTAGGTTTTATGATAGTACTGCTAGATGTATGAGGATATCTAGATGATTCTTTTTGCTCAGGACTAAGCACTTCATCTTTTGCGAGAAAACCAGTAACTGAGCTAACTGACCAGGTATTATCAAGGTAATAGAGTTTACCATCTATTTTTTGAAGACCTAAAATTTTGTTACCATTTTCATCAGTATAGTACCATTGAGGGCCTACTTGATGGAAGCCTTTTTCTCTAACTGCAGCCCCAGTAACTTTATCATAGAAAGGTCCAGAACCGTAAGGTCCAAAAGTTCCTCGACGGGCTTGTCCATCTTCATAGAACGAATAGGTTACACCATTAATGGTTTGAGAATCAGAAAGTGGTTTTCCATCTTTATCATAATAGAAGAGACCATTATCAACATGAACAAATTGGTTCCGTGGGACTTCCTTCTGTTCACCGGTATCCTTATCATAGTAGTGGCCGTTTTTAACTACGTTTTTGAATTGTGTTCCGAGGTGGTCGTCAAAGTAGACAGGGACACCATCAATGGTATGAGCACCTTTTAGAATATTACCTTGCTTATCTGCATAGAACCACTTACCTCGACTTGTAAAGTAACGCCCCTTAACAAGTTCACCAGTATCCTTGTCATAATACTTAACTGGGGTACCAAAGACAACAAAGCTATCATAGAGAACATTAATGCCATCTTTATCTACAAAGTCATCTTTAGCTTGTATTCCAAATACCTTGTCGAAATGCACCTGAACGCCATTGATGACGTGGTCCCCTTTAAGGATTTTTCCATTTGAACCGACATAATACCAATGGTTATTAATATTATGGTAACGATTCTTTTCGAGTGAGATTTTCGCACCAGAGTCTTTATCATAGTAGTAACCATCGTCTCCAAAATCACCTTTAACTTGTCGGCCATAATAAGAATCAAAGTAGACAGGAACATTATTTATGGTTTGTGAACCTTTTAATGGTTTGCCTTCAGCATCCACATAGTACCAATATTTGTCTACATTGACATAACGGTTGGTCACGAGTGCACCAGTTGAGGTATCATAGTATTTACCATTACCTCCAAAGTCACCTTTCACTTGAGCACCGGTCTTATTATCGAAATAGTACTCTTTACCATCAATAAGAGTAGCACCTTTCACGGGGGTACCTTTTGCGCCAATAAAGTAGTTTTTGTCTTTAACTGTTACGAATCGGTTAGTTACTAGCTTACCAGTGTGTTCATCATAATAGCGGTTTTCCTTATCGAAATCACCTTTTATTTGAATACCATTTTCATCGAAATAGACCTGAGCCCCATTGATGATATGGCTACCCTTTATGATTTGTCCGCTATTATTGAGATAATACCATTTTCCTTTGATTTCAACAAAACGATTGGTTCCTAAATTAACGAAAACACCATCCTGATCGTAAAAGTGTCCATTAGGAGCAAAGCGGTCAATGATTTGAGTACCGGATTTATCATCAAAGTATACTGATCTACGATTAATTCGATACTCACCGTACACGGGGTTCCCATTGTCATCTAGATAGTAACGTTCATATTGTTTCGTATCGTTGCTGTAGGTCACGATAAATTGATTTTTGAGAAGGGCACCGGAATCTTTATCATAGAAATTTAGTTTTTTAGCATTATTAGGATCCTTAGCAAAAACGCCTTTAGCTTGTATGCCATTTTCTTTATCGAAATAGACCTGAACGCCATCGATGGTTTGTGGTCCAGTCAGGTCATTACCATTGGCATCTCTGTAATGCCATTCACCGTTTTGGTCACTGTAATATTGACCACCTGTAACGTTTACGTCTTCATTGATAACAGGAGTTGTCATAGCGGTTTTACTAGTGTCACTGTCTCTTGTTGAAACGGCTTGTGCTTCAACGGTGGCTGTTTCAGTAGGTGCTTGACTTTCATTAGTGGTTGCAGAAGTTGTTCCTCTAGTATTTTCCGAACTTGCTAACTCTGGAGCACTTGTTGAACTTTCAGCAGAAGATATTGCTTCAATACCCTTTGTTTCAACTAAGTTTGCTGTTGTTTCAACATTGGCTGTAACACTTGTTGTTGTGTCAATCTTGTGTGTTTCACCAACAGTTACCTCATCCGCAAAAGCAGCTCCTGCAATAAGCGCAAAACTTGCAAGAGCTGATGCACATGAAAATGCAATAAGATACTTTTTAGATGATTGATGTTTGACCTTATTATTTGTTTCCATAACAAATCCCCCCTTTTTTAATTTATATTATAATGCAATAAGAAATCCTTTTCAATATTAAAAATAAAAAGGTTTTCTTTTAATGTGAAGAGGCTGACAAAAGAGAAAAACATATATTTCTCTGGATATTAGGGAGAATCTTTTTATTTTTAGTAATTCAAACAATTATCAAAAAACAAAAAAATCCAGGACTTGAGTCCTGGATTAGGAGATTATGAAAAAGAAAAGTTTTAGGATGATTATAGTATATAAAGTAAAGCCTAAAGTTTTCTTAAAGTGGACAAAATTAATTTTCGTGGATTTTAAAAAGGAAGTTGAAATTAATCAACTTCCTCTAGTATAGATATCTGTGAGAAAAACTTAGTCTATTTTACTAAAATCCTTACAATTGCTTCGCACGTCCATTTTCATCAAAGTGATAAGTCACACCATTGATGGTACGTGTTTGGTTGGTTACAAGCTCACCAGAGTTTTCGTCATAATAACGAGTTCCCTTGTAGTCTGTAACGAAATCACCCTTCACTTGTTTACCTTCATAATCAAAGTAGAGGTGTTGACCATTGACGACTTGATCGAAGAGGAGAGCCTTACCATCCTTACCGAAGTAGTACCAGTGTCCATCTGCGTAGACGAATTGGTTAGTTACCGCAGCCCCAGTTTCGGCTTCGAAGTAGTAAGTTGGATTGTCTTCTGCTCTATTTGGGAAGGAAATATAAAAGTAAGGTCTAGCTAATTGTCCACGAACTTGTTCGTGCGTTTCGTATTTGTTCATTGGATTGTTAGAGAAGAAATAAAGCTTACCATCAATTTCTTTAAGGCCCTTTGCTTTTTTTCCGTCTTCCTCTAAATAGTACCAACGGCCATCAGATTTAACAAAACCAGTTTTTTTCACAGCTTCGCCAGTTTCGTCATCATAGTAAGGTGGCTGTTGGTATACGTTAAAGGAACCACGAAGAACTCTACCATATTGAGCAATATAGTAATCCTTCCCATCAATATTTATTTCCCCAGTTCGTCCATTACTGCTAAGGTAGTATAAATCGTCACCAATCTTAATAAACTGATCACGAGGGAGTTCTTTCCTTGCGCCACTATCTTTATCGTAGTAGTAACCATCAAGAACAGTATCTTTAGCTTGAACTCCATAAGAGTCAAAGTAAACGTGTACCCCATCAATGGTTTGTGAGCCTTTAAGGATATTACCTTCTGCATCTGCATAGTACCATTTACCATTATGGTTGAAGTATTGATTTTTTACAAGAGCGCCGGAATCTTTATCGTAGAACTTAACTGGGCTAGTATAGGAGTTTGCTTTAACCACATACCCACTACTATCGGTAAATTCTCCTTTAATCTGATTGCCATAATATGGATCAAAGTGAACCTGTACCCCGTCGATGGTTTGTGAGCCTTTAAGGATTTTTCCTTCTCCATTAAGATAGTACCAGTTATCGTTGATGTAAACGTAGCGATTGGTACCAAGGTCTACTTTAGCACCAGAATCTTTGTCGTAGAAGTAGCCATCGTTACCAAAGACACCTTTGGCTTGTTTACCATCATAAGGGTCAAAGTATACAGGAACATTGTTAATGGTTTGAGAACCTTTAAGCCGTTTACCGTCATTGCCTACGTAGTACCAGTCTTTGTCGACTTGGACATAACTATTGATTACGAGAGCACCAGTGATTCCATCATAGTATTTATCGTTACTAGCGAAATTTCCTTTGACTTGGGCTCCGGTTTTCTCGTCAAAGAAGTATTCAGTGTTGTCAATGACTGTTGCTCCTTTGATAGCTTTGCTATCGGCTCCAATGAAGTAGGTCTTGTCATTAACGGTAACGAAACGATTAGTAACTAAATTTCCAGAGTCTTTATCGTGAAATTGATTTTTATAGTCAAAATCTCCTTTAACCTGTTTGCCACCATATTCAAAATAAACGTGAGCGCCGTCAATAGTTTGCTCACCTCTCAAGATTTTTCCATCTTCACCGACATAGTACCAGTTGCCTTTGACCTGAACATAACGATTGATACCAAGGTTGACACGATTACCGTCTTGATCGTAAAAGTAGCCATCGTCAGCAAAATTGTCGAAAACCTGGCTTCCCTCGTAGGTATCGAAGTAGACTTGTTTACCGTCAATTGTTTGAGGACCAGTTAACCGAATTCCTTGGTCGTTAACATAATAACGCTCAATTCGATGTTTGTAAGGATTGTAAGCGATAACATATTGATTGGTGGCAAGAGCACCAGTATCCTTATCGTAGTATCGAGATTTATTATCTTCCTCATCTTTAACAAAATACCCTTTAGCCTGCATACCATTCTGATGGAAGTAGACCTTAACGCCATCGATGGTTTGTGGTCCCTTTAAAATAGCACCATCATTTCCAGCATAGTACCATTCCCCGTTTAATTCGAAATAGCGGTTTCTTCCGAAATCCACTTGCTTACCATATTTGTCATAATAACGGCCATCAGGAGCAAAATTATTTGTAATTAGTTCCCCGTGTTTATCAAAATAATTCCATGCTCCATTAATTTCTTTGGAACCAATTGCCTTATTACCATTTTCATCAACGTAATAGGTTCTACCATATTCTTCAACGAATTTATTAGTAACAAGAGCACCAGAATCTTTGTCATAATAGTGACCGTCCCAGCCAAATCCCCCTTTAACCTGAACACCGCCTGGATTGAAATAGACCTTAACGCCATCAATAGTTTGTGGTCCAGTCAGGTTTTTACCGCTAGCATCTTTGTAATGCCAGTAGCCATATTCGTCTCTATAGTATTGACCACCGGTAACATTGGTTTCACTATTTGAAGTTTCGTTAGCTGATGCAGCTTCATTGGCAGCTTGGTCTGTAGTTACAGCTTCGCGTGTTTGGCCTGTGGCTGATTCTGCAGGTGATTGACTTTCACTTGCAGTTATTGAAGCTGTTTCACTGGCAGTTTCAGAGCTTGCAGCAGAAGTTGTGGCTTGTTCTGAGACATTTGTAGTGCTTTCAGTGCTGGCTGCCTTTTCGGTAGTAGCAGGAGCTTCGACAACTTTAGTTTCTACGAGGTCTGCTGTGGTTTCCACATTGGTTGTGGTAGCAGTAGTTGCATCAAGGTTTGATGTGTTGTCAGCTTTAGCTTCCTCAGCGAAGGCAGGTCTTGCGATAAAGGCAAAACTTGCAAGAGCAGTTGCACATGAGAATGCAATCAGACGTTTTGTGGACTTAGGTCCAGTAAAATTAGAATGTACTTTCATAATTTTTCCTCCATTTCCTAAGTCCTATTATAGCGCTATTTTAGAGACTTTCAAGGAAATATAAGAAATTTAGATAAAGATAAGAAAACGATTACACTGAAAAGTGACTAATAAAGTAAATGTCGCAATTTTAGCAGTCACAAGAGTTTAAAAACACAAAAAAATCCAGGACCTATGCCCTGGATTTTAGGAAATCATGAAAAAGAAAAGTTTTAGGATAGTTGTAGTATACAAAGCGATTCCTAAAGTTTTCTTAAAGTGGAAGATGGAATTACTTTTTCATAATGATTACTGTTCACTTACACTAATTGAGGAGTTTTCCATTTCCCTCAGCATCAAAATGGTAGGTCTTACCTTCGATAGTGAGGGTAGTGTTCTCAGTACGTGCACCACTGTTAGGATCATAATAATGAAGTTTATCATTTACAGTGACAAGTTCCCCTTTAGCTTGTTTGCCATCTCTATGGAAATAGACATGAGCCCCATCAATAGTTTGTTCACCGGTTAGTGCATACCAATTAGGTCCAAAGTAATACCAGTTACCATTAACCTCTTTATATTGATTTTTTATAGCAGTAGCTGTTTCCTTATCAAAGTAATAGATATGGCTACCATTAGGAATAAGTGATGGGAAATAGTCTTTAGTCAAGCCATTCGCCCTAACCCTACCATCAGCATATTTATTTGTCGGAGCATCAAACATATAAAGTTCTCCGTTGATAATGTGAAGCCCTAATGGGACGTGACCAGAAGCGGTAATGTAATATCTATTACCGTTTTTGGCCTTAACGAATTGAGGCCCTTTGACTTCTTTGTTATTCAAATCGTAGAATGAAGAGTAGCCGTAAGGATATAGAAATTCTTCTCTAGCAAGGTGGGGATCTGCACCGCCCGTAAAGGTATACTCTTTACCATTGATAGTTCGAACTCCCCCTTCTCTAAGTCTTTTGCCTTTAGCATCAACATAATAAGTCTTTCCATTCAAATCGACAAATTGTTCCTTAAGGCGGGCACCACTATCTTTATCGTAAAATGAATCGTTTTCAGCAAAGTTTCCTTTAACCTGCTTACCAGTACTATCGAAGTAGACCTCGACACCATCAATGACTTGTTCACCAGTAAGGCGTTTGCCGTCATTACCAATATAATACCAATTATTGTTTATGTTTTGATAATGATTTTGTCCTAAGTCTACTCGGTCCCCTGAATTTTTACTGTAATAGTAGCCATCCGAAGCGAAGTCGCCCTTAATCTGTTTACCGTCTTGGTCAAAGAAAACATTATGACCATCAACGACATGGGCACCTTTAAGAGGAGTACCTTTAGCACCGATTCTATACCAATTGTTATTGAAGTTAACATAACGATTGGTTACTTGTACTCCTGAATTTTCATCATAGTACGCTCCATTTTCAGCAAAGTTCCCTTTAACTTGCTTGCCATCTTTATCAAAGTAAAAAGTGTTGCCATTAATGACTTGTTCACCTTTTACAATTTTACCTTCGTTATTAAGATAGTACCAGTTACCGTTCACTTGAACAAACTGATTGTTGCCAAGATTAACGCGTGCACCAGAATCTTTATCATAATAGAAACCGTCATCTGCGAAAATCCCTTTAGCTTGAACCCCATTTTTGTCAAAGAATACGGTTACGCCATTAATGACTTGCTCTCCTTTAAGAGCTTTAGAGTCTGAACCGATATAGAACCATTTATCTTTATTTTCAAGGGTATTATATGAGTTACTCTGGTCATTGATTTGAACATAACGATTAGTAACAGGTTCCCCTGTAATTGCATCATAAAAAAGTCCATTAGGTGCGAAATTTCCCTTAACTTGGATACCGTATTCACCGAAGTTGAGATGCTTACCATTAATAATTTGTTCTCCCTTAATTGTATTGCCTTCGTTATCGAGGTAATAAATAAGGGTTCCTGATGGTTGCTCTAAGGAGACAAAGCTATTTTTGACGAGTGCTCCAGTGTCTTTATCATAATAAAAACCATCGTAGCCGAAGTCTCCTTTGGCTTGGTGTCCTCTATAGTTAAAGTAGACACGAACGCCGTCAATAACTTGTGGACCTGTTACCACTTTTCCGTCTGACCCAAGATAATACCAATGGGTCTCTAGAGTTGGAGCCATTGAGCCGTTCGATTCGTAGCGTGTTAATTGAATATAACGGTTTGTCACGAGCTCGCCAGTATCCTTGTCATAGAATTGGCCGTCAGAATTAAAATCCCCTTTAATTTGATATCCGTAATAAGGGGTAAAGTAAACTTTCACACCATCAATGACTTGTTCACCTTTAAGTATCTTTCCATCTTCATCAACATAGAACCAATGGTTATCGATGAACACGTAGTGTTTTTTCCCTAGATCAACTAAATTACCATCTTGATCATAGAAACGCCCATTGTCAGCAACGCTATTACGCACCTGTGCTCCATCATACTTATCGAAATAGACAGATTTTCCATTGATGATTTGTTCACCTTTTAATTTGTCGCCATTTTTATCAACATAGAAAGGATAGATAGTGTTGTTATAGTTGTATTTAGTGCTAAAAACATAGCTATCTGTTACAAGGTTACCATCTTTATCGTAGAAGTGTTCATTGCTAGCAAATCCGTCTCGAACTTGAAGGCCGTTGTAATCATTGAAATAAACTTGTTTTCCTTGAATGGTTTGTGCGCCTTTTAATGGTTCACCATTTTTATCGACATAGTAAACACCACCAAGATGATTAATATAACGATCCGTTACAAGAGCACCAGAATCTGCATCATAGTATTGTTTATTTTTTGAAAAGTTTCCCTTGACTTGTATGCCATTTTCATCGAAATAAACGTTGACCCCATCGATTTTTTGTGCACCAGTTAGGTTCTTACCACTAGCATCCTTATAATACCAGTTACCAAGGCTATCACTATAATATTGACCACCGGTAACATTGGTTTCACTATTGGTATCTGCGGTTGCTGATGCAGCCTCACTGGCAGCCCGGTCTGTAGTTACAGCTTCGCGTGTTTGGCCTGAGGCCGATTCTGCAGGTGCTTGACTTTCGCTTGCAGTTGTTGAAGCTGTTTCACTAGCGTTTTCTGAACTTGTAGCAGAAGTTGTGGCTTGTTCTGAAACATTTGTGGTGTTTTCTGTGCTAGCCACATTTTCAGTAGTAGCAGGTGCTTCGACAACCTTTGTTTCGACGAGGTCTGCTGTAGTTTCTACATTCGCAGTGGTAGCAGCAGTCACATCAAGGTTTGATGAGTTGTCAGCTTTAGCTTCCTCAGCGAAGGCAGGTTTTGCGATAAAGGCAAAACTTGCAAGGGCAGTTGCACATGAGAATGCAATCAGACGTTTTTTGGACTTAGGTCCAGTAAAATTAGAATGTACTTTCATACTTTTTCCTCCATTTCCTAAGTCCTATTATAGCGCTATTTTAGAGACTTTCAAGGAAATATAAGAAATTTAGACAAAAATAAGAAAACGATTACATAGAAAAGCGACTTATAAAGTAAATTTCACAATTTTAGCAGTCATAAGAGTTAAAAAAATCCAGGACCTGAGCCCTGGATTTAGGAGATTATGAAAAAGAAAAGTTTTAGGATGGTTATAGTATATAAAGCAAAGCCTAAAGTTTTCTTAAAGTAGACAAAAATTATTTTCTTGGATTTTTAAAAGGAAGTTGAAATTAATCAACTTCCTTAGTATAGATGTCTTATAAGAATAATTTTAGTCGATTTTCGGACTTAATTTACAATTGATTTGCACGTCCATTTTCATCAAAGTGATAAGTCACACCATTGATGGTACGTGTTTGGTTGGTTACGAGCTCCCCAGAGTTTTCATCGTAGTAACGAGTCCCCTTGTAGTCTGTAACGAAATTGCCTTTAATTTGCTTACCTTGATAATCAAAGTAGAGGTGTTGACCATTGATGACTTGATCAAATAGAAGAGCCTTTCCATCGTTACCGAAGTAGTACCAGTGTCCATCTGCATAGACGAATTGGTTGGTTACAGCAGCACCTGTTTCAGCGTCGAAGTAGTAAGTTGGGTTGTCTTCTGCTCTGCTAAGAAAAGAAATATAAAACTTAGGTCCAACTAATTTTCCACGAACTTGTTCGTTTGTTTCGTATTTGTTCATTGGATTGGCAGAGAAATAGTAAAGTTTCCCATCAATTTTTTTGAAACCTGCGACTTTTTTACCATTTTCTAGGTAGAACCAACTACCGCGAGATTTAACAAAACCAGTTTTTTCTACAGCTTCGCCAGTTTCATCATCATAGTAAGGTGGATTTTGATATATGTTAAAGGAACCACGAAGAACCTTTCCGTTTTGCTCAACATAGTAATCCTTACCGTTAACACTTATACTTCCAGTTCGTCCATTACTGCTAAAATAGTATAAATCGTCACCAATTTTAATAAACTGATCACGAGGGAGCTCTTTCCGTGCGCCAGTATCTTTATCGTAGTAGTAACCATCAAGAACAGTATCTTTAGCTTGTACACCATTATAGTCAAAGTAAACATGTACCCCATCGATGGTTTGTGAGCCTTTAAGGATATTACCTTCTGCATCTGCATAGTACCATTTACCATTATGGTTGAAGTATTGATTTTTTACAAGAGCACCGGAGTCTTTATCATAATATCTCATAGGAGTACCAGATAGATAATATTTTTCTTTTATGACTAATTTACCATCTTTGTCAGTAAAGCCCCCTTTAATTTGTTGCCCTGTTTTAGTATCAAAATGGACTTGAACCCCATCGATGGTCTGTTCGCCTTTGAGAATCTTACCCTCAGCATTGACGTAGTACCAATTATCGTTAACTTGGACATAGCGACTTGTTCCCAAATCTACTTTGGCACCAGAATTTTGGTCGTAATAGTAACCATTATCACCAAACTCTCCTTTTACTTGTTTACCCCCATAAGGATCAAAGTATACAGGAACATTGTTAATGGTTTGAGAACCTTTAAGTCTTTTACCGTCATTGCCTACATAGTACCAGTCTTTATCAACTTGGACATAGCTATTGGTTACGAGAGCACCAGTGACCCCATCGTAGTATTTATCGTTTCTTGCGAAATTTCCTTTAACTTGAGCACCAGTTTCTTTATCAAAGAAGTATTCAATGTTGTCGATGACTGTTGCCCCTTTGATAGCCTTACTATCAGCTCCAATAAAGTAGGTTTTGTCTTTAACTGTTACGAAACGATTAGTAACTAGATTTCCAGAGTCTTTATCATGAAATTGTTTGTTGTAGTCAAAATCTCCTTTCACTTGGATACCTTTATAGCCAAAGTAGACATGAGCGCCATCAATAGTTTGTTCACCTGTCAAGATTTTTCCATCGTTACCGATGTAGTACCAGTTGCCTTTAATTTGAACATAACGGTTTGTGCCTAGGTCGACTCGGTTACCATCCTGATCATAGAAGTAGCCATCGTCACCAAAATTGTCGAAGACTTGTCTTCCATCATATGTAAAGTAAACCTGTTTACCATTGATAGTTTTAGCACCTTTTACACGAATACCCTGCTCATCAACATAGTAGCGTTCATTTTGGTGGGTATAGTTATCGTAGGCAATAACGTAGTTGTTAGTGACTAGTGCACCAGAATCTTTGTCGTAATAGTGTTCTTTATTGTCAGTATCATTTCTAACAAAATAGCCCTTAACTTGAACACCACCTTGATCGAAGTAAACCTTAACGCCATCGATGGTTTGTGGTCCCTTTAAAATAGAACCATCATTTCCAGCATAGTACCATTTTCCGTTTAATTCAAAATAGCGGTTTGTCCCGAAATCAACTTGTTTTCCGTTTTCGTCGTAATAACGGCCATCAGAAGCAAATCTATTCCTAACTTGTTCACCGTAGTCGTCAAAATAATTCCATTCCCCATTAATTTCTTTGGGACCGATTGTCTTATTACCATTTTCATCTAAGTAATAGGTTCTACCATAATTTTCAACGAATTTATTAGTAACAAGAGCACCAGAGTCTTTGTCATAATAGTGACCGTCCCAGTCAAAGTCCCCTTTAACCTGAACGCCGCCTTGATTGAAGTAGACCTGAACGCCATCGATGGTTTGTGGTCCAGTTAGATCTTTACCGCTAGCATCTTTGTAATGCCAGTATCCATACTTATCGCTGTAGTAATAACCACCAGTGACGTTTGTTTCCTTGTTCGAAGTTTCGGTAGCTGAAGCAGTCTCATTGGCAGCTCGGTCTGTAGTTACAGCTTCGCGTGTTTGGCCTGTGGCTGATTCTGCAGGTGCTTGACTTTCGCTTGCAGTTGTTGAAGCTGTTTCACTGGCAGTTTCAGAACTTGTTGTAGAAGTTGAGGCTTGTTCTGAGACATTTGTGGTGTTTTCTGTGCTAGCCACATTTTCAGTAGTAACAGGTGCTTCGACAACCTTAGTTTCTACGAGATCTGCTGTGGTTTCCACATTGGTAGATGTTGCAGCAGTCGTATCAAGGTTTGATGAGTTGTCAACTTTAGCTTCCTCCGCAAAGGCAGGCCTTGCGATAAAAGCAAAGCTAGCAAGAGCAGTTGCACATGAGAATGCAATCAGACGTTTTTTGGACTTAGGTCCAGTAAAATTAGAATGTACTTTCATACTTTTTCCTCCATTTCCTAAGTCCTATTATAGCGCTATTTTAGGGACTTTCAAGAAAATATAAGAAATTTAGATAAAAATAAGAAAACGATTACATTGCATTGCGAGTGAGAGGGGATGATTTTAGTTGCTAAAGACCTTTCTAAAACAAAATAATCCAGAACCTATGCCCTGGATTTTAGGAGATTATGAAAAAGAAAAGTTTTAGGATGCTTATAGTATATAAAGCAAAGCCTAAAGTTTTCTTAAAGTAGAAGAAATATCTTGTTTTCCATTTTAATTTACTTTCTCAGTTGCCACACCATTTTCATCGATGATATAAGTTTTGCCATCTTTTTCAAGGGTTGTATTGGTTGTGATTGGAGAACCGTAAAGATGTTTCCCTAATGAAGTTGATTTTTCAAAGTGATAGAGCTTACCGTCAATTTCCTTCCAAGTTGGTTGGTAGTAAGAGATTACTCTTGGCTCAAGATAGCAGAGGTATCCTTTATCAGTACGGTAGAATCCTGTTCGAACGATTCCATTTTCGTCTGAAGCATATGCGTAATTAGTGTCATTACGCAATAATTCCGCGTAAGAACCGAAAAGATAGGTCTTACCGTCTATAGATGCTGTTCTATTATAGTAGTAGTGCTTTTCGCTTGGATCTAGGTAATAGGTCTTACCGTCAATTTCTCTCCACCCAGATAATAATTTTCCTTCTGAATCTGCAAGATATAAACTATTATATGATTTAGCGGAACCATTAACAAGAAGTTGGCCATCTTGATTGAAGTAATAATAATTGCCATCAATTAAAAGTAAATTATCTTTAGCTTGAATACCGTTTTCCTTAAAGTAAACACGGTGACCATCTAGTGTGTACCATCCAAAAACTTGAGCACCATCATTTCCAAAGTAGAGTTTATATGAGGAACTAAAGGAATGAAATGCATTACGGAGAAGTTCGCCACTGTTCTTATCGAAATAGTAGTACTTCTCATCTATAAGAATACGCTCACCTTTGATTTGTTTCCCAGTACCATCAAAGTAGAGTTGAATACCATCAATAGTCTGCCATCCAGTAGCTACTTGTCCTTTATCCTTGAGGTAGGTCCAGTCACCATCTTTATCTTGAACAAAGGTATTTCGAAGTGACGATGTCACACGGCCTTGGTCATCAATTTCGTAGGTCATTCCATTGAGAGTTAGACTACGATTGGTCCACATAGCCCCACTATCCTTGTCAAAGTAGTAAGTGTCACCATCAATGTCAATCAAAGTTCCCTTTGCCTGCTTACCGTTAGCATCAAAGTAGAGCTGAACACCATCAATGGTTTGACGACCAGTTAGGAGCTTGCCATCAGCATCGTAGTAGTACCAGTTCCAATTGTCATCACGGACAAATTGGTTTTTGGCCGTAAACTCAGTCACAACTCCCTCATTATCAATTGTGTAGGTCTTATCATCGACTTTCAAAGTAGTATCTGCAAGGATGATAGTGGTGTACATACCAGCATATCTCTCTGTTTGATACGATTTTGTTAGACGATAGCGCTTGCCATTGATTTCTTTCCATGTAGGTTTGTCAACACTTTTTACCTCAGGTTGGAAGTAGTGAAGGTAACCGTCTAAGCCTCGTTGGATGCCCTTGAGGAGGACACCGTTTTCATCAGTTCCGTAGATTCCAGAAAAACTAGTTCCACCCAAAACTGGATCTTTAGAAAAGAAGGCTCTAAAATAGTTCTTTTCTATTTTACTATCTTTGACTAGATAAAGTTTGTCGTCATAACCTATGACACCATCGACAACCCGACCATCTGAAGCAAATACATACTCTGTTCCATCGATGATTTGTTTACCTGTTAGGACTTCGCCATCTGCATTAGTTCGGTATGTATATTTTAATCTCACTCTAGCCCCTGGCTTATCAACAACGCCGTAAGCATCTTTGACTAATTGTCCTTTTTCAAATAGATAGTTTTTACCATTGATTGAATAGATGCCATTAGAAGCATAGAGACCGGTATCGGTGAAGTACAAGTGTTTTCCATCAATATCTTGCCATCCAGTCACAGCAGCACCATCATTTCCGAGATAATAAGAACGGTAATCATGTGATGCAGGTCTAATTTCACCAAAATTGACCGTGGCCCATTGATTTTTAACCATACGTCCATTGTCTTTATCAAAGTAATAGGTTTTACCATCAATTTGAACGATTTCATCTTTAGCTTGACGTCCGTTTTTATCAAAGTAAAGTTGGTAACCATCAATGGTTTGAAGTCCTTTAACAGCGTGGCCCATTTCATCACCATAATAAAAATTAACATTTTCAGGGAAGATGAGATCTACTTTATCCCAAATAAAGGATTTTCGAGCTAGCCGTCCGCCCTCACCAAAAACATAGGTTGTTTCCCCTACATTGACCGCTACATTCTTAAGCAGTTCTCCATTCTCGTCAAAATAGTGAATGAAACCAGCTGCTGTTTTAACGAGACCTGTGGCACGGATGCCATCTCGGTTGAAGTAACTAGTATGGTAAATGTAGTTTGTTTTATACCGTGAGATAATCTGTTTTTCAGACCAATTGCGGTAAGAATTTTTGAGAAGGGCACCGGTGTTTTGATCTAAGTAATATGTTTTTCCATCAACTGTGATTTCTTGACCTTTGAGTTGTTTCCCATCTTTGTCAAAATAGAGTTCAACCCCGTCCACATATTGGAAGCCAGTCAATTTTTCACCTTGTGAAGTGATATAAGACCATTCCCCCTTATCATTGGCTTCAAAATGTCCACCAGTAATGTTTGTAGGCAGTTTGGTTCTCTCTGTCACAACCCCATTCTCATCAATTTGATAATGTTTTCCATCTTTATCTAGGTAGCAATTGACTAGGAGCATACCAGTATGGTCGTCTAAATAATAGTTCTTTCCATTTACCTCAACAAATTGACCTTTGACCTGTTTTCCATCTTCTTGGAAGTAGTATTCGCGATCTTCTACATTGTTCCATCCAGTGAGATTTTTTCCGTCCTTGGTGTAAGACCAATTGCCCTGATCGTCGGATGTGAATTTTCCTTGGGTGATAGAGATTTCTTGTCCTGATAATGGATGCTCACTGACCTCAGTAATTTCTGACTTATTTTCATTTATATTTTGCTTGTCGGTGGCAGGTTCAACACCCCTATCAGTTGTAGCTGTCTCGTTAACTGGAGCTGCCTCAACCTTCTTATCAGTTTCACTGGCAGGCTGTGTAGTAGTCGTTTCTGTAGGCTGATTAGCCGCATTAGTAGATGTAGTGTCAGTTGATACTGTCTCACTAGAAGTATTCTCAACAGTAGTGCTTGTTGGAGCTACTTCGGTTCTTGTTAAAAGGCTGGCACTTGTCTCAAGATTGCTGTCAGAGACGACATTTTCAGGACTGTTAGTAGCGGTTGTATCAGATTTAACTTCATCGGCTCCGACCTGTCCTAGTCCAATTAGTGAAGCACCAATAGCCAAACTTGAAGCAGCGATTGTGATCCAATGTTTCTTAACTTTATGAAGTTTGAAACGAACTTTGTTTTCCATAATTTTCCCCCTTTTATGGTGACTTGGTAAATTCATGTCGTGATAATAAAAACAACATGAATACCAAAAATTAATTTACGATTATATTTTAATCTTATTTTCTAATAACTTCAATAGAAAACGGATACAAAAACGCCATACTCTTATAAAAAGATGCTCATATTTATGATAGTTATAGTCTATAAAAGAGTTTTCCTAATTTATTTATTTTTTCGTCTATAGATATGCTTGAAATGGTAATTGTCCCCATACAGTTTGAAAAATAGAGTCTTTTTTTCAAAAATCATCCTGTGTAAAATAAAGGGCATAAAAACATGAGAGGTGATTGCAATGACAAATCGTTACGACTTAAATAAAAATTTGGCACAGATGCTTAAGGGAGGCGTCATCATGGACGTTCAAAATCCTGAGCAAGCACGTATTGCTGAAGCGGCGGGAGCAGCTGCGGTCATGGCCTTGGAACGCATTCCGGCCGATATCCGTGCAGTGGGTGGTGTGTCACGTATGAGTGATCCTAAGATGATTAAGGAAATTCAGGACGCCGTTAGTATTCCAGTTATGGCTAAGGTGCGTATTGGTCATTTCGTGGAAGCACAGATTTTGCAGGCGATTGAGATTGATTATATCGACGAGAGTGAGGTTTTGACACCGGCTGATGATCTTATTCATGTGGACAAAACCAAATTTGATGTGCCTTTCGTCTGTGGGGCCAAGGACCTTGGTGAGGCGCTCCGCCGTATCTCTGAAGGGGCCTCAATGATTCGTACTAAGGGCGAACCTGGGACTGGTGATATTGTGCAAGCAGTTCACCACTTACGACTCATGAATCAAGAGATTCGTCGCATCCAAAATCTTAGAGACGATGAGCTTTATATTACTGCTAAAGACTTGCAGGTTCCAATTGATTTGGTCCGTTATGTCCACGAACATGGCAAGTTGCCTGTTGTCAATTTTGCGGCAGGTGGTGTAGCGACGCCAGCGGATGCTGCCCTTATGATGCAGTTGGGGGCTGAAGGTGTCTTTGTTGGTTCAGGGATTTTCAAATCAGGAGATCCGAAAAAACGTGCGGAAGCTATCGTCAAGGCAGTGACTAACTATAATCATCCAGATATTTTGGCGCAAGTGTCAGAAGATTTGGGTGAAGCCATGGTTGGTATCAACAAGGATGAAATTGACATCTTAATGGCAGAGCGAGGAAAATAGATGACAAAAATTGGAATACTGGCTTTGCAAGGTGCTTTTGCAGAACATGAGCAGGTCTTGAAAGCACTTGGGGTTGAAACGGTTCAAATCAGAAATCGACAAGATTGGGAAGCCCACGCTAATTTAGACGGGCTCATTCTACCAGGGGGAGAGTCGACAGTCATGGGAAAACTTTTGCATGATTTAGACTTGTTTGAGCCGATAAAGGAGAAAATTGATGCTGGACTACCTGTATTTGGAACCTGTGCAGGTCTGATTTTGTTGGCCAAAACCATAGTGGGGGACCAAACAAAACATTTGGCAAGTATGGACATCAATGTAGCCAGAAATGCCTATGGACGCCAATTGGGCAGTTTTGTCACAGATGCTGAATTAAAAGGAATAGGCGAGATTCCAATGGTCTTTATTCGTGGGCCAATTATTGAAGCTGTTGGACCAGAAGTGGAGATTCTAGCACAAGTCAATGGGGCTATCGTGGCAGCTAGAGAAAAGCAGATGATAGTGACCTCTTTTCATCCAGAATTAACGGGTGACGAAAGGGTACATGCTTATTTCCTAGATATGATTAATCAGGCAAAAGAAGAAAAGCTTTGATTCAAATTTCATAAATTCATTTACTTCTCGTTCACGCAAAAAAATCCAGGACCCGAGCCCTGGATTTAGGAGATTATGAAAAAGAAAAGTTTTAGGATGGTTATAGTATATAAAGCAAAGCCTAAAGTTTTCTTAAAGTGGGTGAAAATAATTATCTGTGGAGATAAAAAAGGAAGTTGACAGTTGGTCGACTTCCTTTTTAACGATTACTAAATCAAAGTAATTATGCGATATCAATAGTTGTTATTTGAATTATATTCTTATACTTCACCAGGTCCCATCAAATGTCCATTACCATCAGCATCGAACTTGAAGGCACCAGTGTTTGTTCTAACAATGGTATTTTCAGCGCGTGCTCCATTCTTAGCGTCGTAATAGTGGACAGTGCCGTCATCGTCAAATTTGAATTCACCTCTAAGTTGTCTACCATTTTGGTCGAAGTAAACATGGATGCCGTTTAAGGTTTGAGGTCCTGTCAGTTTATCCCCTTTAGCATCAACATAGTAGTAGAAATCTTCACGATCTAAATCTTTACTTTCTCTTGGGTACTGTCCATCCTGACCTACGAGATCATTTCCAGGAATGGTAATAGTGAAGTGGAAGATGCGATCACCATCGAGATTTCGGTAATTCCAGTTGTAGACATGAACAAAGCTATCAGTGACGAGAGCACCAGAGTCTTTATCATAATAGTGTCCATCAGGGGCGAAGCGTCCCTTGACTTGTGCCCCATTAGGAAGGAAGTACAAGTGACTATTTCCAAAGGTTTGAGGTCCTGTTAATGGCTTACCATCAGCATCGAGATAATACCAGGCAGTAGTATAGACATTTTGATTGTTGATGTCATCACGACCAATATAAGTCAAGATTTCTTTAAAAGCATTGGTTACGAGAGCCCCAGAATCTTTGTCATAGTATTTACCATTTGGTGCAAAATGTCCCTTGACTTGTGTACCAGTGAAATCATCAAAGTAGACTTTAACACCATCGATAGTTTGTTCTCCCTTGAGTTTATCGCCTTTATCATTGACGTAAACCCAGTTGCCATCTTCAGTTTCAAGATAGCGTTTTGTTGCAAGTGCACCAGAGTTTTTATCGTAATAGCGACCATCCTCTGCAAAACGTCCTTTGACTTGTTTGCCATCCTTATCAAAGTAGACTGGAATGTTGTCGACGAAGTTGAGACCGATGAGGTTTTTACCGTTTGCATCCTTGTAGTACCAGTTGCCTTCGTTATCACTATAATAGTGACCACCAAAAACTCGTGGTGCATTGTCTAGGGAGACAGTAGGTGTAGGAGTGACGGGGGTATCTATTTCTTCGCCAGGTTTCATCAAATGTCCATTACCGTTTGCATCGAATTTGAAGGCACCAGTATTTGTTCTAACAATGGTATTTTCAGCGCGTGCACCGTTTTTCGCATCGTAGTAATGAACGGTACCATCTTCGTCGAATTCAAACTCACCTCTAAGTTGTCTACCATTTTGGTCGAAGTAGACATGGATGCCGTTTAGGGTTTGAGGTCCTGTCAGTTTATCCCCCTTGTCATCTACGTAATAGTAGAAATCTTCGCGATTCAAATCATTGCTAGAAAGTGGGTAATGACTCATATCCAAAAATTGGTTTTCACCGTTAGGTCCAACGACTGAATTATTAGGAATGGTGATGACAAAGTGATTCACACGATTTCCGTCTTGATTTTGGAAATTCCAGTTGTAGACATGGACAAAGCTGTTAGTTACAAGCGCACCAGAGTCCTTATCATAGTAATGTCCGTCAGGTGCGAAACGTCCCTTAACTTGTGCTCCGTTAGGGAAGAAGTACATGTTTGTTCCACCAAGATTTTGAGGACCTTTAAGAGGTCTTCCATCGGCATCGAGGTAGTACCAATCAGTAGTATAGATGTTTTGATTGTTGATATCATCACGACCAATATAAGTTAAGAGTTCTTTAAAGGCCTTGGTTACAAGAGCACCAGAATCTTTGTCATAGTATCGACCATCCTCTGCAAAACCACCTTTGATCTGAATACCGTCTTGGCTAAAGTAAACAGGAACATTATCCACATAGTTCAGCCCAACAAGATTTTTGCCATTTGCATCCTTGTAATACCAGTTACCATTATCATCACTATAATAATGTCCACCAGAAATATGAGGTGCATTTTCAAGTGTTACAGAAGGTGAGACTGGCTTTTCATTGTCTTCGATTGGGGCAGGTTGTTCACTGTTTTTTGTAGGTGTTTTTGTTTCTTCGACAGTAATAGGTTCATTGACTTTTTCTGCCGAAGTCTTTGTGGCAGAGGCTTCTGAAGTTGCGGTTTTGATAGGTATAGCTTTATTGGCCTCATTATCTTGATTGCTAATTTCTTGCTCAGAAGTGATTTCTACTGGTGATTCGCTTGCTAATTCAGATGAGGCGACTTCACTACTAGGAGCTTCACTAAGAACCGTACTGGTACTAGTAGGTAGCTCAGTATTAGTTGAGATAGGATTTGTAGTAGGTGCTTTGACCTCTACATTAGTTACTACAGTTTCTTGTGCAGGTGTAAGAATCTCAGTTGGTTGACCTGTAGCTTCAGGTATTTTTACTTCATCCGCAAATGTAGGGCGTGCAACTAAAGTAAAAGTAGCTAGAGCAGTTGCACAGGAAAGTGCTACGACATGTTTCTTTGACATTTGCCAATGATAATTCATTTCAGTATTCATAATAGACTCCCTTCAAAAATGAACACCGATGTTTTGGTGTGTAACATAAAGGAGCTGGGCCGTCAGAAGAATGTTAAAAGTGAGAAAATCTGTTAAAACGACTGAGCCCCATATCTAAATCTCTCAGGGCATGGCCATAAGACGATTTTATAGGCGAGCACGTCAAATGTGTGGCAAGGAGAATATGCTTATGCTGTGTAGTTTATATCTAGAAACAAGTGACTTTACTTATTTATCCTAATACTTTTATTTCTCTCCTTTCGTTTAATTATTGAATCCAACCTATGGCATGTGTCTTCAAATACAAAAAAACAGAGCTCTTAGTTTGAAGCATTCTCTCTAAAGCTCTAGTTTTATATTATAGACTGATGTGTGTATGAAAAGAGCCTTAGATTATCATGCCAAAGTGCCTAAGGACCAGTTTTCATGCATAAAAAATTATTTTGACGTTAGAAGTCTAAAGCCAAGTTCCTAATCCTAATCCCTCTGTAGTACACTTTCAACGTTTTTAGTAAAACGCTTACATGCTCACCTATCTTTATTATAATACTTTTTTTATGACAAACAAGTTTTTTTACAAGATAATCGTAATTGTTTAAGAATTGTTCATATTTGGGTTCTATTTGTATGATTGTGATTGATGATATGAAAAAGGAAGTTGACAATTGGTCGACTTCCTTTTGTGTTTAGTAATTGACCATAGTCACTTGTAAATGACTATCGAAGGATATGGCCAACCCCGTCATTATCAAAGTAATAAGTAACGTGATTGATTGTCAAGGTTACATTATCAGCACGATTACCAGAGCCAGGAAGATAATAGTAAGTCTTACCACCTAAAATGATGAGTTTATCTTTAGCTTGTATACCCTTATATTGTCCATAATCATCATCGTAGAAGTAGACATGCTTTCCATCGATAACTCTTCTACCAGTCAGAATATTTCCCTTACTATTTGCATAATACCAGTTATTTTTGTATTCGAAGTATTTTCCGGTTACAAGTGCACCAGTCTCTTTGTCATAGTAGTGTCTATTGTAGTTTGAATAGCCGAAGTCACCTTTCACTTTCTCACCGTAATTAAAGTAGTACTGAATTCCGTCCAAATACTTAGCACCGTCAAACTTATTTCCTTCTTTATCAACATAAAACTCTTTGCCACCATCCTCAACCAATCTATCTGTTACTAAAGCACCGTTATCTTTATCGTAATAGTGGTTATCAGGAGCAAAATGCCCTTTGTATTGAACACCATTGGTACCGAAATAAACTTTGACGTTATCAATGGTATGAGCACCAAGGAGGAGGTAACCCTTGTCATTGACATAGTACCAGTTTCCTTCGGAATCATTAATATAGCGGTTTCGTTGAGTTGAATGACTCTTAATGCTGATGACACCAGATTGGTCTGCCACATAGGTCTTACCATCGAAATCAAAAGTTGTATCTTTGACTTTTCGGCCGTTATCTTTATCAAAATAGTAAACCTTGCCCTTGATATCAACGAACTCTCCCTTAGCTTGTCTACGAGTTCCTAAATGGAAATACATATCGTAGCCATCAATAGTTGCAGAGCCAACGACAGGAAATCCATGTTCATCATAGTAACGCCAGTACCCATCTTTACCTTGGACAAAATAAGCGCTCTTAGGTCGAAGGTCCTTAAAATCATCAGAGATGTATTTTCCGACACCATCATTGTCAAATTCATAGATATTTGGAAATTCTCTCATAATATAGTGTGTAGGAATATTCAATCGTATATTTCTAGCAATGGTACCATCACTGTAGAAGTAATAGTTGTTGAAAAATCTGTGTACGACCATATTTCCATCATCTTGGAAATAGTACTTATTACCATTGATGGTTTGCCATCCTGTGACTGGTAGGCCATCGGCACCAAAATAATACCGTTCGAGTTCAGGATGTTCATTATTGAAAAAATTTGAATATACAGCTTCGTCAAATCTTACTTCTTTAGCATAGTTTTCCTCAGGAATAAATCGTCCAGCTTTGAATGTGACGAGACGGTTCGTCACAAGGGCGCCGTTATCTGGGTCGTAAAAATAGGATTTACCATTGACCTTACGGCGTTCACCCTTGACCTGTCTACCATCTGAGTCAAAGTAATAGGTTAAGCCGTCAATAGTTTGTGGTCCAGTAACTAGCTTTCCATCTGTATTCATATAATACCAATGCCCAGAATTATCTTGTAGAAAAGCTGGATGGTTATTAGCTAATGTTACGACGCCACTAGCATCAATATTTAGTTGGAAGTCACCATTCTTGAGATGAGTGTCTTTAATTAATTGCCCCGGATTTTCTTTGCCAGCATCTCCAAAAAGATAGAGTTTGTCACCAACCACGTTCAAGCCGTAGCTAAGTTGGTCGTTTCTATCGGGATTAAAGTAATAGGTTTGTCCTTTGATATCTTGTAAGCCAGAAACTCGCACACCATCACTACCTAGATAGTAAGTTTGACCATTTTCTTCAACAAATTCATCATGGAGCATACGTGCACTATCTGTAAAGTAATAGAGTTTTCCATCAATGGTTTCGAAACCAGGATGTTCTCGCTCTTTTTTGAAATAATAGCGTTCTCCATTAATATCTTGCCATCCCATAAGCTTATTACCGTTATTATCGTAGTAATAAGTAACGTAATAAGGATGTCTTAAGGTAATAAGACTACCTACATAGTTAACTGTTTCGATGCGTTCTTCTTGTTCGGTGACAAATCCATTTCTTTTTTCAGTAAAGGCAGAACGGTCAGTTCCTCTCGTGGTATTTTCGTTTGGGATATCACCGACAGGTGACACATTCTCAGCTGTAACACTCTCACTAGTCGTTGCACTTACCTCAGAATGTACAGTTTCAGAATGCGCTACTTCTGAACTAGCTGTGCTTGTGACTTCAGAGCTTGCCACTGGTGTTTCTGGCACTGTGGCAGCCTCGCTCGAAGCGGTAGTAGCTGTATTTTCTGTAGGTTTAGCTGTGGTCTCACTAGTTGCTGGAGCCTCAACGTCTATAGCGCCTTCTTTGATGATGGCTTCAACAGTTGCTTCATTAACAGGGGTAGGCTGTTCTTCAGCTGAAGCGTAGCCGAGTCCTGCAAAACTCAATCCCAAAGCAAGTCCTGACACTGCAATGGTTACCCAATGTTTTTTAACTTTGTGAAGTTTAAAATGTACTTTCTTTTCCATGATAATTCTCCTTTCATTTTAAACTGTCATTATTGAGAAGGAGTGTCTATAACTTCACTAACTAATTGGTGTTCCGTTTCCATCCGCATCAAAATGATAGGTTTGTCCCTTAATAGTGATGGTAATGTTTGACAAACGGGCACCCGAGTTAGCATCGTAGTAGTGAATTTTACCGTCGACGGTGACTAGTTCACCTTTGGCTTGTTTACCGTTACTGTGGAAGTAGACTGGGACGTTGTCAATGGTTTGTTCACCAGTCAAGGCGTACCAGTTTGGACCAAAGTAATACCAACTACCTTCCCATTCATGGTACTGATTTTTAAGAGCAGCGCCGGTTGATTCGTTTAGATAGTAAATGTGGGTTCTGTAAGGGGTAAGATCACTGTAATGCGCATAGATGAGCTCACCTCTACTTTGCATTCCGTAGTAGTATTTACGAGTAGGGAGTCCAAAATAGTAGAGTTCGCCATCGATAACTTGAACTGAGACTAATTTGCCTCCCTTACCGTCTAGATAATACCAGTGATTATCTTTGGTTCTGACGAAACCAGCTTTTGTGACCTTTTTACCATCAAATCCGATATAGTCTCCACTATCTCCGTGACCTGTGAATTCTCCGAAGGCCTGATGGCCATCTCCAACGATAAGATTCACTTCTTCACCATGAACAATATGTGTTCCTGAGTAAACTTTTCTACCATCTGGACCAACATAATAGCGTTTGCCATCTACTTCGACGATTTGGTCACGGACAGCGGCACCTGTGTCTTTGTCATAGAAATGATCAGCATTGGCAAAAATACCTTTGGCTTGGACACCGTCTTTATTGAAATAGACCTCTACACCGTCTACGGTTTGCTGACCAACTAATTTATCGCCCTTATCATTGACATAGTACCACTTTCCATCTTTTTCGACATAGCGGTTGGTAACGAGGGCACCAGTATCTTTATCATAATAATGGCCATTTGGTGCAAAGTCTCCTTTGACTTGGACACCATCGTCATAGAAGTAGACATTGATAAAATCAACAGTTTGAGCACCGATTAAGAGGCGACCATCTTTATCACTGTAGTACCAGTTGCCTTCGTCATCAGACCAATAACGATTGCTAACCAGTTGACCACTGTCTTTTTGGAAATAATAGGTATTGCCATCAAGAATGACAAAGGCATCCTTGGCTTGAACCCCATTAGGGTAGAAGTAGAGTGTGAAGTTATCAACAATTTGTTTACCAGTAAGTGCTTTACCATCTGGACCAAAGTAGTACCAATTACCCATTTTGTCAGAGGCAAAGGCATTGCGCGTGATTTGACCACTATCCTTAGCAAAATGATAGGTACTACCATCAATCTGACGGGTATCGTCTTTGACTTGTTTACCATCAGCATCAAAGTAAACGTCTACATAGTCAATAGTTTGTAGACCAGTAAGCGCCTTGCCATCCTTAACATAGTACCAGTTACCTTGGTCATCGCTAGTGTATTGACCGCCTGTAACTACTGTTTTTTCGACTACTTCAGGGCTAGCACTCACCTCAGAATGTGCAGTTTCAGAACTAGCTGCTTCCGAACTAGCTGTGCTTGTCACTTCAGAGCTTAGTTTTTCAGAGACTGTTTCTGTTGAAGCAACTTCTGAGGCAGCTACTGGTGCTTCTGATACTGTGGCAGCCTCGTTTGAAGCGGTAGCAGGTGTGTTTTCTGTAGGTTTAGCTGTGGCTTCATTAGTTGCTGGAGCCTCGACGTCAATGGCGCCTTCTTTGATGATGGCTTCAACAGTCGCTTCATTAACAGGGGTAGGGTGTTCTTCAGCTGAAGCGTAGTTAAGGCCTGCAAAACTCAATCCTAAAGTGAGTCCTGTCACTGCAATAGTTACCCAATGTTTTTTAACTTTGTGAAGTTTAAAATGTACTTTCTTTTCCATGATAATTCTCCTTTCATTTTAAACTTTTTACATATCAAAAAATAAGGGCTGTCATAAGAGTTTATGAAAAGTGAGCATTGGGTAGAGTCCCTAAAGTTGTGGGGCAATTTTTTAATGACAATCCTTATTTTTCCAAGTCTCCTCATTTTTTGTATTGTGAGGCTGTTCAAGGCAAACATGAGTCCTGATGAAATGATTCTAGAAAAACGAGAGCCGTTCGAAATTTTCCTCCTTTCTAAGCATGGAAAATCTCGTTTATTTTGGGTTTCTAAGACACAAAAAACTAGAGCTTACTAGTATGAGGCGTCCTTCTAGAGCTCTAGTTTGAAATAATGCTGTATTTTTTAGAAATGAGCCCTAGTTTGATGGTTCAAAGTGACTCAGGAATGGTCATCCTACTATGATTCTTATTTAGGCACTAGGCAACTAATGCCAATCTTTTAGATAATCCCCAAGTGTCCTTTGAAGCAAAATTAAAACGCTTACACGTCCACCTAGTTTCATTATAATCCTTTTTTAAGAATAAACAATAGAAACTAATAGAATTATCAAAAATGTTAAAGAAGTGACATAAAAGATTCTATATTTAGTTTCGTTAGTCAAATAAGAATTCACCTGTGTAAATCATTTATATTTTTAATTTTTGCTCCTCATAGATAGATCATGGTCTTAGTCAGATGAAAAAAAGTAGTCTTTCTATCTAAAAATTTCTTTTCAGAATTATCTTTTTAAGTGTTACTTCTCTCATAGTTTTGCTATCTCTTAAGGTTAATTGAAGCTTACTTTAATGTTCAAAAGCCTTTAAGGATAAGCATTTGAAGGTGTTTGAAAATCGAAAACTTTCTATTTAGGACCTCACATGCGGTGTAAGGTCTCATTTTCAGTAATCAAAGTTAATAAAACTGAGCGCGTGGCAGAGATTTATGAAGAAAAGATGACTTTTTCCTATTTGTAATTTGTCTGAATATATCATAGAGTAGAGACAACAACAGAAAAAAGGATGATTGATATAGATGGAAAATAAGGTACGTTTTAAACTACACAAGGTTAAGAAAAACTGGGTAACTATCGGGGTGACCACCCTTTCAATGGTTGCCTTGGCAGGTGGAAGCCTCCTAGCTCAAGGAAAAGTAGAGGCTGATGAGACAAGTATGCCAAATGGTGATGGCCTGCAGCAACTGAGTGAGGATGGCACTGCCAGTCTAGTGACGACAACAACTGTTACTGAGCAAGCTAGTGCTCAAGCAAGTGTGGCAGCAGTAGCAACAGCCAGCGTAAGTCACGAAACAAGCTTCCAGGCGGCGACAAGTGCAGTCAGCCAGGCGGCAACTGCTCAAGCACAAACTAGTCCAGTTGCCAGTCAAGAAGTGGCAGTTTCTTCGCAAACTCAATCCAGTGGCCAAGAGACACAGACTACGGAACAAGCCTCACAAGGTCAGACATCAACTCAAGTAGCTGGGCAAACAAGTGCTCAGTCTACTCCAAGTGTGACAGAACAAGCAAGACCTAGAGTCTTGACCAATGCAGCGCCATCAATCGCCACACGCGCTGCTGACAGCACTATTCGTATCAATGCTAACCGCAACACTAACATTACGATTACGGCCAGTGGTACGACACCAAATGTCACCATTATCACAGGGCCAAACACTCCTAAGCCAAACGTGACGGTGACAAGTCCAAATGGCACAAGACCAAATGTGACCATTGTAACGCAGCCAAATCAACCAAATAAACCTGTTCAACCAAGTCAACCGTCTCAACCTAATAAGCCAGTCCAACCAAGTCAGCCAAGTCTTGACTATAAACCAGTAGCTTCCAACTTGAAGACTATTGATGGCAAGCAGTATTATGTTGAAAATGGCGTTGTGAAAAAGAACACAGCGATTGAACTTGATGGTCGTCTTTATTATTTCGATGAGACTGGGGCTATGGTGGATCAAAGTAAACCTTTGTATCGTGCCGATGCCATTCCAAATAACTCTATCTATGCGGTTTATAACCAGGCCTATGATACGTCAAGTAAGAGTTTTGAACACTTGGATAATTTCTTGACGGCTGATAGCTGGTACCGTCCAAAACAGATTTTGAAGGATGGGAAGAATTGGACAGCTTCAACTGAGAAAGATTATCGTCCCCTTTTGATGACTTGGTGGCCAGACAAGGTGACACAAGTCAACTACCTCAACTATATGAGTCAACAAGGCTTTAGTGATAAGGCCTATACGACTGACATGATGAGCTATGACTTGGCAGCTGCTGCCGAAACGGTGCAACGAGGAATTGAGGAACGTATTGGTCGCGAGGGCAATACCACTTGGCTTCGCCAGTTGATGTCAGATTTCATCAAAACACAGCCTGGCTGGAACTCTGAGAGTGAAGACAATCTCTTAGTTGGTAAAGACCACTTGCAAGGAGGAGCTCTTACCTTCCTCAATAATAGTACGACCAGTCATGCCAATTCAGACTTCCGCCTCATGAACCGCACACCGACTAACCAAACGGGGACACGCAAATACCATATTGACCGTTCAAATGGTGGTTACGAGTTGCTCTTGGCTAACGATATCGACAACTCTAACCCAGCTGTTCAGGCCGAGCAACTAAACTGGCTCCACTACATCATGAATATTGGTTCTATCCTTGGCAATGATCCAAGTGCCAACTTTGACGGTGTTCGTATCGATGCGGTGGACAATGTGGATGCGGATCTCTTGCAGATTGCTTCTGACTACTTCAAGGAAAAATACCGTGTCGCAGACAATGAAGCCAACGCCATTGCTCACTTGTCAATCCTTGAAGCTTGGTCCTACAACGATCATCAATATAACAAGGATACCAAGGGTGCCCAGTTGTCCATTGACAATCCACTACGTGAAACGCTTTTGACGACTTTTTTGCGTAAGAGCAATTACCGTGGCAGCTTGGAGCGTGTGATTACTAACTCTCTTAACAACCGTTCAAGTGAGCAGAAACACACACCTCGTGATGCCAACTACATTTTCGTGCGTGCCCATGATAGTGAAGTGCAAGCTGTTTTGGCTAATATCATCAGTAAGCAGATTAATCCAAAAACAGATGGTTTCACCTTCACCATGGATGAGCTCAAACAGGCCTTCGAAATCTACAATGCGGACATGCGCAAGGCTGATAAAAAGTACACTCAGTACAATATCCCAGCTGCCTATGCCACAATGTTGACCAACAAGGACAGTATCACTCGTGTTTACTACGGTGATCTTTTTACCGACGATGGCCAATACATGGCTGAAAAATCACCATACTATAATGCCATTGATGCTCTGCTCCGTGCTCGCATCAAATATGTAGCAGGTGGCCAAGACATGAAGGTTACTAAGCATAACGGCTATGAAATCATGTCATCTGTGCGTTATGGTAAGGGTGCAGAAGAAGTTAATCAGCTTGGTACTGCTGAAACACGTAACCAAGGAATGCTGGTCCTCACAGCCAATCGTCCAGATATGAAATTGGGAGCAAATGACCGTCTGGTGGTTAATATGGGATCTGCCCACAAAAATCAAGCCTATCGTCCATTACTTCTCAGCAAATCGACAGGGCTTGCGACCTACTTCAAGGATTCTGATGTCCCAGCTGGATTGGTTCGCTATACGGACAATCAAGGGAACTTGACCTTCACGGCAGACGATATTACTGGTCATTCAACTGTTGAAGTTTCAGGCTATTTAGCGGTTTGGGTGCCAGTAGGTGCTTCAGAAAACCAAGATGCCCGCACCAAGGCTTCGACGACTAAGAAGGGTGAGCAGGTCTTTGAATCCTCAGCAGCTCTTGACTCACAAGTCATTTACGAAGGTTTCTCAAACTTCCAAGATTTCGTTAAGACACCAAGTCAGTACACCAACCGTGTTATTGCTCAAAATGCCAAACGCTTCAAAGAGTGGGGAATCACTTCCTTTGAATTTGCGCCACAGTACGTGTCTAGCCAAGACGGCACTTTCTTGGATTCTATCATTGAAAATGGGTACGCCTTCGAGGACCGCTACGATATTGCCATGAGTAAGAACAACAAATACGGTTCACTCAAAGACCTCATGGATGCCCTTCGTGCCCTTCACGCAGAAGGTATCTCAGCCATTGCTGACTGGGTTCCAGACCAAATTTACAACCTTCCTGGAAAAGAAGTGGTAACAGCTTCACGTACCAACAGCTACGGCACACCACGTCCAAATGCCGAAATCTACAATAGTCTCTATGCAGCTAAAACACGTACCTTTGGAAATGACTTCCAAGGCAAGTACGGTGGTGCCTTCCTTGATGAATTGAAGGCAAAATACCCAGCTATCTTTGAGCGCGTGCAGATTTCAAACGGCCGTAAATTGACAACCAATGAGAAAATCACGCAATGGTCAGCCAAGTATTTCAATGGAAGCAATATCCAAGGCTCAGGGGCTCGCTATGTCTTGCAAGATAACGCCACAAACCAATACTTCAACCTGAAAGCAGCTCAAACCTTCCTTCCTAAACAAATGACTGAAATCACAGCAACTGGTTTCCGTAGGGTGGGAGATAAGGTCCAATACCTCTCAACGAGTGGTTACCTTGCTAAGAATACCTTCATTCAAATCGGTGCCAACCAGTGGTATTACTTTGATAAGAATGGCAACATGGTCACAGGTGAACAGGTCATTGATGGTAAGAAATACTTCTTCCTAGACAATGGGCTTCAGCTACGTCATGTCCTTCGCCAAGGCAGTGATGGTCACGTCTATTACTACGATCCTAAAGGGGTTCAGGCCTTTAACGGATTCTACGACTTTGCAGGTCCTCGCCAAGACGTTCGCTATTTTGATGGCAACGGTCAAATGTATCGTGGTCTCCATGACATGTATGGCACAACCTTCTATTTCGATGAAAAGACAGGTATTCAAGCCAAAGACAAGTTCATCCGCTTTGCGGACGGACGCACACGTTACTTCATTCCAGATACAGGAAATCTCGCAGTCAACCGTTTTGCGCAAAATCCTGAAAACAAGGCTTGGTATTACCTCGATAGTAACGGTTATGCCGTGACAGGCCTTCAAACTATTAACGGTAAGCAATATTACTTTGACAATGAAGGCCGTCAGGTTAAAGGACACTTTGTCACTATCAATAACCAACGTTACTTCCTTGATGGCGATAGTGGTGAAATTGCCCGTTCACGCTTTGTGACGGAAAACAACAAGTGGTACTATGTCGATGGTAATGGTAAGTTGGTTAAAGGTGCTCAAGTCATTAATGGTAATCACTATTATTTCAACAATGATTATAGCCAAGTCAAGGGTGCCTGGGCCAACGGCCGTTACTATGATGGTGATTCAGGTCAGGCCGTAACCAACCGCTTTGTCCAAGTTGGTGCCAACAAATGGGCTTACCTCAACCAAAATGGTCAAAAGGTAGTTGGTCTCCAACATATCAATGGTAAACTTTACTACTTTGAAGGCAATGGTGTTCAAGCCAAGGGTAAACTCCTGACTTACAGAGGCAAGAAATACTACTTTGATGCCAACAGTGGTGAAGCCGTGACCAATCGCTTTATCCAAATTTCTCGTGGTGTTTGGTATTACTTTAACGCCTCAGGCCAAGCCGTAACTGGTGAACAAGTCATCAACGGCCAACACCTCTACTTTGACGCTTCTGGCCGTCAGATCAAAGGCCGTTACGTCTGGGTTAAAGGCCAACGCCGTTACTATGACGCCAATACTGGAGCTTGGGTCAGAAAACGATAAGTAGGCAGAGAAAATGTATTTTTGGGACTATCCCAGAAGCTTATAGATTGAAAATCAGCAGCTTTCCACATAATTTCAAAACTTTTAAGTACTTGAAGTATTTTCTTTCAAGTACTTTTCTTTTATCATTTCCCTCGAAATGTCTAGTGGATTGTAAGTAAACAATGAGTTTGATTAATAGATTCCTCAATATACCGTTTACTTTCGTTTTAAACTATACTCAGTCCTCTAATGATGGGGGAGCTAAAACGGCTAAACATCGGAATTTCTGTGTAAAGTTAACAAAATCCGAACGTTTTTTTAGTAACGTTTTCTAACATATAAAGGCTATAGGTATATATCTTAGACTTGCTTCTTCAAATGAATTATGGGGAGAAGGTTAGTCTTATGAGACTAGAGTTATGCATCTGTAATTGTATTCGCTTCCAAAATCCCTTAACATAGTATAGAGAAATAAAGTTATATTGAAAGGTGTATGTTATGGAAAAGAAAGTTGGATTTAAGTTACACAAGGTCAAGAAAAACTGGGTGACTATCGGAGTTAGCACGCTGTCGATGGTTGCACTTGCGGGTGGAGCTCTTTTAGCAGATCAATCGGCACAAGCAGATGAAGTGTCACTTCCTAATGGAGATGGTTTTGAACAAACAGATGCAGGCATTGAGTCAAGTGCTTCATTGATTAATGAAAGCTATTCGCCAACCTTGACAGAAGACGCTGGCCATTTGTCAGCAGTGTCATCTAACTATGGCAGTCAAACAAGCTCAAGCTACGAGTCTTCATCATCTGCCTCAACAGGAGGCTCATCACAGACTGTGGTAGGTGGTGGATCTGGTCAAGTCAGTTCGTCACAATCTTCTCAAGTAGTAGGAACACAAAACTCTAATTCATCACAAACGGGTTCTGCTTACCAATCAAGTAGTAGTTCATCATCAGTAAGTGCTAGTGCGTCAAGTTCGTCAAGCTCATCAAGTTCAGCTTGGTATTCTTACTCGTCGTCATCATCATGGTCTTCATCATCGTCAGCTAGCGGTTTTGCGACAATTACGACGAGTTCGTCTGACTCAAATGGCATTCATTGGAATGGTGGTCGAAACACGACAATTACCATCACGGCTTCAGGAACAACGCCGAATGTTACTATCGTTTCGAATTCAAATAAACTGTTTCCAAACGTGACAGTAGGTCATTCAAATGGTTCAAATGCTAATGTCACTATCATTTCGCAAGGAAATCAACAGAATAACTCAGGTTACCAAATCATCTCAGGCGAGACTAAGCCAAGTGTTGATTCGAACAATGCCAAGTCATCATTTGTACGTGTAGGCGAAAATCAATGGTATTATTACGACCAATATGGCCAAAAGGTCAAAGGTGAAAAGGTTATCGATGGTAAGGCTTATTATTTCCTTGAAAATGGTCTTCAAGCTCGTGACTCACTTGTTAAAGGTAGCGATGGCTACACTTATTACTACGATAAAAATGGTGTGAAAGCTATCAACGGTTTCTACGATTTTGCAGGTTATCGTAAGGATGTCCGCTATTTCGACTGTTATGGTCACATGGCTACTGGTCTCATTGAAATGGGTGGTACAACCTTCTACTTTGATACACAAACAGGTATCCAAGCTAAAGACAAGTTTATTCGCTTCTCAGATGGCCGTATCCGTTACTTCATCCCTGATACTGGTAATATGGCTGTAAATACCTTTGTTCAAAATAAAGAAAACCAAGCTTGGTACTACCTAGATGAACATGGTTACGCTGTGACAGGAAAACGTATCATCAATGGTAAAGAATACTGCTTTGACTCAGAAGGCCGTCAAATCAAAGGTCAGATGATGCAACAAGGCAACAAGCAATACTACATTTCAGCTCAAACAGGTGAAATGGCTGTTTCACGCTTTATCTTTGAAAACAACAACTGGTATTATGCGGATGCTTTTGGTTGCCTCGTTCAAGGTGCAAAAGTGATTGATGGTAAACTCTATTACTTCAATAAAGATCACAGCCAACTAAAAGGTGGCTGGGCTGAAGGACGCTATTATGATGCCGTTACTGGCCAAGCAGTCATCAACCAATTCATTCAAATCGCGGCTAACCAATGGGCTTACCTTAACCAAGATGGTCACAAAGTAACAGGTCTTCAAAACATTAACAATAAAGTTTACTACTTTGGTAGCAATGGTGCTCAAGTCAAAGGTAAATTGCTCACTGTCCAAGGTAAGAAATGCTACTTTGATGCCCACACTGGCGAGCAAGTGGTGAATCGCTTTGTCGAAGCTGGACGTGGTTGCTGGTATTACTTCAACGCAGCAGGTCAAGCAGTGACTGGACAACAGGTCATCAATGGTAAACACCTATACTTTGACGGTTCAGGTCGTCAAGTTAAGGGACGTTATGTCTATGTTGGTGGTAAACGCCTCTTCTGCGATGCCAAAACTGGTGAATTGAGACAGCGTCGTTAATTAATATGTACTTTAAAAAGCTAGAGCGAATTTTTCCTTTTCCTATATAAATTACTATTATTATTTTCCTATCAGAACTCTAGATGATTAAATAGACGAAAAAGCCAGCATAAGCTGGTTTTTTAGTGAGGATAGCGTTTTGCTTTTTGTTTAGGTGATTTTTCAAGATTAAATCCTAATAATTTTATCCCTCTCATATTCAAAAGAAGGAGCCATAGACGTGTTATAATGGGTATTATATTTGTATGTAGAAAATAGAGTTAGGGGTAGTTATGGGGAACTATCTTCGTTAAACTCAAGGTGTAACTGGCTTTTTAGAGGAGGAAAATCATGCTTATCTTGGCTTGGATTATCATTGTCATATTATTTCTTTTAATTTCGAATTATTACATTTATAAAACAGATTCCAGAACACGAAAAAAAGCATTCCTCTATGCCATTATTAAAACCATAGGTGCATTTTTCACTAGTAGGTGGTAGTAAATAGAAAGTGAGTAAAAACACCAATCAAGAGTTTTTCGGACTACCAAACATGGAAAGCAGCGCAACCTCCTAACCCATTAGCCACACATACTTTCACAGTCATTCGCTAATACCTTCCACAAAGCCTTTATTTCATCTTAGAAATGAAGGTTTTTTTATTTAAAAATAAATTAAGATTGTTGTATTACAACGGATGCTTGGAGGGTCCATAGCTTAATGATACCGTTAGTTCCCAATCACTCCTTTACCCATCCTCTCATCGAAGCCTGATTTCTGAGAAAACTAGGGGCCATTCATTAAGCTGATATTATATTTGTGTAATTGTATTCTCTTGTCAAATAGCTTATGATAGAAATAATATAAGGGAAAAAGGTATATAATATGGAACAAAAAGTACGCTTTAAAATGCATAAAGTGAAGAAGAATTGGGTGACAATTGGGGTAACAGCACTCTCAATGGTTACTGTTGCTGGTGGAGCTTTGTTGGCGGATCAACAGGTTCAGGCCGATGAACAAAATCCTGCGAATCAGTCGGGTGATAGCAGTCAGGATTTGCTTCAAGAGACACCTGCCACAACTAATGATGCAGCAACTACGGTAGCACCAACTATCGCAGCAGATGCTAATACTGCTAGCGTCAACATTCCTGTTGCAGATACCACTAGCACGACAACAGCTGTCACAGATAGAGCAGCAGCACCTACCACAAACGCAGCAACAGTTGACACCAACTCTGGTCAAGCAGCACCAAGCACAAATGTGCAACCAGCTGCAGCTGATACGAGTGCTACAACTACAGATACAACTAACAATACTACAACAGCCACTACAGACCGTTCAGCAACAACGGATACGGCAAATACAGAAGCTCGTACACGTAGTCGTCGTGCCTTGGTAGAAACTCGTGAAGCCAACACCAACACAGCGACTGGAATCCAATGGATCAACGGCAAACAATACTATGTCAATAGTGACGGTAGTGTGCGTAAGAACTTTGTCTTTGAGCAAGATGGTAAGTCTTATTACTTTGATGCTGAAACAGGGGCTCTTGCGACTAAGTCACAGGATGAATTTTCAACAGAACCTATCAAGGCAACCGTAGATTTTTCATCTGGTAACCAGCTCTATAAAAACGATGACAAATCTTTGGATCAACTCGACACCTTCATCACAGCGGATGCTTGGTACCGTCCAAAGAGCATTCTCAAGGATGGTAAGACTTGGACGGCTTCAACTGAGGCTGACAAACGTCCACTCTTGATGGTTTGGTGGCCTGACAAGTCAACTCAGGTTAACTACCTTAACTACATGCAAAATCAAGGTCTTGGTGCAGGCTCATTTTCAACAAACTCTAGTCAGGAAAGTCTAGACCAAGCTGCCAAGATGGTTCAGACTAAGATTGAAGAACGTATCGCTCGTGAAGGCAACACAAACTGGTTGCGTACAAGTATCGACCAGTTCATCAAGACTCAGCCAGGTTGGAATAGTAGCACTGAAAATAGTTCATACGACCACTTGCAAGGTGGACAGTTGCTCTTTAACAACAGTAAGGGTGATACTGGCAACCGTACCAGCCACGCCAACTCTGACTATCGTTTGCTTAACCGCACACCGACTAACCAGACGGGTACACGTAAGTACTTCAAGGACAATTCTATCGGTGGTCTTGAGTTCTTGCTTGCCAACGATATTGATAACTCAAACCCAGCTGTTCAGGCAGAGCAACTTAACTGGCTTCACTTTATGATGAATATCGGAAGCATCATGGCCAATGACCCAACAGCAAACTTTGACGGTTTGCGTGTCGATGCCTTGGACAATGTGGATGCCGACCTTCTCCAAATCGCTTCAGATTACTTCAAAGCAGCCTATGGTGTGGACAAGTCTGAAGCCAATGCCATCAAACACTTGTCATACTTGGAAGCTTGGTCTGCCAACGATCCTTACTACAACAAGGACACTAAGGGGGCACAACTTCCGATTGACAATGCCCTTCGTAATGCCCTCACCAACCTCTTGATGCGTGATAAAAATACACGTATGCAGCTTGGGGACATGACTGCCTTCATCAACAGTAGTTTGAATCCACGTGGTGCCAATGATAAAAACGGTGAACGTATGGCTAACTATATTTTCACTCGTGCCCATGATACAGAAGCTCAAACCATTATTCAACGTATCATTCGTGATCGTATTAACCCAAATTTGTTTGGTTACAATTTCACTCGTGATGAAATCAAGAAAGCCTTCGAGATTTACAATGAGGATATTGATAAGGCTCACAAGACTTATGCGTCATACAACTTGCCATCTGTTTATGCTCTCATGTTGACCAACAAGGACTCTGTAACACGAGTTTATTACGGAGACCTCTACCGTGAAGATGGTCACTACATGGCTAAGAAGACGCCTTACTTTGATGCCATCGACACCCTCTTGCGTGCCCGTATCAAGTATGTAGCTGGTGGTCAAGACATGGAAGTGAAGAAAGTCGGAAATGATGGACTCTTGACATCTGTTCGTTATGGTAAAGGTGCCAATAACAGAACTGATTTGGGAACTTCTGAAACTCGTACGCAAGGTATGGGTGTCATCATGACCAACAACTATGATTTCCGTTTGGGTAGCAATGAAACTGTAACGATGAACATGGGTAGAGCACACCGTAATCAGCTTTATCGCCCATTGCTTTTGACAACAAAAGATGGTATAGCAACCTACCTCAACGATTCTGATGTGCCTAAAAACCTTCTGAAACGTACTGACTGGAATGGGAACTTGACCTTCAATGCCAACGATGTTTTCGGTGTAGAAAATGTCCAAGTCTCAGGTTACCTCGGTGTCTGGGTACCATACGGAGCTAAGGCTAATCAAGATGCACGTACACAGCCAAGTAATCGTGCCAATAGCGACGGTCAAGTTTACAAGTCTTCAGCAGCCCTTGATTCGCAAGTCATGTATGAAGCCTTCTCAAACTTCCAAGCCTTTGCGGACGATCAACCTGAACTTTACATGAACCGTGTCTTGGCTAAGAACACTGACTTGCTCAAAGCTTGGGGGATCACGTCAGTCGGACTTCCACCACAGTACGTTTCAAGTAAGGATGGCACCTTCCTTGACTCAACAATTGATAATGGTTATGCCTTTGATGACCGTTACGATATGGCCTTGAGTCAAAATAATAAATACGGCTCACTTGAGGACCTTCTTAACGTCCTTCGTGCCCTCCATAAAGACGGTATTCAAGCCATTGCTGACTGGGTGCCAGACCAAATCTATAACCTCCCAGGAAAAGAAGTGGTAAATGCGACACGTGTTAATGGTTATGGTAACCACCAAGTAGGTTACCAAATCATTGACCAAGCCTATGTGGCTAATACTCGTACAGATGGTACAGACTATCAAGGTAAATACGGTGGTGCCTTCCTTGATGAGCTTAAAGCTAAGTACCCATCTATTTTCAACCGTGTGCAAATCTCAAATGGAAAACAGTTGCCTACGAATGAAAAGATTACTAAATGGTCTGCTAAGTACTTCAACGGAACTAATATCCTTGGACGAGGTATCAACTATGTCCTTCGTGATGACAAGACTAACCAGTACTTTAATACTTCAGCTAACAGCCAACTCTTGCCAACACCACTTCGCGATACAGGTGCCATCACAAGCACTCAAGTCTTCCAACGTCGTGGACAAGATGTTTACTTCCTTCGTGATAACCAAACCGTTAAGAATGAATTTGTTCAAGACGGAAACGGTAACTGGTATTACTTCGGTGGTGACGGTAAGATGACTAAGGGTGCCCAAAACATCAATAACAAGGATTACTATTTCTTTGACAATGGTATCCAATTGCGTAACGCCCTTCGTCGTGCTAGCAACGGCTATACCTACTATTATGGTCTAGACGGTGCCATGGTTAAGAATGCCTTCGTTGATTTTGATGACAAACATAAGCAGGTTCGTGCCTTTACGACTCAAGGAACAATGGTAGTAGGTAACCTTCATTGGAGTGGCCACCATTTCTACTTTGACCGTGAAACTGGTATCCAAGCTAAGGATCGCGTTGTTCGTACAGATGATGGCAAATTGCATTACTATGTTGCTGAAACGGGTGACATGGGACGTAACGTCTTTGCGACAGATAGCAGCACAGGTAAACGTTATTACTTTGACGCTGATGGTAACACTGTGACTGGCTCACGTGTCATTGACGGTAAGACTTATTACTTTAACCAAGATGGTAGTGTTGGTACGGCCTACAGCAATCGTGCAGATTCTATTATCTTTGAAAATGGTAAGGCTCGCTACATCACACCAGCAGGTGAAATCGGACGCAGCATCTTTGTCTACAACCCAGCAACTAAGGCATGGAACTACTTTGATAAAGAAGGTAACCGTGTCACAGGACGTCAATACATTGATGGTCACCTCTATTACTTCAAGGAAGATGGTAGCCAAGCTAAGGGTGAAATTATCGAGGAAAACGGCATTAAGTATTACTATGAGCCAGAATCAGGTATTCTTGCTAGCGGACGCTACCTCCAAGTTGGTGATGACCAGTGGATGTACTTCAAACAAGACGGTTCACTGGCTATCGGCCAAGTTCGTGCTGATCATGGATACCTTAAGTACTTTGATAAAAATGGTATCCAAGTTAAGGGGAAAACTGTTGTCGAAGATGGTAAGACTTATTACTATGATGCGCACAGTGGAGCTCTTGTCACAAGCAGCTTTGCTGAGATTGCACCAAACCAATGGTCTTACTTCAATACTGATGGCCAAGCCCTTAAAGGCAAGTGGACGATCAATGGCAAGGAATACTACTTTGACGAAAATGGTATCCAATACAAGGGCAAGGCCGTTAAGGTCGGCAGCCGTTACAAGTACTATGACGAAAACGACGGTCAACCTGTAACTAATCGCTTTGCCCAAATCGAGCCTAACGTCTGGGCTTACTTCGGAGCAGATGGTTATGCCGTAACAGGCGAACAAGTTATCAATGGCCAACACCTTTACTTTGACCAATCAGGTCGCCAAGTTAAAGGTGCCTACGTCACAGTCAACGGCCAACGCCGTTACTACGATGCTAACACTGGCGAATATGTCCCAGGAAGGTAAGCAGTAGTAGCTCATGTGACTGACCAGAGAATACACAGCCGAGAATGAGGGAAAATTCTCAAGAAGAAAGATCGTGAAAACGGTCTTTTTTTGTATCACTATTTCGATTTTTTTCGAAATAGCCTTGACAGTGCTTTCAGAAAAGCGTAGAATCTATTTCGAAAAGTATAGAAATAGGTGTTCTAACTCAAGTCGTATTGATGCTCCGTTTCAATGAAAGGATAAATCAAATGGAAACATTCCTTTTTATGGCAATTCTTACCATGTTAGTTATCGCCATCATAAGTTTTATCGTTCTGAAGAAAAGATGGCAATTCTCAATCAAGCTCTTTTTAGTCGGTCTAATTGGTTTTGCCCTACCTGTCATGATGATTGAAGGACCTATCAATGCCCTAGTTCTTTCAAGCTTTGGTCACTCTTTTAAATGGTTCACCATTATTTATGGAGGGCTTATGGCTGGCCTTGTTGAAGAAACCACTCGCTATTTGGTTTTTAAGGTACTTGCAAAGAAAAGAAGTTTGATGACGTCTGATATTGTAGCCTACGGTTTTGGACATGGCCTTAGTGAATTTATCTTGCTTGGAGTGGTGGGCTTACTCACTAACATCATTGTTTTACAGGCCATCCATTCAGGGCAGGCCAGTGAGTTACCTTCAACTCTTGTGAGTCAGGTCAACCAATTAACGGGATTTACTGTGCTTATGTCTCTCTTTGAAAGACTAGTTGCCTTGGTGTTACAAGTCTTGCTTACAGCTTGGGATTTTCTAGCAGTCACTAAGCAAAAGCTTTCATTCTATTTCTGGGCGATTATACTCCATGCTGCCATTGATTTTTTGGCAGGTGCTTATCAACTAGGGCTAGTCAGCAATCTCTTACTAATCGAACTTATTTTAGCTATTTATGTGTTAGGTATTGGACTTCTGACACGTCGGATTTGGAGAAAGGAGGGAACTCATGGGCTTATCTGAAACCTTAAAAGCCATCTCTGCCCCTGTGAGGAGAGAAATTTTAGACTATCTAAAGTCTGGACCAAAGTCCGCTGGTGAAATCAGCCAGCAGTTTGCCTTAGCTCCCGCAACAGTTTCCCATCATTTGTCTACCTTGAGAAAAGCGGGACTTATTGAAGAAGAAAAGCAGAAGAATTTTATCTACTATAGTTTGAACTTGACCGTTTTTGAAGAAATTTTAACTTGGATTCAATCACTTGGAGGAAAAGAAAATGAAAAATAATTTGCAAAGAGTCATTGGTAATATAGTGATACTTACACCGGTTATTGTCGGACTAGTCTTTTACAAACAACTACCAAATCAGATTGCAATCCACTATAATGTAGAAGAGCAAGCCAATGGCTTTATGAATCGCAATTTAGCAATTGTTGCTCTACCTTTTCTTGCGTTAATCATGTATAATCTCTGTTTTTCATTCTTTAAACAAATAACGATCCCATTCTTAAAAGAGTTTATGCTATGGTTAGTCCCAATTTCTGCTGTGCTTATCCAAGGTCTTATATTGATTGTTGCCTTAGGAGGCCATGTTCAAGTTCGCTTGACTGTGATTTGGTTAGTGGCACTCATTTTTCTAGTGATTGGAAATTATCTTCCTAAAAGTATAGGTCTGGCTACAAAAAATCATAACCAGAGCAGTAAATCAGTAGTGAGAAAGTTGGGATACCTAATGATTGGAGTAAGTCTTGCCTTGCTAATAAGTCTCTGCTTTAATCCCTATACTACAATTATGGTTTTAGGCATTTTTATAGTTCTTATCTTGAGTATCGTGTTACCCAATTTTCGCTGTTTAAGAAAATAAAAAGAAGTAATCGTCTGATTACTTCAATCTGAGCTGAGAAATTCATCTCAGCTTTCTTTGTGATAGTCAAAGCGAATGACTTGCTCCGTTGCATCTACATACGCGTGGACTCCAAAGGGAACAATCGCTCTTGGTGTGGCATGGCCGACATTCAGATTATAGACAATCGGGATATTGCTATCAATGATGTCCATTAAAGCCTCCTTATAGTCGTCATAGAAGGTTTCATCCATAGGTTTCCCGACCAAGAGTCCACTGATGACCTCAAATATCCTAGTTTCTTTTAAAGTTTGCAACATTTTTTTGAAATCATCAGGTTCAGGCTTTTCTTCACTTGTTTCTAGCAATAGAATCTTTCCTTCCCAGTCGGATAAGTCAGGGAAAAGTTTGTATTTTTGGCAGAGGTCTGTGCTATCTGCGTGTAGAGAGTTGTCAAAAATATCATAGAGAGACTCAAGACAACCACCGAGGATTTCTCCCTCAAACTGAGCATTGCCTTGTAACAAGTCAAAACCTTTATTTGCATGGCTGACACGAGGTGTTCCCAAGACTTTGGGACTAAAATCAGTCCGTTCCTCATACCAAACGTTACTAGGGCGAATTTCTGAGATTTTTCCAGTCTCAATCAATTCTTTAAAGTAGTGGCGGCTATATGGCAACATTTCTTTGTCCAACTCACAAATGTCCGCTAGAAATGATTGGCCGTAAAAAGTCTTGATTCCTAGTTTATGCAACATGAGATGGTTCATGGTTGTATCTGAGAAGCCAAGAAAAATCTTGTGTTTGATAACTTTTTGTAGTTGGTCATTTTCAAAAAGATAAGGTAGCAAGCGATAGGTATCGTCTCCACCGATGGCGCATAGAATCATGTCGATGCTATCATCAGAAAAGGCCTGAATCAAATCCTCTGCACGAGCTTCAGGATGTTCTTTGATAAAATCTAAGCCTTTTAGCGAATGAGGTAAAAAGATAGGATTGAGTCCGAGCTCCTTGAGTCGTTGGACCCCCAAGTCCACTTCGTGCTTGACAAAGTCTTCACCGATAATTCCACTAGATAAGCTCACAATACCAATAGTAGAAGTCATATATTATCCTCCTAAAAATAAATTGATGCTATTGTATCATAAAGAATGATAGAAAAATATAAGGAATAGCGTTAGACATATGATTTTATGTCAATAAAGCAATAGAAAAATAACCGCTCGATGTGCTTACTTCAGAAAATAGGCAAGCCCTTTTAAAAGTTGGTTACCACGTAGTTAAATCTCTTAGGAATATTGATGTAATGGAATTTATAAGAGTTTTTCACTTTATACTCTAAAAGAAACAGCTTGAAGAAAGTTGCCTAAAATGGACTTTTTCTTCAATCTGAAAGAAGTAACCGTTTGATTACTTATTTTTATCTGTTTGTGCTAAATTTGGACCATTTGTGGCAGAAGGATATTTTTGTTCTTGAATTTGATATGCTAGATGTGTATAATGATGTCACATCGAGCTATTAAAAGAGGTCGTTGCTCATGACAACACAAACAATTAACCAATTTAATTCACTTGCTCGACCTAATCTTGCTACAGGTTATAGGAGGTAATCTAGATGACAAAAAGTAACAACAACCAAATTACGGATATCTTAAACAATATCTATAATCTTATTATAAATCCAGAAACAACTGAAAATGAGAGAGAGTTGCTCGTAACGTTTAAAAATGAAATCGAAGTTGGGAAGAAGGATAATGACGAGCTTCTTGCAGAATTAAGGAGAGCTATTCAGGCTCTAGCAGTCAGCAATCTTTCTAAAGGTAAATCACTGAGTTCTGGAGTGAGTGACTTGAGTAAGACGCTCACAGAATTCCAAGAAAAATCAGAGCGTAACATTAATCTAGCAAGAGGATTAACATCACTCGGCAGTTTGTCTTTTAGATGATCTTTTATTGTTCTTATCTTGAGTGTCATAATACCTAATTTTCGCTATTTAAGAAAATAAAGAGAAGTAATCGTCTGATTACTTCTTTTTGTCTCCCAAAAACAGCTTGCTAAAATAAGTGTTCTAATGATATAATACAAATATATTAATTTAATTTTATGAGGAGTATTTATGAAAAAGCGTAAGAAAATTATTCTTGGCTCCATAACGGGAGCTTTGGCCTTAGCTCTTGCTGGAGGCGGTTTTTGGGCTTATAAAACCTTTGTTCCGCAAGAAACGCCAATTGATAAGAATGCTACGGTAGCTTCTAATTTTTATCAAGCTGTTAACAAGGACTGGCTCCTAAAAGCCAAAATTCCCGCTGATTCTCCAAGCATTGATAATTTTTATACTTTAGGGGAAGATATCAAAGGAAAGCTTAAGAAGGATATCAAAAATTTAGGGGAGGGTAAGGAGACGTCAGATATTACGGGGATGTCTGAGTTTATCACCTTCTACAAGGCTGCTAGTGATTACAAGCAACGTGAGAAAGATGGCCTTGAACCTCTCAAACCTTATCTAAAAGAGATTGAGGATATCAAGGATGTAAATGATTTGGCCAGTAAATCTGCTAGCTTGACTGATAAAGGGATTCCTCTTCCATTTGGTTATGACGTAGGAACTAACGCAGAGAATACCAGCCAAAAACAAATCCAATTGAGTCCCCCAAGTATCTTATTGCCAGATGTGTCTATTTATAAAGATGAGGCCAGCAAGAAACAATATTTGACTCCAATTGAAACAGCCACGCAAAAAGCCTTGGAAATGCTTGGATATAGCGAAAAAAATAGTAAACGGATTGTCAAAGAAGCACTGGAGTTCGACGAAATCATTGCTAAGTACAGTCTCAGTAACGAAGAGATGTCTGAAAGTAAGAATTTGGTTCACCCTAAAACAGCAGAAGAGATTAATGCCTACTCGGGTTCCTTCAAATTATATGATGTCATTAAAGGCATTATGGGACGTGATTTAGAAACCATCAACGTCCCTAATACCAAGTATTTTGAGAACTATAGTAAGATCGTTAATCAGGACAATTTTTCTAAAATAAAATCATGGATATTAGTGCAAGAAGCTATGGCAGCGTCAAATTCTTTGACAGAAGATTACCGTTTGAATTTTGCATCGATTAGCATGGCTATTATGGGCACACAAAAGCCACTTTCTAAAGAAGATACAGTCTATGAGATGAGTGTCAATCTGTTTAGCGATGTCATGAGTGTCTATTATGGACGTAAATACTTTGGTGAAGAAGCCAAGACTGATGTGACAGGTATGATTGATAAAATCAAAAATGTCTATCGTGGCCGTCTCCAACAGAATGATTGGTTGACGGAAGATACACGCAACAAGGCCATCGAAAAGTTGGATAAAATGAAGGTTTTCGTAGGTTATCAGGAAGATGTCGATCCTGGTACTAAGGAACTACATCTTGACCCTAACAAGTCCTTCTTTGAATTGTCAGAAGACATTGCCCAGTTCGGAAAACGTTATACCATTGATCATTTTGATGATCCTATTGATAAGAATAAATGGTCTGGTTCTGCTTTTGATATCAATGCTTATTACAACCCAGAAAGTAACAGTATCAACTTCCCAGCTGGTATTTTGCAAGCTCCGTTTTACGACAAGAACCAAAGTGTTGAAAAGAACTATGGTGGTATCGGTGTCGTGATTGGACATGAAATTACCCATGCCTTTGACTCCAATGGTGCCGATTATGATGAGAATGGCGACATGCATAACTGGTGGACAAAAGCAGATACTAAAGCTTTCGACAAGAGAATCAAAGCCTTTGAAGACCAGTGGAATGGTTTAGAAATTTACGGGACTAAGGTAAATGGAAAACTCACAGTTACTGAGAATGTTGCAGATGCTGGAGGTCTATCATCTACACTCCAAGTGCTCAAAACAGATGTGACAAAACCTAATCTTAAGGACTACTTTGAAAACTACGCAAATATCTGGAAACAAAAGGCTAGCCTGCAGTACAATAAATATACCATGGTGCAAGACGTCCACGCACCAAATGAGTTGCGTGTTAACCAACAACTTAAAAACCTTCCTGAGTTTTATGAGGCCTATCCTCAGATTAAGGAAGGAGACGCCATGTATTTAGCACCAAGCAAGCGCATTAGTTTGTGGTAAAAAAGTCCTGCTACTTTGCTAATCAAGAAGAAGAGAATTTGGAATGGAATCATCCCAGATTCTCTTTTTATGTTGTAGCTTTGGGGAATCATTTTCTAGTGTTATAATGTTGCTATTAAGGAAAGGATTCAAGAATGATGCATAAAAGGAATCTGATAGAAGATAACAAAAGAGCTGAGAATCAGAGCTTTCTCTACTTCCTACACGAGGAGAAAAAATTTGACGTAAAAGCACTTGATGATTTGTGTCACTACATCATAGAACTGGATACAATCAGCCTAGAGCAGTTGAGAGATATCCATTATATTGAAAATCAAATACTACGCCATCTCGTGTATCATTTTGATGATAATGATCTAAGTAAGATTTCAAATCTCCCTTTTGAGTATTGGGAGTATATAGAGCCCTTTGAACGCTTGGTAGCATGTTTGTATGAGGGTGATGGTGAGGAATGACAATTATCCAGATTATAACAAAGACTTATTAGAGACTTTGAATCAACAGTATGGCTATGCTAGAGATGTTAAGGAATATTTTAATTTGAAGTAGATTGATGATAGAGATTTTGCCGGTAGCCTTACTAGGTTTTAGAAAACAAAAAGAAAACACCAGAAAAAATGATTTCTGGTGTTTTTGAATACATTTTGGCAAAAATGAGGTATTTTTAAATGCTTACAGTTGTTAGTTTGATATTAATCCTTTTTCTCTGTAGCTACGCCATTTTCGTCAATAATATAGGTTTTTCCATCTTTTTCAAGCGTAGTGTTAGTGGTAATTGGAGAACCTTTTGAGTATGGACTAACTGATATCGGCTTTTCAAAATGATAAAGTTTACCATCAAACTCTGCCCATTCGCCACTAAAAGGAGTAGTCATATAAATTTTAGGGTTGAAATAATAAAGCCTATTATCTTCTAACCGAATGACACCTGTTTTTACAACTCCATTTTCATCAGAAACACAGAAATCATCCCAAGAGATGTCTGTAGCTGTATTCCTTAGAAGTCGTCCTTTAGGGCCAAAAAGATAGGTCTTTTCATTGATATTTTTTAGATATGTTCGGTTTTCAGCTCCCCATGGTGGGCTGATATAGTAGGTTTCATTATTATGAGTAACCCATCCGAACTGTAGATGACCGTCCTTATCAGCATAATAGTATTTGTAGTTGCCGTCAATATCATTAGAAAGCATACTACCGTCTTTTTTGAAGAAATAATCGAAATCACCTATCTTGTGTCTATCATTTCGAACTTGGTAGCCATCTTCTTTAAAATAAACACGTTTACCTTCAATAGTTGCCCAACCAAATATCTGGCTTCCATCCTCGCCAAAATAAGTATATTTTTTAGAAAAGTAATCGCCTGTTTCATGGAATTTATTTACGAACATAGCACCAGTATCGTTATCGAAGAAATAGTACTTTCCATCAAGCAGAAGTCGTTTTCCTTTGGCTTGTTTTCCAGTTGGATCAAAGTAGTATTTTTGATGATTAATAATTTGAAGTCCAGTGGCTAACTGTCCATTTTCTTTAATATAAGCCCAATCACCATCTTTATCTTGAATAAATTGTCCAGGTTTGTTCATAGTTACATAACCATTTTGGTCAATGACATAACGAATACCATTAAGTTCAAGTGTTCGGTTAGTCCACATAGCTCCGCTGTCTCTATCGAAATAATGTGTTTGACCGTCAATTTCGACAAGTCTTCCCTTAGCTTGTTTGCCCTCTTTATCAAAGTATAGAGTGACATTATCTATTGAATGGAGTCCTGTGACAGCTTTTCCCTCGTTATCAAAGTAGTACCAATTCCATGCATCATCGTGTTCGAAACGATTTGTTAGTTTAGTTTCGGTCGCTACTCCTTTATCATCAATGAGGTAGGCTTTTTTATTGTAAACTAAGGTCTTGGAAACTGTGAGAGGGGAAGTTTCGGAAAGCGAACTTGTTCTATTGAAAGCATAGAATTTATTATCACTTTGAATTACAGTTTCTTCAATCTTAGTTAAATCTGTGTTTTCTGGAAGTAGATGTCCGATGTAGAAATCATTGTTTTCATCAAGATAGTATAGATTACTATAATTATCACGAATAATACGTTTAATCTTATCGGTCTTTGTTCGTACTCCGTGGTCAATAATGTCTACTTCTTCCCTGACGGTATGGGTATAACTTCTTCCACCATTCTTGTAAGTTCTGTTTATGCTAGGCTCTAAGTGGTATAGCTTATCATCAATCGTTTTCCAAGTAGGTGTTGTAACTGTAAACATTTTGGGGATATTTCTATTATTTTCAAAATAATAGAGTTTACCATTATTTGCAGTGCTAACACCAGTAAGTAAAACCCCATCCTTATCTGTACCTACGATGCCAGAGTAGTATGCATCATAATCCAGTTCCTGACGTTTGAGTAAAGGTCCGAGATAGTTTTTTAGAAGTTTGCCTTCAAAATAGTAATAGTCCTTGCCTCCTTTTTCGACTATATCAGTGACTGGTGAACCAGAATTTGAAAAATAGTAGTCATCACCATTAATATGATGTTCTCCGGTTAGTACTTGGCCAAATTTATTGGAGCGATAGCTAGTATTTAAAGTTCCAACAAAGACACGTAATGACTGAATATAAAAGGCATCTTTTACCAATTTTCCATGATTATCAAAGAGGTAGTTTTGTCCTTTGAAGATAGTAAGACCATTTTCAACTCGACCAGTATGATCAAAATAATAAAGTTGATCGCCAACTCGATGCCATCCATAGTAACGTCGACCATCAGAACCATAATATTCGTAATACGTTTTAGCAAATGGTTCCTGTCTTCTGATTTCAATAGACCAAGTATGCCAATAGTTGGTTTTTACAGCACCTGAATAGTGACTAAAATAGTAATGGGAGCCGTCAATGATTCTTTCCCCATCTTTCGCTTGACGACCTTCTTCGTCAAAGTAAAGAGTTACTCCATCTACATTTTGCCATCCTTTTAGTTTCTCTCCTGTTGCGGTGTAATAGTACCAGTTGCCTGAGGAATCTTCTTGGAAATGGCCACCAGAAACAAGTGGACGTTGAGGAAGTTTCTGTTCAGTTTCAATCAAAAGACCATTAGCTTCTGCGTGGTAAGTTTTTCCATTAATAGTGATGTCGGTATTTATAACCTTATGACCACTATCCTTATCAAAGTAATAGGGTTCGATACCTATTGTAACGATTTCACCCTTGGCCTGAACACCGTCTGGGTAGAAATACATGTCGAAGCCATCTATAGTCTGTTCGCCTGTTAGAAGTTTCCCTTCTTTATCACTATAGTACCAGTTGCCGTCGTCATCCGACCAAAAACGGTCACGAACCAATTGGCCAGTATCTTTTTGAAAATAATAGGAATTTCCATCTAGTACGACAAAGGCATCTTTAGCTTGGACACCATTAGGGTAAAAGTAGAGTGGTATATTGTCAATAACTTGTTTACCGATAAGTGCTTTCCCATCTTGGCCTAAATAGTACCAATTTCCATTCTTATCAGATGCAAAAGCACTACGGGTAAGTTGTCCACTATCTTTCTCAAAGTGATATGTTGATCCATTAACGTGACGGGTGTCTCCTTTGACTTGCTTACCATCGGCATCGAAGTAGACATTCACATTATCAATATTTTGCATACCAGTAAGTGCTTTCCCATCCTTAATATAGTACCAGTTGCCCTGATCATCGCTAGTGTAATGACCGCCGGATATTACGGGACTTTCTTCTACTTCATGGGCTGCATTTGTTTCAGAATGTGATGTTTCAGAGCTTACGACTTCACTGCTAGTAACAGTAGAGACTTCCGAACGAAGAGCTTGTTGAGAGTTAATTTCAGAAGTACCTATGTCTGAAGTAGCTGCATCAGTGACACTTTGTTTAGATTCAGTAGAAGTAGTTTCAGTGATGATTTCACTTGAATTTGTTGTGACTAAAGATTTGTTTTCCTCTGGTTTAGTAGTGACTTCATTAGTTGACGGGCTTATGACATCGATTGCATTTTCTTCTATGCTGTTTTCAACCGTTGGTTCTGAGGTGGAGTGAGTCTGTTCAGCTGCGGACACATAGCCCAAGCTTGCAAAACTAAGTCCTAGAGCTAGACCAGTTACTGCAATGGTTACCCATTGCTTTTTTACTTTGTGAAGTTTAAAGTATACTTTCTTTTCCATGATAATGCTCCTTTCATAAAACTAAATAATAGTAGCAAGGATATGGTTAACTCATGAGTAAAATTAAGTTAGTATTATGGTTCTATTACTTACATATCAAGTTTATCATCACATTTTAATAAAATCAAAGAATTGTGTAAGCGTTTTTATTTTTGTATAAACTCTTTCCAACTCTACTCTAAACAAAACTGATAGTATATGAATGATGAACTTTCATTAAAGAGTGTTAATGATGTATTTGCTTTAAGTTAGCAGCGGATAGATCCTTGAGTAGGGTATTTTTGATATTCATAATATGCTATTCACTGATTTTAGAACGCCACCAAAAAAAGCCACTGGCATACAAAACCACTGGCTTTTAACAATTTATTTCTTCTTCCCTAGTACAAAATAGCGGCTAGGGATTTGTTGTGTCAAACTGACGGCGATGGCGATGGTAAATGAGGCCAGGAAACAAGCTCGTAGGAAGCTGAGACCTAGGTCTGAATTTCCAATCAAGAGGAAGTAGACCGCACGGTAGAAGCTCATCCCAGGGATGAGTGGGAACATGCTTGAGGCTAGAAAGACTGTAGCTGGACATCTACGGTAGTGGGCCAAAAAGCGTGAGGTGAAGGTAACCAGTAGGGCTGGGAAGAGGATGGCAAGGACCTCGTGATGGGTATTGTTCCAAATCAAGAGGTAGAGGAGCCATGAGCCTGCACCTAGGGTTCCGAGGTCTAAGAAGTATTTCTTGGGAACTCGGTAAAGCACGGAGAAGGCTGCTGTCCCCAGCCCGGCCATGAAGGTCTGAATCAAGACCTCCTGCCATGAGGTAGATGGTGTTGAGAACATGCCTGATAATTGTTCCGCAAAGGGAAGAAGTGAAATCATGGCAAGAACACCGACAGAGATAGACAGACAAGTGGAGACCCCAGACAGCATCAGGGCCAGACCACTATAGTAGTTGTTCTGGGTGAATTCTCGTATGGCATTAACAAAGTAGGCCCCAGGAATCAAAATCATCAAGGTTCCCAGAATAATCACACTACGATGTTGGCCGATTCCTAGATAGTAGAGAACATTGGCTGATAAAGCAGCAATGGCACTAGAGAGGATAATCTGCAAGAAACTGGTATGAATAAAACGAGAAAAGAGCTGCATACCAATCCCTACAAAAAGTCCTGAAATAGCCGCAGCAGTTCCGTCAATCCAGCTACTTCCAAGGGCTAGCGAGAAGCTCCCAGCACCAATGACACAGGCTATAATGTCCTCTAAAGGACGATAGAAAGTCTTCTGCTCAATGGTTTTCAGCTTTTGGAAAATGCTAGAGACAGGTTGATTTGGCTGCTCTGCCAGTTCACGAGACAAGCGGTTAACTTCCTCGAGCTTGCCCAGATGGATAGAAGGAGCTGAGGTAGCTAGGACACGAGACTCCTTAAGACCTGAGCGGTTGAGTCCGGAGATCATGACCCCTCGATTGACCACGTAAGTGGAGAAGTCTCTGATGCCAAGAGACTTGGCCATATGACCCATGGTGTCTTCAATACGGTAAATCTCAGCACCGCTCTCCATAAGGACACGGCCTGCCTGAAGGACGGCATCCATTTCGTTTTTAGTTTCTATTTCTGTCTCTCTTGGAAAATCGATGGTCATTTGAACCTCCTTATCGCTTAATTCGTCACTCCATTATAAGGTTTGAATGGTGGTTTTTCAATAGCTTTGGCGACTAAAATAGGACTTTCTATGAGATTTTTCTTCTACTTTAATGATAGAGGTCAGGAAAATGGAGGTCTTGCCTTTTGCCTTGCTATTGATAGAGGCAAATGCTACAATTAAATTATAAAATGTATGCGTTTACATATTTTTACGCTGTCTTTCTCAAAAAGCCTTGAAGTCCTTTATTTAAAGGGAATTAACAATCACAGAAGGAAGCCAATGTAAGTGCAAATAGTTGATACCTTTGAAAAGGAGGCAATCCCATGAAAAAAATTATCAATAAACCTGAAAATGTAGTGACAGAGATGCTAGATGGCTTGGCTTATGTTCACAGTGATTTGGTACATCGTGTTGAGGGGTTTGACATCATCGCAAGAAATGAGCAGGCTGCTGGTCAGGTTGGTCTCATTTCTGGTGGTGGAAGTGGTCACGAGCCAGCTCACGCAGGTTTTGTAGGTGATGGTATGCTTTCTGCAGCCATTGCAGGTGCTGTCTTCACGTCACCAACGCCAGATCAGATTTTGGAAGCTATCAAGGAAGCGGACCAAGGAGCTGGTGTCTTCATGGTTGTTAAAAATTATTCTGGCGACATCATGAATTTTGAGATGGCTCAAGAATTGGCTGAAATGGAAGGCATCGAGGTTGCTAGTGTTGTTGTAGACGATGATATTGCTGTGGAAAATAGCCTCTATACACAAGGTCGTCGTGGGGTTGCAGGTACTATTTTCGTTCACAAAATCCTAGGTCATGCGGCTCGTGAAGGTAAGTCTCTGGCTGAAATCAAGGACTTGGCTGATAAGATTGTTCCTAACATCCACACCATTGGTTTGGCCCTTAGTGGTGCGACCGTTCCTGAGGTTGGTAAGCCTGGTTTTGTCCTAGCTGAGGATGAAATTGAGTACGGTATTGGTATCCATGGTGAACCAGGTTATCGTAAGGAGTCTATGCAGCCATCTCGCCAGTTAGCTGAAGAATTGACAGGGAAACTCCTTGAAGCCTTTGAGGCTAAGGCAGGTGAACGCTATGCCCTTCTCATCAATGGTATGGGTGCGACACCTCTCATGGAGCAGTATGTCTTTGCTAACGATGTAGCAAGCATTCTTGGAGAAGTTGGACTAGAAGTGGCCTATAAAAAATTAGGTAACTACATGACATCGATTGATATGGCAGGTCTTTCATTGACGCTCATGAAGATTGAAAATGACGCTTGGCTTGAGGCTCTGGAGAGTCCTGTTAAGACCATCGCTTGGTAGTCTGACATGAAAACTAGAAATTAGGTATATTATGGATAAAACAGTTGCAGTAAAATGGATGCAAGGCTTTGATCAAAGGGTTGAAGCAGAAAAAGACCACTTGTCTGAATTAGACGGTCCTATTGGAGATGGTGATCATGGTGCTAACTTAGCGCGTGGTATGGCAGCAGCCATTGAGGCTATTAACAGTACTGAACCCCAAAGTGCAGCCGAAGTTTTTAAGGCGGTGTCTATGGCCTTGATTAGTAAGGTTGGTGGTGCTTCAGGTCCGCTTTATGGGTCTGCCTTTATGGGCATGATGAAAGCTGAACAAGCTGGTCAAGATTTGGCAGGAGTGCTTGAGGCGGGTCTCGAGATGATTAAAAAACGAGGGCATGCACAAGTTGGTGAAAAAACCATGGTGGATGTTTGGCATCCAGTTGTTGAAGCTGTCAAACAAGGTCAACTTACCAATGATGTCATTGATCAAGCAGTTCTTTCAACCAAGGAAGTTGCGGCTACCAAGGGGCGTGCCTCTTATGTAGGTGAGCGTTCTATTGGTCACATTGATCCAGGCTCTTATTCGTCTGGTCTACTCTTCAAAGCCTTGCTAGAATCGGAGGGCTAGGATATGCCAGAACTTGGAATTGTGATTGTGTCCCACTCTGCGGATATTGCCAAAGGTTTGGTGAGCCTGATTCGTGAAGTCGCTCCAGATATCCCTTTGACGGCTACAGGTGGTCTGGAAGATGGTGGCCTGGGATCTAGTTTTGACCATGTGCAAGTGGCTGTGGACAGTCAGCCAGCCAACCGACTCTTGGTCTTTTACGACCTAGGCAGTGCACGTATGAATTTGGAAATGCTTGAGGAATTTTCAGACAAGGAAATCCTCATTCAACAAGTGCCTCTCATTGAGGGGGCCTATGCGGCTGCAGCCTTGCTTCAGGCAGGAGCGAGTGAAGTTGAAATCTTATCTCAAATCAACGAATTGACCATTCAAAAATAGAATAAAGGTAAACTATGACAAATCAAATTAAGTACAACTGGGCTAGTCTTGGAACTGGCGTTATTGCTAACGAATTGGCACAAGCTTTGGAAGCTCTTGGAGGGAAACTTTATTCCGTTGCTAATCGTACCTACGACAAGGGTGTAGCCTTCGCTGAGAAATATGGGATTGAAAAGGTTTATGAAGAGATTGACCAAGTCTTTGAAGACCCTGAAGTGGATATCATCTATATCTCAACGCCTCATAATACGCATATTAATTACCTTCGCAAGGCCCTCGCAGCTGGCAAGCACGTCCTCTGTGAAAAATCCATCACTCTAAACAGTGAGGAATTGACAGAAGCTATTCAACTCGCCGAAGAAAATCATGTCAAACTGGCAGAAGCCATGACCATTTTCCATATGCCTATTTATCGGAAACTTTCTGAAATCGTGGAAAGTGGTAAGTTGGGACCTCTTAAGGTTATCCAGATGAACTTTGGTTCCTATAAAGAATATGACATGACCAACCGCTTTTTCAATCGTAACTTGGCTGGTGGAGCTTTGCTTGATATCGGTGTCTATGCCCTTTCCTTTGTACGTTGGTTCATGACGTCGCAACCGACAGAGATGGTTTCACAGGTTAAATTAGCTCCAACTGGTGTTGATGAACAAGCGGGTATTCTCCTTACCAATGCAGAAGGGGAAATGGCCACAGTAACCCTGAGCCTTCATGCCAAACAACCTAAACGTGGCACTATCGCTTATGACAAGGGCTATATCGAACTTTATGAATACCCACGTGGGCAAAAGGCGGTCATCACCTATACGGAAGATGGCTCACAAGAAGTTATTGAGGCCGGAGAAACTGCTAAAGCCCTCCAGTATGAAGTCCTTGATATGGAAGCAGCTGTTGCAGGAGAGAATGATCATACCTACCTCAATTACAGCCGAGACGTCATGGAACTTATGACACAACTCCGCAAAGACTGGGGTTTGACCTACCCAGAAGAAGAGTAGGAGTTTTGAAAACAGAGTAAAAAATTAGACTTATGTACTGACTCCAAATAGATATGCTGTCAATTAAAGTGAGTTTTTAGCTCTATATTCCATAGAACTAAGGTCGTTTAATTGATTCTATATAAATACATTTATGTCAAAGGAGAAAGACTATGAGAAATTTTGCAAGTCCGTCGCGTTACATTCAAGGTGAAAACGCCTTATTTGAAAATGCAAAAACCATTTTGGAACTAGGAAGTCACCCTGTACTATTGTGTGATTCAGTAGTTTATGACATTGTGGGTCAACGTTTCGAAGAATATCTTGTTCAAAATGGACTTACAGTTGTTCCAGTCTTCTTTAATGGTGAAGCTTCAGATAATGAAATTAATCGTGTGGTAAGCTTGGCCAAAGAAAAGGGCTGTAATTTAGTCATTGGATTAGGTGGCGGTAAGACTATTGATAGTGCTAAAGCCATCGCAGATCTTCTAAAATCACCAGTAGTGATTGCTCCTACCATTGCCTCTACAGATGCTCCAGTTTCAGCCTTGTCTGTTATCTATACGGACGAGGGTGCCTTTGAACGCTACATCTTTTATTCTAAGAACCCAGAATTGGTTTTGGTTGATAGTAAGGTTATCTCTCAAGCGCCAAAACGCTTGCTCGCTTCTGGTATCGCAGATGGCTTAGCAACTTGGGTAGAAGCTCGAGCAGTTATGCAAGCAAATGGAAAAACCATGCTAGGCAAACACCAAACACTTGCTGGTGTTGCCATTGCTGAACGCTGTGAAGAAATCCTTTTTGCAGATGGTTTACAAGCCATGGCCGCCTGTGAAGCAAAAGTTGTAACGCCTGCCCTTGAAAACATCATTGAAGCCAATACCCTTCTCAGTGGTATCGGATTTGAAAGTGGTGGCTTGGCTGCGGCTCACGCCATCCATAATGGTTTCACAGCCCTCACTGGCGATATTCACCATTTGACTCATGGTGAAAAAGTAGCTTACGGAACTCTTGTACAATTGTTCCTAGAAAATCGTCCAAAAGAAGTTTTGGATAAATACATTCGTTTCTATCAACAAATTGGCATGCCAACCACTCTTAAAGAAATGCATCTTGAAAATGCAAGTTACGAAGATCTTCTCAAGGTTGGTCAACAAGCAACAATCGAAGGAGAAACTATTCATCAAATGCCATTTGAGGTGAAAGCTTCTGATATTGCGCAAGCCATCGTTGCTGTAGATGCTTATGTTCATGGATTAGCCTAAGTAAATTTGCTCTTTTGTAGGGAAAGTGCCACCATTCCCGTATAGGAATATTATCCCCCTCAGGCACTTATCCCAACAGGATAGACAAATTGTTATAGGAAAGGGTTCAGTTCTGTATTAGATAGGACTGTGCCCTTTTTACTATTTAAAATCCAATATTTCCAAAGTCCCTCAAAGCGTTTTAAGAACTTTTGAAAACATAAACCATTTTCAAGAAATCCTGATTTAACAGTCATTTCACTTGTGTAAGCGTTTTAAAAAGTGTATAATATAGGTGGAAAGATAGGAAAAGGAGATGGCTAGTGGCTAGTATAACAATTGAAGCGAGCAAGGTAGCTAGAAAGAGTCCTATTCGCGTAGACAGTAGTCTTGTGGGGACAGTTTCTGGAGTGGAAGACGTGAGTGTTTCCCTACCATCGTCGAAAGCTCGTTTGAGTGTCGGAAAGTTGGGTTACAAGTCTAACACCATTACGGTGGAGGACGGGCAAATTGTCCGTGTTACTAGCAATTTTCTAAATCGCTTTATAGCGATAGCGCCATTGTTACTTTATCTTGTTGGAGGTCGTTACCTCCCACTTGTTGCTGTCCTATCTACTATAATTTTGCTTTTTAGCTTACCTTTTCTCAAGTTAGAAATCGTAGGCTGATTAGAATCGGGAGTGGCTTAGCCCTCTGTTTGATACCTTTAACTCACTTTTTCATAATAATGCTAGGCCACTCCCTTTTCATTGGGAACGGGTCGAGACGAAAGAGTGGGTTATCAAAAAGGGAACTCGATAGAGTTTCCCTTTTTTCTTTCTCAATCTAAAGTCATTTCTAAAAGACCCCAGTTGGTAAAACTGAGGTCTTTCTTGTTTTAAATCATGAATTACTTACGGTACAATTTGTCGTATTGATAGTAAGGATCGAAGGTCACATTGATACCGAGCTTACGAAGAACATTTTTGTCTTCATCGGTAAGAATGATTGTTGAGTGAGCTTCAGAACCTTTGAGGTTACCAAGTTCCTCCATGGCACGCGCCGCATCCGCATTGTTGGCAGCTGTGATGGCCAAGGCAATAAGGATCTCGTTTGAGTGGAGGCGAGGGTTACGGCTACCCAAATGGTCGATTTTCAGACCTTGGATAGGTTTAACCACTTCAGGCTCGATAAGTTTAGTATCCTTATCAATACCTGCAGAAGTCTTGATAGCATTGATTAGAGCAGCCGCAGTTGGACCAAAGAGTTCTGAATTTTTACCAGTGACGATTTGGCCATTTGGCAATTCGAGGGCAAGGGCAGAACCGCCTGTTTCTTCAGCCTTAGCGCGTGCTGCAACGACCACTTGGCGATCTTCAGGAGTAATGCCAAGATCGTTCATGAGCAACTCAATCTTCTTAACAGCAGTCTCAGGAACACGTTCATTTTTGAAATCAAGAACAGTTTGATAGTAGCGACGGATGATTTCTTGTTTAGAAGCCTCTTTGGCAGCTTCGTCATCTGTAATAGCAAAACCAACCATGTTAACACCCATATCCGTAGGTGAAGCGTAAGGAGACTCCCCAAGGATGCGCTCAAGCATACGTTTGAGGACTGGGAAAATCTCGATATCACGGTTGTAGTTTACCGTAGTCTTGCCATAAGTTTCCAAGTGGAATGGGTCAATCATATTGACATCATCAAGGTCTGCAGTGGCAGCTTCATAGGCCAAGTTAACTGGGTGATGAAGCGGCAAATTCCAAACTGGGAAGGTTTCAAATTTAGCATAACCTGACTTGATACCATTGATTTGGTCGTGGTACATGTTAGACATACATGTCGCCAATTTACCAGAACCAGGACCAGGAGCAGTAACGACGATAAGGTTACGGCTAGTCTTGATATAGTCGTTTTTCCCCATACCTTCAGGAGAAATGATATGGTTCATATCCGTTGGGTAGCCCTTGATAGGGTAGTGGATGTAAGACGTGATGCCATTTTTTTCCAATTGATTACGGAAAGCATCAGCTGCAGGTTGACCAGAATACTGTGTAATAACAACAGAACCCACATAGATATTGAGCTCGTTGAACTTATCAATCAGACGAAGGACCTCTTGGTCGTAGGAAATGCCAAGGTCACCACGAGCCTTAGAGTGCTCGATATTGCTTGCATTGATGGCAATGACCACTTCAACCTGATCTTTGAGCTCTTGAAGTAGCTTGATTTTATTGTCAGGTTCATAACCAGGAAGGACGCGGGCAGCGTGGAAATCTTCCAACATCTTACCACCAAACTCCAAGTAGAGCTTGCCGTCAAACTGGTTAATGCGCTCCAAAATATGGTCGCGTTGCAGATTCAAATACTGTTCAGAACTAAAAGCTTGTTTCTTCATAAATAAAAATACCTCTGAGAAAAATTATATCAAATGCCGAGGGTAAATGCTATTGGCGAGAGACGATTTATGGGAGAAAAAGAGGTGAAGTCAATCATGAAACGAATTTTTTATGATAGTCCTTTAGAGTTATTATTTAATTGGAGTTCTCATCTCAGCAGTTAGATTTTTAGATAACAATCACTTTAGAATATTGAATTTCATAAAGGTTTCACATTTGTCGTCTATAATTAGGATAAGAAAAATGAAGAGTCCTCATTTATCTTTGGTGTAGCTGAGGGCCAATGTCTTAAATGGAGGTGGAAGATGGTTCTCTTACAACAGGCAGTTGCTTATATTTTCCGCAAAAAAACGCGGAATTTTATCCTTTTTCTTATTTTATTTTTGATATTATCTTGCTTGTATTTTTGTTTTTCTCTTATGCAAGTTGGTGGAGGAATGGAGGCACAAATCAGGAAGTCAAGTGGGGCAAGTTTTGCTCTGGTAAGTAAAGAAAGAGGGAGTGCCTTTTCCTGGAAAGAGGGGGCAAAGATTAGTCATCTATCTGATGTGATTTCAACGATACCTCAATATGTAAGTCCGGTGCGACTTATCGATAAGAAGGTAGTTACAGGAAAACAAACGGTGGAACGTGATGATCTTGATAATGAGGCTAATCAAGCCTTGGGAGCCACATTTACAAAGGAAACAGGCCAAAGTGTTGATTTTAGGAGTGGTGCTTTTCAACTCATTAAGGGGAAGCACATATCTGCTAAAAGGCAAATTATGATTCATGAATCGCTTGCTAGGAAAAATAAGCTAAGCGTCGGAGATAAGCTGACCTTGTCCAATTTCCAGATGACTGAAAGTGGAGCTGGGGAAATGACCTTTGATATCGTTGGTATTTTTTCTGGCAAGAAGGAGGAGACATTTACTGGAATGTCCTCAGATTTAAGTGAAAATCAAATCTTCCTCCATTATGACGATAATAGCCAACTGCTTAATTTGACTGATAAGTTAGTGACAAAATTATCCTTTGGTATTAAGAATCCAGATAGAATCAATCAAGTCATTAAACAAGTGGAACAATTGGATATCGATTGGAATCGTCTACGTTTAGACGAGGACCGTAAGGCTTTTGACTCCTTGAAGGAATCGTCTAAAGCGCTACAAGGAATCGTCAGAACGATGATGATTAGTTTAATTGTTACAGGAGCAGGGATCCTCTCATTTTTAATGGCACTATGGACGCGTGAGCGAAATCATGAGATAGGTATTCTTTTAGCAATTGGGAAAAGTAAGGGACGCATTTTTGCTCAATTTCTTATGGAGATATTGTTGGTGTCCCTTATGTCTTTGCTACCTGCCCTTGCTATTGGACGGCTACTAAGTCGACTGTTTTTGCAAGAATTTATAGGACAGCAAGGACAGCAGCAGGCTCTTCAGTTATTAGATCAAATACCTCAGGGACTACCTTTAGGCCAATCTTATCTAAGTCTTCTAGTCTTGGTAATATTATCGCTCGGTGTGACAACAGGTCTCATTTGGCGTAAAACTCCAAAAGAAATCTTATCTAATATGAGTTAAGGAGAAAGGAACACTATGTTAGAACTCAAAGATGTTACGTATAGTTATCAAAATAAAAGTGAAGCTATCCTCTCGAAAGTGAATTATCGTTTCGAGAAAGGTAAATTTTATAGTATTATTGGGCAATCTGGAGCGGGAAAATCGACCTTACTTTCCCTTTTGGCAGGTCTTGATTATCCCAAGAAGGGGCAGGTCTTGTTTAATGGAGAAAATATCAAGAAAAAAGGCTCTAGTTATCATCGTAGACACCATGTTGCGCTTGTTTTTCAAAATTACAATCTCATTGATTATCTTACACCTTTAGAAAATGTACGACTTGTTAATAAAAATGCCGATAGGAAGATACTTTCTGAATTGGGATTAGATGAAAAACAAATTAATCGAAATGTCCTGCAACTTTCAGGTGGGCAACAACAACGTGTAGCTATTGCGCGGGCTTTGGTTTCAGAGGCTCCAATTATCTTAGCAGATGAACCGACAGGAAATCTAGACGAGGAAACTGCGAAGGATATTATTGCTATCCTTAAAAGAATGGCCTTAGATCGCCAAAAATGTGTCATAGTTGTTACGCACAGTAAGGAAGTTGCTCAGGCATCTGATGTGGTTTTAGAGTTGAAGAAGAAACAACTCATAGAAAAGAAAAAATAAAGAAAGGACTCTTATGTTTCGAAACGCTTTTGCATATATTACACGAAAATGGTCAAAGTCACTATTACTGTTAATTATTATTCTTTTGATGAGTACTCTTAGTTTGTTAGGACTTGCTATGCGAAGTGCAACCCAAGAAGCTGCATCCAAGAGTCTAGGGTCAATTACCAATAGTTTTTCAATGCAGATTAATCGTAACACGAATCCTGGAACTCCTCGAGGGGCTGGAAATCTTAAGGGAGAAGATATTAAAAAGATTAGTGAGACTAAAGGGATTGTTTCGACTATAAAACGGATAAATGGTATTGGTGATTTACTAGATTATGAGATTATCGAAACAGAGCAGACGCTACAAAATCAGTCGCCAGAACGTGCTAAAAATTTTAAGTCTACCTTGATGTTGACAGGAGTCAATGACTCATCAAAAGAAGACAAATTTGTTTCAGGTGCTTATAAACTAGTTGAAGGAGAACATCTAGCCGATAAGGATCATAATCAAATCTTGATGCACGAAGATTTAGCTAAAAAGAATGGTCTTAATGTAGGAGATAAAGTAAAGCTTAAATCTAATCTCTATGACGCTGATAACGAAAAAAGGGCTGATGAAACAGTAGAAGTGACTATCAAAGGTTTATTTTCTGGTCAAAATAAAGCAGCCGTTACCTATGCTCAGGAGTTGTATGAAAACACCCTCATCACTGATCTAGACACAGTAGCAAAACTCTATGGTAATACTGTAGAAACTGCCACTTATGAGGATGCCACTTTCTTTGCTAAAGGCGATCAAAATCTTGATTCCTTGATAGCAAAGATTAAAAAGTTGAATATTAACTGGTCCCTCTACGATCTTGTTAAGAGCTCGTCAAATTACCCTGCTTTACAGAAATCTATTCTTGGGATGTATCGTGTGGCAAACCGTATGTTTATTGGAAGTCTCATTTTTACAAGTTTATTGCTAACCCTTCTGTTAATTTTATGGTTAAATGCTCGTCGTAGAGAAGTTGGTATCTTTTTGGCCTTGGGACTTAAAAAGACACAGGTTGCGGGTCAATTTTTAATAGAATTGCTGATGATTGCCTTACCAGCCTTTCTTTTGTCATATGGTTTAGCTAGTTTCTTTGCCGAAAAAGTTGGTAATACAGTCCTTTCCAATGTAACAGAAGGTATCAATAAGCAAATGACCAAAGAATCTCTAGCTGCAAATCTTGGTGGAGGGGCTGAGGCAGAAAGCTTCAGTAAGACTCTAACTCAGATTCACATGACAGTGCAACCTAAGCAACTTTTGGTAGTCATTCTAGTCGGTGGATTTATTTTAAGCTTGGTATCCTTGATTTCTTCTCGCTGGCTTCTTCACAAGAAACCCAAGGACCTCTTAGTTGATGTTGAATGATAAGTTTGCTGCACCTATAAAAAACGGTATAATGGAAGAAAGAGACCATATATAGATTAAAAGGATAATGTATGAAGATACTAATCGTAGAAGATGAAGTCCTGATTCGCGAAGGGATGAGCGACTATCTCATGGAATGTGGCTATGAGGTCTTTGAAGCAGGCGATGGGCAGGAGGCCCTGGACCTCTTTCACAGAGAGGCGCCGGATCTGGTCTTGCTGGACATCCAGCTCCCTATCCTCAATGGATTGGAAGTGCTCAAGACCATCCGGAAGACCAGCTCAGTCCCTGTCCTCATGCTGACGGCCTTCCATGACGAGGACTATAAGTTGACGGCCTTTGGAGAGTTGGCAGATGGCTACCTGGAAAAACCCTTTTCCTTGTCCCTCTTGAAGGTCCGCATCGAAGCTATTTTTAAAAAGCTCCAGCCTTCCCGGGTCTTCACCTATGGAGAGGCACGGGTGGATTTTGAGAGCTATACAGCCAGCCTAGCTGGTCAAGCTATCTCCATGAATGCCAAGGAGTTGGAAATCTTGGAATACCTGCTCCAGCATGAAGGCAAGGCCCGGACCCGATCTCAGATCCTTGATGCCGTCTGGAAGGAGACTGAGGAGATACCTTTTGACCGGGTGATTGATGTCTATATCAAGGAACTACGAAAAAAACTAGAGCTGGACTGTATCGTTACGGTACGCAATGTCGGCTATAAATTGGAGAGACCATGACCAAACGGAGTATCTTTGCAAAGATCTTTCTGATCACCTTTGCCCTTTTTAGTGGCTTAGTCATCCTTCTACACGCTTCGGTTTACTTTATTTTTCCATCGACCTATATCGAGTCCCAGCGTCAGACGATTTTGAAGAAATCAGAGGCCCTGGCTAAGAGTTTACAAGGTCAGAAAGAAGGGACCATTGAGTCCGTCATCGACCTTTATTCCAAGACCAATGATATCAAGATTTCTATCAAGGGCAAGGAAAAACAAAATGCCATAGAGGTCAAGGATGACCTACTCGTAAACCCTGACAGCCAGAATAATTCCCTGGTCATTGAAGAGCGAAAAATTCGGACTAAAGAAGGACAAGACTTAACCTTGCAATTCTTAGCGACCGTCGATTCGCAAAAGGAAGCGCGAGATATCAGTCTGGTCTTTCTTCCCTATACACTCCTTGCTTCTTTTGTTCTGTCGCTGATTGCATCCTATCTCTATGCCCGCATGATTTCTTCTCCAATCCTTGAGATCAAACGGATGACCAAGCGGATGAAGCGCCTGGATCGGACAGCCAGTCTCCCCATTGACTCGCAGGATGAGATCGGCGTCCTCAAGCAACACATCAACGACCTCTATCACCACCTTTTAGAAGTGATCGACAATCTAGAGAAGCAGAAACAGGAAAATCTGAAGTTGGAGCAGATGAAGGTCGAATTTCTAAGAGGGGCTTCGCATGAACTCAAGACGCCTCTAGCTAGCTTGAAAATTATCCTAGAAAATATGCGAGATAATATTGGTCGCTACAAGGATCGGGACCGCTACCTATCGGTCTCCCTCGATATCGTCGATGAGATGAACCAGATCGTCCTGGAAATCCTGTCCCTGTCCTCTGTCCAAGAATTAGGTGGTGAAAAGGAGTGGATCCAGTTAGATGATGTGGTAAATCGCATACTCACTCAAAATCAAGTGTTGGTTGAGACTCGCTCCCTATCAATTGAAAATTATCTTCCGATAACTAGTATTTTCATGAATTTAGCTATTTTGAAATTGGTTCTCTCAAATATTATCAGTAATGCCGTCAAGCATTCTGATAAGGGTGGAGTGGTTCGAATAGGTTTAGAAAATGGAGGAACCGATTTTGTCATTGAAAATACAATTGTATCTAAAGAAAATTCTTCAACTAAAGCTCAAGCTAAGAAAGAAGGGGGATTAGGACTTTTTGTGGTCAAATACCTTCTAGAACATGAGGAACTTAGCTATAGATTTGAGGAAAGTTCTACGGGGAGGCGCTTTGTTATGGTCTTGCCCAAAAAGTAAAAAAGCGACGGTTAAGGTATTAACTATCGTTTTTTTGTATTGTTAAAATAAGCAAAGGCTAACCTTACATTTCAACTCTATTATTTTTCAATATTACCAAAATTTTAAGGAGTCTGGAGTATAGGTCATTGAAATGTTTTAAACAACAAAAGAAAACGCTTGCATAACTTCTAGAAAAACGTAAAATAGAACTATCAGACTCACGATGATAATAAAAACGAGGAGTAGAATCATGCAAAAATACTGGTGGCACAAGGCTACGATTTATCAAATTTACCCCAAGTCATTCATGGATTCCAACGGTGATGGCATCGGTGACCTCAAGGGGATTACAAGTAAGTTAGACTATCTTCAAAAGCTAGGGATTACAGCCCTTTGGCTCTCGCCTGTTTATGATAGCCCGATGGACGACAATGGTTATGATATTGCTAACTATGAGGATATTGCGGATATTTTTGGGGATATGAATGACATGGATGAACTTTTGGCGGAGGCCAAGAAGCGTGATATCCGAATTATCATGGATCTGGTGGTGAACCATACTTCTGATGAGCATGCTTGGTTTATTGAAGCGCGTGAAAATCCAGAAAGTCCTGAACGTGATTTCTACATCTGGCGAGACAAACCTAATGAGTTAGTGTCTATCTTTAGTGGATCCGCTTGGGAATATGATGAGACCTCAGGGCAATATTATCTGCATTTCTTTAGTAAGAAACAGCCAGACCTCAATTGGGAAAATCCACAGTTGCGCCAGAAAGTTTATGACATGATGAATTTCTGGATTGATAAGGGAATCGGTGGTTTCCGCATGGATGTGATTGATATGATTGGTAAGATTCCAGATCAAGAGATTGTCAATAACGGTCCAAAACTTCACGATTACATTAAGGAGATGAACCAGGCAAGCTTTGGCAAGTATGACCTTCTAACCGTTGGTGAAACCTGGGGAGCAACACCTGAAATTGCTAAACAGTATTCAAATCCAGATAATCAAGAACTTTCCATGGTTTTCCAGTTTGAACATATTGGACTTCAGCATAAGCCAGATAGCCCTAAATGGGAGTATGAGAAGGAGTTGGATGTTTCAGCACTTAAGACTATTTTTAATAAATGGCAAACCGAGTTAGAATTGGGACAAGGGTGGAACTCACTTTTTTGGAATAATCATGATTTGCCTCGTATTCTCTCAATGTGGGGAGATACTGGTGTCTATCGTGAGAAGTCAGCCAAGGCCTTGGCTATCCTCCTTCATCTGATGAGAGGAACACCTTACATTTATCAAGGTGAAGAAATCGGCATGACCAATTATCCTTTTAGAACTTTGGAAGAATTGAATGACATTGAATCTCTCAACTATGCCAAAGAAGCTCTCGAAAAAGGGGCATCGATAGAAGTTATCATGGACCAAATCCGTCAGGTGGGTCGTGACAATGCTCGAACACCAATGCAATGGGATACAAGTAAGAATGCTGGCTTTAGCTCAGCAGAACAAACATGGCTAGCTGTTAATCCTAACTATAAGGAAATCAATGTTGCCTCAGCTCTGGCCAATCCAGATTCGATTTTCTATACCTATCAGAAACTGGTTGAGCTTCGTAAAACACAGGATTGGCTAATTGATGCTGACTTTGAACTTTTAGAGACTGCTGATAAGGTTTTTGCCTATATCCGTAAGACTCAAGATAGTAGCTATCTGGTTGTGGTTAATCTATCAGACCAAGAACAAGACTTTGATTATGATTTTGATGTCGCAGAAGTCGTCATCGCAAATACCGAACTGAAACCAATCGCTGACCAAGGCAAACTCCAAGCCTGGGATGCCCTTTGTGTCAAGGTGAAATAGAAAGAAAAATGGTTGTCAACTAACTGTTGATGACCATTTTTTATCTTCTTTCCCCTTACTTAACTCAGGTTAGTCCTGTAGACTAGAATTATGTTATAATAATAGAAAAATAAGAAAAAGGTAAATTTTATGGCAATCTTAGTTTTAGGTGGGGCTGGTTACATCGGTTCTCACATGGTGGACCGTTTAGTTGAAGCGGGTCAAGAAAAAGTCGTTGTCGTGGATAACTTGGTGACAGGTCACCGTGCGGCAGTCCATCCAGACGCTGTATTCTACCAGGGGGACTTGGTAGATCAGGACTTTATGCGTAAGGTCTTTAAGGAAAATCCTGATGTCGATGCCGTTATTCACTTTGCGGCTTACTCACTTGTGGCTGAGTCTATGGAAAAACCACTCAAATATTTCGACAATAACACTGCTGGTATGGTGAAGTTGCTTGAGGTTATGAACGAATGTGGTGTTAAATACATTGTCTTCTCATCAACAGCTGCAACTTATGGTATTCCTGAGGAAATTCCAATCCTTGAAACCACACCACAAAAGCCAATCAATCCTTACGGTGAAAGCAAGCTCATGATGGAAACCATCATGAAGTGGTCAGACCAAGCCTATGGCATCAAGTATGTCCCTCTTCGTTACTTTAATGTAGCGGGGGCTAAGCCTGACGGTTCTATCGGAGAGGACCATGGTCCTGAAACCCACCTCTTGCCAATTATTCTCCAGGTGGCTCAGGGAGTGCGTGAGAAAATCATGATTTTTGGTGACGACTACAATACTCCAGACGGCACTAATGTTCGTGACTATGTGCATCCATTTGACTTGGCAGATGCCCACCTTTTGGCAGTAGAATATCTCCGTAAAGGCAATGAGTCAACAGCCTTCAACCTCGGTTCTTCAACTGGATTTTCAAATCTTCAAATCCTTGAAGCAGCTCGCAAGGTAACAGGTAAGGAGATCCCAGCTGAGAAAGCTGATCGTCGTCCTGGTGATCCAGATACGTTGATTGCATCCTCTGAAAAGGCTCGTACGGTGCTTGGCTGGAAACCACAATTTGATAACATCGAAAAAATCATCGAAAGTGCCTGGGCATGGCATTCAAGTCATCCAAAAGGCTATGATGATAGAGATTAATCATAAGGAATAGAAGCTCCATCTGGTCACAAACTACCATTTGGAGTTTTTTTCTAGACACCATAGCTAATCTTTGCATTTTTATCTTATATCCTTTAAGATAATTCTGTTACAACTTGAAAAGGAGAACAGGATGGAAACATATACACTTTCAAATGGCGTTACGATTCCTAAAATTGGTTTTGGGACTTGGCAGATTCCAGAAGGGGAAGAAGCTTATAACAGCGTTAGTTTCGCACTTAAGGCGGGTTACACACATATTGATACGGCGCAAATCTACGGTAACGAGGTTTCTGTAGGTAAGGCGATTGCAGATAGTGATGTGGCGCGTGAGGATATTTTCCTAACGACTAAACTCTGGAATGACAAGCACGATTACGATTTGGCTAAGGCCTCTATCGACGAGTCTCTTGAAAGACTAGGTGTGGATTATTTGGATCTTTTGCTCATCCACTGGCCTAATCCAAAGGCTCTTCGTGAGAATGATGCTTGGAAGGTTGGCAATGCAGGTGCTTGGAAGGCAATGGAAGAAGCCTACAAAGATGGTAAGGTGCGTGCTATCGGTGTGTCTAACTTTATGCAGTATCACCTTGATGCTCTCCTTGAAACGGCTGAAATTGTGCCACATGTCAATCAAATTCTTTTGGCTCCAGGTTGTGCCCAAGAAGATTTGGTTGCCTATTGCCAAGAGCGTGACATTCTTCTTGAAGCCTATAGCCCACTAGGTACTGGTAGCATTTTTGGAAATGAAGATGTAGAAGCAGTGGCTGAACGTAACGGAAAATCTGTTGCTCAAGTTGCCCTACGTTGGAGCCTTCAAAAAGGTTTCTTGCCACTACCTAAGTCAGTGACAGCAAAAAATATCGAAGCCAACTTGGATATCTTTGACTTTGATTTGTCGGAGGAAGATATGGCAGTCTTGGATAAGATTCAAGGCATCAAAACTCAGGATAATCCTGACACAGTTAATTTTTAATAGGATAGAAGCAACTCGTAAGGGTTGTTTTTTCTATTGTTTTACGAATAAAAGTATGAACCTATTATCAAAATTGACAAAAAGGAGGAGTGGTAATACAATGGTGTTACAAAAGAGAACGAGGTTAAGGATATGACAACAATTACATTGAAGGTTTCAGAGGCAGATAAGAAGTTCATGCAGGCAATTGCGAAATTCGAAGGCGTATCCTTGTCAGAATTAATTCGTACCAAAACTTTAGAAGCCATTGAGGATGAATATGACGCTAGAGTAGCCGATTTGGCTTTGGCAGAATATGAAGACTATCTTGAAAATGGTGGGGAGGTGCTAAATTGGGATGACCTATAAGATAGTACCCACCCCTAAATTTGCCAAAAGTTTTAAAAAGTTGGATCCTTTCGTCAGAAAACAAATTAAGTCTTATCTCAATCGTGTCACAGATAATCCAAGAGCCAAGGGTAAGGCCTTGGTTGCCAATCGCACTGGACAATGGCGCTATCGTATTGGTGCCTATCGTGTTATTGTCAATATTCAGGACAATGAACTAATCATACTTGCCCTCGAAGTCGGTCATAGACGTGATATCTATTAGTATCAAGACTTATAATATCCCAGATTCCGTTAATTTTTAATAGGATAGAAGCAACTCGTAAGGGTTGTTTTTTTATACTGTATATGCCCGAATTTGCTATAATAAGGCTATCCTATCAATCCCTTTTAGAAGGGAAGTTATGCTATGGAATCGAGAAACCTTCTTCCTCAAAATACGCGTCTGATGGCTAATTTGTTGAGTTTCTCAGGAGGGGCTTTGGATGTCTTTTGTCATATGTACTACCATAGTTTAGTTGCTACACAGACTGGGAATATCCTTTTGTTGGTCGCTGACTGGCGAAACAGTAGTATGTACTATAACTGGTTGCGTTGCTTTTCAATCTTTTTCTTTTCTTTAGGCTTTCTTTTTGGCATGTGGTTTAAAGACCAACGTAAGAATGCTTATTGGCGAGTTTATGGTCTGCTTCCACTTTGCGTAATGACAGCCATCCTGCCTTTCCTACCTTCAAATCCCTTGATTGAGCTCCCAATTATCGCTTTTTCTGCAGGTATCATGATGAAGACTTTTACTGGCAGTCAGATTGAGAATCATCCTTTCGTGATTTTTATGACCTCAGGAAATTATCGAAGGATGTTAACGGCCCTCTATTATGCCATTCAGGGAAGCGGTGATCAGAGAGAATATCGTCGTCAGGCTGTCAATTATAGCTTTGTTGTAGGCAGCTTTGTCGTCGGTGCTATTGTCGCAGCCGTTCTGATGCATTTTATCCACATTTGGTCAATCTGGCTAATCACACTCAGTCTCATTACCATCATGGTTTACTATTCCTCTGAAGTGAAACGCTTAGGACTCAAGGAGACTAATCTTTAGTCGTCTGTAGCAAATATTTTTGATAACAATTGTCTTGTTTTATAATTTTGATTATATTATTTTCATTTAATCAAAAAAAGGAGACATAAGATGCCTGTAGTAAGCAATGATTTTTCAGATATTGTATATAACCGTCGTTCCATTCGTAACTTTGATCCATCTGTTAAGATTCCGCGAGAAGAATTGTTGGAAATCTTGGATAAAACTGTTACAGCACCATCATCAGTGAACATGCAACCTTGGCGTTTTGTGGTCGTTGATAGCGAAGAAGGTAAAGAAAAATTGAAACCTTTCGTCAGCTACAATGGGGTGCAAAATGAAACATCATCAGCCATGATTCTTATTTTTGCCGATTTGAAGAGCCAAGAAAGAGCTGAAGAAATCTACGGCAAGGCTGTTGCTCAAGGAAAAATGCCTGAAGAGGTCAAAGAAAAACAACTGTCAAGCATTGTGCCAATGTATGAAAATGCTCCTCGAGAAATGATGAATGAAATTGTCCATATCGATGCCAGCCTTGCTGCTATGCAGTTGATGTTGGTTGCACGTTCATACGGCTATGATACCAACGCCATCGGTGGCTATAAAAAAGAGGGCCTTGCCAAAGCATTTGGCCTTGATGAAGACCGTCATGTGCCAGTTTTGCTCATTGCTCTTGGGAAAGCCAATGAAGAAGGCTTTGAGTCTGTTCGTTTGGACGCCTCTGATGTGACAACTTTTGCTTAATGATAATAAAAAAGGCCATGAGTCTCGGAAGTGGAGACTTATGGTTTTTGTTTTGTATTTTTTGCTATCAATAAGTCGTAATGCACCTTGTCATTAATTTGGCTTTTTGTTAAGATGAAAGAAAAAGTGAGCGTATACAATTGGCAGTATCATTGGAGGATTAAGACATGGCACGTATTTTACAGATTGAAGACAATGAGGATATCCAGAATATTCTTTTTAACTTGTTTTCTGATGAACATGAAATTATCCAAGCCTACTCTGGGACCGAAGGAGAGCTTTTGTTTCAAAATCAAGAGATTGATTTGGTTCTCCTAGATATCATGTTACCAGGTAAGGGTGGCGAAGAGGTGCTTAAGTTTATTAGGCAAAGAAGCTCTATACCTGTCATTATGTTGACTGCCTTGGGTGATAAGCACTTGATTAGCCAGTACTTACTTGATGGTGCAAATGATTATATCGTTAAGCCCTTTGATCTTGAAGAAGTCTATGCGCGTGTCTCCGTTCAACTACGTGAACACAGCAAGGGAAGTAGTGCGACTGATAACATCTATCAAGTCAAAAACATCACGATAAACCCAGACAGTTTTGAAGTCTCTTGCAAGGGAAAAGTCATTCGTTTGGGTAAGAAAGAGTTTCAAATCTTCCATACACTCCTACAAAATCCAAAGAAAATTTTTACTAAAGAAGACCTCTATGAGACGGTTTGGGAAGCCCCTTATCTATCAGGTGATAATACATTGAATGCACAGTTGAGTAATCTACGGAAGAAACTAGCCCAAGTGGATGCGAGTACGGAGTATATCGAAACGATTTGGGGCTTAGGTGTGCGACTTAAAGGAGATGACTGATGGATGGACTACTTATTGTATTGACTGTACTCCTGCTGGGAGTGACTATCTATCTTGTCCGTTACTATTTGGCTGTAAAATCTCTCTCAAAGCAGATTGAAGAAAAGCTAGTTGAAGAAAGCCATAGACGGATTACTCTGAAAAACCAACCAAAATCTTTAGTCACCCTAACCAATCAGGTTGAGTCTCTCTTTACCCAAATTGAAAAGACTAAGCTTGTCGCTCTCCAAGAAAAGAAAACCATGGACATGGCTATCAGTAATATTGCCCATGATATACGAACACCGCTGACAGTAGCGAGTGGCTATGCTCAGCAAAGTCTTCGAAGTAGCAGTGAAAATGACATGGCTATGGAGAAGATTTCTAAAAATCTACTGACTGTTTCAAAGCGTTTGGAAGCCTTGTTGGAATATCGACGATTAACAGAGGGTGCCATCCAACCACAATTTCAAGACCTGGACTTTTCTCAACTTGTGGTTAAGTCTATCCTGCCTTACTATGACATGTTTCAGGAGACAGGGATTGTACTAGATATTCAAGTAGACCCTGAAATCCAATGTGAAATGGACCCTGATATTTTTGACCGCCTATTTCAGAATATTATCAGTAACGTTCTAAAACATGGTAAGACTCAAGCTCGACTGACACTGCAGAAAAAGGATGATGGCATTTATTTGTCAGTTAGTAATATGGTTCAACAGCCGATACAGCATCTAGATCAATTAACGACCCGCTTTTATTCTGAAAACCTGTCAGACACCGAGGATTCCTCTGGACTTGGACTTTATATCACCGAACACTTAGTCCAAGTCTTAGAAGGTGAGCTCCATCTGGCCTATGAGAATGAATGGTTTTATTTAACAGTGAGGTTATAATAACTAAAATTAGAAGTAGTTATATCTAAACAAAATCACCAAGTGGTTTTACAATTCCTTCAAATTGTCATGTGACTTTTAATTGAGTTAGTTTCCGCTATCATAATCAAAATAAACTTAATATTCATTATTCATAACTAATATGTGTATTCAACAAATATCTATTTTCCGAACAGATGCAGAGTTCCCTATCTTAATAGAAAATGTTATCGCATGGATCGTATGATATAATTTAATCTGTAAAAGTATTAATTTTTATAAAAGATATTTTGGGGGACAAACTAATGACTGATAAAGAAAAATCAATTTATCGTGATATTATACATTTACTAACTGACAATACAACCGTTCACGAAAACTTAGAACAATGTCTTGAATCTCCAAAGGGTTATCTTATTTCTAACTTTGACCGTTTTGATGAGCGTGGTATGGATGAAGATGATAACGAACACGATATCGTTTGGATTGCTATTGTGGATGAACTATTAGAGACTGGAAAGGTTGTTGAGTTAGACTGTAGAGTCGAACTGGAGGATTTTCTATATGCCTTTCAACCTTTAGTGGATGCAGCAGGTCTGGAACTCTCAGATGAATGGTTTGATGAGGATGAAATTGTTCCTCAATGGTGCAATATCCTAGATAAAAAATGGTTATCTGAGGATGCCTATGTTGCAGGAATAGACATTGATAGCGATAGTTATGTCATTTTTCCTAGCCAAAGAGAGACTTTAAAGAAATTGGTATTGCTCGGAAAACAACTCAACCACCGATTTGATTTAGCAAAAAATCTTTGATTCTATTTGCAATCAGTGATAGAATGAAGATGTTGAGAGGATATCGTAGGACGACTGGTAACAGAGCGTTCAAAGGTACCAGTTTCTGGTACGGGTGCGGTGCTACCTTCAGCTTCGGGCTGTAAAGAACCCTTACTGACATTGGTCCTCTTTTTTTAGTTGTCGTCGACTTTTGTTGGTGACTTTTTTATATTTTAAACTTTGCAAGCAATTATAAATGTAAATCAACTCTCGTAAATAAAATAGATATCTTCAAAGTAAATAAACATTTCTACATCAAAAATATGATTTGTATTGCTCCTTCGAAGCAAAACGGATTTGAAGTCACATAAGAAAAATAACATCGCTTTTGCACGATGTTATTTTTGTTGTCACAAATCTTGTTTTTCAAAGGTAATTAAGCCCAAAGCTGTGAATGCTAAGATAAATCCTACTGCCACGATCGCAGTATTTTGAATGATAGTTTTATCTGCGGTCAGGGCGTAATTAAAGTTGAGTGACAAGTATTTCAAAATTTCTACTTTAGGGAAGATTGCTGCTGGTACGGTTAAAGCTACCAAACCAAGGGTGTAAGTCACAAAGGTTGTCACGATGGAATGTGTGAGGTAGAGGGCAACTGTGGTCAGACTTACCCAAGCCAAATTACACAAGAATTGGAGAAGAAAAGTCAAGGCAAAGTTTCTAACAAAGTGATCAGGTACAGTTCCGAGACCATGGCAAAGTGTACCAAGGACGAAGGCAAGACCGTAAGACAAGAGGAGTTGTCCTAAAGTAATCACTACAATGACGGTTGTCTTGGCGAAGAAGAACCCGCTCCGTGAAATACCAGAGGTGAGATTATTCTTATATAACTTTTGCGCAAGGTCAACGCCCAAAATAATAGAGACAACAATCAAAGTGAAGAGGACTGTCATAGAGATACTACTAGAATAATTAATCAGTGATCCGACACCAGTCCATGAAGAGGCGCTTCGAACGGCTTGTTTTGCCCCAGTTTCTACGCCTACATGCCCTGTACCTCCCAATAGGACACCAGAAATAATGTTTAGGGCTAGGATAATTTCAGAAATCCAAAATCCTTTAGAACGGAAGAGTCGATAGAAATCGGCGTGAATAGTGTGTAACATGGCTCTACCTCCTTTCTGAATCAACCAGTTGTGTGAAGTAGTTTTCTAAGTCTTGGCGTTTGTAGTAAATTTCATCAATATCGACTTCCTGTTTAACCAGCTCTTTGACAATTGCTTTAATCACATGGGATTTGTCGAAAATATGAATTTCATTGTCGCTGTTAACAACCTTGAAGTGTTGATGAAGTTGGCCTTGAAGAATGCGACTAGCTAGGGCTAATTGGTTGGTCTTGAGAACGATATAGTCTTCGCTGAGATGTTCGAATTCGTCCTTAGTAATTTCACGAATGATGTGACCGTGATCAATAATACCAAAGCGGGTTGAAACTTGATAGAGTTCAGACAAGATGTGGCTGGAGATGAGAACTGTCATACCTTGCTCTTCACTCAATTTTTTAATCATTTGGCGGAATTCTTTGATAGCTACTGGGTCGAGGCCGTTAATCGGTTCATCTAAAATAAGTAGGTCTGGTTTTGCAATCAGTGCAATAGCGATACCTAGACGTTGCTTCATACCCAGTGAGAAACTGCGAAATTTCTTCTTGCCAGTGTGACCAAGTCCAACCGTATCAAGGATTTCTTCAATGACCTTGTCAGGATTTGGAACGTGATGAATCTTGCAGTAGTAACGTAGGTTTTGACGTGCATTGAGATGATTCAGGGCAACTGGTGTTTCAATCACAGAACCAACACGTTTCAGTGCGTGAGTCCACTCTGATTTGGAGGTAGAGTGGAAGAGGGAAACACTGCCTTGGCTAGGGCGGATGAGTTTAGTGATGACTTTAATCAGTGTTGTCTTACCTGCCCCGTTTCTTCCGATAAGGCCATAGACCTCACCCTTTTCTAAGGTCAGGTTTACATTGTCTAGAGCTAGATGCTGGCCGTAACGTTTAGTCAGATGTCTGACCTCAAGTACCTTTTTCATGATAAGCCTCCTTTCGCTTATTTGATACCGCTTTCTTTTCATCTTTATTGTAATATATAGTCATAAAATAAACATCAAGAAATTCTCAAATATTTCTTAAATTTTTCAAGAAATCATGAAAATGATGGTGACTAAATTCTGAGAGTGTGTGCTTTAACCCACGATTAAGGTAAGGCCTCTCTCTTTGTGCTATAATGAAAGATAACATTGAATGTAAAGTTTATTTTTGCCTTTTACTAGGAGTCTTTTATGATAAACTATTTGGTCCAGAGGTTTCTCTGGTTTCGTGAGCGAGGCTTCGTCCAAATTACGCAGAAAACCTTGGTTTCGCTCTTTCCCTTTTTCCTCTTTTCAGGAATTATTCGGGTGATTTCGCTATCTGTCTTTTCAGAGCTTGGTTATATTAACCAGTTGTTTTCAGTTTCTGACTGGCTACCAGCTTTTAAGATAACTGGTCAGGTGCTCAACAATCTTTCCAGTTTTCTTGGTGGTTTAGCAGGTCCCTTGTCAACCTACTTTGCAGGAAAATACACGGCTGGTCACTACGGTAGAAGTACTGGAACGGCTGGTGTGACATCCCTTTTGGTCAGTTTGACAATAGGATCGCAAGAGTTGTTAATGTCTCCAATAAACGATGGCGATTTGACACGTATCAATTTACCAGCTTCGATTAATATTATGCTGGCGATCTTCGTGGGTTATCTGGTTGGCCAGATTTTTCGCTTTTCAAGAGCTAGTGATGACCAAATTGTGGACAAGGACTATATTTATCAACCTAAGACAGTTCGTCCCATCTTTTTATCCCTAATTCTGGCTGTTGGTCTTAATATCCTTTTGTTTATTGGAGAGCAACGGAATGTTTTTCAGACCATAGGTCAATATGTATCGAAAATCACTGTCACCCATAACCATCTATTCTCAACCTTTATGATGGGACTTTTGAACACTTTCTCTGCTTGGGTTGGAAATAGTCAGGCTTTTGCTCACAATGCTATTACTGAGGATAGTTTTGCCTTGGAGAATCTGACCTATGCCGTCTCCCACCATACGACGACTGGACTTCCCCACCTTTATACACTAACAAACCTCTATCATAGTTACGGTTTGGTTGCTGGTATTGGATCAGGTCTGGCTCTCTTGGTGGCTCTACTTTTAAAATCAACCAGCTTTAAGGATAAGAAGGTTAGTCTTCTTAGTGTTTTCCCTAGTCTTTTTAATAATGGGGCCCCCTTAATGGTAGGGATACCAGTCTTACTAAATCTGGTCTACCTGATTCCTTTTCTTCTAGCACCCATGGTTAATATGGGAATAGCTGCGGTGGCTTTGGCTATTCGCCTCATGCCTGCTGCAGTTTACCCTGTACCAGATGGCACGCCGAGCCTTCTTTACGCTTTTATTGGAACTGGTGGTAGCCTGCGGGCACTTGCTGTTAGCCTGCTCTGTTTTACGGTTGATGTTGCTATCTTTATTCCCTTTGTTCATCTGTCTAATAAGGTGCAACACGGTTTGAAAGAGGAGGGAGAAAGCAATGAAGTTCAGTAAAAAAACGAAGTTGGCCTTTATCCTTGTGGTGGTCTTTCTCATTGGTTTGGCTGTTCCGTCTTATAGTTGGACCAGGAAAAATGTCAAGGAAATCGAGACTTTCTATAATTCAAAATTGTCTCCTATTATCATGATTCCAGGGAGCTCCGCTACAGAAAATCGTTTTGATGGCTTGGTACGTAAGCTCAATCAAGACCGTCATGGGGTTAAGCATAGCCTCCTCAAGGTCAAGGTTTGGAACAATGGTCGTATCACCTTTGAGGGCAAAATCAAGGCTAAGGACAACGAACCAGTCATTGTTATTGGATTTGAAAATAACAAAGACGGTTATAGTAATATCAAGAAACAAGCTAAGATGATGAATCAGGCCTTTGAAGCTTTGCAGAATAAATACAATTTCAATAATTTTAAAGGTCTGGCTCATTCCAATGGTGGTCTGATTTATACAGCCTTTATTGAAAATTATCTGAGTGACTATGATGTCAAGATAAACTCACTCATGACTATCGGGACGCCCTATAATTTCACTGAAACCAATATCAAAAATAAATCGGTCATGCTTGCGGATTTCATAGCTGGTAAGAAGAATATTCCGTCCACCCTACATGTCTATTCGGTAGCAGGGACTATCACTTACGATTCGGATGAGTTGGTGCCTGATGCCAGTGTGTCCGCTGGGAAATATATCTATCAAAACCAAGCAAAGAGCTATACTGAAATTACGGTTACAGGTGAAGATGCTCAGCACTCGGACTTGCCAACCAATGATGAAGTTGTGGATCTGGTCAAACAGCATATTGAGGGGCAGGGTGTCCGTAAGAAACAAAAGACCCAACTAGAGCCTCAGTAACTGAGAATAATATCATTTATCAGTTCTAGTTGTTTATCATCAAACACAATCAGATAGAGTCTGTCATGGCTCTATCTTTTTTAGTGATAAGATTGACTCTTCAAGTTGTTGTAACTCCTTGTTTTACAACTTTCTTTTTGTTATAATCAAGTAAAATAGCAAAGAAGAATGAGAGGTCCCAAATATGCAAATTCCAAGTCGCTTTACCATTGCCGTTCATATTTTGACTCTTATAGCACAAAATAAGGGAAATGAAACTAAACTAACCAGTGATTTAATGGCTGGTAGTGTGGGTGTCAATCCGGTTATTATCCGAAAGACGCTTTCGCAACTCAAAAAAGCAGAGCTGATTTCCGTTCAAAGGGGGACAGGTGGAGCTAGCTTGCTCAAGGACCCAGAAGAAATTAACCTTCTTCAGGTTTATCGTGCTGTTGATAGCATCGGCCCAAGTGGTCAACTCTTTAGTTTCCATGACAATCCTAACCCAGCCTGTCCAGTAGGACGAAATATTCATGGAATCTTGGACCAAAGCCTAGAAGACGTTCAAATGGCAATGGAAAAAGAGCTTGAAAAGAAAACACTGGCTGGTATTTTAAAGGATGCCAAGGCAAACTGGAAAGAAGCTGGAGCTTGATTTTTAGTCAGCAAATAGAGGAAATCGAAAGTTTTCGGTTTCTTTTTTATTTGCAGGTTGTAATAATCGACATTACAATCTAACCAAGTATAATATTGTCATATAAAAGATTACAACACAGGAGAAAAATCATATGACATACGATTACAATAGTAAGATTTACCTCGCAGAAGCGGTACTTAATGTGAAGGATTTGGCTGGTCAGACAGCCTTTTATACACAGATTATAGGTCTTGAAATCCTCTCCCAAACGGAAAAAGAGGTTATCTTGGGAGCTGGAAACAAGCCCTTGGTCCACTTGATTCAAACCAATCGAAAGGAAGTGGTCAAGTCCAGTTACGGTCTTTACCATATGGCGATTTTGTTACCTTCTCGCGAGGATTTGGCAGATGTTTTCAAACATATCGCCGAGCTGGACTATCCTTTTGTTGGTGCCGCTTACCACGGTTATAGTGAAGCTCTTTATTTGGAAGACCTTGAGGGCAATGGTATTGAGCTCTATCGAGATAAGCCAGTCGCTGAGTGGGATATTCGTGAGGATGGTCGCATTGTTGGTGTAACAGAAGAACTCTCAGCCCAAGAAATTTACGAGATGGGACGCAAGGTTGAACCTTTTGTCATTGCTGAGGAAACCCGAATGGGACATATTCATTTATCAGTCAAGGATAGTCAGTTAGCTTCAGCTTTCTATCAGGAGGTTTTGGAACTGGCAGATAAGTTTACCATTCCAAGTGCTAGTTGGATTGCTTCAGGTGATTACCATCACCACTTGGCTGTCAATGAATGGGGTGGCAAAAACTTAGCCAAACGTGACAAAGGGATGATTGGTCTTGCCTACTACGTCCTTGAAGTAGAAGACAAAGAAGATTTGATTACCATAGCAGAACGTGCTAAGAATCGTGGAGCAGAGGTCAAATGGTTATCTTCTAATGCGTTAATCTTCGAGGATAATGATGGTATTTTGACACGAGTGAGAAAAAAATATTATTAATTAGTGATTTTCGAGTAGTAACTATTGACATTACATTTGAAACGTCTATAATGGTTATTGTAATCAAAGTTATTACAAATAAACTTAACAATTTTAACAATTAACATTCATCACAAGGAAAGAGGGAATAACTATGACCTACTTTACAGACTTACAAAAAAAACGCCGTTCAATTTATGCTTTGGGAAAAGACCTTGAGCTCTCTAACCAAGAATTGATTGAAACCATTCAAGGGGCTGTTCTTAACACACCGACAGCCTTCAACTCACAAACATCACGTGTGGTGATCTTGCTGGATGAAGAATCAGATGCTTTCTGGAATGAAATCGCTTATTCAGAGCTTGAAGAAGTAACGCCAGCAGAAGCTTTTGAGGCAACAAAAGAACGTTTGGCAGGTTTTGCTCAAGCTAAGGGAACAATCCTCCTCTATGAAGATCAAGATGTAGTGAAAGGCCTTCAAGAGCAATTCCCACTTTACGCTGAAAACTTCCCAATTTGGTCAGAGCAAGGTCACGGAATCGCCCTTTATGCGACGTGGTTGGCTTTGGCTGAGAAGAATATCGGCATGAACGTACAACACTACAATCCACTTGTGGATGCCCAATTGGCTGAAAAATACGACATTCCAACTAACTGGAAACTCCGTGCTCAAGCACCATTTGGTCAAATCGTTGCACCAGCAGGAGATAAAGACATCCAAACAGAAGGTCGTTTCAAAGTTTTTGGCGACAAATAATCACTTTAATTTAGTCAGTCAGCTTGCCAGTAGGCTACATACTGACTGAACAAAATCATAATGATAAGACAAAAAAATTAGCAAGATTGAGAAATCTTGTTATTTTTCGATTTTAAGACCAGTTCGTAGATAAATTGTAAAAGAAAGCTAAAATTTGCGATTTGAAACCCTTTTCACTACAATAGAGATACAGAAAAGGAGACAGAGATGAAGTATATTGATTTTGCTGAAAATGAGCGTCTGTCCACGATTGTCCTTGGGATGATGCGAATCAGTCAAATGAGTGAAGATGAGGTGGAGGCCTTGGTGGAGGCAGCCTTGTCGATTGGGATCAACACTTTTGATCTGGCGGATATCTATGGCGATGGTCAGTGTGAGGTTCTGCTGGGTAAGGTTCTCAAGCGCCGTCCGGATCTTCGGGACCAGATGTGTATCCAGTCCAAGTGCGGGATTCGCAAAGACGGCTTTACCTATTTTGATTTTTCTAAGGACTATATTTTGGACTCCGTCGATGGCATCCTCGAGCGTCTGCAGATCGAGCGCTTAGATAGTCTCCTCCTTCACCGACCGGATGCCCTCATGGAGCCTGAAGAAGTGGCGGAAGCTTTTGATCACTTGGAGCAAGCGGGCAAGGTCCGTCATTTTGGGATGTCCAATCAAAATCCTATGATGATGGAATTGCTTAAAACAGCTGTCAAACAACCACTCAAGGTCAACCAGTTGCAGTTGAGTGCCGCCTTTACGCCTAGCTTTGAAGCTGGTTTTCATGTCAACATGGAAGGACCAAAAGCAGCCGTGCGAGATGGCAGTGTCTTTGAGTATTGTCGCTTAACCGATACGGTGATTCAAGCTTGGTCTGTCCTCCAGCATGGCTTTTTCAAGGGGAATTTTGTGGGCAAGGAAGAGTTTGCGGCCCTCAATCATGTCCTCAATGACTTGGCGAAGAAATACCAGGTCACTCCGACAGCCATCGCCCTTGCTTGGGTCCTCCGCTATCCGGGTAAGATGCAGGCCGTCATCGGAACGACCAAACCCCAGCATGTCCTTGAAGCAGGGAAAGCAGTAACCGTTACCCTAACGCGCAAGGAATGGTACCAAATCTACTTGGCTGCAGGTAATGATTTGCCTTAGAATAGTTGTTAGTAGACCAGCTCTCACTTGTATTAGTGGGCTGGTTTTTTTGTTTTATGCTTTATAGATTTTTCTTGACAAGTCTTTCTTTTTTATGGTATTCTTTATGCAACATATGTTGCGTAACAATTGTTGCGCGAAAGGAGTCTTATGCCACCAAAGGTTAAATTTAGTAAAGAGACTATGATTGGGACGGCTTTACAATTGGTGAGAGAAGAGGGCCTGGCTAGTTTGACGGCTCGAGCATTAGCAGAGAAACTGGGAGCCACGCCAAGGGTCATTTTTGGGCAATTTGCCAATATGGCTGAGTTACAAGCAGAGGTTATTGTTGCTGCGGAAATGGTAGTGGTGGAGTATATACGAAAGGCTTTAGAAGATGAGAAGCCCTTCCGTTCTGTCGGGATTGCTTATATCCTGTTCGCCTCAAAAGAGCCCCAACTCTTTCAGTTGCTTTTCCAAAATCCTAGCAAAGATCCGATTCGTCGCTTTCAAGATTTTCTTCCCATGAAGGATCATAGCTACCAATTGGTTCTGGAGTCGATTGTCGCAGACTATCCGTTGACGTTAGAGGAGGCTAGTCGCTTGTACCAGCATTTATTTATCTACTCACACGGGATGGCCTCTATGGTTGCTTCTGGTATTTATCAGTTCAGCATGGAAGAAGTGATTGGTTTATTGACAGAAGTTTGTCAATCTCTCGTCAAAGAAATGGTAGGAAAGAAATGATTCAACTAGAAAATGTTCACAAAAGTTACGGCCAAACAAAGGTCTTAAAAGGGATTGATTTGCAGATTCAAGACCAGGATGATGTGGTTATCCTAGGTCCTTCTGGATCAGGAAAGTCAACCCTCTTAAACGTATTATCCGGATTAGAAAAGGTAGACGAGGGGCATATCCTCATTCAAGGACAGGATTTGTCTCAACTCTCAGATGCTCAATTGACGGCCTTTAGACGTGAGAAGATAGCCTTTATTTTTCAGCAGTATTATTTATTACCGAATCTCACGGTTAGACAGAATGTAAAGATGGGAGCTGATCTGGCAAACAATCATGATTTTTTGCAGATCATCGAGGATTTGGGTCTTGGCGATAAGCTGGACAAGTATCCAAGTGAATTGTCTGGTGGGGAACAGCAGAGAGTGTCCATTGCTCGTGCCTTGGCCAAAAAGCCAGAGATTCTTTTCTTAGATGAGCCGACGGGAGCCCTGGATGAAGAAACAGGGCGCAAGATTCTGGACTATATCTGGAAGTTGAAGGAAAAGTTGGGCTTTACTTTAATTATGGTGACTCATAACCAAAATATTGCGGGTATGGCCAGAACCATCATTCGCGTCAATAGTGGCAAGATTACCCAAGTTGTGACCAACGATCAGCCTCAGACTGCTTATGAGATTGGATGGTAAGCCATGTTTTCAGTAAAAGATATTCGAAAATTAGTTGTCGTCAGTATCATTGGGGCTTGTGCGGTCTTTGTGGCCAATCTCTTCTTGAATTTTTATCTTGATATCGAGCAGTTGGAGATTTCTAAAACCAATCCCATGATTACGACCTACTATGATGCCCAGGTTTCGCTTTCCTGGATGGTGGCCATGGTCAGTGGGGTTGTCTTGTCCTTGACGTCGATCCTTCTCATGTGTTTTTATATCAAACAATTTGTCGATGACCACAAGGAACAATTAGGAATTTTAAAGGCTTTGGGTTATAGCAATGGCCAGTTGGCGAAACGATTTTGGGCTTTTGGACTCAGTTTTGGAGTTGGGGCTCTTCTTGGCTATTTCGCTTCTTTTCTTATGATGGGACATTTTTATGACTTTCGAAATGAAAAGGGAATTCTGCCAGAAATTACCATTCATTTTCACTGGCAGCTCTTGGTCGCTTTGGTGATGCTGCCAACGACTTTCTTTATGGTCCTTGCTATTGGCTATGCTAGAAGACAACTACAAACGCCGGCCCTTCGCTTATTGAAAAAATCTCCAACACCGATTAAGGTCAAAAGGAGAAAGAGGGCCCCCAAGAAAGAGAAATCCTTCCTAAAAGAGCTGTCCTCGTCGCTGATTTGGGGAAGAAAATCTATCCTGTTTTTTGTGGTCTTTGGTTCCATGTGTTTTGCGGCTATGATTCAATTGTCCTTTGGCCTAAGGGATTACACAGATGATATCATCCAAACCATGATGATCATGATTGGCTTGATCTTGTCTTTTTCCATTCTCTTTTTGTCATTGGGGATTGTCGTTTCAGAAAGTCGCGAAACCTTAGCCTTGATGAAGGCTTTTGGCTACACCGATCGTGAATGCCAAAGTCATATTCTCGCTCCCTATCGTTTCTGGGCTTATCTAGGATTTGTTCTTGGGACGGCTTATCAATATGGCATCATGGAAATTTTGATTGGTGTGATCAAAGACACGGTACCTGAAAAGATTGAGCACAACTTTGACTGGAATGTGTGCTTTTGGACTTTGATCGTTTTTGCTGTGGTTTATGAAAGTCTCTTTTATCTATCCAACAGAAAACTCCAAAAGCAAACTATCAAAGAAGTACTCTTAGCTGAATGATTTCGTTATAATCAATCATAAAGAGTCTATTATTCTAAGGATCAAAAGATAATATTATGAAAAATTGATCTCTTAAAGAGGTCTTTTTATCTTTTGAAAACGCTACATAAGAGACTAAATCCACTATCACAATCTTGTGACCAATCACAATCTTGTGATAGTTTACATCTTATTAACATTGCCCCAAAATTCTTGAATTCTCTATTGTAAAAGCGTAAGATAGACACTGTTTTAATTCTAGTGCATTAAAACATGCCTTGTACTATTTTTTAAGATGTACAAGGAAAAAATTTATAAAAGAGGAGTCTCGAATGTCAGATAAACAAATGAAAACCCTTGGTTGGGTAGCAACCTTTATGTCAGTAATGATGTACGTATCTTACGTACCACAAATCATGGACAATTTGTCTGGTCATAAAGGAAACTTTATCCAACCTTTGGTAGCGGCTATCAACTGTAGCCTTTGGGTTTACTATGGTCTCTTTAAAAAAGAACGTGACCTTCCCCTTGCTGCTGCAAATGCGCCAGGTATCATCTTTGGATTGATTACAGCATTGACAGCTTTGTTCTAAAATAAAGCGAAATTTCTTTCTATACTATTTTTTTAACGCAGAAAACGAGAGCAGAACTAGCGACAGTCAGTGATTGTCGTTCTAGTTTTACTCTCGTTTTATTTTTAGCTATTAAGAAGAAGCTTGATAGCATCTTCCATTTTTAGTGGATCAGTTTTGGAAGAAAAGCGTTCTACGACTTTACCTTCACGGTTAATCAGAAACTTAGCAAAGTTCCATTCAATTCTAGCCCCAAGGGGTCCGGATTTTTCTTTTTTAAGCCACTCAAAAAGTGGCTCTGCTTCCTTACCATTGACCTTGATTTTGGCAAACCGTGGGAAGGTTGTATGGTAATTGAGGGTGCAAAAGCTATTGATTTCCTCAGCACTACCAGGTGCCTGCCCCATAAACTGATTACAAGGAAAATCAAGAATCTCGAATCCTTGGTCTTTGTATTTGTCATAAAGTTCCTGCAAGCCCTGATATTGTGGCGTCAAACCACATCCTGTTGCTGTATTGACGATTAAGACGACCTTGCCCTTATAGTCCTGGAGAGACACGGGTTGGTCAGCTTGATCAGAAACTGTAAAATCGTATAAGGATGTCATAGAAAATCTCCTTTTATTTGTTTGAGACTATTATAGCAAAGTTAGTCAGAGAAGTGGTTATTCGGGAAGAATAGAGAATAAATTAAGTTGGTGATAGTAATTCTTTATCTTTGATTTAGGTTTACTTATTACTAATTGTGATGATACTGTATGGAGATATATTGCTCTAGAGTATATAACACAAGGTTTAAACGGGATTTGAATGTTACACTCATAAATTAAATTTATAACCCAGGATAAAATTTCTTTATTTTTCGGATGTGATAATCTCTGATAAGATAATGTCATTCAGTTTTGAAGCAGCTAGTGATAATAGGAGTTGAAAGTATTTTAGGTATGTTCATTAGCTGTTGATATTAGGATAAGAGAAAAGGAGATTCTTATGTCAGAAAAAAGAGAGTTAGTTTTGAAAGCACTTCGTGGAGAAAGTGTTGATCGTGTCCCGGTGGGATTTTGGCATCATTTTACTACTGAAGACGAGTGGTTACATGGTTTTGAAAATCCAGAAATTATTGATAAAAATAAGGCTGGTCATAAAAAATTTATTGAAGAAGTCAAACCTGATTTTGTTAAATTGATGAGTGATGGTTTCTTTGCATATCCACAGCCTGTTTTTAAAGACTTTAAGTCAATCAGTGATTTGCAAACAATTGAACCTTTAGGTGCAAATCATCCTTGGATTTCTGCTCAAGTTGAACTTGTAAAAAGTCTGATTGCTGATTTTCCTGAAGATATTGTTGCAATTTACAATATCTTCGCTCCGGTTACTTATTTTAAATGGTTAGTTGGAAAAGTTTCAGGTGGCGATGATCTTATCGCGGATTACATCGTGGAGAACCGTAAGGCCTTGAAGCATGTTTTAGATGTTATTAGCGAAGACATTGCGAGTCTTAGTCAGAGGGTGATTGAAGAAGCAGGTGCTGATGGTATTTACCTAAGTGTTCAAAGTATTCAAGATGAGCGAGTTAGCGCTGAAATTTATAAAGAAATCATTGCTCCAAGTGAATTAAAGGTTTTAGAAGCAGCTAATGAAGCCAAAGGTCATAATATTCTACATATTTGTGGTTACGAAGGGGCCCGTAACAACATCGAACTTTTTAAAGATTATCCTGCTCAGATAGTTAATTGGGCAGTTGGTCCTGAAGGAATTAGTTTGGCAGAAGGCCGTAATATTTTTAAAGGACGCACAGTTCTTGGAGGATTTGAAAATGGAAAAGACGGTCTTCTATATACTGGAACTAAAAAAGCTATCCAAGAAAAGGTTAAGGAGATTATTGCTGATACTGGAACTCAGGGGTTAATCATAGGAGCTGATTGTACGATTCCTAGTGATATTAGTCCCGAGCGTATTGCATGGGTCCGTGAAGCAGCAATTTTGTAAGAAAAAGGAGAGATTAATATGAGTAAAAAGACATGGATTATTGGTGGAGCTGTTGTTGTAGCACTTATTGGGGCTACAGTTATTGGACGTAGCTTAACAGGAGATAAAAAAGCAAAATCAGATTCTGGAAAGGTAACAACATTAAAAGTTGCCCATACTCAAAACTATGTTCCTTATGATTTTGTTGATAAGGATGGTAATTCTGATGGCTATGAGGTAGCTGTATTAAAGGAAATTGATAAAAAGCTTCCACAATATAAGTTTGAATATACAGGAACCAGTGATGATGACCTCTTAATCGGTCTGGAGTCAGGTAAATATGATATTGGTACTAAGGGTGCTTGGTACACAGATGAACGAGCTAAAAAGTTCATCATACCAAAAGACCCAATTGGAGCAAGTATTATTGGATTTACCATTCGTAAGGAAGATAAAGACAAATATAAAAATATCTCTGATTTTGCAAAACAAAATGGTCGCTTGGTGCCAATCTCACCACAAAATGCTCAGTGGAATGTTATTAAAGACTACAACGATGAACATAAAAATCAACCAATCGAGTTGACATCTGCGGAATCTTTCCAAGTTTCAGATGCCTATGCTTGGGTTCTGGAAAATCGTTATGATGCTTACTTTGATATTAAATTATCTTTTGAAAAGGCTGTAACTGATAAAGATGGAGCGTATCATCAATATGCAGATAAATTGACTTGGTTCCCTTATAAAGGAATTCCAACCTATCCACTCTTGCATCGTGATAGTAAGAATGAAGAGTTTTCAAAAGAATATACTAAGGCAATTAAGGAACTAAAAGAAGACGGTACACTTGAAAAGTTATCTAAAAAATACTTTGGTGAGGATGTCTTCTCATACGTAGACAAATAAGTAATTGTAACGTCGTAAAGTAGGATGTTTTGATAAGCTTCTGAAGTGAGTTTAGTTAGGAGAAATTATGGTCAATTATGACATTTCAAAAGTTTTTGGAGCATTACCTGAAATCATAAAGGGCTTACCGATGACATTATTGGTTATCTTATTAACGACTTTACTTGGGTCGTTATTAGGAGGATTAGTTGCTTGGGCAAGCCTTTCTAAGGATAAAGCTTTAGAGAATTTGGCTAAGGGATATGTTTTTATCTTACGCTGTACCCCACCGATTGTGTTGCTATTTTTAGTATTTTACGGAGTTCCAGAATTTCTTAATTGGTGGTTAGGATTAGATATTAATGATTGGTCCAAATTGATATTTGTTCTTGTGACCATGGTTCTCCTATTTTCAGCAATGATATCAGAAGTGTTTAAAGCGGCTTATCAAGCAATTCCTAAAGGACAATTAGAAGCCGGGCTTAGTATTGGGCTTACTTCTGAACAAACCTTTGTAAGAATTATTGCCCCTCAAGCATTTATGGTTGCTTTACCAAATATTACAACAGCTATACTTAACCTTATGCGTGATGCAGCTTTGGCTTATACGATTGGTTTTATTGATGTTATGGGCAAAGGGAATCTTTTGATTAGTCGCTATTTAGGAAACTATTCTTTGGAGACTTATACAGCTGTTGCCCTTGTTTATTGGGGAATAGCGTTAATTCTATCGTTGATTTCTAGGATAACAGAACAGCAATTGAGTGTAAAAGAGAGGTAAAAAATGAATATTACTTTTATTATAGATACCTTTATCAAGGCTTTATATGGTGTTCCGATAACACTGGGAATCATGGTTGTGGCTATTTTATTGAGTTTTCTACCTGCTTTATTTCTAGCTTTGGGTCAGATTTATAAGGTACGAGGTGTTAAGGCTTTTTCAATTGTTTATCTAGCATTTATTCGTGCAACCCCACCAATTCTTTTAATTTTATTTTTTTATAGTTTGTTCCCTAGTTTGTTAAATCAGTTTTTTAAAGGAATTGGGAGTCACATAGATGTCTTCAAAGTTAATCCGCTTTACTATGCTTTTATTATCTATAGCTTGATGACGACAGGAAGTTTATCAGAAATCATTCGATCAGCATTACTAACTGTTGATAAAGGCCAATTAGAAGCTGCACAAGCCATAGGTTTAACAACAAGACAAGCCTATCTAAGAATCGTTTTTCCTCAGGCGCTTAAGGCTGCAATTCCAAATTTGTGTAACTTAGTTATAAATATTGTGAAAGGAACATCACTTGTTTTTGTTATGACGATAAAGGATATTACAGCAATTGCACGAGTTGAAGCAGCATATGGATATCAATATTTTGAATCTTATTTTGTCATCTTCATTTTATATTTAATCATTTGTGGTATCATTCAAGTTCTCTTTAATTTTGGAGAAAGAAAATTGCAATTTTCATAGAGGGAGTCACTATGCTAGAAGCTAAACATATATCAAAAACATTTGGAGATCGTCAGGTTCTTGTTGACGTTAATCTACAAGTGGAACAGGGAGATGTAGTTGTCATCTTGGGACCATCAGGTTCAGGAAAGACAACTTTCTTACGTTGCCTTAATCACTTGGAGAAAGCAGATGGAGGTCAATTAACAATTTCGGGTAAGGACTACTCTTTGAATAAGTTATCAAAGAAAGATATTTTAGATATCCGAAAGAAGACAGCTTTTGTATTCCAACACTACAATTTATTTGCAAACAAGACTGCCATCGAGAATATCTTGGAAGGTTTAGTGATTGCTAGGAAAGTTCCTAAAAGTGAAGCGCAAAAGATTGCTGAAGAAGCACTTAAAAAAGTTGGTCTTCTGGATTTTAAAGATTACTACCCATCACAACTTTCAGGTGGACAACAACAACGTATTGGTTTAGCCAGGGCTATAGCAGTTAAGCCGGAGGTTATCTTGTTAGATGAACCAACATCGGCCCTTGATCCAGAACTAGTTGGGGATGTTCTGGATGTCATGAAACAACTTGCTCATGAAGGAACAACAATGGTGGTTGTTACTCATGAAATGGGGTTTGCACGAGATGTAGCTAATCATGTCGTTTTCATGGATGGTGGTCATGTCATCGAAGAGGGGAGTCCAAAAGACATTTTTTACAGACCAAAAGAAAAACGTACACAACAATTTTTGGCACGTATTCTTTCTGATGCTAGTTATGATTTGGAATATATGATTTAAAAAATCTGCTGTTTTAATTAAGAATGAAAAAAACAAAGACGAGTTTAGTTTGTCTTTGTTTTTTTTGCTTATAAGTAGTCTACTGCAAGAATAGGAGTGTTCTTTTTAGCCGGTACACGTGTTTTTACACCATTATTCCCTTTAGGGAGACGTAATTTTGTAGTTCCTTGGTTTGAAGAATTTGTTTGGTGTTTGTAGTTAACAGGGATACGCGTTTTCACACCGTTATTGCCTTTAGGAAGACGAAGTTTTTTAGCACTTGTTGGTGTAGCTGGTGTTACAGGTTTTTCAGCTGTTCCTTCAGTAACTTCCTTGTAAATATAAGTGATTGTCACAGTATTTGAAATACGAATTTTGTGTGACTTAATTTCTT
>SKEM01000027.1_pt1 | contig 120144 bp, 120 predicted proteins | sample 4826731 | NCBI WGS metagenome assembly SKEM01 (sample SAMN11008809, study PRJNA524170) | human gut metagenome | biome: Human fecal sample; material: Feces; isolation source: fecal sample from pouch patient p37 | host: Homo sapiens | place: Israel: Tel-Aviv | collected 2015-07-27 | reverse complement strand
CAAGGTGCCCACAATCAATTTGTAGCAAGTGCTAAAGTAGTTAAGTTGGCTCACGAAATCGATCCAAATAATCGCGTTGGCCAAATGTTAGCCTACTCTGCTTACTACCCATACACTTGTGATCCTAAGGATCAAATTAAAGTTATGGAAGTAAAGCAAGATATGCTTTTCTATAGTGATGTTCAAACTGGTGGTCACTATCCAGAATATCGTTTAAAGAAGTATGAACGCGATGGAATTAAGCTGGATGATACTCCAGAGGATTACGAATTGATCGCTAAGTACCCTGCTGACTTCTTAAGTTTCTCCTGCTACACTTCAAATGTTTTAACTACTCATGAAGCAGAAGCTAAAGCATCTGGTAATGTTAGCGCAGGTGGCGTTAAGAACCCTTACCTTGAAAGTAATGCCTGGGGTTGGGCAACTGACCCAGATGTTTTAAGAATTGCTCTTAATGATCTCTGGGATCGTTACCACAAGCCTCTCTGGGTAGTTGAAAATGGTTTAGGCTCCGCCGACACTTTAGAAAAAGACGGCAAGGTCCATGATGATTACCGTATTAATTACTTGCGTAGTCAAATCAAATCTATGAGGGATGCCGTTACAATTGATGGCGTTGACTTAATGGGCTACACTACTTGGTCGGCAATTGATTTAGTATCTAACGGTACCGGTGAAATGAAGAAACGTTATGGTTTCGTCTATGTCGATCGTGATGATCGTGGCAATGGATCACTTAAGCGTTACCCTAAGGATTCATTCTACTGGTACAAGAAAGTCATCTCATCAAACGGTGAAGATTTAGACTAATTTAATCCTAAAATAGAGCCTAACTTATGAAAAAGCTAGACTCTATTTTTTTAAATAAATATAATTAAGATATAAGTAATATAGAAATAGAGAGAAGAGAAAAAATTGATAACTATTACAAGACAATTCAACTTTAAAGCTAAAGATTTCTTTGATTATTTAGAAGAACAACTAATCCCTGCTATTAAAAAGGCTAGAGGCAATGATATGCCCGTTGTTTTAAGCAAGGGTACTAAGTACGAAATGGACGGTGCTAAGGTTGAAATTACCGATTATGAGCGTAACAAGGTCTATGGTGCTCACTTCAAGACTAGCCGTCTTGAGCTCCAGATTAAGTATGTAACTGAAGATAATGCCGAAGGCGTAAAGATTACCTTCAGTGAAGATATGCTCAGCTTTGACCGTGAAAAGCATGGTAAGTTACAGACCTTGTTCTATAACTGGCAGCTTAAGATAGGCGCTAGAAAAGAATTAAAACGTATGGGTGACAACGTTTATGCCAATATGGCTGCTTAGAATCACCCTCTCAGCATGAAAAAGACCGTAGTTCGTTTGAATTACGGTCTTTTTTATGGATCAATGCTGGTATTGGTTAAATTGAGTATCAATGCTAATTAATTAAATAATACGTTTCTGCTTCATGCATATTACTCTTCCTTTCTTATTCAATTTAAATACCCAATAATACTTGTCAACATCTTTTCGTCTACTGCTCTTTTCAAATTTGTTGCCAATTATGAATTACTACTTAAAGTTAACTAAATTAATATGAACTGAATTTTTAATTAATCAAAAAAACGTTGCCAGATTAGACAACGTTTTTTATCGTTCAAAGTTAACAAAGTTTTATTTTAATTTTTTAATTTATTAATTCTTAGCAGCATCTGCTTGTTCCTTCTTAAGAAGGACATTGTCATAGTGCTTAATGAACGGGAACCAAACTAAGAATGCGACGATAGCACAAACAAATGAAAGAATTGCACCTTGCCAACTTACAGTAGCAATGTAACCACTCAAACCAACTGGAGTTGGCCATGGTTGTTGAACGATAATCTTAGGTACCAAGTGAGTTGATACGGCGATGTAACCAACAATACCTGAAGCAAGTGGTGCACAAATGAATGGAATTAACAAGTTAATGTTATAAACAATTGGTAAACCGAACAAAAGTGGTTCGTTAATGTTGAAGATAGCTGGAACTAATTCAACCTTACCAATTTCCTTCAATTGAGCTGAACGTGAACCAAAGGCAAGCCAGATAGCCATACCTAAAGTGGCACCAGAACCACCAATAATTACGAATGAGTTCATTGGGTCACCAGCGAAGAAGTGTGAAGCACCCTTTACGTTAGCAGCCATGTTAGCCAAAACAATTGGAGTATAGAATGAACTCATAATTGTAGCACCGTGGATACCGAACCACCATAGGAAGTGAATCAAGAAGATAATGATGAGGAAGCCCCACCAAGTATCAGCAATGTTACTAATGAATGAGAATGGAATGTAAAGAACTTGGAAGATATCAGTTCCCATAGTTACCAAAATCAATTCAATAACAGCAACTACTACAGCAACACAGAAGCCTGGAATCAAAGCACTGAATGAGTTTGAAACACCAGCTGGAACAGATGCTGGCATCTTAATTCTCCAGTTGTGCTTTACAGTGTAACGGTAAATTTGAACCGTTAACCAAGCAACTACCAAACCGGTGAAGATACCTACAGAAGCAATTCTAGTGATACCACCAGTTGAAGCTTCGTAACCACCAGCAACCATTTTAGTCTTGGTAAGAATAGTAATAAATTGAATTGAACCATTCTTCCAAACAAGTTCTGGTACGGTAATGAAGAATGCCATTAAGAACATTAATAAGGCGTTCATTGGAACTAAGTCCAATTTTTCTTCACGACGGTAAATATCCGTATACGAATATGCGAAAGTACCGGCAAATACCAAAGCTAAAATACCCATAGTTGAGTTGTAAACAACTTGGAACAAGTTAGTAAAACGACCCAGGGTATTAGCATAAAACGCAGCAAATCCAGGAATTGGAAATGCTTGAGGCAACACAGTCAAAATTAAGAAGATTGCCCCGATAATTGAAAATGAAATAACGCTATAACCAGCGTCCATGATAGCTCTAACAAATCGAGATCCTGCGAACTTACCAGCAGCCGCAGCCATCTTATCTTTGAAAGATGCAGAGTTTGAATCAGCCATATTTCTTTCCCCCAATATTTCTGAAACATTCATCAAATCTGAACAAGTTCATTATATCGAAAGCGATTTCTTATGTAAACGCTTTTTCTTGACATACGGTATACCTTTGAAATCAAAAATCTTTACTTTTCCCATTATCACGGGCTTTTGGGCAAAATAAAAAAACTTATAGTTATTTATAAGTTTCTTCATATAATCTATTGTTGATGCTTCTTGAAAACTTCAATTACACGGTAATAACGATCCTTATCGTTCAAAATTTGATGAATTCTGAATTCGCATAAAGCCGCTAAAACAATTCCGATTAACAGGAAAGCAACCATGAAATACAAAATATCATTGTTAATTACAAATGGAAAAATCATCTTTTTAAGTGGAGTAAACAAACCGATTGCCAGCAATGCATTAACTGCCATCTGGACGTATAAATATATTCTAGTAATTGGAATGTCACGCTTACGATTGTGCATCTTAGATAGCTGCTCAAAACTAGCTACAGCAGAATAAACTCCCATAATTAGCGCAGCAAAAATTCCAAATCGTGAACCATAATATGCACTAATAATAAACCACATCAAATTACAAAATAAAAAGATGGTTACAATATATCTAATCATCAAATACCGACTAAAATACATGTACTTAATACTTTCTCGGTGCTTAGTCCGTGCTACTTCTGCTTTTTCTCCTTCGACTTCTTTTTGATTCATATTTCTTCTCTCAATCTAAACTTAATTATTTTCATTTTAGCATTTTTGCGTAAAAAAATAGATCCCACTTTTTCGTGAGATCTATTTTTATAGCGATTACTTATATTATTTCTTAAGAGAGCCAGACTCATATAGCTTTTCATAAAGATCTACCATTTCTCCAGCTAAGTCCCTAAAGGTAATAGCGTTCATCAAGTGGTCTTGTGAGTGTACCACTAATAAAGTGACATGCATATGGTCACCTTGTGCCTCTTTGGTAAGCATATTGGTTTGTGAATTGTGAGCTTCAAGAAGTGACTTGTCACTTTCCTTAAGCTTTTCACGTGCGCCTTCAATATCGCCTTTTTTAGCAAGACGAATTGCTTCAAAGGCTAAACTTTTTGCGTTACCACCATTAGCAATAAGGCCCATAGCAGCCATTAATGTTTCTTGTTCCTTTTGCTCTGGAGTTTGCTTTTCTTCTGCCATAAATCTGTCTCTCCTTTAATTAGTTAATTAACCCTTAATCATTTTTTCGGCTTGAGCCAAAACGTTCTTACCGTTCATCATGCCGTAGTCTTGCATGTTGATAACATCCAAAGGAATGTCCTTACCGTCTTTACCCTTGCCTTTAACTTTGTTTTCGAAGTCACCCTTCATGTAACTTACTTGAGGCCCAAGAAGAACACAGTCAATTTCCTTTTGTGCAATCTTGTCATCAGCTTCTGAAGCTGGGCAAGCAAAGATTTCTGCATCAATGCCTTGTTCCTTAGCAGCTTCTTGCATCTTAGTTACCAAAAGTGAAGTACTCATACCTGCACTACAATTTAACATAATAGTTTGTTCAGCCATAATATAACATCCTCCTGATCATTACGTTTTATATTTAAATTTCTTTTATTGATCTACGCCAATTATTATAAAACGCTTTCATTGTTTTGTAAACAAAAATATATACTTTTGTTTTCCCATCACTAAATATTATGCATCACTTGTATGCCTTTTCAAATACATACAAGCTACATGTAAAGCATACCACTTTACTTATGAAATTGCTTACAATTTTTGTATAAAAATTAGCAACCGCTTACACAATTATAAAGAAAACTGGTAAAATAGCAATGAAGCATTTTCCTTTACAATAGAGAGGAGGCTTACCCTTGAGTCGTTATCAAGAAATAGCCAATGATATAGAAAAAGATATTATTGAAAAGAAGTATGTTAGACAGTTGCCTGAGCAATTTGATTTGGCTAAGAAATATCATACTAGCCGAGTAACTATTGTTCATGCTCTTAAAATTTTGCAAAGCAAAAAATTAATCAAAGCTGTCAAGGGACACGGTACCTTCATTACTAGCAAGTCGATTCCTGATATTTTTCTTAACTCTGGTGTCAACGAACATACCGGCTTCACCAGACATGTCAATAGCGCCTTTCTATTAACTAGCAATGTAATTTCGTTTAATATTCGACGGCCGAGCGCTGAAGAATGCAAAGCTTTATGTCTAGACAAAAATGATGAGGTTTATGACATTATTAGACAACGTATCTTAAATGGAAAACCAGCTAGGTTGGAATATACCGTCATGCCGATTAAGCGCATCCCCGGAATCACAATGGATATTCTGCACAAATCAGTTTACTCCTATATTCAAAATGAGCTGGGGCTTAAAATTGGCAAGGACGATCGGATCATTACCGCAGAAAAATCTGATGCCTACGATATGAAATATCTTGACTGTGCCATCGACGATCCCGTTTTATGTATTCAACAAAAAGCGTTTTTAGAAGACGGCCGTCCCTTTGAATTATCAGAATCGCGCAATCGCTATGATCGAGGCGCCTTAACAGTCAACGGTGCCTAAATTCAACTTGATTTTAAAAATACACTGTGTCAGAATGACTATTGTAAACGTTTCCAGTTACATACAGAAAGAGAGGAATAATTAATGTATTCAGCAAAAATGCCAAAAAACTTTTTATGGGGTGGTGCTGTAGCTGCTCACCAACTTGAAGGTGGTTGGAAAGAAAGCGGCAAAGGAGTTTCCGTTGCCGATGTTATGACAGTCGGTTCCGCTACTAAGCCACGTGAAATTACTGATGGTGTTCTTCCAGGTAAGAACTATCCTAACCACTCAGCAATTGATTTCTACCACCACTACAAGGAAGACATCAAGTTAATGGCAGAAATGGGCTTTAAGGCTTTCAGAACTTCTATTGCCTGGACTAGAATTTTCCCTAACGGTGATGAAAAAGAACCTAATGAAGAAGGTTTAAAATTTTATGACGATTTATTTGATACCTGTCATGAATACGGCATTGAACCTGTAATTACCCTCTCCCACTTTGAAATGCCATTCAATTTGGCTAAGAACTATGGTGGTTTTACCAACCGTAAAGTAATTGACTTCTTCGTACATTTCGCAGAAGTTTGCTTCAAGCGTTACAAGAACAAGGTTAAGTACTGGATGACTTTCAATGAAATTGATAACCAATCAGCATTTAACAATGACTTCTTAATGGCTACTAATTCTGGTATTCTTTTCAAAGATGACATGACTGACAGGGATAAAGAAGCTGCAATGTATCAAGCTGGTCACTATGAATTAGTTGCTTCTGCATTAGCAGTTAAGATTGGTCACAAGATCAACCCTAACTTCCAAATTGGTTGTATGATCAACTACTCACCTGTTCGTCCACTTACTCCATCAAGTGATGATGTATTATTAGCTGACAAGTGGGAGCAACGCCGTGATTGGTTCTCAGACGTTCATGTTTTTGGCGAATATCCAAATGCTGTTGAAGCTTATATCGAAAGAAATGGCTACCGTCCTGACATCACTGATGAAGATAGAATTGTCTTAAAGGAAGGTACAGTTGATTATGTTGGCTTTAGTTACTACCAAACTACTACTGTTTCAAGCGAAAAAGTTAAGCCTGATGATTTAACTGATTTAGCTAAAGCTGTAGCTAAGAACCCTACTTTGAAGCGTAGTGACTGGGGCTGGGAAATCGATCCAGAAGGTTTGAGAATTGCCTTAAACCAATTGCAAGATCGTTACCACAAGCCATTGTTCATCGTTGAAAATGGTCTTGGTGCTTACGACAAGGTTGAAGACGGCAAGGTTCACGATGACTACAGAATCGACTACTTGAGAAACCATATTTCAGAAATGGAAAAGGCTGTTGAACTCGACGGTGTTGACTTAATGGGTTACCTTCCATGGGGCTGCATCGACTTGGTTTCTGCTGGTACTGGTCAAATGGACAAGCGTTACGGCTTTATCTACGTTGACAAGAATGATGCCGGTGAAGGTACTTTGGCTCGTTCACGTAAGGATTCATTCTTCTGGTACAAGAAGGTCATCGAATCAAACGGTAAAGATTTAGATTAAAATAATTATCTTAATTACTAAAAAAAGAGTTAGGTGAAATTCATCTAACTCTTTTCATTTGGCCTTTTTAACTTATTATGGCAAATCATTACCGGCTGCTAAATACAAATCGTACCATTCTTGCTTAGTTAATTGAATGTCGCTACCAGCCGCTGAATCCGCAATATGCTGAGGATTCATTGAACCAACCAAGATTTGAATCTGTCCAGGGCAACGCAAAATCCAACTGGCTGCAATTGCATTTTTACCTACTTGATAATGTTCGGCTAACTTTTCTAATTCTTCATTTAATTGCGGAAACTTCGAATTATTGATAAAGGTTCCTTCAAACATACCATATTGGAATGGTGACCAGCACTGCAATGTGATTCTGTGCCGCAATAAGTAATTCCACGTTTGGCCATCATGATCTACTGACTTTTCATCGGTCATGTTGGTATGAACAATACTATCAAGCATACCCGTATGCATCAAGCCAAACTGCAATTGTTCAAACATAATTGGCTGAGTCACTGCTGTTTTAAGCAATTCAATTTCACTAGCATTAAAGTTAGAAACACCAAAGAAGCGCACCTTCCCTTGTGCTTGCAATGTATCAAAAGCCTCTGCTACCTCCTCTGGATCCATCAAAATATCGGGCCGGTGCAGAACCAAGCTATCTAAGTAGTCAACCTGCATTCTGTCTAGGATGCCATCTACAGCAGTCAAAATATATTTTTCAGAAAAATCATATCGCTTGCCTGGTACAATCCCTGTTTTAGATTGGATGAAGAGCTTATCTCGGCCAATCTTTGTTTCTTTTAGTGCCTGCCCAAAAACTGTTTCTGACTTTCCACCGCCATATATATCGGCTGAATCGATAAAGTTAATTCCTTCTTCATAAGCTGCACTAATTGCATCCGCCGCTTCTGTTACGCTTTTTTGATCCATCCGCATAATGCCTAAAGCCATAGCCGGAATGGAAAGCGTAGATGGTCCCATTTTAATTTGTTTCATAGTTATTGCCTTTCTGTGTATGTCAATATTCTTATTATAAGATTAATGTAAGCGGTTTTACAAATATATTAAATTAAAATACTTCTTGTTAATTAGACATGCTAAAATGAATGTAATTAGTTAGAAAGGTTCAAAAAATGAAACAAATATATTTTAATCATGATGGTAACATTGACGATTTAGTATCTTACCTGCTTCTTTTGCAAGCTCCTGATATCAAATTGTTAGGTGTTGGTGCAATCGATGCCGACGGTTTTATCGATCCCTCTGTTGCAGCATGCCGTAAGATGACTGATCTTTTTAATCTGCGCGGAGATAAATTAGCAGTTGCCCGTTCAAATTCAAGAGCTGTCAACCAATTCCCACACGACTGGCGCATGGCTACATATTCCTTTAATTATTTACCTATCTTAAACGAAAAGGGTTCGATCGATACTCCACAAGCTGAATTACCTGCTCACCTTGATATGGTTGAAAAACTTAAGCATGCAAAAGAACCAGTCACATTAATTATGACCGGTCCTTTAACTGACTTAGCACGTGCTCTTGATGTTGACCTAGATATTGAAAAACATATCAAAAAACTTTACTGGATGGGCGGCTCTCTTGATGATCATGGTAACGTAGCCATGGTTAACGCAGATGGCAGTCAGGAATGGAATTCATTCTGGGATCCATACGCTGTTAAACGCGTTTTTGATTCCAATATTTCAATTCAAATGGTGGGCCTTGAAAGTACTGAAGAGATCCCATTAAATGATGAATTGCGGCAACACTGGGCAAGTTTACGCAAATATCCAGCTATGGATTTAGTTGGCCAAGGCTACAGCCTAATTATCTCAATCCCTTCTGCTGAACTTTACCTTTGGGATGTACTTACTACAGTTAGTGCATTGTATCCAGAAGTTGTTAAAACTGAAAAAGCTAAGGCTACAGTTATTACTGATGGAATGAGTGCTGGTAGCTTTAGACGTGATCCTAACGGTCGTGAAGTTGACATCGTTACTAAAGCAAACAAGGAATTATTCTTCCAAAAGATGGATGAAATTCTTGAGAGAACTAAGTAATAACATTACCATGAACAATAAAAGCATCCCGGAATTGGGATGCTTTTTAATTAAATTGCCTTAATAAACTTTTTATATAAAATCACGGCAATCCACGCCGAAATAAATGAAGGTAAAACGACAACCACTAGCAAATTCGGATCTAGGAAATTACCTACTCTAATGAAGTGAGTAATCGTACTGATATGCTTAATATTGCTGAAAATTGCCTGATAAACTGTCACATAAATCAGCGACCATTGAATATAATATTCAACCAAAGTCAAAGTCGTCGTCGAAAACTTGAAAACATGAGCGGCCACTCGCATTCCCCAATAGATAAACATCCCGGAAAGTACCACAAATGCCGCCAGCAACAAGAAGAGATTCCCTAAATTCACATGATCCTTATCCTGCATCATGAAATATGCAATTACAAAAAAGAGCAAAAAGTTAACTGTACTAAAGAAAATTTGAGCAAGAAATAAAATTGCCGCCTTCAAAAATTCAAATTTATGCTCCGAACGAAAAAGGGCAATAATCAAGATGATAATTGCTCCAATAACAAAGTATGTTGTAACGTGCATTAATCTTCCTCTACTTTTTTGCTTGCTTTAGAGCATCCGTAACTGCTTCTTTAACTCCATTTGAAGTAAAAGTTGCACCACTTACCGCATCGATATCTGCAGATTGCTTAGTCAGAATTTCATTTTCAAGCTGCTTTTCTGCTTTTTGACCATATTGTGGCGTTTCAGTAGATAAATCTAAATCAGCTGCCACGATTTTTTGATCCTTAACAGTTAACTTCACTTTAACAAAGCCTGCCATGCCTCTTGCTTCAGCATCATATATTCCATCTTTTAACATAAAAATTCCCCTTTTAAAATAAAAAAACGCCCTCATACATATTGTACAATACATACAAGAGTAATTTTTTCAAAAAATGTAAAGATATAAGTATACCATTAACTATCAATAACTGATATACTTATGTGCGGGTTATAATTTCTATAAGTCCTTATTATAATCCATCATTACAGGTAGTTGAATCCCCTTCTACCTGTTTTTATTATAGTATAAAATAACGAATGTTGTTAAATAGCTAAAAAAGTTTTTTATTACACTATCTCTCAATAGTTACGTTAAAATTGTAGAGGGGATTATAGTTTTTTCATTTGAAGAGGTAAAACATGTATCCAGATAATAATATTCTTACATATTTAAAATGGCGTGGAGACATTGACTTTAGTACATCGCCTTTCAATGATATTGATGCACTTGTTTTATCTATTTTTTCTTATCTTGAATTGCATGATATTGTTAGTGGCGATGCTAAAACAATTACTGTAGATGAAGCAGCTAAGCTCTATTTTGCAGATGATCACCCACGTAATGATAATTTGCAATATCAAGAACTATTTAAATTAATGGCACGAGCCGAGCGTTTTAAAAAGGCGCAATTATCTTATTTTACTAGCACGTTAACTGAACATACTCAATTTAGTGCCATTAAAATCGAATTAACTGATGGAACTAATTTCGTCGCCTTTCGTGGTACAGATGATTCACTTATCGGTTGGAAAGAAGACTTTGAAATTAGTTTCAGAATTACTGTTGCACAAAAGCAAGCAGTTAAATTACTCGAACGTATTTTAAAAGCGGACGATCAAGATTATTATCTTTGTGGTCACTCAAAAGGTGGCAATTTAGCCGAATATGCTGCAATTAATATTGAGCCCAAACTTCGTAAACGAATTAAGCGGATCTACACTTTTGATTCTCCTGGTATCGCTGAAGAAGTAGGTGCACAGCTTCCATTAAAATATCTACAAAACACGTTAAGAAGATTTGTGCCAGAGTTTAGCGTTATCGGCCGCTTATTTGAACCTGAAGGAATCCATCCAACTATTGTGAATAGTACGCGCAATAATTTGAGTCAACATGATACTTTCAGTTGGCAAATCATTGGTTCGAGCTTTGATACTAAAAGGCATAGAAATCCACAATCAAAAGTTTACAATCAACTAATCAACCAATGGATTGGAAACGCAACGCTTGAAGAACGCGAATCTCTAACCAATGATTTATTTGCTGCACTAGGCGCAAGTGGCGCTACCAAGATCAACGAATTAGATAAAAATGGTTTCGGTGGTTTTGGGGCTATTCTGCTGTCATTTACAAATTCTTCTCGTAGAACACGCTTCGTTTTTGGCTCCTTGTTTTCATCAATTTGGCAAACAATCAAAAGTCGCCATCTAACTAAAGTACTGTTTTCGACTGATACAATCGTTGGTTGGATCCTGGTAGTGTTGGGTATCATCAGTTTAACCATGCCTCAATATGCATTACGTGCTTTTGGTGTTCTAGTAGCATTTGCTGGAATTGGCTTTAGTGTCCATCAAATTTTAGATACGGCAAATTCTAGTTTAAAAGAGAAGCAGAAACAGTTCTTTATTATTTCATACTTAGTTGTTTTTGCTCTATCAACGGCTTTAATTTCTAATAATCGTTTGTTAATCTTCTTAGCTCACTATTTCTTGGGAATATTTTTAATTATTTATTCTTATGTCAGACTGCGGCAACTAATTCTTCATAGAATATCAGGCGTATTCCGGATCACAGTCGTGGCTACGGAAGCAGTTATCGCCTTTGCCTTAGGAATTATCGTCATCATTAATCCACGAGCATTCGATCGCAAATCTATCCTGATAATGGGAATTTTATTAATTATCTACGGTTTCTTCAAACTTATTGGAGAATTATTTGATCAGCGGCCCAAGATGCCAAAAAATCACAGATGAAAAAAGCAAGATGGATTTTTCCATCTTGCTTTTTCGTTAATCAAAAACAGTTTGCCAATTGGGATCTTTGGATGCCTCATAACACATCTTTATTTGTTCAGGCGTATTTCGACCAAGTGATAACTTAGGCAGATTATTTAATGAAAAGTAACGACAATCTGTAGTTTCAATGTTCTTTTCGAATTCGCCACCTATTACCTTGCACAAATAAAAAGCTTTTATAATTCCAGTAGCTCGAATTGGCTTATTATGTTTATTTCGATCTTGTAAAGCGATCAATTTAATTGGTTTGACATCTCTGCCTGATTCTTCTTTTGCTTCCTTAATACAGTTTTCTTCGGTAGAAAGATTAGCTTCACACCAACCACCTGGAAGTGACCAATCGTCAGATAGTTTCTCATGAACTAACAAAATCTGATCATCTTTAAAAATTGCGGCTCTCGTCTCTATTTTTGGAGTTTGATAGCCTTCATCACCACAAAATAAAGTTTTAACTTTTTCAATTGGCATCCCTGTTTTAACAGTCATCATTTCAGCCGCAATTTGACGAATTTGTTCATATCGTTCACGATCAAAGACATCATGACCATATTTCAAACCATTTTGAGCAATGCTCTGTAATTCAATTGCCCAATCAGTAAATTGATCTCCTGTTTTCATCTTTTGCCTCTATCTTTTAATGAAAGTGTCAGATTTAATATGCTTTAAAATGCTATAACCTACGCTTTTAATTTGATTTTTACTACCGTATGGCTGATTTAAAAACATCACAATTCCATTTTTATTGTCTGTAGTAAGTTGCATCCAATTAGTAAAATGAGTATCTCCAAAATTACCATAAGCCAATTTCAGTTTACCACCATCTTTTAAATAAAAACCGCCAGAGTATGTATTAACTTTGGATTTTAAATGACTTAAATAATTGAATTTCTTCTCAGTTAAAACTTTGCCATTATGCAATCCTCGTTGAATCTTATAATAATCACCAGCGGTAGAAAATAAGTTTCCCGCACCTGGAAGTTGAGACACTACATATCTATTAGCATAAGAAGCGCTTTGATAGTTTTTACCATGACGATAAAGATATGAAATAGCATCTGTCTTTGAACGAGGAATATTTTGATAAACATATGTATGCTTTAAATGAAGTGATTTAATAATTCTGTTTTTTACGTTTGCTGCATAAGATTTACCGGTTACTTTGCGAATGATACCTGCAAGCAAAACATAATTGGCATTATTATAATTAAAAGCTCCCCGCTTGGTGTGAGATGTAGCATTGGCCTTAGCAACAGTCCAATTAATTGCGCCATTTTCAGAGAAATTAATACCATGACTAGACTCGGTACCAATCACATTAATTCCTGAAGTATGGGTCATTAATTGACCTACTGTAATATGCTTAGCCTGCTTTAATCTTGGATACCAACGTGAGATTTTAGTATTTTGTGAAAACTTTTTTTGATAAATTAACTGCGTAATAATTGCCGCTGTTACAGATTTTTGCAATGAGCCAACAGGATATAATAATTTCTTATTACCATTTTTAATTTTACGTCTGTAGTAGCCATAACCAACATTAACTGTTTGACGATGTCCATCCTTAACAATTTCAATCGTGCCGCGTAAATGATGCTTATTCATTGTTTTAATAGCATATTTACGTAATTGACTATTGGAATATGTCTTGGCATTAACTGTTGCGCTATTACCTAAAAAAATAAATGAAGATAAAAATGCAATGGCTAACATTATCTTTTTTGACTTCAATCTAAAAAATCCCCCTCTGCCGTTTAATCCTGACATATTCTACCACAAAATTAAAAGCACAAATATTGCCTACTAAACAATATTTGTGCTTTTTTCTTTTTAGTTTTAGATCAAATTCATTTTTACTAAGTATTCCGCATTTTCAACAGTGTTCCAAGCTGCACCCTTTAAGAGGTTATCAGCTACGATCCACATATTAAATGCACCTGGATTTTCATAGTCAGGACGAATACGACCCACAAAAGTCTCGCGCTTACCTGCTGCATTAATAGGTTGAGGATAAATTTGATGTTTAATATCATCTTCAAGCACAACACCTGGGAAGTCAGCAACTGCAGCCATGATATCTTGAGTTGTTGCACTTTCATCTTCAACAGTGAAGTATACACTTTCACCGTGAGCAATTGGAACAGGAACTCTAACACAAGTTGCAGTGACTTTGATGTCTTTAGCGTTCATGTCGTTGAGCATAATCTTCTTGGTTTCATGAATCATCTTCCATTCTTCATGAGAATAACCAGAATCTTCTAACACATCAATTTGAGGTAGAAGATTGAATGCTAGTGGATAATGCTTCTTATCACCTTTAGTTGGCAAAATTTTTGCATCTGCTTGCATATCTTTGCCATCCAAATAATCTTGTGCTTCCTTTTTTAATTCTTCAATTGCGGCTTGACCTGCACCGGAAGCTGCTTGATAAGTTGAAACGATAATTTGCTTCAAACCAAACTTTCTTCTAATTGGTTCCAAGGCCATCACCATTTGAATGGTTGAACAATTTGGATTGGCAATAATACCGTGATGTTCTTTCAATGCATCTGGATTTACTTCTGGTACAACTAATGGGACATCTGGTTCCATTCTAAAAGCACTGGTATTATCTACACAAACTGCACCGCGCTTAACAGCTTCTGGTAAAAATTTCTTTGATACTGCACCGCCAGCTGATGAAAGAACTAAATCAACGCCATCGAAGGATTCTGGTGTAGTTTCCTCAACAGTTAAATCTTGATCTCTAAACTTTAATACAGTACCAGCTGAACGTGATGAGGCTAATAACTTTATACTTTTTACCGGAATAGTTGACTTAGCCAATTGATCAATCATTCTTCTACCAACAGCACCCGTAGCTCCTAAAATTGCAACATTATATTCTCTAACCATTTTTATTCAACCTCTTGTAAAAAATCATTCATTCTCTTCATTGCTTCTTGTAAGTTCTCATCGCTAGATGCATATGACAATCTTACATAACCTTCACCGCCAGGACCAAAGGCACTACCAGGAGTTACGCCTACCTTAGCTTTGAAGGCCAAGTCTAATGCAAATTGCATATCATCTTTGCCATATTGAGATGGGATTTTCGTAAAGATGTAGAAGGCTCCTTCCGGCTTTACTGCTTGCATCCCCATCTTATTTAATTTTTCTAAGACAAAATCTCTTCGTTTTTGGTAAACTTTGCGATACTCCACTGGATCATTTAATCCATTTTCTAATGCTTCGATCGCTGCGGCTTGGGATGAATCAGTTGTCGTTGTTACCATTAAGCCGTGTACTTTACCGATTTGATCCATAATTTTAGCAGGTCCTGTAATGTATCCTAAACGATAGCCAGTCATCGCATGGGACTTGGATAAACCAGAAATATAAATTGCTCGCTCAGGAATCAAACTAGCAATAGAATGATGCTCAACACCATAAGTCAAAGTACTGTAAATCTCATCAGTAATAACGTACAAATGATTTTCTTCAATTACCTTAGCCAAAGTCTTAATTTCATCTTCTGTATATTCCACGCCTGTTGGATTAGTTGGATAATTTAAAATCACGGCTTTAATTGTCGGATTTTCTTTAATAGTCTCAGTCAATTTTTGCGGCGTTAATTTGAAATTATCTGCAGTTGTGTTCATCAACACGTAACTGGCATCGGCTAAAGTAGCAACTGGCCAATATAATGAAAAGACTGGCGTTGGAATAGCTATCTTGTCACCAGGATTAGTAATAGCAAAAAGTGCAGCGTTGATCGCTTCTGTAGCACCAACTGTAACTACAATTTCTGTTTCTGGATCGTATTTAACGCCGATAGTCTTATCTAAATAGTTGCTAATAGCTTGTCGCAATTCTAATTTTCCTTTTTGAGGAGCATAGTGTGAATCATTATTTTGGATGCTTTTAATTGCGGCTTCTTTAACATGTTCAGGCGTATTCATATCAGGCTCGCCTAAAGTTAATTTGATGATTCCTGGAATAGTTGAAACCTTATTATCAAAGATTCTAATTCCTGAAGCTTTGACATTTTGTACTTTTTGGCTAAAACCTAAATCATTAGCTAATTCCGGCATAATCTTTCCTCCCTTAGTCTTTAAAGGATATTTTCTAAACCAATTACTAATTCATCTAATTGGTCAACTTTTTCTAACGCCACTTTTACTCCACTCATAAATGAGCCACGATCAAATGAATCTTGACGAATAGTTAATGCTTCACCCGGTCCCCCAAATAATACTTGTTCATGTGCAATATAGCCAGGCAGACGAACTGAATGAATCTTGATTCCTTGATAATCACCACCGCGAACATTTTTCAAGGTTTCCACTTCATCTGGTGCTGTTTGATGTTCAGGACGATTTTCAGCAATCATCTTAGCTGTAGCAAGCGCCGTTCCGGACGGAGCATCTTTTTTATCAGCGTGATGCATTTCAATAATTTCAACATCTGGGAAATATTTAGCAGCTTCTTTTGCAAATTTCATCAACAAAACTGCGGACATTCCGAAATTGGGGGCAATCAGACCGCCTACTTTTTCTTTTCTTGAAAGTTCAATCAGTTCTGCTTCTTGCTCATCACTCATACCGGTAGTACCTACTATTGGTCTAATATGATGTTGCAATGCAAATTTTACATTGTCATATACTGCCTTAGGTGTAGTAAAGTCGATCCAAAAGTCTGCTAAATGATCAGGAATTTCTGTTAGGCTCTTAAAAATTTTAGCGTCTGCAGGCAAATGATATTGTTCAGGATTATTTTCGGCAATTGGAGAAAGTCCTGCAACTACTTCAAAGCCTGGCATATTATTAACTAAATTCACGGCTTTTTGCCCCATGGCCCCCGTAAAACCTGCAATTAATACTTTTTTAGTCATTTTCAAGGTCCTTTCCTAAATCTAGTGGCAATTTTTGCAATAAAGCTTTATCTTCTAAGCCTAAATGCTGGGCTAAAGTTACTTTTTCTTCATCATTCAAGGCAACTAAAGGCAAACGACAATCTCCTGTTTCAAAACCTTGTGCATTTAAAACTGCCTTTACTGGTGATGGAGATGGATACATGAACAGAGCTTGCATTCTAGGCGTTAACCAACGTTGAATTCTTGCTGCTTCGGGATATTTTCCTTCATATAAAGCATCATACATCCGGCGCATTTCTTTAGTATAAATATGAGAGGCTACGGAAACGACACCATTTGCTCCGAGCAATCTTGCAGTTAAGGCTTGGGTATCTTCTCCGGTAAAGACTTGAAAATCTGCTGCTTTATGATCGATGATGTATTCCATTTCTTCAAGGGATGCACATTGCTTAATTCCCTTAATATTATCTAATTTAGATAATTGAACAACCGTCTCTTTTTCCATCTTGACGCCAGTTCTGCCTGGAATATTGTAGATTAAAATTGGCATCTTAACGTTGTCATTCACTGCAGTAAAGTGAGCAACCATGCTGCGTTGATTTGGCTTATTATATGGCGGTACAACAACCAATGCATAATCAATGCCGTCAATTTCTGCCACTTCATTAGTAAATTTAATTGTTTCAGCAGTATTATTGCTACCAGTTCCGGCAATTACAACAGCACGACCGTTAACGATTTGACCAAAGTGTTTATACAATTCGATCTTTTCATCATGAGTCAAAGTCGGGGTTTCACCGGTCGTACCACCTATCACAAAGCCATTACAGCCTTGCTCAATTAAGTAATTGGTTAATTTTTCCAAACTATCAAAATCAATCTTTTTATTCTCATCAAATGGCGTCACAATTGCCGTCAATAAATCTGCATCAATTAATGTAGCCATATTAGTTCCCCATTCTATCGATTAAAAATCCCTTAATTGCGTTAACTCCGCGCATAATACTCTTTTCGTCTGGATTCAAAGTTGCTGAATGCAGCTGTGAATTTGGATCACCAACACCTAGCCAAAACATTGTTCCTGGAAATTTGGCAAGTAAGAAGCCAAAATCTTCTCCTGTCATTTTTGGCTTAGTTTCAACAAAATCCACTTCCGGATTATTCTTCATATAATTAATGAAGTTTTTAGTTAGCTCTGGATTATTTTCTACTGGCCAATAACCACCCTGATTTAACTCAAGATTTACTTTCATGTTATAGCTACGAGCTATACCTTCACATAGATCACGCAACCGTTGATCAATTTGCAGAATCATTTTTTGCGTTAATCCGCGAATTGTTCCTTCAATCCGAGTCTGTCCAGCGATTACATTTCTAATAGTTCCAGCTCTAACCTTACCCAAAGTGATAACACCGCTTTGAATTGGATCGATACTTCGTGAAATAACCGTTTGTATTTGCATGATTAGACTAGCAGCAGCCACCACAGTGTCATTAGCATTCTGCGGAAAAGCCGCATGACCGCCCTTACCAACCAAATCAATGTTAACTTCAGTAGTTCCTGCAAATAATGTACCTTCACGACAACCAATTGTTCCAGCCGGTAATTCAGGGTTATCATGCAAGCCATAGAATTCATCAGGTTTAAACTTCCCCTGAAAGATTCCTCTTTCATATACTTTTTTACCGCCACTTTCACTTTCTTCAGCTGGCTGGAAAAAGAACAGCATATTATCCTTAGGCTGATTTTCACTGAAATAACTAAGTAGTCCTAATGCAACACTCATGTGAATATCATGACCACAGGCATGCATAACTCCTGAATGCTTTGACGAAAAAGGTAAATCTGTTTTCTCCTCAACTGGTAACGCATCAATATCGGTCCGATAACCAATTGTTCTTTGCGGATTGCTTCCTTTAATTAGTACCAAAATCGCTGTTGGTAATTCTTCTGGTACTTTTACAGTTAAAAACTCTGAATTAAATCCCTTAATTACTTCTAGTAAATAATCATGTGTCTCTTTTTCTTGTAAGGCTAATTCAGGAATTTCATGCAAATGCCTTCTAATTTGAATTAGCCCGCTTTCAGTTAAAACTGCCATAATTAAATCTTTCTCAAGTTATCTTCTAGTCCTGTCTTGCTCTCAGTTTGATCGTCAACCTTTTTAATTACCTTAGCAGGAACGCCAGCTACCATCGTATGTGGTGCTACATCATGAGTTACGACTGCACCAGCGGCAATTACGGCACCTTCACCAACATGGACACCTTCGATCACTACTGCATTGGCACCCATTACTACGTTGTCGTCAATCTTAACTGGAGTAGCAGAAGCTGGTTCAATTACGCCTGCTAAAACGCTGCCTGCACCGATATGGCAATGCTTGCCGACGATTGCACGTCCACCTAAAACAACCCCCATATCAATCATGGTATCATCACCTATTTCAGCACCGATATTAATAATCGCACCCATCATGATGACTGCATTTTTACCAATAGCTACCTGATCTCGAATAATAGCACCTGGCTCAATTCGCGCATCAAATTTCTTCATATCAATCAGAGGCACAGCTGAATTTCTAGCATTATTCTCAATACGATAATCTTGAATCTTGTTGTAATTTTCTTTTAAAAATGGTTCAACATCTTTCCAATCACCAAAAATCACTCCGGAATGTGCTTCAGTGAAATTGTCGATTCCTTCTGGAAACTTGATTTGATCAAGTCGTCCCTTAATAAAGACCTTAACTGGCGTTTTTTTAGGAGCATTGCCAATATAATTGATAATACTTTTTGCATCTAATTTCGTCATAATCTTTCCCCTTTAAAAATTAATCTTCATTATTATATGGTTGATCTAAATGAACTAAATCTTCTAGACTTTCTCGTTTAATGACTAGTTGATCCTTGCCCTTTTCTGCAAAAACAACAGCTGGACGAGCATTGCGGTTATAATTTGAAGCCATTGAATAACCATATGCTCCAGTATCAAGCATTGCTAAAAGTGAGCCTGATTTAGTTGCTGGAAGTGCTTGATCTTCAGCTAAGATGTCACCACTTTCACAATATTTACCAGCGATTCTGACATGTTCAGTCAATTCAGCTCGAGGATCAGTAGCCAAAACTGTTTCATATTTTGCATCATATAGAGCTGGACGAATATTATCACCCATACCGCCATCTACAGTTACATATGGACGATGACCTGGAACAATTTTGCGACTCCCTGTTGTATATAAGTTATAACCGGCTGGTCCTACGATAGAGCGACCAGGTTCAATATCAATTTCTGGAAGTGGAAATGAGGCATTCTTAGCTTCTTCTTTGATAGTTTTAACAATTGCCCTAACAAATTCTTCTGGCTTTAATGGATTATCTTCTGCAGTATATTTAATACCAAAGCCACCGCCGACATTAATTACTTGAGCAGTATAACCATATTGACTACGCCAATTTTCAGCAATTTCCATTAATTTTTTAGCAGCCATTTCAAAACCATTCAATTCAAAAATTTGTGATCCAATATGAGCATGTAGCCCGATCATATTCATTCTTGAGTTAGCTAAAACTTGTTCTAAGGCTAAATCGGCTTGACCAGATTCTAAGTCAAAACCAAATTTACTATCGACCTGACCTGTTTGATCATATTCATGTGTATGAGCTGAAATGCCTGGCGTAATTCTTAACATGACATCAATTTTGGTATCTTGTTCACGTAAAACCTGATCCAATAACTTAATTTCATGAAAATTATCAACAATAATTTTGCCCACATGATTTTTAACGGCCATTTCAAGTTCTGACTTGGACTTATTATTACCGTGAAAACTGATTTTCTCTACTGGAAAATGTGCTTTCAAGGCTGTATATAACTCTCCATCTGAAACCACATCAGTGTAAGCTCCTTCTGCTGCAGCTACTTGGTACATCGCTATACAAGCAAATGCTTTGCTGGCATAACTGACGGCATACTTTACATTTTCTTCTTCAAAAACCTTTTTAAAAGCTCTAATTTGATTACGAATTTGCTCTACATCGTATACAACAAGAGGTGTGCCATACTTTTTAGCTAATTCAACTGTATCAACACCGCCAATAGTTAAATGTCCTGCTTGATTGATCTGATTTTCTAAAATTTGTGAATTCATATCTTGCCCCTAGTCTCTATCCATGCGAAGCACCCAATAAAAAAATCCATTGTCTGCGCTAAACAAACAATGGATTAGTCTTCACTTAATCTAATGGTCGATAGCGCTCCGCGAATTTTGTCCGCGACAGTCCGTAATTTATTCAATCACGACCCAGCTTATCCCTTTAGCCTGGTTTAAGCTTCGGCAACCTCCCCTTTCGCAATTAGTCTTCGTTTTGCCTAACTCGTAATTGCTACTTATGTCAGTTGCGCCTCTTCGATTTACATGTAGTCTACATTCTTATTAAATTTTAGTCAATACTTTTTTATTGATTTTTAATTTATACTATATATGCTTTTCTATTCAAGGCCGGTATTTTCAACTTTTTGTTGCAAGATTAAAAAATAATGCTAAAATTCAAATTAATTTAGTTTGGATCCATTTTTAAATTAACGAATTATGAAATTTCACTTTAAGGGGATTATGTTATGAAAGTAGTTAAGTTTGGTGGTAGCTCTTTAGCTAACGGACAAAATGTAGAACAAGCATTAAATATTATTTTAAGTGATCCTGAAAGACGCGTAATCGTAGTTTCTGCGCCAGGTAAAAGAAACGATGACGACATCAAAATCACAGATCTTTTAATCAAGTACGCCAATATGACACTTAAGAGTGAAAATACTGATGAAATCGTCCAAACCATTTTTATGCGTTATCAAGAAATCGGGCATTTCTTTGGTGTAGCTGACGAAGAACTTAAGGTTATCAAAGAGATACTTTTAGCTTTACCTAGCAGAAATTATCCTAATTCGAGCTACTTAATGGCCGCTTTTAAAGCTCACGGCGAGCGTCTTAACGCCCGTTTAATTGCCATGATATTGCAACATCAAGGTGTTAAAAGTCGCTTTCTTGATCCAACAGAAGCGGGTTTAATCGTTACAGGCGAACCTAACGATGCATTGGTCAATCCGGAAAGTTATCTCAATCTTGACCAAGTAAAAATAGAACCTGATGAACGGGTTATTTTCCCTGGATTTTTCGGTATCACCCCATCAGGTAATATTGCCACATTTTCACGTGGTGGATCCGATATTACTGGGGCGATTCTAGCTCGCGGATTTCATGCAGATATGTATGAAAACTTTACAGATGTTAACGGAATTTTTGCAGCTAATCCGCATATTGTAGATAATCCACAATCCATTAAGAAAATGACTTATCGCGAGATGCGAGAACTATCTTATGCGGGCTTCTCTGTTTTTCACGATGAAGCTTTGATTCCCGCTATTCAAGGCCAAATTCCTATCAACGTAAAAAATACTCATGAGCCTGATCAACCTGGTACTATCATCGTTCCAGACAAGGACTTTGTACCAGATAATGTTATTACTGGTGTAACCAGCCAAAAACACTTCTCAGCTCTTTATTTGCATAAATATTTGCTAAACAAAGAAGCTGGTTTTACTTTACGTATCCTACAAATCTTGTACAAGCACAATGTGCCATACGAACACATGCCTTCTGGTATTGATGACATCACAATTATTTTTAACAATGATTTCCTAAATGATCAGCTAATTGATCAAATTTGTAATGAAATTCAAGCAACAATCAATCCAGATCAACTTGAATGGATTGACGATTATGCCATTATCATGGTCGTTGGTGAAGGAATGAAGAAATATCATGTTGTTAGTCGCCAAATTTTAGATTCTTTAGGTGATCACGATATTTCACCTCGCATGATCAACCAAGGTGCATCCCAAATCTCAATGATGATCGGAACCAAGAAGGAAAAGGCAGACGAAGCAGTTAAAATTATCTATCAACAATTTTTTACGAAGGGAGAAAATCATGGTTAAGTTATTAAAAGTACATGGGTCACAAAATCATTTCTTTATCCTTGATCAAACCGAATTGAAGCAAGAATTGTCTGATTCTGAACTAAAAGAATTAACTATTAAGCTTACAGATTCACAAACTGGTCTTCTTGACGGTGCAGACGGTGTATTAGTAGTCAATAAGCCAGTCAGAGAAAATGCTTTGGCCCAAATGCGTGTTATCAACGCCGACGGTAGTGAAGCTTCAATGTGTGGCAACGGGCTTAGAACTGTCGCTCGTTATTTAAGTGAAAAGTACCAAAAAACTAATTTCTTGGTTGATACAATGAATGCTAGTCTCCGCGTTAGAAAAGACGATGACTTTGCCCCAAGCGTTCCTGCCTTTGCAGTTGAAATTTCGCCTGTCCATTTCAATAAAGAAGCCTTGCCATTTGATAATTTAGGACATGATCGTCTAATAGATGATTTTGCTCCTGAACTTTATCCCGGTTTACGTTTTTCTTCTATTGCCGTGCCGAATCCCCATTTAATTAGCTTTGTTAATCAAAAACAAATAACAGGTCCTATCCTAGGAATCGTCGGTAAACGACTCAATAGTGAGAATCCTTACTTCACTGATGGTGTTAATGTTAATTTTGCTCAAATCCTTGATAAGAATCGCTTATTTGTGAGGACTTATGAACGCGGTGTTGGCTTTACCAATGCTTGTGGAACTGGAATGTCTGCTACCTCATTAGCATTTTGTTTAACCAAACCAGAAATGGCAGAATTTGACACACCAATCAACGTTTACAATCCAGGTGGCATGGTAAAAACCATTGTTCACTATGAAGACAATAATTACTGGATTGAACTCATTGGAAATGCGACCTTTACTCATCAAATTTCTATTGCTGAAGAGGATTTAAGAAATAGGAACTTTGCTAATGCACAAATTACTGAAACTAATGAGCAAACCGCCTATGAAAGATTTGTCGATAATTTACCTAAATTCAACGACATTACAACTTTAGCGTAATCAAAAAGACTTGCTTTTTTTAAAGCAAGTCTTTTTTGTATTTAATTTAAATCGGTTAAACCATGTTTTTTCTTTGAAGTACGATAAAAAATATAAGCTATTAAACCAAAGAAAATAGGTCCAAATCCAGTCCAGAAAGCTGTCGCATATCTGTGTTCCAAAATTGGTTGTAAAACTGTAAATATAATACCCGTGCAAACAATTATTTCAACAAATACTACCAGCGCTACTGTCCATTTATAATTCGTAAATACTCTAAATTTACGCGAATAATCTTTCTTTAAGAAAAATGGAAATGCACCTATCAAAAAGATATATGGTGCAGTTGCAGCAACATTACCCATATCGGTCAAAATTTGATAAAAGCTTGTAGCTGCACTACCACCGAAGGAAACGACCGCAATTAACAAGCAGACGAAAACAGTTTGAGCCCACATTGCATTAGCAGGAATGCCATGTTTGTTTAATTTAGTTGCAGCCTTCGGCCAAAGACGTGGATCAGATCCCATGATAAAGGACTTAACGGGTGAATATAGTAATACGAAGAAAGCACCCATCATTCCCATTAATCCTGATAAGGCAATTGCTCTCGTAAAGATTTTACCAATCATTAAACTAGTCTGCGGATCCAAATGTAAGGCGGTACCGAACGCTTTACCCAAAGTCCCGTAAACCACATAAGTAATATTACCTGTGTTAGCACCGGTTTGAACGATATCCTTTTGATAATTAACCGAAAAACCGGTCATAAAGATCATTAAAACATAAGAAATAATCGTAAACAAACTACCGATAATTAAGCCCTTAGGGAAATCTTTTTCGGGATGCTTCATACTGTCAATTACCCCACCTACGGTCTCCATACCACCATATGCAAATACTGCATAGACAACAAAGGAAATAATAGTAATTGGAGTTTGGAAATCCTTATTAGGTGAAATAATAAAACTCTGCCAACCAGTGATTGGCTGTGCTAATTGTCCATGATTCATAATGATGACTAACAAACTAGATAAGATAAAAATCAAGTTCATCCCGATCATAAACCAGCCACCAATTGAGGACATGATCTTAATTCCAGTCATCCCTCTTGAAGACAAGTATGTAGATACAATCATGAATAGAATTGCCAATACACCCATTAGCTGTGTTCCATGTAAACCAAATAAATTCCAACTCTGAGTTGTATCTTTACCAAAAATTAGCGCTGAAATCGAAATCCAGAGTCTTGAGGCACTAGATACTAGCCAAAGTACCCAGTTAGCCAGCCAAACAAAAGTCCCGATAAAGGCCCATTTTTCGCCAATAGAGCCCGCAAGCCAGGAGTAAATTCCACCTTTTGCATCGTGAAAGGCTGAACCATATTCTGCCATCATTAATCCAGCTGGAAAGAAAAAACAAATTCCGGCTAAAATAAACCAAATAATTCCGGCATAAGTCATTTGCCGGTATGAAACCGAGACATTACCGAAACCATAAACCGTAGTTATGATCATTAAAACCAGGCTTAAAGTAGTTAATGTCTTTTTCTGTGTTTTATTATCATCCAAGATGAAGCCTCTACTTTTTTACTACACTTTCAATTTTAGCACCCTTTCTTTTAAGTAAATTTATTCTAATAATCATCTCATAAGAAAAAGCTGCTAACCTCAGTTAACAGCTTTCTCATTCTTTATTTACTAATTTTTTCTTCAATCCAGTTGCCCAGTTCTGCAACATGCAATTTAGTTACGGAACTGAATGTCAAAACCGTTACATGATCATAATTAAGATCTATGTTCTTTTTCAAACGGGACATTACTTTATTTACTTGGCTCCTTTTTATTTTATCAATCTTCGTACATACAACTAAAATAGGTAAATTCAGATATTGAGCATAATTATACATTGCAATATCATCTTTAGTTGGTTCATGACGCGAATCAATTAAAATTACTAATCCCTTTAAGTTGGGTCTTGTTTCCAAGTAATCTTGAATCATCTCACCAAATTCTTGGCGTTTCTTTTGCGAAACTCTTGCATAACCATACCCTGGTACGTCTACAAGATAAAACTCATCATTTACTAGATAGAAATTCAAGGTTTGCGTTTTACCAGGCTGTGAAGAGGTTCTAGCCAAGTTTTTTCGATTAAGTAGAGTGTTAATCAGACTTGACTTTCCAACGTTTGAGCGGCCTGATAATGCAATCTCAGGTAAATCATCCTTAGGATATTGATCTTCTCTAACTGCACTGACAGCATAACTACTACTTTTAATTATCATTAGCGCCTACCTGTGCTTTACTACTTTCTTTTTTATCCTTTTTACGAATAACCTTAGGTTCAGCATGACGCGTAATTACATCTTTGGTTACCTCAACGGCTTCAATGTCTTTTTCACTTGGAGTCTTGTACATGATATCCATAATTGAATTTTCAATTATAGTTCTTAAACCACGTGCCCCCATATTTCTTTGAATTGCTAAATCAGCAATTGCTTTAAGCGCACCATCAGTAAACTTAAGGTCAACACCATCAAGTGAAAGTAGCTTCTTATATTGCTTAATCAAAGCATTCTTTGGTTCAGTTAATACTCTTACCAAATCTTCACTGTTAAGCTTATCTAAAGTTGTGATAATTGGAATTCTACCAATAAATTCAGGAATCATTCCAAATTTAACTAAATCTGCTGTAGTTAAATGACGAGTCCAATCATCTGCATCAATTTTATCAACTTCATTTTCAGCACCGAAACCAATCGTCTTTTTACCTAATCTATTTTTAACGATTTGTTCAATACCATCAAAAGCCCCACCAACAATAAACAGAATGTTAGTGGTGTCCATCTTGATCATTTCCTGTTGTGGGTGCTTACGACCACCTTGAGGCGGAACTGAAGCAATAGTACCTTCTAAGATCTTCAGTAATGATTGTTGTACACCTTCACCTGAAACATCACGAGTAATTGAAACATTCTCAGATTTCTTAGAAATTTTGTCAATTTCATCGATATAAATAATGCCGCGTTGAGCACGTTCCAAATCGTAATCTGCATTTTGCAATAATTTTAGCAAGATATTTTCTACATCTTCCCCAACATAACCAGCCTCGGTTAATGTGGTTGCATCTGCAATTGCAAAAGGTACATTTAAGATTCGAGCTAAAGTTTGAGCTAAATAAGTCTTACCTGATCCAGTAGGACCAATCATTGCAATATTAGACTTCTGTAATTCTGTAGAAGAATCAACATCCATTTGACTGATTCTCTTGTAATGATTATAAACAGCAACAGATAATACCTTTTTAGCACGATTTTGGCCAATTACGTATTGATCAAGTTGTTTTTTAATTTCCATTGGTTTTGGTAATTGACTTGCAGTTTTAACAGAATCTGCACGTAATTCATCATCAATGATTTTTTTAGATAAGTCAACGCATTCATTGCAAATATAAACGCCATTACCAGCGATCATTTTTTTGACTTGGTCTTGAGTTTTACCACAAAAAGAACATTTAATCTCTTCTTGATCTGTAAACTGATTTGCCATTATATTTCCTCCCTATACCTACCAAAATAGATTATCATAAATTAACATATTTTGATAAATATTAAGCTTAAATATCAAAAAAAGCGGCCTAAAGCCGCTTTTTAATGAGAAATCAGTAATAATTTATTTATTACTTACTTTCCTTCTTGTCTTCTGCTTCTTTTGCTTCAAGCTTTGCCTTAGCAACTTGCTTAGCATTATCAGTAACAAGATCCATAGCCTTACGTACAGTGATGTCGTGACTTAACATGTCGTCTGACAAAGTGTTACGTACAGTCTTTTCATCCATGTTGTATTCAGCAGCAAGGTCCTTGATTTCCTTATCAATTTCTTCCTTGGTTGCCTTAAGGCCTTCTTTTTCAACAATAGCTTCAAGAACTAAATTAGTCTTAACTCTTTCAGCAGCGTTCTTAGCAAATTGTGAACGTAATTGTTGTTCATTAGTATTGGTCAACTTGTAGTAAGTTTGTGGATCAATACCTTGACGTTGCATGTTACCTAAGTATTGGTTCAATTGAGTATTAACGTCGTCTTGAATCATTGCATCAGGAATTTCATCAACAGTAGCGTTCTTTACTGCACTTTCAATAGCTGCTTCTTGAATAGCATCGTTTGCAGCTTGTTCCTTTTGATCCTTCAATTGCTTCTTGATCTTGTCTTTTAATTCATCAAGAGTATCTACTGAATCATCAACATCCTTAGCAAACTCGTCGTCTAACTTAGGAAGTTGCTTTGACTTAACTTCGTGAATCTTAGTTGCAAAGTGTGCTTCTTTACCTGCTAAATCCTTTGCACCGTAATCCTTAGGGAAGGTTACAACAACATCAACATCGTCGCCTGCTTCGTGACCGATAAGTTGATCTTCAAAGCCAGGAATGAATGCGCCTGAACCTAATTCAAGTGAGTAGTTTTCAGCTGAGCCGCCTTCAAATTCTTTGCCATCAATAGTACCCTTGTAATCGATGGTTACAGTGTCGCCCTTAGCTGACTTACCCTTCTTAAGTACAAGTTCAGCATTTTGTTCACGGCGCTTATCAAGTTCAGCATCAACGTCTTTTTGGTATACACGAGTATTTTGCTTTGGAACTTCGATACCCTTGTAGTCGCCTAACTTAACTTCTGGTTCTACAGTAACAGTAGCCTTCATAGTCCAGTCTTTATCTTTGTCCATTGATACTGGAACAATTTGTGGTTGACCAACTGCAGCAATACCTGCTTCCTTAACAGCAGCAGAATATGCATTTGGCAATACAATGTTTAAAGCATCTTCATATAATGCTTCTTCACCATAGTATTGATCAAAAATAACACGAGAAACGTGACCCTTTCTAAAACCAGGAACACGTAAGTTTTTCTTAACTCTTCTAAAAGCTTGATCCAAACCTAATTTAATTTCATCTTTTGAAATATCAAAAGTAAGTTCACCGGTTGTTTTACCGGTCTTTTCCCATTTTACAGACATTAATAAAATACCTCCAATGTCAAGTTTGAGTTTGCTTCTTGCATACTAAGTTATCTTACCTTAAACTGGCACAAAAAACAAATCTAAAAGAAAAAAGATGCGCTCCTGTGAAGAAGTGCATCTTTTTTGCTATATCGTTAGAAATTAGTCAAGGATTTCAGTAACCTGACCGGCACCAACGGTACGACCACCTTCACGGATGGTGAACTTAGTACCCTTTTCGATGGCAGCTGGCTTAATCAAAGTAACAGTGAATTCAGTGTTATCACCAGGCATAACCATTTCAGTACCTTCTGGCAATTCAATTTCACCAGTAATATCAGTGGTGTGGAAGTAGAATTGTGGACGGTAGTCTGAGAAGAATGGAGTGTGACGTCCACCTTCTTCTTTCTTCAAGACATAAACTTGAGCCTTGAATTCCTTGTGGGTTTGGATTGAGCCTGGAGCAGCCAATACTTGACCACGAACAACTTGGTCACGGTCAATACCACGGAGCAATACACCAACGTTATCGCCGGCTTCACCTAAGTCCAAAGTCTTGTGGAACATTTCCAAACCAGTAACAACTGACTTAAGAACCTTGTCTACCAAACCAACGATTTCGACTTCATCGCCGACCTTAACAGTACCACGATCGATACGACCTGAAGCAACAGTACCACGACCAGTGATAGTGAATACGTCTTCAACTGGCATTAAGAATGGCTTGTCAGTTTGACGTTCTGGAGTTGGGATGTATTCATCAACGACGTCCATCAACTTAAGAATTTGTTCTTGAGCTTCCTTGTCGCCTTGTAAAGCCTTCAAAGCTGAACCACGAACAACTGGAATATCGTCACCAGGGTAATCGTATTCAGTTAACAAGTCACGAACTTCCATTTCAACCAAGTCGATCAATTCTGGGTCGTCAACTAAATCGCACTTGTTTAAGAATACTACGATGTAGTTAACACCAACTTGACGAGCAAGCAAAATGTGTTCACGAGTTTGTGGCATAGGACCATCAGTTGCAGCAACAACTAAGATAGCACCATCCATTTGTGCAGCACCGGTAATCATGTTCTTGATGTAGTCGGCGTGGCCTGGAGCGTCCATGTGAGCGTAGTGACGATTTTCAGTTTCGTATTCTACGTGGGCGGTGTTAATAGTGATACCACGTTCCTTTTCTTCTGGTGCAGCATCGATTTGTGAGTAATCTTCAGCCTTAGCCAAACCCTTGTCAGCTAAAACAGTAGTAATAGCCGCAGTTAAAGTGGTCTTACCGTGGTCAACGTGACCGATAGTACCAATGTTTACGTGTGGCTTAGTTCTAACGTAATGTTCTTTTTCTGCCATTAAAATGACCCTCCTGTAAATTTGCAAGAAGTCCGTTGAGATAAGTTAACGGATAATTCTCTGTTGAATATTGTACTACTTTCTTCGGCAATTGCCTAGTAAAAAAGCTTAAGCTAAATTGCCTAACGAAAATATCCTTTGCTAATTATACTAAATACTTTGAAAATGTAAACCTTTTTTACCTATTTTTTAATTTGGAAATTTTCGATAATTTTTTTCAAATAAATCTTGATGAGTTCTGCCATTTCTTTGTTGCAAATAAGCTACCAAATCGCTAGCAAAACTATCAGGTTCATCTACATAATCATCTAGCTTAGGATACAAACTACCTAATACTAAATTGGTTTCACCAATCATAAGCGGTAATTGACTAGGATTATGACTAAATTTAGCCCCAATAGCTGAAATTATCTCTTTGTATTTAGGGGCTTTTTCTAAAAGCAAAGTATCTGCAGGAATAAATTCGGTTAAATCATCCAAAACCCACACTTTAAATTTATCTTTCAACTTTAGTCTAATAAGATCTTCACAAAGAGATAAGCGCACAGCGAATTCTGAAATAGGTTCTAATAAAATACTTTGAGCAAAAGTTGTAAAATTAACCAAATTTAATTTATGCAAGCTTTCATAATCCATTTGGTTAACCTGCTTTTTTGCCTTAAAAGACTGCATAATTTGCTGTTGCTTTTCTTCAGAAACAGGCTGCACCTTAAAAGGTAATTCTAACCCTGTAATTTCTTTTAACTGTAAAGCTTCTATTAAAAAGTTATTTTCCTTTAAAACTTTACAATACATCCGATATACTTGCTTATTAGAAAAAAGATCAGGCTCTTCTTTAATTAAAGCATAGGCCTGATCTTCTTGTTTATTTGCACAATAGAGATCACAAAGCTCCAAGATCACATCTAATGAATGCTCTCCTCGCAATGCTTCTTCTAAATTTTGAATTGCCGCAGCAAGATCTCCCTTGTGCTTATTTTCTTCAGCAAGTTTCAATAAATTCTTTTGACTTACTGATGTCATAATTATTCTTTCTTTTCTTTATTATTTCTTGTTTTATTGTTTGATGAATGTGATTTGTTATTTTCTTGCTTTTTTTCATTACGCTTTTGCATAGCACGATGACGGTTTTGGTTTACTTCCATCACAACTGGCAAAATAACGGGACGACGATTTGTTTTCTTATATAAGAATTTCTCCAAATCGCTGCGAATATCTTGCTTTAATTCTGTCCAATCAAACTTCTTGTGCTCGAAGTTGCTGTTAATTGCCTTTTTAATCACATCAATTGAATCATTCATCAACTGTCTATTGGCTTTAATATAGACAAATCCACGGCTAGTTACTTTAGGTTCTGCGATAATCTTTTTCTTTTTACGATCAATTGTAACTACAGCAATGAAAATACCATCATCAGAAAGCACTTCTCGATCGCGCAAAACAATGTTACCTACATCACCAACACCTGAGCCATCGATCATAGTGTCTTCACCAGGGACAGGATCAGATAAGTAGAAGCGTTTCTTCTTAAAGTCGTAGTCTAAGCAATCACCATTTTTAGTAATATAGATATTCTTAGGACTCATACCAGTCTTAATAGCCAAGCTACGAACAATTTCTAATAATCTATACTCACCAATAACTGGGATTAAGAACTTAGGCTTTAAAGTATCAATCAATAATTGAATATCACGACCGGTTGCATGCCCACTAGTATGCATGTTGCGGCCCAATTGAATAACTGTTCCGCCTGCTTTATAGACAAGGTCACTGGTTTCAGCCACCATAGTTTCAACGGCATGAGATGGAGTTGTAGCAATAAAGACTAAATCACCATCATGAATAGTAATCATACTATGGCGATTCTTAGCCATTTTTTGTAATGAGTTAAGTGGTTCACCCATTCGACCAGTTTCCAAAATAACTGTTTGATTATCTGGCACGGTCTTTAAATCCTTAACTCGCATTAAAAGGCCATCTGGCACATCTAAATAGCCTAATTTCATTGAAGTTCTAACAATTTTAGCCAAATCACGACCAGTTAAAAGTACTCTCTTTCCAGTAGCTTTAGCTGCGTTTAAAACTTCTTGCACGCGATTCAAATTAGATGCCTTAGCTGCAACGATAATTCGACCAGTTGCATTTCTAAAAACATCAGTTACAAAGTTACCAATATCTTGTTCTGAAACATTAGGATATGAAGCTTCCGCATTTGATGAATCACTTAAAAGAGCAAGAACTCCTTTTTGTTCAATTTTAGCTAAGCGATCCATATCAGTCCGGTAGTTGTCGGCAGCAGTTGGATCAAACTTGAAATCACCAGTATAAACGATCTCACCTGCTGGAGTATGAACATCAATACCTAATGAATCAGGAATTGAGTGGGTAGTATGGAAGAATGAGATACTTGCATTCTTAAAATCGATTTCGGTATCTGCATCAATTACGTGGAATAAACTATTTTTGCGATGCTTATTTTCACGTTGAACTTCTATCTTGGCAAGTTCAATACTTAATTGAGAACCAAATACTGGAATATCATACTTACGCAAAATATATGGCAATGCACCAATTGAATCAGCATGCCCGTGCGTTAAAAAGATTCCTGCTACTCGGTCTCCATATTGTTCAAAGAAATCAAGATCAGGAATTACTACATCGATACCGAATAAAGAACTATCAGGATACTTCAGTCCGGCATCAAGAACAAAAATTTCATCATTAACCTGAACGGCAAACATGTCTTTACCCTGTTCACGTACACCGCTCAAGACCATAATCTTTAGTTGATTAGCCATTATATTTCCTTTTCTATATTAAAATTTTTAATTTTTTATGGATCTAAAAGATCACAACGTAAAAATATCTGTTTCAATTTTAGCATAAAGGAGGAAAATATGACAGATGCAAAAAAAGCCAACCCTATGGTTGACTTTTCTTTCGTTATGATTAAGAAATTAACGACGAAGACCTAGCTTCTTGATCAATTCACGATAACGGTTAATGTCGTTGTTTTCTAAGTAACGAAGCAAGTTACGACGGTGACCGATCTTCTTAAGCAAACCAACGTATGAGTGGTGGTCGTGCTTGTGGCTCTTCATGTGGTCAGTCAAGTTGTTGATGTCTGCAGTTAAAAGAGCAACTTGAACTTCTACAGAACCAGTGTCGCCTTCGTGAGTTGCGTATTCTTTAATAATGTTGTCTTTTTCAGTTTTTGAAATTGCCATAAAAATTTCACCTTTCATAAATAATTGCCATTAACAACGTTTACCGTCGGTGTGAGCGGGTAAACAGCGTTAACGGTTCACTTGAACTATATTACACAATATTTTTTAAAAAAGCAAGCTCAAATTATCTTGCATCCCAAGTGGTTCTTAAGTATAATGGATGAAGTAAATTTCTAAATCATTGGAGGTGAATTTCATGCCACAAATCAAATCAGCTATCAAACGTGTTAAGACGCAAAACGCTACTAACAAACGCAACGCTTCTGAATTGAGCAAGTTAAGAACTGCTGTTAAGAAGTTCAAGAACGCTGTTGAAAGTGATAGTAAAGAAGACGTCTCCAAATTGCATTTAGAAGCTGTTCGCGCTTTGGACAAGGCTGCTTCAAAGGGCTTAATCCACAAGAACAAGGCTGCTCGTGACAAGAGTCGTTTAACTAAATTAGCAAACAAGTAATTTTACTTATTACTAATCAAAAAGAGAGAAGAAATTTGATTTCTTCTCTCTTTTTTTGCTTTAAACAGATAATACAAACAACTTTAAGAAATTGTCTTCATGATATGTTCCATTTTTGTAATTAAACTCCAGTTGAATTGCTTTTTGCAATAACTGCTCTAATTTAGACACATTTAACTTATTTTTTAAAGCCAATTTTACTCTATAGGGATGGACGCCGAGTTCTTTCACAATTTGTACTTCGCTTCTACCCCTTTTAGCTAGAATTTTTACCACTAATATTAATTCTAATTGGTTTTCAAAAACTGCTAGCAGTTGAATCGGATTTGTACCTTCTCTTAATTGATTATCAAGACGCTCTATGGCTTCTTGATAATTTTTATTTAATGCGGCCTCTAAAATAGCAAAAATATTTTGCGCTAATGATAAATCCACGTTCTGCATAACGGATTTTTCAGTGATCTTATTATCACTAGCTGCCATCTTTAATTTCTGATAATTACTTAAAATAGTATCAATAACTTGATCGCTGCGTTCAATTAATAGTTGCAAAGCAGATTGCGTAATAGTATATCCTTCAGCTTTAATAAGCGATTTTACTACTGCCCCTACTTCATAAGAACGAATAGTTGGCTCAACCACATTAAACTGCTTTAAGACCGTCTTAGTCAGCTTTTTACGACGATCAAGTTTATCATATGAAGCAACAATTACCACTACATCTTCTAATTCATTTAGATTATCAAAAATTTTCTGTAAATCATCCATCTGTTTCTTTAGCTTTTTTGGTACCTTTGCCGTTAAGAAAAATGGATTCTTTATAAGGATTAATTTATTTTCACTAAATAAACTTGATTCTGTCAAACTAGCAATTAATTCATCCAAACCATCATTTTCACAATCTACACTGACATGCTCTAAGTCCTTAAATTGATCTTCTTTAATATATGAATTAGCTAGATAATCATTAAGAAAATCATCTCCACCCCAAATCAAAGTATGGGGGTTATTATTATTCGTATTTTTAAATAAAGAAAGTAAGGTCATTTTTTACCCCGCTTCAAAAAGTAATTAAATTCTGATTTTTGCATTCCACCATAATACCAGCTAATCATACCACAGTCTTGGGTTGAAACCCATGGTATCTGTTGTTCACTAAGCGTGGTTAGCGTCTCTTGATGTGGGTGACCAAAACGGTTCTTTCGTCCTGCTGAAATAAAAACTTTTTGCGGATGAATCACTCGTAGAAAATCCGGATTGGATGAAGTTTTACTGCCATGATGTCCCAATTTGAAATAATCAACAGATAAATTGGATTTCTGCATAATCTCTTTTTCTCCTTCCTGGCCTAAATCTCCTGTAAAAAGCCAATTCTTATTGGCGACTCTAAAGAATAAACTCAAAGAATCCTCATTCTTTCCTTCTCCAGGTTGGTACGGATAAACCACATTAAACGTAATTTTAGGATCTTTTACTTGCATCCCTGCCAGTAGTTCAACTAATTTAGTATGTTTAATTCGACCATTTAATCTTTTTTGAAAAGAAGGATTATTAATCAAACCTTTAGCCATAAAAATTCTTTTCACATGAACTTGCTCAAGTAGCGGCCCTAAATCACCAACATGGTCTGCATCCTGATGCGAAACAAATACTCCATCAAGTGTACTAATCCCCAAACTTTTTAGAAAAGGAATAGTAATACGATTGACTTGGGGTGTTACTTTTTTACCCGAAAAATTCAGCTTTCCCCCTGTGTCAATCATATATGCCTTGCGCGGAAACGGAGTAGTAATCAAAATACTATCTCCTTGTCCTACATCAATGAAGGTTACTTGTCCTCGCAACGGAAAATGTATCATGCCGAAAAATATTAGATAAGTGCTAATTAAAACCATGCTTAATTCTTTTTTATTAAATTTCCATTCCGGACGTTCTCTTAAAGCAATTATCAGCAACATTGTTATCAATATTAAAATTAAACACTGCCACCAATTTATTTTGCCAAATGTTAATAACCCTAATTGGGTATTAGATAAACTACCAATTGCTTTTTCACCCAATTCCAAAATCTGTTCAAATAATGGAGCCAATTTTTTAGTAAAGCTAAATAATACGATATTGGTAAACGTTACAGGCATAACACCCCAATTAAAATAAGGGACCACCATCAAATTAAATAAAACAGTCAGGAAATTAACCTGGTAAAAATAAAACAGTAATAATGGCGTTAATAGCACATTCAATAAAATCGATTGTTGCATTTTGCCAAATTTATTTGTCAGCTGTAAGCCTAAAGCCAACAAATAACTCAAAATTGCTCCAGCCATCATAAACAGACGTGGCACAATCATAATATGCAAAATGCAAGCTAATCCTAATATATCAATTGCCGCTACTCGATATCCTTTGAATTTGCAAATTTTACCTAGAAAGTACGTTAAGCTGGCCCTAACAAATCCTGCTTGCCCATAGCTTAAAAAGATGCCCAACAATAGCACTACGCAACAACAAATAAATGCTTCTTCATCTGTCATTTTTAAGTAAAAACAGATTGTACTAATTATTAAGACGTATAATCCAACGTGCAAACCAGAAATGCTTAATAAGTGAATAACTCCCAAATCACGATAATTATTCAGAATTTCTTGATTTTCTTGCGCATTATTTTCACCTAAAAGTAATTCACTGGCAAAAAAGCCTAATAATTGTGGCATTTTTTGAAAATATTTTTGCAAATTAAAGCGCAATTTATGCAAACCAGTAATTACGCCATTTGATTTGACAGCCTTCATCTCGCAGCTAAAATATTTTATCTTTTGAGTGATTCCTTTTGCCGCGTAATAAGTTTGATAATCAAATTCGCCAATATTAGTTGCAGGTTCAATAATTCCGCATTCACCTTTAATCTGGCTAACTATCAATGGCAGTCCTTGCTTTAAATTATTTTCTTGTTCAGTTGGTACTTTGCCACTTATTAAGATTTTCCCCTGCTTAAAATGACCTACGCCCGTTAAATAATTATCTTTAACACGAACTTGATCGGGATAAATCTGTATTTGACTTTGCTCAGATAATTCAAAATGCACTTCTTTTTTATTCAAAATAATCGAACCAATAAATAGAATGACTAGTACTAAAACCAATTTCAGACTAGCTGCATATTTTTTTAACAATAAAAAGGAAAAATAACCAGCAGCAGAAATGCAAACTATTTTTTGACTGAATGAGTCACAAATAAATGCTAAAAAAGAGATTGCAATCAATAATAAAGCTGTTAATAAATAAAATCCAACATCATTTTTAAACAGTGAGTTGATCCTTGAGACTGGCAAAAGTCTTCTCTCCTATTCCTGATACCTGCATTAAATCCTCCACTTTTTTAAATGAGCCATTTTGTTCACGGTAGGCAATAATTTGCTCTGCTTTCTTTTCTCCTATTCCCGTTAATTTCTGTAAGCCAGCTACATCTGCTGTATTTAAATTAACCTTTTCCCCACTTCCTTGATTTTCAGAGGAGCTATTAGCAGCCGCTGAAGCTGAATTATTGCCCGTACCAGCAGTTAATGCACTATCTACTTTTTCGCCTTTATACGGAATATGAATCTTGTCTTGATCCTTTAATAAAATAGCCCGATTAATCGTCTTTAATTGCGCTTTATCCGTAGTTCCACCAGCGGCTTCAATTAACTCTTGCAATCTAGCCCCATTTTTTAACGTATAAACTCCCTGATGCTTAACGGCACCTGAAATATCGCAAGTTACTGTTTTAGACTCAGAAGAAGCAACATTAGACGCGTTGCTTGCTGAACTAGCATTAGCCGCAGAATTATCATTTGAGCTCATATTACTGGACTGACTTACTTTCTGATTATTATCAAATGAGGGCTCCTCTGCCCCATCTCCTTTTTTAAGCCATAGTCCACCTAGTAGCAATACAACCGCTACAATGAAATATAATTTCTTTTCCAACACAAATTCTTTAATTTTTTCAAAATCCATAAAATTTCACCTCTACTATTTAATACGCAAAAAAAGCCCAGAATTTTTTCTGGACTTTAATTTTTTTGCAAAAATTTTTAGTAATGTGATTTCAAATAGTTCAGAGCATCATCAAAAGTATCTACTGGAACTATTTTCATCTTTGTATGGATTTTTTTAGCGGTTCTTTTAGCTACAGCATAATTAGTTTCACTCTTTTTCACGCTTGATGAATCAGTTGGGGCAAAGAAGACTTCTGCTCCTTCTCGGCTGGCTGCTACTACCTTTTTATCGACCCCACCGATAATGCCGACCTTACCTGTTGGTGAAATTGTGCCTGTACCGGCAATTTTATGTCCATGACTAAGATTTTGCTTGCTGAATACTTCGTAACTTTCCAAAGTAAACATTAAACCAGCAGATGGACCACCGATTTCGCCAGCATTAATTGCTAGTTTAGGCTTAGTTTTAACTTCAACATGTTCAACTAGCTGAATACCAATTCCCGGTTTATTGGTTCCCTTAACTTTAACAACTTTACCGCTGATCTTCTTCGTTTGTTTTTCTCTTAAAACTGAAATAGTTATTTTGGAACCAATTTTTTGCTTACGTAAATATGTCATCATTTCTTCTGTTGAATGAAAACGATGACCATTTGCACCTAAAACAGTATCTCCGATTCTGAGTTTATGCTTAAAGCTAGAATTCTTTTGAACTTCCATTACATAAACGCCTAAATACTGCAAACTATGCTTTTTACCGGCCTTTTTAGCTGCATAATAAATCGCATTTTGTTGACTAGTTTCCATATACCAATCTTGCAACTCATTATATTGCACACTAGTCTGACCACCGAGTAATTCCTTGCTAGGAACTCGTTCATCATACGGCTTAGTGTAACTCCACAAGTATTGCAAAATAGATGCCGGCCGACTAGTTACGCTAACGGTGACTAAGTAAAAATTATCCGGCTTTTTATTTTTGGATTTAATAAACTGACTCACCGGAACCGCTTCACCCGGAGATTCAATAAAATAATCCGTTGGCCAAAATATTAATATACCAACAACTAAAATAGCAATAAGTGCAAGCAGCCAATTTCGTAATTGATGCTTCTTATTCTGCGTATTCATTGTTTAATTTCTTTCTTAAAGCCTTAGCAGCTTTTTCAGGTAAAAATTGACTAACGTCTTTGTCAAATCTAGCCAATTCCTTGATCATGCTGGAAGCTACAAACGAATTTTCTGGACTGCTAAACAATAAAACTGTGTTAATATCCGGAGCCAAGCGTTTATTAATTCCCGCAATTTCTTGTTCATATCGAAAATCAGCACTATTACGGACTCCACGTACTATTGCCTTAGCTTTTAATTCATGAGCCAAATCAACTGTAATCTCATCTGGCTTTTCTAAAACTTCGATGTTAGCAATATCTTTTAATGCATCCCTCGCAAAATCAGCTCTTTCTGCTGGAGAAAACAGATAATGCTTAGAAGTATTAGTCATTGCTACTAAATAAACTTTTTCAAAAATTTGAGCTGCTTTTTTTGCCGTTTCAATATGTCCATTTGTGATAGGATCAAAACTCCCTGGAAAAAGTGCAATAGTCATTTCTAATCCTTTCGATAAATTCTCACAATCGTTTTACCCAAATGGTGTTCCTTAATTAAGGAAAAGCCACTGATATCACCCAATTCAGTGTGATCATCAGTCTCTGCTACCACAGTTGCATTTGCATTCAACAATCCCAACTTATCCATTTGCAACATATCTTTAGCAATTTTTTCTTTAGCATATGGTGGATCCAAAAATACTAAATCAAATTTCTCTTGATTTTCTGCAAACAATTTTAATGCAGCATTGCTGCGCATATTATAAACGCTAAAACGATTTTCTTCTTTAGTTAAAGCTACATTCTTTTTAATAATAGAACAGGCGGCATGATTTATATCCACCAAACTGGCATGGTCGTATCCTCTTGACACGGATTCTATTCCTAAAGCACCGCTACCAGCATATAAATCTAAAACATTACCACCATTAAAAAATTGTCCTAATGAGTTAAAAAGCGATTCTTTAACTTTATCACTAGTAGGCCGAGTTTTATTGCTTTTTAAAGTAAATAAATTTCTTTTAGCATATTTTCCTGAAATGATTCTCATTGCATTTGATCCTCATTCTTTTCTTGTTCAAGTTGTAACTTTTTCTCCGCTTCTTTAGCCATTTCAACCAACTGTCCCTCAATATGTTGGCTATCTAAATTGACTTTTTCTTCTGGAGAAATTTCTACGTGATTTACAAAATCTAATTGTGCTATTTCATTTTTTAACTCTTTAGCTTCTTTGCGATTCACATACAGAACACAGTATTTCATATTCTTAGAGAAATAAACGATGTCACCATAATGACGCAGTTTGTATTGATCACTAACAGATCTTAGATAAATAATTAGTGCTACTCGTTTGGTTAAACGAGTATTTTCTATCTCTTGATTGATACTCACGCTATTGTTTCATCCTTTTCTTTGAGCATTTTTTCATTAGCAGATACATTTAAAACTAGCCCAATTGCGGCCGTTAAGACAATCATAGAAGAACCACCATAAGAAATAAATGGTAAAGTTACCCCGGTAATTGGTAATAATCCCAATACAGCTCCGATATTAAAAAATGCTTCAGTAAAAATAATTGTGGCAACGCCAAAACAAATTAGAGCATCAAATTGAGAAACAGCATGAATTCCCACATTCATGATTTCCAGCATTAAGTAAAATAATAAGCCAACTAACAAAATAGTTAAAATTACTCCAACTTCTTCAGCTGTAATTGACAAAATAAAATCAGTATATGGCTCTGGCAAATAGCCTCTTTTTTGCATACTATTGCCTAGCCCTACTCCTAATACGCCACCATTATGAATGGCATAGTACGAGTTAACTAACTGAGCTCCACCTTTTCTTTCTAATTCAAAGGGATGCAAAAACGACATTAATCGTTGAAATTGGTAACTCTTTTGCAAAAACTCAGGATTCCAAATAATGATTATAAGAACCACCAAGCCAATAACAAGTGCTATACCGATTAGCCAAGTTAAAGCTAATCTAGCTGGTATACCAGATACTGAAAACATTACTAGAGTAATCATAAACAGAATTGCAGTACCACCTAAGTCTGGCTCAACAATAACTAAGCACATTAAAAATGCAGCTAAAATAGCAGGGTGTGATAAATTATCCTTAATCTTACCTTTAACCAATTTACCATCCCTATGGTCTAAAACATAAGCCAAGTAAATAACTAAAGCTAATTTAGTGACCTCTAGTGGCTGTAAATTAATAAAACCTAAATTAATCCAACCTACAGCACCATTAACCGCTGCCGAACTATGGAAGAAGCGCAAAAAGACTAACCATAACAGCATTAAAATACAAATAATTAAAAAGCCCGCCACAAATTTAGGACTTTTAAATACCTTTATTTTTAGTGCAAAAAATGGAATACCAAAAAATAAAAATGCTACTAAAGCATAAATCGCTTGTCTAATACCATAAACACTTGGCTTAAAACCATTAACTAATAAAATATCTGAACTTGCTGAATAGACCAAAACTATCCCCAGAACTACCAAAATTAGATATGGGATAAATATACGATAGTTAAGGTATCTTAATTTTCGACGCACGAGCGTTGCCCCTTTTATGAAATAATACTTTTTCATTATAAAACAAAAAGGCCACCACTTCTATTAAGTGATGACCTTTTTAAGGTTATCTAAAATTAACCATTAGCACGAGCACGCTTCTTATCAGCCTTTTGACGCTCTGAAGTATTCAAGATCTTCTTACGTAAACGAATTGATTCTGGAGTTACTTCACAGTATTCATCATCGTTCAAGAATTCAATAGCTTCCTCAAGAGTCAAAGTTCTAGGGGTCTTAATTGCAGCTGCGTGGTCTTTACCTGCAGCACGAGTGTTAGTTAAGTTCTTACCCTTAGTTACATTAACTGCAATATCACGTTCACGTGATGATTGACCAACAATCATACCTTCGTAAACTTCAACACCAGCACCGATGAATAATTCACCACGTTGCTCAACTGATTGAAGTGAGTAAGTAGTTGATTGACCTTGGTTAATTGATACCAAAGCACCATTACGACGGCCTGGGTTCCAGTTCTTAACAACTGGCTTGTATGCTTCAAAGGTGTGGTTCATGATACCGTAACCACCAGTTTGTGACATGAATTCATTGTTGTAACCAATCAAACCACGTGATGGAACTAAGAATTCAAGACGAGTTTGGCCGTTACCAGTTGATTCCATGTTCTTCATTTCACCTTTTCTTTGTGAAAGTGAATCGATAACTGAACCAACGTATTCATCTGGAGTATCAATTTGAACAGATTCGAATGGTTCACACATAGTACCATCAATTTCACGGTAAATAACCTTAGGACGTGAAAGTTGTAATTCGAAGCCTTCACGACGAAGTTCTTCAACCAAAATTGAAAGGTGAAGTTCACCACGACCAGAAACAGTCCATGCGTTTAATTGATCAGTAGGTTCAACCTTTAATGAAACATCAGTACGAGTTTGACGGATCAAACGATCTTCAAGCTTCTTAGGAGTTACTTGGTCACCTTCACGACCTGCAAATGGTGAGTCGTTAGCAACAAAGTCCATTTGAAGGGTTGGTGGATCAATCTTAAGAAGTGGCAATGCTTCTGGATGTTCTGCTGAAGCAATTGTTTCACCAACGTAAATATCATTAATACCACTAATAGCAATGATATCGCCGGCCTTAGCTTCTTTAATTTCGTTACGCTTCAAACCGAAGTAACCAAATAATTTAGTAACACGGAAGTTTTGAGTAGAGCCATCACGCTTCATAACAGTGATGTTATCTCCAACCTTAACCTTACCGCGGTAAATTCTACCAACACCAATACGGCCAACGTAGTCATCCCAGTCAAGCATTGTGATTTGGAATTGTAAAGGCTCATCTGAATTGTCGATTGGAGCAGGAATATTCTTAATAATGGTATCAAAGATAGGATCCATAGTTTCTTTTTGAGTACTTGGATCTGCATCATATGATGAAGTACCATTCAATGCTGATGCGTAAACAACTGGGAAGTCAAGCTGTTCATCGTTAGCACCTAATTCGATGAAGAGTTCAAGCACATCATCCAAAACCTTCTTAGGACGAGCACCTGGACGATCAATCTTGTTCAAAACAACAATTGGCTTTACACCGGCTTCCAAAGCCTTCTTCAAAACAAAACGAGTCTGTGGCATTGGACCTTCATAAGCATCAACCAAAAGTAATGCTCCGTCTACCATGTGCATAACACGTTCAACTTCCCCACCAAAGTCGGCGTGACCTGGTGTATCCAAGATGTTGATAGTAGTATCCTTGTATCGAACAGCAGTATTCTTAGATAAAATAGTAATACCACGTTCACGTTCAATAGCGTTTGAGTCCATAGCACGATCTTCCAGATTCATATGTTCTGGTAAAGTATCAGATTGCTTCAATAATTGATTAACCAAAGTAGTTTTACCGTGGTCTACGTGGGCAATGATAGCAATATTTCTAAGATCGTCTCTTCTTTTTTCTGACAAAAGTATTCCTCCCCACTCTTCAATAAAAAAACTGTGACTCTGTCACAGTTTCGGTAACGCAGTAGCGCCTTATCGAAGTGCTTCTATTTTTGATCTGTATAGTTACGTTAGTGAATTTTACCACCTAACTGCACGCGGGTCAACGCTTACCAATAAGTTAACTTTTAATTGTTTTCATCTAAAATCAAGCAAAATCGCTTAAAATATGGTAAAAATATATTAGATAAGTTTTTTAAAAAGGAGTAATTATTTTGATCTTAATGAAAGATATCGTGCGTGACGGCGATCCCGTTTTACGCCAAGTTGCTAAGCCTTTAACTTTTCCGCTTAGCGACCACTACAAGCAATTAGCAGAAGATATGATGGAATATTTAGTTAATTCACAAGATCCAAAGATCGCTGAAAAACATCAACTTAGAGCAGGTGTTGGATTAGCTGCTCCACAAGTTGGCGAAGGCGTTCAAATGGCTGCGCTTTTAGTTCCTGATGATAAAGGTGAAATCATCTTTAAGGAAGTTTACGTTAACCCAGAAATCGTTTCTGAATCCGTACGTCAAGCTTGCCTTAGCGAAGGTGAAGGTTGCCTTAGCGTTGACAAAGTAATTAATGGTTACGTACCACGTCCAGACAAGTTAACTATTCATTACTACACTGTTGATGGAGAAGAAAAAACTATTCGCTTGAAAGATTATCCAGCTATTGTATCTTCTCATGAAATCGATCACCTTAATGGTCATCTTTTCTATGACAGAATTAATAAAAAAGATCCATTTGCACTTAAAGAAGATACTGTGGTTATTTCTTAATTGTTATTTAACCAAAAAAAGAGTCTGCATAAGCAGGCTCTTTTTATATAATAAAAACCACTGAGTGACTGGACCAGTGGTTCATACATTGGGAATTAAGAAGATTGAAGAGACTTCTTATAGCGAGTAAATGAGCTTATTCATCATTCACTACAAATTCATAGTACAACTAATGTTATTTTACGTCAATAATTATCAAGAGAATTCCTTAATAATTTTCAAATGAATATAGATCTAAACATATTTATATACTTACCTTTACAAATATGATAAAATTTTTATTAGCTATAGAGTGATTTCACTCTAAATTGAACGTTTATACATTAATTAAGGAGAATCATTTATGATTTACAAAGTTTTGTATCAAAAAGACAAAATTGTCAACCCACGTAGAGAAACTACTCAAACTCTTTACATGGAAGCTGACAACATGGTCGAAGCAAGAAGTACGGTTGAGGACAACACCCCCTATAACATTGAACTCATCCAAGAATTAACAGGCAATTCTTTGGCTTACGAAAAAGAACACGCTGACTTTAAGTTAACTACGTTCGATAAGAAGTAATAAAGAGTGCGAATTAAAAATAATGAAGTAGCCGTTTATGCAATCGGGGGTTTGCATGAAATCGGTAAAAATATGTATTGTGTCCAGTATCAGGATGAAATTATCATCATGGACTGTGGTATTAAATTCCCCGAAGACGATTTATTAGGTATTAACTACGTTATTTCAGATTATTCATACCTAATCAAAAACCGTAAGAAGATTAAGGCTCTTGTAGTTAGTCACGGACATGAAGACCACATTGGTGGTATTCCATTTTTATTGGAAAAGATTCCTGAAATTCCTGTTTATGCAACTCCATTTGCCCTCTCATTAATCAGAGGCAAATTGGAAGAACATGGTATTTTGAAGACTACCGAACTGCATGAAGAACATGAAGATACGGTTTTAAAATTTAAGAAATTATCTGTTTCTTTCTTCAGAACCACACACTCCATTCCTGATACTTTAGGAATTGCTGTTCATACACCGCTTGGTGCTGTTGTCTTTACCGGTGACTTTAAGTTTGACTTAACTCCTGTTATGAATCAACCTGCACCAGATTTCCAAAAAATGGCTCAATTAGGTAAAGAAGGTGTACTTGCCCTTCTTTCAGATTCTACTAACGCTGAAGTTAGTCAATTTACTAAATCTGAAAGATTCGTTGCACAGTCGCTTCATAATATTATTACTGGTATTCATGGGCGAATTATTTTCGCTACATTTGCCTCTAACCTTTATCGTGTTTCTACAGCTATACAAGCAGCTATCGATACAGGTAGAAAAGTTGCCATTTTTGGACGTAGTATGGAAAATGGTGTAGATAACGGAATCGATTTAGGATACTTAAATGTTCCAAAGGATTTAATTGTTGATGCAGAAGAGATTAACAAGCTGCCACCTGACAAAGTTATGATTCTATGTACTGGATCACAAGGTGAACCATTAGCAGCTCTTTCAAGAATTGCCAATGGTACTCACAGACAAATAACTTTACAGCCTGGCGATACAGTTATCTTCTCTTCTAACCCTATTCCAGGAAACACATTGAGCGTTAACCACTTAATTAACAAATTAATGGAAGGCGGCGCTAATGTCATTCATGGTCGTGTTAACAACGTCCACACTTCTGGTCACGGTGGTCAAGAAGAATTAAAGATGATGGTTCGCTTATCTAAGCCTAAGTACATGATTCCAGTTCACGGTGAGTACAGAATGCAGGTTATTCATACACAGTTAGCACAAGAAGCTGGTGTACCTGCTGAAAATACTTTCGTGTTGTCCAACGGTGAAGTTGTTTGTTTTGGGCCAAATGGAGCTAGAATTGCTGGTAGAATCCCTGCAGGCGATGTTTATGTTGATACTTCGGGTACTGCAGATGTTGGTAATGTTGTCGTACACGATCGTCAAATTCTTTCAGAAGAAGGTTTGGTTGTCGCTGTAGCAACTGTTGATTACAAACATAAACGTGTCTTAGCTGGTCCTGATATTCTCAGTCGTGGTTTCGTCTACATGCGTGAATCAACTGAACTGATTAACCAAGCACAAAAGCACGTCTACCACGTTCTTCGAAATGAAATGGCTAAATCAGACAAGCCTAAAGAAAGTGATATCAAGAAGGCAATTTCTGAAAATCTTTCTGATTTCCTTTACTCTAAGACTGAACGGCGACCAATGATTTTACCAATTATTATTGAAAAGAAATAAAAGACTCCTTCGGGAGTCTTTTATTTTGAATATAAGATATATGAATAAAAAAATTAAAGTACATTTATTAGTTAATGAAGTAGCTGGAAATGGAAATGCTGTTGCAGCTGACCATTCCTTGCAAAAGGTATTAAATAATCTAAATATTCCATTTAGTCATAAAAAGAGCAATTATCCTGGCGAACTCATTAAGTTGGCTGAAGATTATGCCAATAAAAATCCTAACCCAAATGATATTTTAATCGTTGTGGGTGGTGATGGATCTTTCAATGAGGTTTTAAATGGCATTAAAAGATCAAATTTCCCTGAAACACCCATAACATATTTACCTGCTGGAACTGGCAATGATTTTGCGCGAGGAGCTGGATTAACTAACGATCCTTTGCAACTAGTTAATAATTTATTGCAAGATCCCGAGCCGGAACGCGTTGATTGCGGATTCTTTACTTCAAATATAGCTAAAATGCCGCATGGTTATTTTGTTAATAATTTTGGAATCGGCTTTGACGCATTTGTTGTTCATGAAAGCAATAATGAGAAACTAAAGAAAAAGTTAAATCATGTTAATTTTGGTAATTTGATTTATGGCTTAAATATTATTAAGGCTCTTGCAAAACAGAATACATTTACGGTTACGATCAAAACGGCAAATGAAACTGTGCGCTACGGGGATGCTTATTTCGTGACTACTACCAATCATCCATATTTTGGTGGTGGAATTGCGATTTTACCCAAAGCTGACATTTACAGTCATCATTTAGATACTGTGATTGTAGAAAAGCCCAACTTATTCAAATTTATCCATCTTTTTGGCAAATTATTAAAAGATGGATCACATGTAAATGCTCCCCAATTTCACTATATAGAGGCTAAAGAGATTCAAGTTACAACTCAAAAGCCAGAGTTTGCACAAATTGATGGTGAAGATTATGACGCCCAAGATTTTAAATTAACATTTAAAATAGATCACTTTAATTTGTTGAAATAAGCAAAAAAGCTAAGGTTTTCATTCAGATGAATGATTATCTTAGCTTCTTTTTATAATTTAATATTTTCCATTCCAATCATTGGATCTATCTCACCTGAATAAATCTTTTCAGGCGTCAAAATATAATCCTCTGGTTCTTGTTTTTCAGATTCAGGTGCTGCAACTTCATCTTTTGTTTTTTCTTCACTAGTTTCAGTAACTTTAATACCCAATTGAGCACAGATTTTATCTGCCAATCCAGTTTTTCGATCATTTCCTGGCGTATTAAAAGCTGCTGCAAAGGCTCGTGGATCTCCTACTAAAACCAAATTTTTCTCAGCTCGAGTAATTGCCGTATAAAGCAAATTTCGTTTAAGCATCACATAGTTCTGCATAGTCAAATTCAAGATAACTAATGGAAATTCTGAACCTTGTGACTTATGAATAGTAATCGCATACGCTCTGGTTAAATCAGTTAAATCTTTTTTACCAAAACTTACTTCCCGGTCATCAAAATTAGCAACCATGCATTCTTTAGAATTATCTTCATCGATACTAATTATTTTACCAATTTGGCCATTATAGATATCTTTTTCAGGATTATTTTGCAATTGTAAAATTCGATCACCAATTCTGAAAATTTCATTGCGTACTTCTAAAAATTTACTCTTAGCTTTAGGCGGATTCATTATTTCTTGAATAACATCATTTAAATTGTTTACTCCGCCGCTACCATGATACATGGCACTCAATACTTGGACATCATCCTTATCAAAGCCACGTTTTAAAGCTAATTTGACAATTTGTCCTACTGCATCCCCCACCAACTCAGGTCTACAGCTAATAAATGAATAATTCTTAGTCTTCTTAAATAAAGCTTGTTGGTCTCTGCCCTCATTTACATCGTGAGCCAGCGTAATAATCGTTGACTCATCCCCTTGTCGGTGAATTTGCTTTAAAACTGTAGTCGGAAAAGCATGTGACTTAATTAAATCGCTAAATACGTTCCCCGCACCGACAGAAGGTAACTGATCCTTATCTCCTACAAACACAATATGACGAGTTTGGTTAATGCTAGAAAGAAGCTGCTTAAACAAGAACATGTCGACCATAGACATCTCATCGATGATCAAAATTTCACCATTTAGCTCATTTAGATCTTCAGCATTTGCGTCTCCAATGCCTAACCCTAGAAGTCGATGAATCGTTTTGGCACTAATTCCGGTTATTTCTCCCATTCTCTTAGCAGCTCTACCAGTTGGCGCTGCTAATAAAAATGGTGGATCTTCACTATATAGCGATGAAGCAGGTATTTCTGCCAATTTTCTTAATGCTAGCAATATCCCATTGATAATAGTGGTTTTACCTGTCCCAGGACCACCTGTCAAAATTGAAATAGGATTGTTCAAAGCATTCTTGATAGCAAGCTTCTGTGTGTCATCATACTTAATTTTTAATTCTTGCTCCGCATCCTTGATAGCTTGTTCAATTTTCTTATCGCTATACTGTTCATCATCCTGTGCTTTTCTACTTTCCACCAAACTCTTCATAGAACGGGCAATATCGACCTCTGTTTGATAAATATTTTGTAAAAAAGCATTTTCACCATCAACTATTACTTTGCCCTTTTTCTGCAATTCATTTACACAAATCGCAATTGGATCAAATTGTGGGATTTGCAATAATTCTTTAGCACCAGTCAGTAAATCGGATAGTGGAACATAAGTATTGCCTTCACCACTCAAAGCGTCTAGCAGAACCTGATAAATGGCCCCATTTATTCTTCTTGGATCATCATTGGGTATCTCCAATTGCTTGCCGATGGTATCTGCTGTTTTAAATGCATAACCTGTAATTTCATTAACGGCAGCATAAGGATCCTCTTTTAATTTATCTAGAGCTGCTCCATGATAGCATTGGTAAATCCTAGCGGCTACCTGTTTCCTTATTCCATATTGAGCTAGTTTTAAGACGATTTCAGAATAAGAATCCATCGAATTTAGACCCGACAATAAGCTATCTTTTTGCTTTTTAGTTAAAGATAACGTGTCGATTTTAGCAGGATTTTCTTTTAAAACATCTAAAGCATTTAATCCCAATTCTTCAATAATGGTACCCGCTGTTTTTTTACCAATACCTGGGAATTTATTAGAACTCAAATAATTAGTGAGTGAGCCTTCTTCATGAGGCATGATCGGCTTATAGCTATTAGCGCGAAATTGTAAACCGAATTTTTCATGCATAACCAGTTTACCATCGAAGCGATAGCTACTACCAATTTGCACATCACCAAAATTACCAGTTACCTTAATTTCGCTACGTGAATAATTTTCGAGTGAACCAATGATTTCAACATCGAGGATTTTATATAAATCTTTATCATTTTCAAAAACAATCCCGTTAATTTTACCGGTGAATTCGCTCATTACTTTTTCTTTTCCTTATCATTCAGCATTTTCATAATTGAAGCATATTGATCCATTGCCCGCTTATAGTATTTTTCATCCATTGCTTTCGCTTTTGCAAAATATGCTTCTGCCTGAGTTCGATCTTTTTCCATGGTAGAAACACCAAGCAAGAAATATATCTTAGCTGTTCGCCTATCTTTAGGAATCATGAGATAGACTTGCTGGGCTTGAACATTTTCGCCTAGGCTCATCCAAATATCCCCTAATAATTCTTGCACCTTATCATCAACTTTTTTGATTGTTAAAGCATACGCAAGAGCTTTTTGGCTCTGACCTAATTTTAAATAAGTTAATGCCTTCTGATATAAAGTCAAATCGTCATTAGGAATTTGGTCCAATAATGCCAAAGCTTTATCAAAATCACCCTGCATATAGTAGCTAACAGCTAAATTGTAATTTAACTCTTGCGGCTTTTTAACTAAGTGCTGCGCTTGTTCCAACAGCTGCTGTGCCTGATCTACACTACCTTGTTCAATTAAATAAGTTGATAATTGCAAATAGTTTTCAATATTCTGTGGTTTTTGATCAATTTTTTGAACTAATAAATGAATCGCCTGATCAACCTTGCCATTATCATAAAGCTGTGCAATTTTTTTATCCATTACAGTGAATCCGTCTTTGATAACTTTCTGCCTAAATAACTAGTTTCGTTCCAAACAACTGGTTTAAAAGTCTTACCACCATCAAGCGTTTCAAGTACTGTTAAACTGGTATTGCTTAAACCGCCATTTTTACGAATATCTTTTAAAGGATAGCCTAACAAACCACCCATAATTGCTGATAAAGCTGCTCCATGACTGACTGCTAATACTTTATCATCATCATTCGGGAATCTTTCAGCCATTTCTTTAGCAAAAGACTTGCCACGAGCAATTACGTGTTCATAATCTTCACCATGTAATTCGGTGGGATCATACTTATCCGGATGATGCCAAAAGTTGTTCATTTGCTCAGGAAACTTCTTTTCTGCTTCCGCAAATTTCATTCCTTCCATATCACCTAAGTTAAATTCACGTAATCGTTCATCAATCACTACTGGCAAGTTGGCATTCATAGCATTATCAATACCTTGAGCAGTATTAAAGGCACGATCTAAAGGACTAGCAAAAATACCTCTAAACTTAATTCCTTTTAAATGTTCACCTAACTTCTTTATATCTTTTAAGCTTTGTGGCAAGAGTGGTGAATCACCATGTCCACCTTGAAAACGACTTGCTAAATTCCATTCAGTTTTACCATGACGAACAAAATAAATTTGCATTTTTATCCCCCAAACATGTTTAATTGATATAACTAGTTTAGCACAAAGAAAAGGACGTTCGAAAATTCGAACGTCCTTTTTTAAAATTCATTTTATACTAATTGCAATTGCTTGTCTTCTTGGTAAGCAGCATCAATATTTCCACCACCAAGACATTCTTCACCTTGGTACAAAACAAGAGCTTGACCAGGAGTAACTGCACGAGCTGGTTCATCAAAGTAAACGTCAGCAGTATTATCATCTGCATGATACTTAACAGTTACACCAACATCACATTGACGATAGCGGAACTTAGCGCTGCAGTGAAATTCCACATCATGATCTGGCTTGCCAGTAAAGAATGACATATCACTAGCCTTCAAGCGACTTGCGTAAAGAAGCTTACTATCATAACCCTGTTCTACGATTAATTCGTTCTTCTTTAAGTCCTTACCAACAACAAACCATGGATCTGTTGATTCCTTAGTTGAACCTAAACCTAAACCTTGTCTTTGACCAATAGTGTAGTACATTAAGCCGGCATGTTCACCAACCACTTTGCCATCAGGGGTAACCATCTTACCTGACTTAGCTGGTAAAAATTCGCTCAAGAACTTTCTAAAGTTTCTTTCACCGATAAAACAAATACCAGTAGAATCTTTCTTCTTAGCAGTAGCCAAACCATTAGCTAAGGCAATTTCACGCACTTGAGGTTTAGTTAAGTTAGCAAGTGGGAAAATAACCTTCTTAATCTGATCTTGATTTAATTGACTTAAGAAGTAAGTTTGATCCTTATTCCCATCCTTCGGACGCATCATATGAGTAAGACCATTTGCATCTTTAACAGTTTTAGCATAATGTCCCATTGCAATATAATCAGCATCTAGATCCATCGCAAAATCTAAAAATGACTTGAACTTAATTTGACTATTGCACATTACGTCAGGATTAGGCGTTCTTCCCTTTTTGTACTCATTTAAAAAGTATTCGAAAACACGATGCCAGTATTCTTTTTCAAAATTAATTGAATAGTATGGAATACCAATTTTATCGGCAACTTTCTTTACATCTTCGTAATCTTCAGTAGCGGTACAAACACCAGAATCATCAGTATCATCCCAATTTTTCATGAAAACACCGACAACATCATAGCCTTGTTGTTTGAGTAATAATGCTGATACTGATGAATCTACACCACCACTCATACCTACAACTACTCTAGTCTTGCTATTGTCAACCATTATTCAATCAATCCTTTACCTCAAGCAATATCTTACGCTCTTCAAGATCCTTCAAAATGTAATCTAAAAGATCTACAGTTGGCGCTAATTGCTTGTTTTTAAAAATATTAACCTTTTGCAAACCATTGCGATCAGTAACAACCATCGTTAAATGAGATAAATCCTTATTAACAGTCATCTTTAACTTAGTTGGTGCATTATAAGGTGAATCATTATACAAAGGATGTTCATAATTAAAATTACCCTTAGCAGTCTTCACAAAACCAGCATCAATTAAAGCATAAAGTTTTAACTCTGGATTTAAAGTAAACTTACGTTTATCACCATTAATCACAACTATATTTGCCATATTTTTCCTCACTTATTTATAATAAGTTACTTTCTTTTTAAAAGCAACTATTTTCTTTTAGATTGAATTCTTTGAACAATTTTTACCAGATTTTCAGCAAATGATTCTACTTCTTCATCTGTATTATACCGCCCAAACGAAATACGAATTGATTCATTAATTCGAGGAGAATCTGCACCAAAACATGCAATTAATACATGTGAAGGTTCAAGTGACCCTGCGGTACATGCGGAACCACCTGAGACAGCATAACCGTTTAAATCTAAATTAGTTTGTAATGAAGTAGTAGAAATACCCTTAAACCATAGATTTAAGACATGGTGAGAATATCCAGGACCATGACCACCATTGATTTTATAATCAATCTTATTTTGATCAAGTTGGTTCAAAATAAGATCTTGGAAATGCACATATTTTGCCTGAAGATCATCATGACCAATATTGGTCAGTTCTTTAACTGCTTCGCCAAAGCCAGCAATACCGGGTACATTTTCAGTTCCAGCACGACGTTTAGTCTCCTGTTCACCGCCTAAAACCAAATTTGGCAAATCAATATCAGAATTCTCATACAAAAATCCTAAGAATTTTGGTCCATTAATTTTATGAGCAGATACTGATAATAAATCAATATTCATTGCTTTGACATCAATATCAATCGTTCCCATGCCTTGAACATTATCAACATGGAAATATGCATTGCTCTCTTTGACCAATTTGCCAATTTCTTTAAGCGGCATAATGGAACCTACTTCATTATTTACGGCCATAATCGATACTAAAATTGTATCTGGCGTTAATTCTTTTTTCAGTTCATCTAAAGAAATATGTCCCGTCTCATCAACATTTAAATATACAACGTTGTAGCCTTCATCTTCTAATCGCTTCATAGGATTTAAAACTGAAGGATGTTCAATTTGCGTGGTAATAATCTTCTTACCAATATTTTTTCGACTGTATGCTGTACCAAAAATGGCAGTATTATTACTTTCTGAGCCACCGGATGTAAAGATAATTTCATTATCTTTAGCATTAATACTTGCGGCAATTTGATGACGAGCTCGATCAATCACATTTCTTGCTTGACGTCCCAACTCATAAGTACTTGATGCATTACCAAAATCATTTTTCATTTCATCAGTAATTACATCAATTACCTTAGGAGACATAGGAGTAGTCGCAGCGTTATCCAAATAAATTTCACGCACGTTAATTCATCTTTTCTACGTAATCACTAATTAATTTAGCAGCCTTAGCTCCAACCTTTTTAACAAATACATCAAAGTCTTCACTTGCACTGCCATCACCATTATCAGAGATTGCCCGCATTGCAACTAATGGCTTATTAAAAGCATGAGCAACTTGAGCAAAAGCAGCACCTTCCATTTCACAAGCTAATGCATCAGGGAAGTTCTCTTTTATTTCATCCTTTTGCTTAGTTGAAGCTACAAATGAATCTCCAGTAACTACTAATCCTTCACTAAAAGCAACATTTTGCTTTTTAAGATATTCAGCGAATGCAGCTCTTTCTAGTGAATCAAGTACAAATTGAGCTGGTTGTTGTGGGATTTGGCCTTCTACATAATCACCTGCAGCAGTATTATGAGCATCATAATACATGAAGACATTAGGCAAAACTAAATCTTCTTGATGAATATCCTTATGTAAAGCACCGGCAGAACCAGTCATAAAGATAACATCAATATCTACATTGCTTAACAAACTAGCTAGGTTCATCGCAGCTTGAACTTTACCAATACCACTCAAACCTAAATAAACATCATTTCCGTTAACAGAAAAATGTTCGAATTCAGTTGATCCGAACATTTCTTTTTTTTCTGCGTGGAAATGATTACGATAAAATTCGGCTTCTTCAGCCATTGGAACAATAATCGCAATCTTCATAAATTTCCTCGTTTCAAATTATAAATGAAATAATGCTAAAAGCACTAAAATAATTAAAACAAACACTATCAGAATAGCACTGTTCAGTCTTTTTTTCAGTTTTAAAGACTTTTCTTCGCGCATCTTTTCTTTATCGATAGGCTGCTGTGCTTGATAAAACTCCTCTCCATCGCCTTCCAAAGGACGTCTTCTTTCAGAATCATCCCTTTGAAAATCAGGATTAACATTAACTTCTTCTGTTGCATCATTATCAGTAAAAGCAGATTTAACTTTGTCTACTAAACCTTTTTTCTGTCTTTTACGATAATCAGAACGCTTTTCTGTCATGATTACTTATTACTTTCAGCTTGAGCATTGCGCAATAGCATATTTTCCCAAACAGAAATGGCATAAATTGTCTTAGCATCGACAATTTTTCCTTCTGCTAATAAATTCTTTAATTCATCTAAACTATACCAATCAGAAGTTAAAAATTCATCTGCATCTAATGATCTCTTTTCAGTCAACTTAGTTAACGTATCACAATAGAAAAGATGCATTTTTTCATCACAAAAGCCTGGTGTAGAATAAAATTCACTAACTTTTTCCCAATATTCTGCCTTGTAGCCGCCTTCTTCATTCAATTCACGCTTCATAGCATCAAGAGGACTAGTGTCAGTTGGGTCAACAATTCCAGCTGGAATTTCTAAAGTGACTTGCTTGATAGCTTCACGCCATTGTTTTACCAAAAGCATTTCTTGTTGATCATTAATTGCAATAACACAAGATGCAGGGCGATGCTTAACTATTTCTCTAGTCGCAGTATCGCCATTAGGTAATTTGATTGTTCGAACAGATAAATCCAAGATTCTACCTTGAAAAATCTGTTGCGATGAGATTTCTGTTTCTTCTAAATCCACTAAGTCTCATCCTCCTTTTTTAAGCTAAATATACATTAACACATTGTAGACCATTTTTTCCTTGAGCTAATTGATATTGTACTCGATCGCCTACTCGTAATGATTTATAGCCTTCTTCCTTAATAGCTTTATAGAAAACGAAGTACGATTTGTGGTTGCGATCGTCTTCAATAAAGCCATAACTGCTTCCTTCATCAAATTGTTTAACAGTACCTAAACGCATTATTTTTCTAATCCTTCTTGTACTGCTTCAGGGTAGTTTGCTTCAACAATTTCTGCACAACGACCACAAAGCACTGGTAACTTAGAATCTGCACCAATATCAGTTCTAATCATTCTACAACGTGGACAAACTTCACCTTCAGCATGCTTAACTACAACAGCAGCATTAGCAAGTTGTTCAGCGTCAGCTGGAGCTGGATCATCTGAAATAGTTAACTTAGAAACAATTAAAATTTCTCTGAAGTCAGCGTCTAATTCATCAAGCATGGCCTTAGTTTCTTTATCTGGGTAAATTGTTACGGCTGCTTCAAATGACTTACCAATCAACTTCTTGTTTCTTGCATCTTCAAGTGCCTTCAAAACATCATCACGCAACTTCATGAATTTAGCCCAGTTTTCAAGCAATTCATCGCGATTTGCATAGTTTTCTACTTTTGGCATATTTGCAAGTTGAACGTAATCTTCGTCTTCCTTCAAGAAGCCCCAAATTTCTTCCATAGTGTGTGGCAAAATTGGAGTCAAAATCTTAGCCAACTTAACTGCAGCATCATAGATAACTGTTTGCATTGAACGACGTGCATGACTGTTTTCAGCTTCAATGTAAAGAACGTCCTTGGCAAAATCAAGATAGAATGCTGAAAGATCATTAGAAATGAAGTTAAAGACCTTCTTGAAGACAGTAGTAAAGTCAAACTTATCGTAAGCTGCTAAGCATTCTTTGATTAAGTCATTTAACTTAACTTCCATGTATTGGTCTACTGAACGAAGATCATCGTAAGCAACACGATTTTTCTTAGGATCAAAGTCGCTAGTATTAGCAAGCATGTAACGGAAAGTATTTCTGATCTTTCTGTAGCTTTCTGCAGATTGTTGCAAGATTCCCATTGAAACAGCAACGTCTGACGTAGTATCAGCTTGAGCTACCCAAAGACGAATAATTTCTGCACCCATTTGCTTGATTACGTCATTAGGTGAAATAACGTTACCAAGTGACTTAGACATCTTGTGACCCTTATCATCCAAAACGAATCCTTGAGAAAGAACTTGCTTGTATGGAGCTTGACCAGTGACAGCAACTGAAGTAATCAAACTTGAGTTAAACCAACCACGATATTGGTCGCTACCTTCAAGGTAAAGATCAGCTGGGTAATGTAAGCCATCACGTTTTTCCATGACACCTGACCATGATGACCCAGAGTCAAACCAAACATCAAGAATATCCTTTTCCTTAGTGAATTCACCATTTGGTGAGTGTTCTGAAGTAAAGCCTTCTGGCAATAATTCCTTAGCAGTATGAGTATACCAAGCGTTTGAACCTTCTTTTTCGAAGATCTTAGCAACATGTTCAATTGTTTCTGGAGTAACGATTGGTGTGTCATCTTCAGCGTAGAAAATTGGAAGTGGAACACCCCATGCACGTTGACGTGAGATTACCCAGTCACCACGATCTTTAATCATGTTGTAAAGACGAGTCTTACCCCATGAAGGGATGAAGCTCGCTTTTTCAATTTGATCAAGAATTTGATCTCTAAACTTAGCGATTGAAGCAAACCATTGAGTAGTTGCTCTAAAGATAACTGGCTTCTTAGTACGCCAATCGTGTGGGTATGAGTGAGTAAAGACCTTAAGCTTAAGAAGTGCACTAGCATCCTTTAACTTTTCGATCATTAACTTATCTACGTCTTGGTAAAACATGCCCTTAAGTTCAGGTACTTCATCAGTGTAGCAACCGTGAGCATCTACTGGACTGAAGATTGGCAAGTTATATTTTTGACCAACGTTAAAGTCGTCTTCACCAAAGCCAGGTGCAGTATGAACTAAACCAGTACCATCATCCAAAGTTACGTGGAAGCCTTCAATTACAAGACTTTCCTTGTCGTAAATTGGGTGCTTAGCCTTCATGTATTCCATGTCGGCACCCTTAACTGTTTGAACAACCTTATAGTCATCCCAACCGATTTCTTCAGCTACTTTATCAAGCAAGCCAGTAGCAACAACGTAACGTTTATCGCCAACTTGAACTACTGAGTAATCAAACTTAGGATTTACACAGATTGCTTCGTTTGCTGGAATAGTCCAAGGAGTAGTAGTCCAGATTACGAAATAAGTATCCTTAGGATCGATGATGCCTTTACCGTCAGTTACTGGGAAAGCAACGAAAATTGAATTTGCTTCAACATCTTTATATTCAACTTCAGCTTCAGCTAAAGTAGATTCACTTGACCATGACCAGTAAACAGGCTTCTTACCCTTGTAAATGTAACCCTTCTTGTACATTTCACCAAAGACACGAATTTCTTGTGCTTCGAAGTCATGTTGCAAGGTAACATAAGGATGATCCCAATCTGCCATCACACCAAGACGCTTAAAGTCATTCATTTGCTTTTGAATTTGTTCTTCAGCATATTGACGACAAAGTTCACGGTACTTAGCACGATCCATACTCTTACGGTCTACGCCTTTTTTAGCAAGTTGTTGTTCTACTGGAAGACCGTGAGTATCCCACCCTGGTACGTATGGTGCATAGTAACCATTCATGTTCTTGTAGCGAACAATGATATCCTTTGAGATCTTGTTCAAAGCATGTCCCATGTGGATATTACCATTGGCAAATGGAGGGCCATCGTGTAAGTCAAAACGAGGCTTACCTTCATTAAGCTTTAATCTTTGTTCATATAATTTATTTTCACGCCATTGCTTTTGCCATTCTGCTTCACGAACTGGCAAATTACCGCGCATTTTAAATTTAGTTTTACCTAAATTAAGAGTGTCTTTAATTCTCATTAACAAATTCCTTTCTAAAAAAGAAAACCTCGCCCTAATTAGGACGAGGTTAACCGTGGTACCACCTAAATTGAACTTAAAAAAGTTCCACTTAATTTGCGTAACGTGCAAAAAACGTTTAGATCATTCAGACAGCTGATCAACCTTTAGGCTCTTATGCTAATCTTCCACCAACATTAGCTCGCTGAATTGCCCTCAAGTTTTACTGCCAATCTAATTTTTATTTTTTGTAATCATCCGGGAAAACAATTGTTGGACCTGATGAACTCTTAGGTACTTCAGGTTTTAAATTAATTGTCTCATGATGCGGACTATCGCCTGTCATTGGCTTAGGAGTAGTTTCTTCTTCATCATCAGAATCATCTGACAACTCCTCATCCAAATCATCAGGTTCTTGAGAAGAGTTTACGTCATTTACATCATCGTTGTCAATATCTTCATCATCGATTGCAGTTTCATTTGCGATTTCTTCTTCTTCACCGATTGGTTCTGCACCATTACCCGGATAAAATCGTTCCGTATGGAAATATTCATCTAAAGCATGCTGCCAAGTTTCATCATTTAAATTATTTATCTCATTTTGGAGCATTGCTTGCATATGACTACGAAATTCGCCTATTTGTTTCTTTAAACGCTTGTAATCATTAGAGATAACTTCTTGCTGTTGTTTTTGATAGCCAACTTCTGTTTGAGCTTCCTTTTTAGCATCATCCAGAATACGTTTGGCTTCTGCTTCCGCATTTTCTTTTAATTGATCTACAGTTTTTTGAGCAGAAATAAGCGACTTCTTCATATTACTATACTCATCTACTTGAGCCTGCATATCTTCTACTTTTTTATTTAAAGATACTACTTCGTTCTTTAAATCTACTACTTGATCAAGTGCATCCCCATAATTATCAACAACATCATCTAAAAAACTATCCACTTCATAGCGATCATATCCATTACGACCTCGATGCTTAAATTCCTTATTATGAATATCCATCGGCGTCAATTTCGTTTCTTTGTCTGCCAAAGTTTTAGCACCACCTTATATTTTCCTTTTCTTGTAGCCGAAACATTTTCAATCAAAACACGCCCAAAATGCCTCAAACTCAAAATATCATTCTCTTTAACCATTATATTAGAATCTGCTATGTCATGCCAATTTAATTTGACTAAATGGTTTTCAATCATTTTTTGAATCTGACCACGACTTTGTTTGCTAATTCCAGATAGTACTGCATCAATTCTCATTGAAGCAACAATTTCTATCTTTTCCGTTGAATCATCCTTCGGCACTAGAACATCTTTAAAAGAAATCTCTCTTAATTTTACTTGTGCTCTTCCAATCCGAGTAACCTGCTCTTCAAAAAAATCCACTAATTCTTTTTTAGCAAAAAATTGCCATTTACCATTTTCATCAGTAATTATATCGCCAAAAGTATCAGTCTCAATTCCAGAATTAGCCAGGGTACCTAAAATCGCACTATGATTAATTTTGATAAATTTTTGTGGATATTCAATTTCATATGGCTGAATTAAATAATCGCTGGGTTGCAAATTAACCCATTCCTCGCTTAAATAAACACGTTTTTTCTCCGCATTCGAATATCCGCCATACTCTTGCATAAAAACATCATTACCCACGATGGTTTTTAGAATTGCTCTTTTACCCGGATCTAAAAAATCGGTTAAAATTGGTTCATGTTTAAAAATTATTTGATTAAAAAGACCAGTAAAATAATCAATTACTGGTCTTTCTTCTTGATTAAAATGTGGGTAAAACTTACTTGCTTGTCGCTTTTGCATTAACCTAACACCCTCAATAAAATATTAAAAATCCAAAATAGAACATAATTCTGTACAAAGTACAAAATGAATAATCCAATAATTGGAGAAATATCAATTCCAGTAGAATAGGCCAACTTAGCAAACGGACCTTTTCTGAACAAGTTCAAGTATGGATTTACAATCTTATCTAAAAAGCGACCAATTACAGAATTACTTAACATTGGTACCCAACTTAAAATTGCATCAATAACAATAAATAGACTGTAAAGCCATAAGATCCAAGTAAGAGCTACGTAAATAAAATGTATTACGTTTAACATTAACTTAAATTATCTTTCTTATCAATTAAGTCACTAATTTTGCCATCTGTCACAAATTTAGGTGGAGTGGCTAAAAAGATCTTGTCACCGATGCGTTGAATTTCACCGTTTAATGCATAAACTGTTCCTGTGATAAAATCAACGATTCGTCGAGCGGAACTATCTTCCATTCTGCTAAAGTTAATTACTACTGCCTTATTATTCAACAAGTTTTGTGCAACATCTTTAGCATCAGAATAAACACGCGGCTCATACAACACAATTTTACTTTTGGCTGAATTTAATCCTGATTTAATCGAAACAACATTGTCTCGACTAACAGAATTCAGAGGTAAGTTTTCATTATCATCTTTGTTTGAAGTAGCATATTCTTCTTTTTCCAATTCATCTTCATCATCATTGGAAATGCCGAAAAATCTACCCAATTTATCAAAAGCCATCTGTATCTACCTCCAAACTAGTTTTCACCACGATGTTTGAAGAATGGAATATCATCACTATCATCACTATCGTCTTGAGCACTAGTTTCAATTTGAGAAATACTATCTTGATCATCATTGCTAAAAGTATCGAAGCTTTCATGATCACCCTTTGGCTCAGCAGGCTTAGTATTTCTTCTTTGATTATCTTGATTATCGTTCAATCCCCAAACACTGGTTGGATCAACCATTGTTTGCTTTGGCTTTTCCGCTTCATGATCCGCATCTGCATTATTAGATGGTTGAACAGTTTGTGGACGGTCAACAGTTTGCTTTTCTGGTTGAACAGTATTATTAGCAACAGGTTCTGCTTCCTTCTTAGGTTGAGCCTTAATTTGGTGGCTACGTCCTGGTAATTGCTTTGATGCGGCTTCTTCGGCTTTAGAATCAATACCAGTAGCAATTACAGTAACTACCACTTCATCACCTAAGTTAGGGTTAATTGATGTACCGAAGATAATGTTGACATCATCACCAGCAGCCTTAGAAACAATTTCTGAAGCATCTTGAGCTTCAAACAAAGTAAGGTCAGGACCACCAGTAATGTTAAGCAATACTTGCTTAGCACCATCAATTGATACTTCAAGAAGTGGTGAAGAAATAGCAAGCTTAGTAGCTTCTACAGTTCTATTTTCACCACTAGCACGACCAATACCCATCAAGGCTGCACCTTGGTTTTCCATAACAGTCTTAACATCAGCAAAGTCTAAGTTTACGTAGTCAGTTGAAGTAATCAAGTCTGAAATACCTTGTACACCTTGCTTCAAGACATTGTCAGCTTCTTTGAAGGCATCCATCATTGGGGTCTTCTTATCAACCATTTCAAGCAAACGATTATTAGCAATAATAACTAAAGTATCAACGTATTGCTTTAATTGGGTAATTCCTTCTGCTGCGTTCTTAGAGCGCTTAGGGCCTTCAAAACTGAATGGGCGTGTAACTACACCAACAGTTAAGGCACCGGTCTCACGAGCAATTTTAGCTACTACAGGAGCTGCACCAGTACCGGTACCACCACCCATACCAGCAGTGATAAAGATCATATCAGCACCCTTAAGTGCATCTTCAATTGTTTGTTCACTTTCTTCAGCAGCCTTTTGGCCTACTTCAGGATGTGAACCAGCACCTAAACCTCTTGTTAACTTAGGCCCTAATTGAATCTTGTTTTCAGCTTTATTACTGTTTAAAGCTTGAACATCAGTGTTTGCTGCAATAAATGAAACACCTTGTACACCGTCATCAATCATTCGGTTAACAGCATTGCCTCCGGCACCGCCAACACCAATAACTTTGATGACAGCATTCTTATTGTCGTCTGAATCGAATGTAAAATCCATTAAATTAACCACCTTTAATCAAAGAATTTCTTAAAGAAACTCTTCAAGCCATTAGATTTTTCTTGATTATTATTTTCTTCGTCCACTGAAGAATCATCTCTTGCGGACATTTTGTTTCTATTATAAGCTTCTTTGGCTTCACTTTCACTAGTAGAAACAGTTCTTTTAGAATTCTTGGAAGTTTTTGGTTGTGAAACTGGTTCTTCAACTACATTTTCACCAAAACCGTAAATTACACTGTTAACAAGATAGTCTACTTCTGACATCTTGTAAGAATAATTTACTATTCCATATGCAGCTGTATAAATTGGGTTGCGCATACCAATTTGATCTGGCTGATAAATACGTGCTTTAACGTTTAAACCATTGGCTGTCAAACTATCAATTCCTTGAAGTAAACTAGTTCCACCAGTGATAACAATACCACCCGGTTGCTTCAAAGCATTATGCTTGGCTAAACCCTTGCCAAGACGAGTTAGAATTTGCTCAAGACGTGCATTAATGATTTCACTCAGGTAAACTTCATCAATCATTTGCTGTCCATTTGAGCCTACACTATTAATTGCAAATTTATCATTCTTAGAAGCAAATTGCGGATCAGCAAAGCCATAATCTAATTTAATTTGTTCAGCATCACGTTTAGAAATACTTAAAACAGCAGAAATATCATTAGTGATATCGCTACCACCTTCCAAATCAATATTAGCATATTTGATTTGGCCTTCCTTAATTACTGTTGCTGTACTTACTCCACCACCGAGGTCAATAATTACAGAACCGAAAGTTTTTTCACTTTCATTTAATGCAACACTAGAAATTGCCAATGGCGTTGGAACAAAGAAATTGTTGTGATAGCCTGCACGTTCAATTGCTTTTTTAATGTTATGCAAAGAACCTGTTGGAGCTGTTAACAAAATACCAGTTACTCCAAGTGAACGAGCAATCATCTTACGAGGATCATCAACCTCAGTTTTTCCATCAATTAAGAATCGACTAGGCAAAAAAGCAATTGCTTCACGATCATCTTTTGCAGCAGCATGAATCGCAGAGCGAATCGTTCTTTTGACATCTTCATTATTTACTTCTTGTCCTTCTTCACCGACATTAGCAAATCCAGTTGCTGTCTCTAATTGCAACATTCCTACTGGAATTCCGGCTACGACACTATAAATTTTTGCATTAGTCTTTTCTGCCACGCCTTTTAAAGCACGGCTGATAGCTGCTGCAGTCTGATCAATATCAACAATTTGACCATGTCTCATGCCTGAATTGGGCGTAGTAACTGCACCAATGACTTTACCCGAATCTGCCACAACTGCTTTCACGCTTGTGGTTCCTATATCAAGACCCACTAAAAGATTTGAATTCTCCAAAATTAAGCCCCCATTAATATTTGCCTTGAAAAAATTCTAACATAAATAAACAAGTAAAACAGCTACGATACCCCGTAGGCTTTCTTTTCACTTGAAGTTAATGGCCTGCTAAACGCACCTATTTCTAAATCAATTAAGCTATTTTTTCCAGCTTTAACTTTAATTTCGTCATAATATTTTAGTTTGCTCTTTAACGTTACGGTACTGCCAATAATTACATTGCCATCTTTCATAACTAAAATTACTTGTGACTTTCGTCTAGTGTTCCCACTTAATAATTTTACCTGGTTTTGGAATGATTTGGGCAAACTATTAAATAAGTTTAAATCTTCTTTTAAAGAAGTTGCTTTATTATAGCCAACAAAAATAGGTTTATCTTGATCGACTTTTGCCCAAGTAATTGCAGTACTGCCTAACTTGCCATTACTTAAAATCTTACGATAATCATCGCCATCTTTTAAATAGCCTACGGTTTTACGTTCATTAATTTGCAATATGAGCTGGTTAACATGACCTAAATGTGCTTGGGCACTTTCTATTTCAGGATACTTCTTAGATAATTTTTGGCTCAAATCTTTTTGTTGAAACAAATAATCAAAAACCTTATCACTGGCTTTGATCTTAGATGCCTTCACGATTCCTTTAATCGGCAAATCCGAAGCACCAATCACCTTAACCGTACTTATATTGGCCAAGGGAGAAATATAATAGCCTAGCCCAGCAATCGCCAAAACTGAAACTGACATTATTAAACCAAGCCGCCGTCTTAGTGACCGTCGTCTTTCCGCCTGTAAACTAGAAAGTGAGGCAGAAATCTTGGCTTGCGATTTACGACTATTTTTTTGTTGATTGAATTCATGATTCAAATAAGGAGATAATTCCTTTCTTGGATCAATCCTCGTTACTGGTTTCTTTGCCATCTGCCTCACCGGCCTCCTAGCGTGAAATCTCTTCCATCACTTTAATCACTTGATCAGATGCATCAGGTACACCTAATGCCTTTGAAGCCTGACTCATTTCTTTAGCGTATTTTTCATCAAGCAAAATATGATCAATTGAAGAAACAAAATTATTAGGGTTAAGATCATCTTCTGGGATGACCAAGGCTGCGCCAGCCTTCTCTAAATCTAATGCATTCTTCATTTGGTGATTGTGCGTTACATTAGGACTTGGAATCAAAATTACAGGTACACCTAATGCAGTGAACTCTGCAATACTTGTTGCTCCAGATCTTGAAACAACACAAGTCATTTCTGGTAATAAACCGGGCATGTTCTTGATGTATGGCAAAACCTTAATATTATTACCAATATCTACGTTCTCTAACTTCTTTTGAACTGAATCAAAATAGTAAGTACCTGTAGCCCAAATAATTTGGTATGGCTTAGTCTTTAAATTCATTAATGACTTAAGCATAATTCGATTGATAGCTAAAGCACCACGGGAACCACCAAAAACTAAAACAGTTGGCATTTCTGGACTAAGTCCCCACTTCTTCTTTATATCAATCTTTTCTTCATGTAAGCTCAAAACCTGTTGTGATCTTGGATTACCTGTTTTAACTAGCTTCTTTTTTTCAGGGAATTCTTTTGCAGCATCGTCAAAAGTGTAACAAATGCGATCAACATAGTGGCCTAAAAACTTGTTAGCTAAACCAACAACTGAATTGGATTCATGGATCATAGTTGGAATATGCATTTTAGCTGCTTCATAAACCATAGCTCCACTAACATAACCACCTGTACCCAAAACGACATCAGGCTTAAATTCTTTTAAAATCTTCCGTGCACTCTTGGTAGCTTGTAAAAACAATTTAATGGTTTCAAAATTTTTCAACGGATGCTTACGATTAAATCCTTGAATGTTAATTGTTTTGAAATTAACACCAGCTGCAGGAACAATTTTAGATTCCAATCCTTTTTTAGTTCCGACAAATAGAATTTCATCATTTTTGCTAATTCCACGTTCTTTCAAACGTTCAATAATTGCCATAATTGGGTAAATGTGACCACCTGTGCCACCGCCGGTAAATATAACTCTCATTTTATTTAGTCTTCAATTCCTTAATAAATTTTACAAAGTAATCGCCACGATCTTCAAAGGTTCTGAATTGATCCCATGAAGCACAAACTGGTGAGAATAAGATTACATCTCCAGGTTCACTTAACTCATATGCTCTTGGAACAGCTTCTTGAAGAGTATTAACAATTACAATATCTTTAATGCCAGCTTTTCTAGCAGCATCAGCTAATAGATATTTTGTTTCTCCATAAAGAACAATAGATTTAACATGCTTCTTGAACAATGGTACTAAATCATCAAACAAGAATCCTCTATCAAGACCACCTGCAATTAAAACTTCTGGTTCTTTGAATGCAGGAATAGCAACTGTAGCTGCTTCAATATTAGTTGACTTAGAATCATTATAAACCTTGCGTCCATCAAGAGTTGTTACATATTGTAAACGGTGCTTAGCACCAGTGAAAGTACTCAAAACCGCTGCAATATCATCATTATCTGCACCCATAATCTTTGAAATTGCAATTGCAACCAAGCTATTTTGTAAATTATGAATACCTGGTAATTTGATATCTGCAATCTTCATGATCTTTTCATTGTGACTCTCAAGATATTCATCACCAATAAAGTAATCTGCATTAGAATCTGTTTCTGAGAAAGTTTGCATCTTAGCAGGTGTTACTTCTTTTTCTTTAGCTAAAATATCTTTTTGATCAAAGTTAGCAATAAAGTAGTCATCACTATTTTGAGTTCTAGTAACGTTCAACTTAGCATTTACATAATTTTCAAAGGTCTTGTGATAGTCCAAGTGAACATTATTATAAATGTCGACAATAGCAGCCACCTTAGGATCAATATCTGTTACGCCAAGTAATTGGAAACTAGAAATTTCTACTACCAAGATATCATCCTTAGTTGCCTTAGGTACTACTTCAGAAATTGGCACACCAATATTACCTACTGCATAGGCATGATGACCTGATTTTTGTAAATGATGATCCAAAATTCTTTGAGTGAGCATCACAGTGGTAGTTTTACCATTTGAACCTGTTACACAAACATAAGGAGCATCACTACAACTTAAAGCAATTTCAGGCTCTGTAATAATTGGAATATTTAGTTCTTCAGCTTTTTTAACCATTGGATTCTCATATGGAATACCTGGATTTTTAACTAAATAATCAAAATGTTCTTTTTCAAGTAAATCAACTGGGTGATGTCCGCCAATTACATGAACGCCTTTAGCCTTTAGCTCTTGTGCTTTTTCATTTTTATCAAGATCAGCCTTGTCATTCAAGGTTAATTTAGCACCTAATTTTAAAAGTAATTCGCTAACTGCAAATCCACTTTTACCTAAACCTAAAACTAAAATATTCTTATTACTATAAGTTTTAATATCCTTCATTTTTTTATTTTTATCCCCAAATTGCTAAATATAAAATGCTACCTACTAAACCAACAATCCAAAAAACAATGTCTACTTTCCATTCTGACCAGCCTAACATTTCAAAATGATGGTGAATAGGAGTCATCTTAAAAATTCTCTTACCAGTAGTTTGGAAAGAAATAACCTGCATAATTACACTAGCAGTTTCACATACAAATACAATACCCACTAACAAAAGTGACCATGGTCTATTAAGCATAATACTTACTGTAGCAAGACCACCACCTAATGCAAGTGAGCCTGCATCCCCCATGAAGATTTTGGCAGGCTTATGGTTGAAAATAAAGAAAGCAATCAAACCGCCAATTACACTCATACAAAAGGCTAAAATAGCCAAATTCTTTTGTTTAAATGCGATATAAGCATATGTACCATAGGCTACTACAGATAACCCGGTAGCTAAGCCATCCAATCCGTCTGAAAGGTTAACAGCATTAGAAAAGCCAACCAACCAGAAAATAATGAAGATTACAAATAATGCTACGCTATGAACAACTCCAGCAAATGGAATGTATAAACCAAAATTAAAGTGATCGCTTGAAGCAATTAATACAATCACAATGGCAATAATAATTTGTAAAGCAAGTTTTTGCCATGCTCTTAAACCCAAATTTCTTTTGTAATACAGCTTGATTCCATCATCAAGGAAACCAATGATACCGTAACCTAAAAGACTGATTACTAAAATCCAAACAACTTTGTTCAAGCTATGTTGCCATGCAGCAACCCAGATAACAGAAATTACTGCTGCAATAACAAAAATTGTTCCTCCCATTGTAGGAGTTCCTGATTTCTTTTGGTGCCATTTTGGCCCTTCATCACGAATTTCCTGTCCTTCATGATGCGAATGCATAAACTTAATTAACAACGGTAAAAAAATTACCGTCAAAATTAATGAACTAATTAAAGCAACAAAACTTGCTTGCATAATACTCATCCTATGCTACTCCTTTAAATTAACTTTTATTTTTTCTCCAGATTTTAACTCTGCTCCCTTGGCCACACTTTGGCTGGTAACAGTTCCGGTTCCCTTTATGCTTAATTTAATACCTGATACATTAGAGAATTGATGTAAATCATTAAAACTCCACCCCTTCATATCAGGACAATTTATTTTACCTGAGGTATATACAAAGATCTTGTCCCCAGACTCCAATTTCTCACTGCTCTTAATTCCTTGAGCAGTAATTCTATCTTTTTCACCTACTTTAACTAAGTTAAGACCAACTTGCTTAGCTTTAGCTGAAGCTTGAGCAACTGTCATATTCTTGAAATTAGGAACACTAACAGTCGTGGTTGAATTATCACTTTTAGCCATTGTAATAATTCGACTCATCATTGGTTTAAAGATAGAAGCTAAAATCTTTTCAGCTGTTGTCCCAGACAAATGAGGTTGCTTGATAGTTAGGTAAATACAATATCTAGGATCCTTGGTAGGGTAAACACCTACAACCGAGAAGATGTAATTACTATCGCCCTTAAGATAGCCGCCACCTTTAGGATTGGCAATCTGTGCTGTACCAGTTTTAACTCCAATATCAGCATTCCCCATCTTGTAGGCTGAACCAGTACCTGACTGTTTATTCAAAACTTTTCTCATATTAGCCAAAACAACTCGTTTAGTTTTAGCAGAATAAATTGGCGTACCGACTTTTTTAATTTGGTAACCCTTTATTGTTTTACCATTAAAATCAGTAACTTTATCAACTAATTGTGGTTTAACCATTTGACCATTGTTCCCCAAGGAACTGTAGGCCTGCATCATTTGCATTACATTTACGTTAACCCCCTGACCAAATGCAGTTACCGCTTGGTCAACTGAAGTCTTAAATGAAATGAAGCCTGGTTGTTCACCTGGAAGAGTTATACCAGTTTTTTCACCAATATGGAACCTCTTAAGGTACTTTTTCCAAGTTTTTGAGCCCATCTTTTGTTCCAACTTAACGAAACCGGTATTACTTGATCTTTCAAAAGCTTGTGAAAAAGGAATGGTACCCCAACCCGAAGTAAGCCAGTCATGAATTGTCGAGCCACCAATACTTACTGAACCTGAACGATAATATTCATTAGGATTGTAATTACCACTGTTTACTGCAGCCGCAAATGACAACACCTTAAATACAGAACCTGGTTCGTATGTATCTTGAACTAAAATATTTCGATATGACTTAGTTAAGCCCTTCTTAGTTTGAGGATTAAAAGTTGGACGCTGTGAAGCAGCTAAAATTTTTCCTGTCTTCATATCCTCAACTACTGCGGTAATAGAAGTAGGATCATAAGCCTTCTGAACTTCAGTTAGTTTTGTCTCCAAATAACTTTGTAATTGTGAATTTAATGTCAAATACAAGTTATTACCATTTTCAACTGGTTTATAAACCTGACTTTGGTTAGGTGATTGATTTTCAGTAGCATCTACTGTTGAAATGCGATAACCATCTTTACCAGTCAAAGTATTGTTAAAGTAGGCTTCTAACCCCATAGTACCAACTAATGCTTCACTATTAGTCTTTTTGTCATACTCTGGTTGAGCTAATCCCACAATATGCGAAGCAAAATTACCATTTGGATATAAACGAGAAGGCGTCTCTACAAATTTAATACCAGGCAATTTCATGGCTTCAATCTGTTTCTTCTGCTTTAAAGTTAAGCCGCTACCGCCGCTACCAAATTGAACTTGGAAAGCTTTATGCTTGGGATTCAAATATTGGTAAATCTTATCCGCAGATAGTGGTAAAACCTTTGATAGCTTCTCTGCAGTTTCAGTTTTATTAACCACATATTCTGGTTTATTTTTATAATTAATTGACGACTTATCCAAAATTGCATAAATAGTATACAAATGCGAATCTTCTGCGATCGCTAAGCCATTACAATCATAAATTGTTCCCCGCGACGCCTTAATAATCTCATTGCGCCTATAAAGCTGCTTAGTTCTCTGCGACAAGTTCTGTCCACTGACAGTTTTAGAAATTCCTATATATAAAAATCTAGCTGTAAATACAAGAAAAACCAAAGCCACAGCTACTTGGAGAACTCTCCCCACTGTGAAGCGGTAGCTGTGAGCTTTGGATTTTTGTAATTTTAAATTACTATTTTTTTTCATTAGCGAATTGTCCTAATGTTTTTATTAATCAGAGTTAATCCTTTTTCACGCGCAATCTTGTTTAAGCGTGAAGTAGAAGTTAACTCACCAATTTCTTGACGTAAATCGGTGATCCTATTCTGTTCCTTAGCAACTGTCTGCTGAGTTTGACTTAGCTCATGTTGAGCCGAAGTTGCAGAAATACTAGAAGAAACCAAGAAGATCATCATTCCCAAGGTGACGATACTTCCTATTGCTAGTAAAGTCTTTTCTAAAATATTGTAAGGAACTTTATGCGGATCAAGGGTAATTCGTTGACGTTTCTGCGAACCATTCTGTTTTCTAGGTTCATATTCAATTTTTCTTGCTGAGCTGTCAGCCATAGCATTTTCCTCTTTATAACTTCTCTGCAACCCGTAGTTTTGCACTGTGTGAGCGGTTGTTGTTTTCTAACTCGGAAGTTGAAGCAATAATCGGTTTGCGATTTACCAAACGAAGTGTTGGTTTCATATCGTCTGGCACAAAGGGCATTCCTCTTGGAACCTCAACCTCTGAATACTTCTTAAAAATCTTTTTAACGATTTTATCTTCATGGGACTGAAAGGTAATCACGCTAATTCTGCCACCAGGTCTTAAAATCTTAATAGCTTCTTCAAGTGACGCCTGTAAAACATCAAGTTCGTGATTAACAGCAACTCGTAAAGCTTGAAAGCTTTTCTTAGCTGGATGTCCTCCAGTCCTTCGTGCATACGCGGGAATCGCCTCTTTAATAATGTCAACCAATTCAAAGGTTGTCACAATTGGCTTATCCTTACGTCTTTCTACGATCCTATGAGCAATCTGCCGGGAGAATTTTTCATCTCCATATTGATATAAAATATCTGCTAGCTCTTTTTGACTTAAAGTATTAACTAACTGATATGCATCCGTATCTTGACTTTGATCCATTCTCATATCTAACCTTGCATTATAACGATATGAGAAGCCACGATCAGCTTGATCAAACTGAGGTGATGAAACACCTAAATCGTAATATATGCCATCTATTCCATCTGCGTAACCCAGCTTAACTAGATCCTGCTTCAGATTACTAAAGTTGTCATGTACTAATTTCAATTTAGGTTCACTATCTGGCTGCAATAAATCAGCGAAGTTCAACTCTGCCGATTTTATCGCATATTCATCTTGGTCAAAACCGACTAACGTACCAGTTTCAATTTTACTTAACAAATACTTGGCATGCCCACCGCCGCCAAAAGTTGCATCTACATAAAGACCACCGTTTTTTGGTTTTAAATTATCTATAGTTTCGTGTAAGAGTACACTGGTGTGTTTGAATTTCATAGTTTTATAGTTCAATGTCGTCCAAATTTTCAGCAATATCATCATAGTCTTCGTTAGCTTCTTCCTCAAAGCTATCCCAACGTTCCTTAGCCCAGATTTCAATTCGGTCAGAAACTCCTACAATGACACATTCTTTAGTAAGTCCAGCATGAGCTTTTAATGTCGATGTAAAATTGACACGCCCCTGCTTATCGAACTCACTTTCCATCGCACCAGAGTAGAATAAACGCATAAATTTACGCGTATTCCTCTTAGTCAACGGAAGTTTTGCTAATTTGGCTTCTATCTTTTGCCATTCTTCCATCGAATAGCCAAAAATACAGCCTTCCATTCCTCGAGTAAATACCATTTTATTTCCAATTTGATTGCGAAGTTTCGCTGGTATAATTAGGCGACCCTTGCTATCAAGATTGTGGTGATATTCACCCATGAACATGGTCTAGCCCCCTTCCACTAAATAATTTACCACAATTCACCACTCTCTACCACAAACTCTGGAAAAAAATACATATTTTTATGCTTATTTATCTTTTTATTTTATAAAATTTAAAAAAGCTGCAAAATATTATAATTTTGCGGCTTTTGCATATACAAATAATTTTTACTTTATTAAAAAATTAGTAACTAAATTAATAAGCAAACATTAAAATTAACGAACCAAGATACCAAAAACAACTGCAAGCAGCTAAATAATCCCATAACTTGCGAATCGTTTTACCTAATGAAATATTTTTATTTTTAATTGCATCGTTTAAAGACACAATAACAACTAAGATAAAATAAAATAAAAATCCATATGGTAAAAAAGAAGGCAAGTTAGCATGTGTAGTGGCTAAATTGCATGCGGCAAGCAAGAAAAAAGGTAAAACATCATAGCCTCTAAACTGAGCATGTGGGAAAATTTTATTAATTAAAAAAGCTGCTACCAAACCGATAACTGGTATTAAGAAAATAAAAAGCATAAAAGATCCTCCATCCTTTTTATTCTAAACTACAATTCATTTGAAAAAAACTATTAATAAGCATAAAATATTGTTCAAGTAGGAGGGCTTTTTATGGCACGAAAAAAGAAGAAGAAATCTGGTTTTCAAAAATTGACAATTGTAATGGCTTGGTTAATGGCAGTTATTACATTAGCCGCAGTTGTTGCTGGTGCTGTCGGTGCAATGGCCGGAGCAGGAATGTTTTAAAAAAGAGACGAGAAAAATTTTTCTCGTCTCTTTTTATTTTTATACACGATAAGCATTTAAATCAATTAAGAACGGATAATCTTGTGCTAGGTTACCCCAAATCCAGTATAAACAAACGAAGAATCCTGCCGTCCATCCTTGATTCACTAATAGACTCATTAATAAGCCATGAATCGACGTCGTAGCTATTCCTATCATGTTAAAGATCAGCCAACTATATGCTACAAAAATTGTCGTTCCTAATAAAACTACAATTAGTCTTGCCCAAAATATTTCTGGTAAAAAGCGAGCAATTTTTTGACAAATCCAACAGCTGAGGGGTAAGAAAACTGCATAAACTCCAATAAAGCCATAAAAGTAAATGTCAGCAACTATTCCCGTGCCTAAGGCCAGCCAAATTTCATTTTCATTGGTGTCATCAAAAAGTCCAATCAGCATTACACTAATCGGTAAAATTAGACTAGCGACACCAAAACTTCCATAATCCATAAATTGATGCAAATAAAATGAACAAACACCATCTACAACAATGGCAACAAAAAGTCCAATTGCTAAAACCCATTTACGAAAAATAGACATTAGTTAGCCACCTGTCTTTCAATAACTGTAACAACTGACGGATCGCTAATATCACCTGCTGGTTTAATTCTAATTTGATCAGATAAACCAAATGAATCACGGGTAGTCTGAGTAACAGTACCAATTAAAAGTCCTTTAGGCGAATTACCACCCATACCACTCGTGTAAACTCTAGTGCCGGCCTTTAACTTGCGGCCATCAACTACCTGAGTAAAGGCTAATTGGTTATTGGCTGTAACAGTAATGATCCCGTGAACGGTCTTGCCATTAGCAACATCTGCTTGAACAGAAAAACGGTTAGCCGATTCATCTGTAGTAGTGATCAATTCGACTTTTGAAGAAGCGGCATTAGCTTCAACAATTCGTCCAATAACTCCACCACCACACATTACAGCCATATTCTTCTTAATACCTGAAGAACTACCTTTATTAATTGTAAGTAGATCTGACCAGGTATCTGGAGCACGAGAAATAACTGAAGCATTGATCAAAGTATAACCACTTAAAGTATCTTTCAAATTCAATGCTGCTTTTAACTGCCGATTTTCTTTCTCTAAGCTGGCATTACGGACCTTAGTTTGACCTAAATTAGTAATTTGGCGCTTCAGATGGTTATTCTCATCTTGTGCATTTAAAATCTCATGTGCATTATTCAAACCACCAGAAATAAAACCTACCGGAACATCAATAATTCTAGATCCTAAGGCTACAATATCATTTCCTAAGCTTTGAACAAGCAATGGAGCATTACGTTTATTACGTAAACTAACACTCCCACCTAAAACGGCAAAAATGACAATAATTACAATAAATGTTGATAATAACTTTTTATTTTGTAGAAATTTTTTCATTAAGAATTGATCCTAAAGAAAAACCGGCCATAGCCGGCTTTTTTATTATTTGCGACTTCTACGCATTACTTCAATATTCTTGAGTGATTCACCAGTACCAATTGCCACACAATCAAGTGGATCTTGTGCAATAAATACTGGAACCTTAGTTGCTTCAGAAATTACTTCTGGCAAGTTCTTAAGCAATGCACCACCACCGGTTAAAACGATACCGTGGTCGATAACATCGGCAGCAATTTCAGGAGAGGTTTGTTCTAAAGTTTCCTTAATTGCAACGATGATGTCTTGAACAACATCTTGAATAGCCTTAGCGATATCTTCAGCGTTGATATCAATTGACTTTGGCAAACCAGTAACCAAATCACGACCACGAATATTCATAGCTTCAATTTCCTTAGCTTTTTCAATTGAAGCAGAACCTACTTGAATCTTAATATCTTCAGCAGTTCTTTCACCAATCAATAAGTTAAAGTTGGAGTGAATGTAATTAATAATTGCATTGTTAAACTTATCTCCAGCTTGACGAATTGAAGTTGATGAAACAATACCACCTAATGAAATAGTAGCAACATCAGTAGTACCACCACCGATATCAACAACCATTGAACCAGTAGGATCCATAACTGGAAGGCCTGCACCAATAGCTGCAGCAAATGGTTCTTCAATCACGAAAGCTTCGCGAGCACCAGCTACTCTAGCTGCATCAATTACAGCACGCTTTTCAACTTCAGTAACACCTGAAGGAACACAAATCATTACTGAAGGCTTAGAATTGCCAACAGTCTTTTCCATAAAGTACTTAAGCATAGCAGCAGTAGTATCGTAATCAGCAATAACCCCATCCTTCATTGGACGGATAGCTACAATACTACCTGGGGTTCTACCAATCATTTCCTTGGCTTCTGAACCAACTGCGATTACTTCACCTGTATGTGTATTCTTTGCTACTACAGAAGGTTCTCTTAAAACAATTCCTTTACCCTCCATGTAAACAAGTGTATTGGCTGTACCTAAATCGATACCAATATTCTTTGTACCTAATCCAAACACAAAAATCTCTCCTTAATTGTTGCGGTCTCTAAATCTTGAATAATTATAGCATACTATAACTTTAAAGGTGATTTTCACGCAAATTTTAAAGAAGTTTAAAACAATTCTTTTTCACGCATGCTCAAATATTGTCCTTGTCCCACAATAAAATGGTCTAAAAGATCAATTTTCATCATTTTTGCCGCCCGATATAGATCTTTAGTTAATTCAAAGTCGTTGGAAGACGGCATTAATTTACCACTAGGATGATTATGAGCAATAAAAATCCCCGAACAGTCATAGATTACGGCCCAGCGAAAAATTTCTCGCGGATGTGCGACTGATTTATTTAACGTGCCTTGAAAAACCTTTTTCTCAGCTACAATTCGATTTCCATTATCGACATATAATGCCCAAAGCTCTTCTTGCTTGTGACCTACTAATTTATCAGCTAAATATGTCCCAACTTCAACACTTGAGGTTAAAACAGGTTTGCGTTTAGATGACGCCATTCGCAGGCGATCCATTACCTCTTCAGCCGTAATCGCCAAATTGCTGGGGCAACTTGAACCTGTTATGAATTGAACTATATCATCGAAGGAATTAAAATCTCTTTTTCTTAAAAAAGACTCTAACTCTTCAAAAGTTCTAATTCCTTTATCCTTGAACTGCTCAAATAACTTAGCTAGTAATTCTAGGTCTGTATTTACAAAGTAATGATTTGAGTTTATTTCTATCATAAAAATTTCTCCCTTCATTACTTAATACGCAAAAAAGAGCTAAATTTTTTTAAGAAAATCAAAAAAGTTTTGACAAATCATTATAGCATTCTGTTTGTCTTGGTCAGTCGGAGCCATTAGATCTGGCACCATTACACATTTTAAGCCTGCATTTTTCGCAGCTTGGACACCAGTTGATGAATCTTCAAAAACCAAAATATTTTCTTTTGCTAGATTCATTTTTTTAGTAGCTGCTAAATAAATATCTGGTGCCGGTTTAGCTTTAATGTGTCCCTTTTGCACATCTAAATAACTTAAATGAAAATCAAAATAATTTCTAATCCCTGTTGCCCACAAAAAATGTTGCAACACATCTTCGTAGTTGCTTGAAGCAATTGCCATTTTCAAGCCACGATTTTTAAATTCATCTAATGCTTCTTGAACACCAGGACGTAACTTTAATTTTCCTTCATCGGTCCACTGCCAAACCAAATCATCGGTTCTTTTAATAAATCGGTCACGATCAGCATCAGTTTTGAAATATTTATGATAAAAATCCTGCATTTCTTTAACAGTTGCACCAGTTAACTTTAAATATGCATCCCTAGGCGTCCCAAGTTTTTCTTCTTCTGCAGCTTGGATATTAGCCTTCCAATACAATTCTTCAGAATTAACCAATAGACCATCCATATCAAAGATAATGCCTTGAATATCATCGTTTATCCCTTTAACCTGCATTGCCTTTTCCTTTCCAATTTAAAATTGCACTTACTAAATAAAACGATCCGGTCACCAGCAGAATATCGCTGGCATTCATCTTCTCTTTTAATTTAGCAAAGCCTTCCCGATAATCTCCTTCATAATTATATCGTCTTTGGACATCAATGGGAAAATCATTTTCTTTAGCAACACGAGGATAATCTAATGTTGTTAATAACACTTGATCATCTTGGTTAAATAAATTAAAAACTTGCTCTAAGTCTTTATCTTTCATCATAGTCACTAAAGCATAAACATGGCTATGCCGTTTTTTTGCTTCGGCATGAATTACTTCCAGCAAATTGGACATTGCTTGAATATTATGAGCTCCATCCAAAATGATTAATGGTTCTTTTTGCAAAATATGATAACGTCCAGGAATCTGAGTTTGATCAATTGCAGCTGCTATCTCTTGATTATCTAGCTTCAATTTAAGAAGTAAAAAGGTCTTAACGGCTACAGCAATATCATAGGCCTCTACCTGCGGACGAAAATCAAAAGAAATACTGCGTTTATCATCTGTATACTTCAACGCTCCATTTTGCGTTGTAATTGCAAAATCATGCTTTAATCGGAAAAGTGGTGCATGCTCTACATCTGCCTTTTTCACAAAAATAGGCAGAACATCATCAGGAACATTCCCTAATACTACTGGACGATTTTTCTTGATAATGCCACTCTTTTCTCGCGCAATATCTTGAATTGTCGGTCCAATAATCTTCTCATGATCTAATCCTACCGTAGTAATGATGCTTGCCTCTGGGACAATCACATTAGTTTTATCATGCTCGCCGCCAATTCCGACTTCAATCACGGCATAATCACAATGCTCTTGTTCAAAATAAACAAAGGCCATCGCAACTTCATACTCAAATGTAACTAACGAAAATTCTTTATCTTCTTGCTTAATTTCTTCAAAGGCAGCTTGAACCTTATTAGCCACATTAACTAAATCTTCATCGCTTATATCTTGATTATTTAATTGAATTCGTTCATTAAATTGATAAACATAAGGTGAGACAAAAAGGCCAGTCTTTTGACCGGCCTTTTTTAATAGATTTGCTAAGTAGTATGATGTTGAACCTTTACCGTTGGTCCCCGTAATATGAATCGTTTTTACCTGATCCTGCGGATTACCTAATTGCTGGAGCAACTTCTTGATAAAATATAAATCATTCTTAGGATGCAAATGAGGCAATGAATATAAATAATGGATTACCTCTTCAGCATTGGTAAATTTCAATTATTTACTCTCTTTCAAATCTTGAATTCGTTCACGAACACCAGCCAATTGGCTTTCGTAATCTGCTTTCTTTTCCTTTTCCTTGTTTACAACAGCTTCTGGAGCATGGTCAACAAAGCCCTTGTTTGCAAGTTTCTTTTCGGCACGTTGAACCTCGTCTTCAAGACGCTTTTCTTCTTTTTCCATCTTAGCCAATTCGTCATCAACGTTAACTAATTCAGTTAATGGAACAAAGATTTGTGCACCTGGAATAACGGCAGTCTTAGCAAGTTTTGGAGCTTCGATTTCTGCAGCTACAGTTAATTCCTTTGGATGTAAGAAGTTCTCAACGTAGTCAGCATTTTCATCCAAAACATGCTTGTTAGCTTCATCATCTAATTGAATCATAATATCAATTTGGCTAGACATTGGAGCATTAACTTCCATGCGAATGTTACGTACAGCCTTAATAATTTCAATTAAGAAGGCCATGTCACTATCTGCTTGCTTGTTTTCAAATTCCTTATGAGTAGTTGGGTATTCAGCTACCATAATTGACTTGCCTTCATGAGGCATTGAAAGCCAAAGCTTTTCAGTAACAAATGGCATAATTGGGTGCATCAAACGTAAGATTTGATCAAGAATCCAAATCAAGTTTTCTTGCTTTCTTGCCTTTAATTCTTCATCGTCACCATTCAAAGCGACCTTAGAAATTTCGATGTACCAGTCACAGAAGTCATTCCAGATAAAGTTGTAAGCTTCACGGCCTGCTTCACCAAATTGATATTCATCAAATAAACGAGTTACTTCACTAACAGTGTGGTTCAAACGATCAAAGATCCATCTATCTGACAAGTCAAACTTGCTTACATCTGGCATGTGTGTAGGCTTAGCATCAGCAGGCAAGTTCATAATTACGAAACGGCTTGCGTTCCAAATCTTATTAATGAAGTTCCAAGCTGCTGACAACTTCTTAGGATCATAACGAGTATCTTGACCAGGAGCAGTACCGTTAAGAAGGAACCAACGAAGAGCGTCAGCACCATACTTGTCTACTACGTCCATTGGGTCAACACCATTACCAAGTGACTTACTCATCTTGCGTCCTTGTTCGTCACGCATTAAACCGTGCAAAACAACATCGTTAAATGGACGCTTGCCAGTGAAGTGAAGACTTTGGAACATCATTCTTGATACCCAGAAGAAGATGATGTCGTAACCAGTTACTAACGCATTAGTTGGGAAGTAACGCTTGAAGTCTTCTGAATTAGTATCAGGCCAGCCAAGAGTTGAGAATGGCCATAATGCACTTGAGAACCAAGTATCAAGTACGTCTGGATCTTGCTCCCAGTTTTCGATATCCTTAGGAGCTTCTTCACCTACGTAAGTTTCGCCAGTCTTCTTGTTGTACCAAGCTGGAATACGGTGACCCCACCATAATTGACGTGAAATACACCAATCATGAACATCTTCCATCCAGTGGTCCAAAGTACCTTCGAAACGATCTGGAACAAAGTTTACCTTGCCATCAGTCTTTTGGTTTTCAAGAACCTTGTCAGCAAGTGGCTTCATCTTAACGAACCATTGCTTTGAAAGACGTGGTTCAACTTGAACGCCTGAACGTTCTGAGTGACCTACTGAGTGAACGATTGGTTCAACCTTAATTAAGTAGCCTTCTTCTTTAAGGTCCTTAACTAAAGCTTCACGACAGTCAAAACGATCCATGCCAGCGTACTTGCCGCATTCTTCATTCATAGTACCATCGTCGTTCATAACGTTGATTCTCTTCAAATTATGACGGTTACCTACTTGGAAGTCGTTAGGGTCATGGGCTGGAGTGATCTTAACTAAACCAGTACCGAATTCTGGATCTACGTGTTGGTCTTCGATAATTGGAATATGACGACCAACAAGTGGTAATACTAATTCCTTACCAACGATATCTTTGTATCTTTCATCCCCTGGTGCAACCGCAACAGCAGTATCACCAAACATGGTTTCAGGACGAGTAGTAGCAATTTCTACATAGCCTGAGCCATCTGCGAATGGATACTTAACATGGTAAAAGGCACCCTTGTCATCCTTGTGAATAACTTCGATATCACTCAAAGCAGTTTGAAGTGCTGGGTCCCAGTTAATGATGTATTCACCACGGTAAATAAGACCTTCTTTGTAAAGTTGGACGAAGACCTTCTTAACTGCCTTTGAAAGACCCTTGTCTAAAGTAAATCTTTCTCTTGAGTAGTCAAGTGAAAGACCCATCTTAGCCCATTGGCCCTTGATAATTGAAGCATATTCGTCTTTCCAGTCCCAAACTTGCTTAACAAAAGCTTCACGACCCATTTGGTGACGATCTTTGCCTTGCTTGCGAAGCTTAGCTTCAACCTTAGCCTGGGTAGCAATACCGGCATGGTCCATACCTGGAAGGTAAAGAGTGTCGTAGTCTTGCATACGCTTGAAACGAATTAAAGTATCTTGAATTGCGGTATCCCATGCGTGACCTAAGTGTAATTTACCAGTTACGTTTGGTGGTGGGATAACAATTGAATATGGGTGAGCTTTCTTGTCACCGGATGGCTTGAATAAATCTTCATCAAGCCAAGTTTGATATCTGCCTTTTTCAACCTCATTAGGGTTGTATTTAGGTGCTAAATCTGTCATTAAAAATCCTCCAATAAAAAAGTCCTAGACAATGTTGTCTAGGACGATTTACTAACCGCGGTACCACCTATGGTTAAGTACAAAAATGTACTTCTCTTATAAGCGATAACGGCGCTGAAGTGTCCGGATTAACCTACTTAATTTCAATTAATCAGCTAATCAAGCTACTAATCAACTTCTGGCCTCTCAGCTGTTTGGCTTTTCTCTGTAAATAAAGTCGATCCCTCTTGATTCTTGCTTTGGTTACGATTATAACATGAATTTATTTTAGAAAAAAGAGATAGATGTATTGTATTCATCACTTAATCCACTGATTGCCACCTAAATTATAAACACGTTTGCCATGATATTTAGCTATAGCAAAGTAGTTCCAATGGCTGTGGGCACGCAAGGTTTTGCCGGCTGACTTTTTAAACGAAAGATCTGTCCAAACCGGTGTTGCTTTGTCAACTTTAACCAAACCTACTTGAGCACGAGGAGCTGAAGACTCATGGTGAAACAGATTTTTCTCACTCACCCACATGTTGGGTTGAACATGATACCACAATTGATTATTTACCAACTTAACTTGGTCAGCCTGCACTTGATTACCATTCTTTAACTTAAGATTAGCAGCAAGCTTTTCAGTCGGAAAAATTATCGATTGATAGTGAATGCGAAAATGATTATTCTCTTGCAGAATTTTGGCTAAACGAATCGGGAAATCAGTCAATAAACCGGTAACGCCCTTATCAGGATTTAAAAATTTATACATTTGCTTACTACTGTTTACGCCCCATAGCATGTATTTCTTGTTTTTATCACGTAAATAATTGGCAGCGTCACTAGTATAAAAACTAGCAGCAAAATCCTGACTGCGTCCGATCGCTTTATATGAGCCGGCTAATTGCGTGCGCGGAATTTCGGGTGCTAAGCGAGCTAGCTTACTGAGTGCTGAATCAGAAAATGATTCAAATAAAACCCGCTTTTGCAAATGATACTTATTAACTAATTTAACTATTCTTTTGGCATCTTCCCCATTGCCTTTTGGCTCTAGCATAAACTTCACTTGCGGGTTATTTTGATAGCGTTGAAAAACCTCTTCGAGTGAATGAATGCTTTCCCCGCTTTGATTACGATAATTAGTTAACTTCTTAAAAGTATTTTTTTCAATTGATTGATCCACGCCAAAAACGCGACTCAAGTTGTTATCATGACTAACGACTAAAACATGGTCGGCACTTTCTTGCAAATCCAATTCTAAATAATCAACTTGTGCGCAAACGGCACGATCATATGCTGCAAAGCTGTGTTCAGCGTATTTCCCCTGCTCGTTATCGCCGCGGTGAGCGATGTTCATGAACCCACAAGTGAATGGAAATATTGCTAGAAATATTAATGTGATGAGCTTTTTCATTGATCTATCCCTTCTGCGTTCCATCTTCTTTATTTTATACAAAATTTGATTTTTAAACGCAAAAAGAGCAAGAATCAAATCTCACTCTTTTAGTTTTGATATTATTTCTTTCTCAATTAATTCTGTGAAGCTCCAGAAGTAGCGTCTGACTCCGTTGGCATATCTTCATAAGCAGTATTAGCAGCGATGCGGCCGAAGGTAAAGATATCAGCCAATGAGTTACCACCCAAACGGTTACCTGCGTGAATACCACCAGCATTTTCACCAGCTGAGTACAAGCCATCAATGATCTTGCCGTCTTTGTTAAGAACATGAGCCTTAGTATCGATAACCAAGCCACCCATAGTATGGTGAATTGCAGGCTTACGAGGGGTTGCGTAGAATGGAGCAACTTCACATTTCAAGCCCAATACATTCTTATGGAATTCTGGATCTTTTTCTGCATCAACATATGAGTTGTACTTCTTAATAGTTTCAACTAAGACATCTGGATCCATCCCAATTTGCTTAGCCAAACCTTCCAAAGTATCATCTCTAAACAAAGTACCAGCTTTAACTTGAGCATCAAGTGATTCTTGAGTAGTATTGTAGGCTGTTTCCTTAATCTTATCATCAGCAATTTGATAGATTAATCCACCATTAGCAATGACTGCCTTAGCTAACACATCCCGTTCCGCAAATTCGTTAACGAAACGTTTACCTTCCTTATTAACCATAATGTAGTTTGCCGGAGGAGTAACAACACCAGTGAATAATTCACCAGTTTTTGGATCAGCTACTGGCATCAATTGGATAAAGCCCATACCGAACAAGTCGGCACCAGCTTCAAGACCCAAGTTAATCCCGTCACCAGTAATTGATGGTGAGTTAGTTGTAGCAATATCATCATCAATCTTTTGCCAATAAGTATTGTACTTTTGGACCATCTTAGTGTTGGCACCAAAACCACCGGCAGTTAAGATGACAGCCTTTGAGTGAACAGTCAACTTGCTGCCATCGGCGCGAGTAGCAACTATACCGCGAACCTTGCCATCTTCGATGATTAATTTTTCAGCACGAGTTTCAAGATATGGATCAACACCGTAGTCTCTTACCCAGTCACCTAAAATATGGATGTAAGCATAACCCATCGGTTCAACTGGTTTGTGACCACGACGCCATAAACCACCAACTGGTTCAGTTACATCACTATTGTCGAACTTAACGCCTAAATCAGCTAACCATTTAACTGAGTTCAATGCATTTGTTACTAATTCATGAACTAAAGCATACTTACCGTGAATTTCATTTCCTTTAAGGTCAGTTCTCTTACCACCCAAGTAAGTTTGGATTTCGTGAAGTAAAGTTGAATCAAATAAGTAATCTGCACCTGAATCAACGTATTCTTTAATTTGCTTTTGTAATTCCTTAAAGTCATCTTGATATTCAGGATCAATTTGATCAATTGGAGTTGCAGCTAATTCCTTCAAAGTATCCTTTTCACCTGGAAGTGCCTTAAAATTCTTTTGCCAGTCAGGTTCGGCAGCGTTCATTGGACCACCGGCACGACTAGTATTACCACCAATTTGTGGGTACTTTTCTAAAATAGCAACTTTTTCACCATGTTGGATTGAGCGAACTGCAGCAGCCAAACCGGCACCACCAGCACCGACAACTGCTACGTCGACTGTTATTTCTTCATCTGTTGCTTTGGCAGCTACCGGCTTATTACGCTTCTTCCATTCTGCAGCATCCCCACCAGCTTCAGTAATTGCTTGTGCGATTCCATCTACAACGCCGTGACTTGAAACAGTTGCACCACTAACAGCATCAACATTTAAAGTTTGATTATCAACAATTTGCTTGGGCAAGCGGTTGAAGACTTCATCGGCAACGCCTTTAGTTTCGCCGGATGAATCAATTTCAATATTTTTGATCTTATCATCTTCGATAGTAACAGCCATTAGCATTGATTCTGAGCCATGACCTTGTGCGCGTACTTGATATTTACCGTTCTTCATTATTTAATTTCCGCCTTTCTTTTTCTCTTTATATCTAGAATAGCGTTTTCATAGCTCGTAAATCAAATACTTATTTAACAATCAAAAAATAACAAAGTTGTTATTACCGCGAATTAAAAAGACCTATGTACTAAAATTTCAATAGTACATAGATTCTGTTAATCGTTTATCTTAAGCCAATTTTTCTTTGTCTTACAAAAATACCATACACAATCAGTGCGATCCAACCCAAAATACTGATCACTAGCAATACTTTAAACCAAATCGGCGTCATAAACTGCAAACTAGCGGCATTCTTGCCTTTCCTTGCTTTGATAATTGGCTGCGTAATAGTATTTTACTTCATCTTAGTTTGGATCTCCCCATTCAAAGTTAAGCGAGATTGATGATACATCACAATTGGCAAAGTTTTCATCTTTGCTTTTTTACTATGCCAAGTAAGGATCAGCTTACTGCCTTGAACTTGGTAATGATAATGCTTAGCTTGATTCAAAATCTTCTTTTGATATGTCGCATTTGAAGCATGCTTAGTATATGGCATATAATCTGGCTCAGTATGGTTAATGGCCTCAAAGAGCTGATCATTATTGGTATAACGCAAAATGTGTTGAAACTTTTTGCGGTGTTTCGTAATTTTGCTGTAAGTTTGAATAATTACTACGTGATGTGGATCCAAGAATTCTAATGCTCTAGTTCTATTAGTCGTATAATTAGCAGCAAAGTTTTGAGCAAATGCTAAAACTAATCCCATAATCACCAACATGTTAACTAACTTGATATTTTTCTTCATCAAATTAGTCATTGAAATTCCTATTCCCAGTAAAAGCAATGGCCATGCACCCACTGTTAATCGGTAAGGAAACTGCAGTGAAGAAGTTAACTTAGGAAAAACTGCTTGGATCTTAGCCCACGGCATCAGATACGATGAAATCAACAAGATGAATAATCCAACAAAGGTAGTCAACGTATTAACAACCGATTCTCGCAAATGCGTCAATACATAGATCAGTTGAAAGACAAGAAGTAAAATCAGCGAGAATAAAAGAAATCCATGAATATTAGTGAATTTCTTATACTTGACGACATGATAATACAAGTTATATCTATATGGGCATTGAAATCTTATTATTCCAAAATAAGACTAACAACGCGCCCCAGATATTAGCTGTTAATACCAGCGTTGTGCCAACTGCCTTGAAGAAATCAATAATCATCTGCTTCTTTTCAGCAGTTTTAACTAGAGCATAAATGGCAAAAGGGACAAAGGGACAAGCTATGAAAATAGTCGATAGCAAGTGTACTTGAGCAATCAATGCCATGATTAAAGCTAAACTCAACCAATGAATTGGTCGTTTTTTATCTTCAATCATATAAAGTACTTGCATCATAGCATACGGAGCAAGTGCTGCACCCCACGCCATAAAGTTGAAACGCAGAATTCCCGCAACAATCCCAAATTGCAAATACAATACAGCAAGTAAAATGGCGATAACTTCATTGACCTTTGCCTTCAAAGCCAATCGATACATTCCAATTCCGGCGATTAAAAATACGATAAAAATTACTAGAATCTGGAAATTAAACCAATTACGAACTAAAAGCAATAACAATCCACCCGCATAGGCTAAAAACGGTCCATATACGGCATTAAAAATTCCCCAGAATGACCAAAGGCAAAATTAGTTTGAAAATATGAGAAATTTCCAGTCTTAATCTGCATGCTCGTATCGTAGAGTCTCTGGAAATGCAGCAACGCATCGCTGGTTAAAAGAACTGAATGCGTTAAAATTTGACTCCTGATCATCATATAAATTACAAGCAAAATAATGGTATAAGGGCAAACACGCCAGCCTACTTTATCCCAATCTATCTTTTTTATATTGACTTCTACTTTTATTTTTCCTTTTCTTACTTTTCTTCCTTAATAATATAAATTGGTCGATTCTTCACTTGTAAATAAATTTTACCAATATAGCGTCCAATAATTCCGATACAAAGCAGCTGCAAACCACCAATTAATAAAATCACGGAAACCAAACTAGCCCAACCAAAGATACTAGATCCTGGATTGATAATTTTTCTGACAATGACAAAAATCATACCAGCAATCGACAATATAAAGGAAATTATCCCAATCCAAACTGATAAATTTAAAGGTGCTTGTGAAAAGTCGGCAATTCCACTTAATGCATACTTGAATAGCTTCTTGGTCGTCCAATCAGTATCGCCAGCAACACGCTTTACATTATGGTATTCAAGATATTTAGTTTTAAAACCAACCCAGGAAAAAATTCCCTTAGAAAAGCGACTATACTCGGGTATTGACAAAACGGCATTAACCATCTGTCGTGTCATCATGCGATAATCCCGTGCACCTGAAACGATCTCGGTTTTAGACATTTTATTAATCACCTTATAAAATTGATCGCTCAAAAATGATTTAAATTTACTCTCCCCCGTGCGATCAATTCGACGACACCCTACCGCATCATACTCACCAGATTCAAGCAGCTGGTACATTTTCGGTAAAAACTCAGGCGGATCTTGTAGATCTACGTCTATTAAGACTACATAATCTCCCTTAGCAGCTTTAAGACCTGCATAAATTGCTGCTTCTTTGCCAAAATTTCTTGAAAAAGAAATATAATGTACGGCTTCATTTTCTTGGTGCAGCTTTTGCATCTCCTGCAAGGTATGATCACGAGAACCATCATCGACAAACCAATACTCGGCTTTGACTGGCATATCATGCAATACTTTTTGCACCGCTGGATAAAACAGGGGTAATGATTCCTGCTCGTTATAGCACGGCACCACAATTGACAATTTTTTCATTCTACTTCCCGACTTTTCTAAAAGTAATTATTTTATTAATAATAAACTGAATTAGTGTAGCAACAAAAGTCGCTACCGCCTTCACGATTAAGTGAGGGTAACCTAGTTGTGTAACAAAGATAAATAAGGAAACTGTGGTAAAAACAGTGGTGATTTGACCGACAAAAAAATACGAAATGAACCGTAATAAAAGTCGGTCGTGTACCTTGAAATTAGTATACGAATTCCAAAAGAAATTATTAATTATTCCGCAAGTTGAGGAAATAATATTAGCAATTTCTACATTCATCTTGAAATGCGTCAAAATCGTGTAGACTCCAAAGTCAACAACTAGCCCTAACCCCCCAATTAAAACGTATTTGACTAATTGGATGAAACTCTCTGAATAGATTATTTTTTTCATTCTCTAAACTCATTTTCCTATTTTCAGTATCCAAAGTGACAAAGGATAGTTATACTACTTCTATCTTTGAATACCGGGCTTTTTCTTAATTTAAAGCACAAACACTTCTATGATACTAAAAGAAACGCAATTAATCATAAAATCTTCCAAATTGAAGATTTTATTTTTTGTGTGCATTGAAAAAACTGCCTAAATTTGACCTAGACAGTTTGCGCTACTTTTTAAAAGTATCTTCAATTAACGAGACACAACCACTCTTTTTTAGGACATCAATAACTTCCTTCGCAGTTTTGGCATCCCCGTCAAAGACCGCCTCATAATATGTGCCGAGCACACTATTAATCCCAATAGCTCCATCAACCGGCAATTCGCGTAAAAATTGAATCGCGCGATCGGTATATTTTTTACTAGCATTCTTATGAAAACAACAATTCAAGAAATTAACGGCAATTATCGCAACAAACTGTAAAGTGAACGTATCGGTGGCCGGATTTTTCTCATATGAACGAAATGCGGAATCAACTAATTGATAGGCATCATCAATATCTAAAAAGATCACAGCTTGACTCAAATAATGATAAGCCGTCCTGTTCCAATCTTCATCCATGATGACTGCCTTTACCTTTCTCTTCAGTTCGGGACTAATCCGTTTGTCTGAATGAAGTACCCAGGCATAGGCATCCTCTAGTCTAAACTTAAGCCAGAAACTAGGCGGACATGTGCTTCCTCGATTTGCTATTTTGGCCGCAATTTCATCTAGCTTTTTCAGATCTTTGCGATTTTGAGCAAAACTAATTTGATTCATCAAATCAAAATTAGGATCAGTTGTATTATCAGAATTATTAACTCGGCTAAAAAAACTTCCAACATCAAAATGATGCTTTGATAAAATTCTGATCAACAAATTCGCATCAATTTCATGAATATCTCTTTCTACCTTAGAATAAAATGATTCTGAGATAATTCCAGCAGCCATCTCTTCTTGCGTCAATCCAGCATGCAAACGGGTTTGTTTTAACGCCTCACCAATTGTCATTTTCTGCCTCTAATTTCTAACTAATAAGTTTGCTATTTTATCAGCACCTTCTTGATCATGGTTAACTAATCTATTATAATACTCTGCTGCTATCCTATGAATTGCAAAATTAGTTGTTTTAGGCAGTTTTTGCAAAAAAGCAATTGCATTCTTAATTTCACTGTTTTTAGTTTGACGCTTGCAGCAAATCTCCAAATACTTAAGAGCGATCTGTGCCGCCAGTTGCATAGATCGTTCATTTTTTTTTACGAATTACTTTATGAAAAATAGTTTCGACCAATATCTTTAAATCAGATAATTCATACAAATCTAGCATATGAAGTACTAACCAAAGATTCTCAGAATTCCAGTTATCTTCGTTCAAAAAACTATAGCTAAATTCTCTATCTCTTTCATCTAAATTGTTGACGCCGTTCAACCGATTAATTAATATCCGTACTACTTTCTTCATTCTCACATCAGCGAATTTAGTATTAATATAAAGATCTTGCAGAGTAACCACATCTTCATTTAAATACGCCGTAGTAATCCGATTCTGCAAAATTTCAATATCAGTTGATGTCGTCCCAAATCCTCGTAAAAAATCTGCTACCAGAATTCGATGATAATGCAGCAATTTGACTAAATCATTAACGTTAATTTCACTACAATCATTTTCTACTCGAGAATAAAATGAGCGATCCAATATTCCCTCAGTCATCTGTTCTTGCGAAAAATGTAATGACTTCCGCACTTCTTTTAGATGCGCGCCAATCATTTTGATCCTCTATTAGCTTGCGGCAACATATCAATGTATCTTTGATAACCACAAATTTGTAAAAGATCTGTTATGCCTTTAGCCATTTCAAGATTTTTGTCTATCAAAGCCGAATAATATTTAATGATTAATTTATGAAACATAATTTCAAAGTCATTAGGTATTTTATTAGCAAAATTCAAAGTCTTTTTTGCTTCCGCAAGATGTTTTTCTCTATAAGCACGGTCAAGATAACCAATCAATAAGTTCATTAGTGATATAACTACCTGAGAATTATCTAGATCCAGCTTTGAAAAATGAGCAATAATATAACTCATCAACGGAGTCAATTCACTAAATTGATACAAAGGAACGCTAATTGCCAAATCCCAAAAGTCCTGCTCTTTTAGATCAAGATCTATTAAATTAGTTTTTAATTGCTTACGAATTGAATCTGGCATTTTAATTGAACGATGTTCTAATGTTGCGATTATCAACTTAGTTTTAAAATACAATACATCATTTTTAGAAGACAGAGTTTTTTCTATCTGATGAAGCTGATCAAGATCGCGATCATTAAATGCCGAATAAATTTGTCTTTGTAGCTTAAGTTCTGGCATCCCTTCATTATCAAAAGTCTTAAAGAAATCATTCAAAGAGATATTATTAGCATTCAACATTGCGATTAGTTTGTTGATAGTGATGGCATTCTTGTCTCTTTCAATCCTAGAATAAAAAGATTCACTGACAATTCCCGCACTCATTTCTTCCTGTGTTAAACCAAATAAAAGTCGTGATTTTTTAAGTTGTTGTCCGATCGTCATATTTGCACCTCATTTTCTTACTTTATATAGTATTTGGTTTTTCTATAAAAAGCTTGAAATCTTCTGTATAGAAGATTTTTTCATGAAAGCGCAAAAAACTGAGAATCTATCATGAAAACAAATTCTCAGTTACTTGATTATTTACTAGACTTAACAACCCCACAAACATCCTCACAACAAAATTTCACGATTGCTTGACCATAATCAGTACGATCAGGATCATCTTTTGAACTGACTGAAAATGGAGCTTGGTGCGCTTTTTCAGCTAAACGATTCATGATCTTGATGTCGGACAAACAAAAATTATGAATATTGGTGCGATGCTGATCCAAGTTTTCTGCTAAAACACGGTAATCTTGGCCGTCCATTTCATTACGCCAAGCGGACAATTGATCATTGAAGCGCAACACAATTAAAGCATATTCTTTAAAATGTTCTCTAGCTGGCACAATTACCAGTTCATTATTGTCGGGATCTTTTTGCAAATAATCTAAGGTAGCTTGATTAAATGAAACATTTTTGCGTTCAATAATTTTGTTTAATTGCTCATACACATTTTGAGTATAAGCTTGAATGATTTCATCAGTATCAGTTGGATTATCAATCAGTTTTAATTCTTTCAATAACTTTCCTGCTTGCAACAATTTTTTGAGAGGATCGACAGAATCTTGAAGATTAAACATGATTTCGTCAACTTTTTTGAGTTTTTCGATTTCTTGTGTTGTCATTTTATTTTTTCCTAAAAATTTAACTGTAACTTCACTTTCATTTTACCTTATTAACTTACCAAATATACAAAAAGAACATTAACCAATCTCGGTTAATGTTCTCTTGCTTTATTAGCTAAAATTCAACTATTTCTTCAAAGCTAACTTCTTAGCTGGAATCCAGTTGTTAGTGTCGGCAATCTTGTAGTAAGTCTTGCCATGAATCTTAGCCTTTTCATTAAAGGTATAAGTATGGTTTGGACGTGCGTAGTGCTTGTTAAACTTACCTGCACGGTTGTACATCTTAATCTTCTTATTACCCTTGATTCTTACCTTAATATGAACCTTATGAGTAGTGAGCTTAGTGTTAGCTACCTTAATGAAGTGGTTCTTGCCAATTTGGTAATATTTCTTACCCTTAATTGTAACAATCTTAGCATTCTTCAAGGCCTTGATGGTCTTACCACGCTTAAGCATCTTGACATACAAGCCTTTTCTGACTAACTTACCGTGCTTGTTGTAAACGAAAGCGTTGTGAGTTAAACGAATCTTCTTAGTAGCAGTTGAAACTTTAGTCTTAGTCTCGGTTTCCTTAGCTACTTCCGGATTCTTAACTGGTTCTTGCTTGTCTTCCTTCTTAGTTTCGACTGGAGTTGAAGCAATGATTGATTGAGCGTATTCGGCGTCTAAGATGTCTTGTAACTTCTGTTGTGCTTGAGCAAGCTTGCTCTTGGCAGTTTGCAACTTAGCGTCCGCTTCGTCGTAAGCCTTTTGAGCTGCAGCTACTTTAGCGTCAGCCTTATCCTTGTTGGTCTTCAAGTCGCCGTTCAAGACTTCATTTGCATCGTCATAATTCTTTTTAGCAGTATCATATGCTTTTTCGGCATCAGTTACGGCTTTCTTAGCATCAGCTAAAATTGTTTTAGCATTCTTTAGGTCTTCAACGTGTTGCTTTAAGTTGTCTAACTTAGTTTGTTCTGCTTTGGCGGTGTTGCCTTTATCAGTAGCAGTTTGCTTTAAAGTTGGAAGATCTTTTTGAGCTTGAGCAAGCTTGCTCTTGGTTTGAGTTAAAGTGTCGTTGGCAGTTCTTTTATAAACTGGATAGTTTGCAAAACTGAGCCGAGATCATTTTCTTGATACGAACGCCCCAAGTAACTCATCATTACATTCACCAAGGCAACCAATGTTAAAGAATCATTTAGACTGATACTATTTTTGTTTTCATAGATATCTGTAATTAAAATCTTTATCTCACTTGTATCGTATAAAGACATAAAACTAGCAAAATTCCATAATGCAGTTTCATCCCATTTACCTAATCTTCCAAAATTGCTTTTTATTTTTCTCTGGGCATCATCAGAAAGATCAGCTTTCTTATTTGTCAAAGTAGCTATAACTGCTGTCAATTCTGCTTTAAAAATCGGCTCATCTTTCTGTTCTTTTTTCAACCAGGCTACATTGCGATTATTAATGGCCGATCGAATACAACGATATTGAATTTTGCGTTGCATTGACTGATCAAACACACTAAAAAAATCACGCACAGAAACATGATTTTGCTTCAAAATCGCTAACAGGTCATCAATATTAATTTCACTTTTTCCATTTTCTACTCGAGAATAAAAAGATTCTGTTACCACGCCAGCGCACATTTGTGTCTGCGTTAAATTTAAGGAATCTCGTATTTCTCTTAGCTGTTCTCCAATAGTCATACTTTTTCCCTCATTTGTTTCATATTTTTAATATATAAACACTCGAGATAAAAGTCTCGAAATCTTCCAAAACGACTATTTTTATTAAAAAAATCACACCCCTCAAGCTAAAAAAGATTAAAGGATGCGATTATTATTTATTCATCAATTTCAACATCATCAATTATTGACGCATAACCCAGTCTTGAATAATTGATTTTAAAGATCTGGCTTTCTGTTCATCACCACTAAAAACAGCTTGATAGAACTTGCCTATCAACTTTTCCAATCCAATTGCAGGATCTACTGGCAATTCTTGCAAAAACTTAAATGTACTTTCCGTATAATTCTTATTAGCATATTGATGATAGCAACAATTCAAATAATTTATCGTAATAAAAGCCATAAACTGCAAAGTAAAGGTATCGGTAGCTGGATGTTTACAATATGCAGCATAAGCAGCCTCTACTAACTGCTTTGAATCATCAACATCCAGGAAAATTACTGCTTGACTCAAAAAATGATAAGATGTCCGATCCCAATTTTCATTCAAAACCAGTTTCTTTATTTTTTTCTTCATTTCAGGAGAAATTTGATCATTTGAGCGTAAGGCCCAAGCATAAGCTAATTCCAACTTGAATTTAAGCCATAACGGAGCCTGTACTCCCCCATTTTCAATTTTTCGCTTAATTTTATCCAGCGCTTTTACATCTCTTCTATTTTGAGCAAAAGTAATCTCACTAGTTAATTCAAAAAAAGGTCCAGTAGACGACTGATTATTAATTTGTGCAAAAAATCCAGTAACATCAAAATGATGAACCGACAAAATTTTAATTAAAGTTTCTGCATCAATTGCATGCACACCACGTTCAACTTTAGAATAAAAAGATTCACTTACAATTCCTGCCGCCATTTCTGTCTGACTCATTCTCGCATGCAAACGCCGGCTTTTTAATGCTTCACCGATTGTCATCTATTTATTCCGTCCTATTTAATTTTGTTTACTTCATCTAAACTCAATTCAATATAATTACCGCGCTTTAAATCCTCCGGCAATTTCAAATTTCCCATCGAAATTCGTTCAAGTTCAACCACTTTCATCCCTACCGCACCAAACATGCGCTTAATCTGATGATATTTTCCTTCACGAATTTTGATTTCAATTTCAGAACTATCATGTTCTTCATCCTGCGCCAGAATCTTCAACTCTGCTGGCTTAAGCTTAGTTCCATCCCCTAAAGTCATTCCACTAGCAAAAGTTTTCACAGTTTCGTCATCAGCTACGCCTGCAATTTTCGCGCGGTAAATCTTATCAACGTGCTTATTAGGAGCAAGCAATTCATGATTTAGTTGGCCATCATTAGTAAGCAAAAGCAAGCCAGTTGTATCTTTATCTAGTCGCCCTACTGGCGTAATTCCTTGATATTGATCCTGCGGCTTGAGCAATGAAATTACTGTTCTTTGACTACGGTCTTCAGTTGCCGAAAGTACGCCCTTGGGCTTGTTCATCAAGAAGTAATGATATTTTTGATAATTAACCTCTTGTCCATCTACCAATACTTCATCGGATTCCTTAACCTGCTGTTTCGGTGTTTTTACCACATCACCATTTACAGTGATAATGCCTTTTTTAATTAAAACGTGCACTCCTTTTCTAGAGCCGACGTTCATATTAGCTAAATATTTATCAATGCGCATGAGAACCATCCTTTTTAGCAACTGGTACATTCTGCAAACAAAAAGTAAAATTATCTTCCTCCAACAAGCGGGTATAGAAATCTACTTTCTCAGTATCATTATCAAACAAGATCTTATAAAGTCTGACTATTACTCTATGTTGATAAAAGCTTGCTTCATATGGAATATTTTTATCAAAAAAAGCAAATGTTTCTGCGCATAATTCTTTATTAAAATTGTGTATATACGCATACATTAAGAAATCAATCACTAAATTAGCAATTCCAACTGTATTTGTGTAACTTAAGATGTTTTCTGAATTTTTTACATAGCTTTGATAAGCAGTATGAGAAAAATTTAGTACTTGTTCTGGAGTTAGGGCAATAAAAGCCATCCCTAAATATTCATAGTTGAGGAATCCCCAATTATTTCCTTTAGATAAATGTTGTATCTTCTTTTTAACCGATTCTGATATATCATCAGTTGAATGAGTTATCCAGGCAGTCATTAACTCCAATATATAAGGGATCCAAATATAATATGGTTTACCTTGTTCTTCAGCTTGATCAATCTCCTTTTTTAGTTGACCTAGTTTCTCTAAATCTCGTTTATTAGCACTATTTGCTATTTTATTCGCCATAAAGCTAGCATCCTGTAGACTCTTTTTATGCGGTGATTCCTGGATTGGACCATCCAGCGTTTTGGAGAAGAATTGAACTGGATTAATATGATTTGCTTTCAAAATTTCAATTAAGGTATCAGCATCAATACTATGAATCCCACGTTCAACTTTTGAATAAAACGATTCTGAAACAACTCCTGCCACCATTTCAGTTTGAGTAAGTCCAGCTGCCAATCTACTTTCTCTTAGTAATTTTCCAATCCTCATTATTTTTTCTTTTATACAAAAAATGCCAACAGATCATTCTGTCGGCATAACTTTTTACAACAAGTCTTGATCTTCTTCGATCTTATCGTTGATAAATTTTTCATTTGGATAAATTGGCATTACTTCAATTCCATCCATCGCTCTTTGAATCAAGCCTTCAACATCAAGACGAGCTTCATATTCACGAGCCTTATCAAGCTTGGGCTTAGTCTTAGGACGTGGTGGAGCAAAGATAGTACAACAATCTTCAAATGGTTGAATTGAAAGATCAAAAGTACCAATATCTTCTGCCAATTTAATAATTTCAGTCTTATCCATTGTAGCAACTGGACGAATAACTGGTGTAGTTGTCACATCGTTAATAGCAACCATTGATTGCAAAGTCTGTGAAGCAACTTGACCAACAGATTCACCGTTAAAGATTGCAAGACCACCGCGCTTAGCACGAATACGGTCTGCAAGTTGCAACATGAAGCGACGTTGTACAGTCATCAAGTAACCTTCTGGCAATTTTTCCTTAATAGTTTCCTGAATTTCAGCAAATGGCACAGCGATAAAGTTAATCTTACCTGCATAGTTTGCCAAAATACCAGTTAATTCCTTAGCCTTAGCTAAAGCTTTTTCAGTAGTGTAAGGAGGACTAAAGAAGTGCACCATTTCAATATCAACCCCACGCTTCATTGCAAGGTATGAAGCAACTGGTGAATCAATACCACCACTAAGCATCATTACAGCTTTACCAGCAGTACCAACAGGCATCCCGCCAATACCGTGAAGCAATTGGTTAGAAATATAAACAGCATCTTGACGCACTTCGATTCTAAGTACTAAATCAGGGTGCTTCATTTCAGCCTTCAAGTGGTCGATATGATCGAATAAGTAATCACCAACCAAGTTATTAAGTTGATTAGTATCATATTCAAACTTGTGATCACTACGCTTAGTATTAACCTTAAAGGTCATGCCCGGCTTAAAAGTTTCCTGCATTAATTCTAAAGAAGTCTTTTCAATATCTTCTAAAGTTTTAGGAATCTTAATAGCTGGTGAATAGGTTTGAATACCAAACACTTTCTTCAAGCGCTTATCTACTTCCGCAAAAGGTGCGCCATTTAAAACAATATGCATCCGGTCGTGACGAGGATGGAAGTCAATCTGAGGGAAATCTTTTAAGACCTTTTCAACGTTGCTAGCTAAACGATTGATGAAGTCCTTTCTGTTCTTTCCCTTAGTTGAGAGTTCCCCGTAACGGACCATAACTTCTGTATATTCCATTAATTTTCTCCCAAGTGATTAATTTTAGCAAAATGATTATAAATCTTATCAAAGACCTTGATAAACTCATCTGCCTGCTCAAGCGTATTTGTTTCATCAAAACTCAAACGAATTGCGCTAGTAGCAATCTTATCATCAATTCGCATAGAAACCAAGGTGCTGGCTTCATCTGCAGTCTTTGATGCACAAGCAGAAGTAGTTGAGGTATAAATGTCTTGATCTTCTAAAGTATGAACTAAGGTTTCACCACGAATTCCTTCTAATGCAAAGCAAAGAATGTGTGGTGCAAAACCGGCGCTTACTGGTGAAAAGATATCGATACCTGGTTTATCTTTCAAATAGTCAACGATCTTAGCCTTAATTGCTGCTTCACGGCTTGCCTTTTCAGGTTCGTTTTCTAAAAGCAAACGAATAGCCTTAGCCATACCTGCGATAGCTGGTAAGTTTTCGGTACCGGAACGAAGTCCCTTTTCTTGGCCACCTCCATCATGAAGTGGAGTAAGCATTTTGCCTTCTTTTTTGTAAAGGATACCAATGCCTCGTGGTGCATGGAATTTATGTGCTGATAAACTTGATAGGTCAACTCGTGGCGTAAAGACCTTATCCCAAATATTCTTACCTAAAGCTTGAACATTATCAACATGGAATTGAATAGTTGGATAATTTTCAAGCAAATCACTGATTTCATCAATTGGTTGAATCGTGCCGATCTCATTATTGACACCCATAATTGAAACCAGAGTAGTATCTGAGTCAATGGCATTTCTCAAATCGTTGACATTAACTCTACCCTCTTTATCAACTGGCAAACGTGTAACGCGCCAACCCAAATTTTCTAAAGCATTAAAGCTATTAGCTACAGAAGCATGTTCTACGCTGGAAGTAATAATATGCTTACCAAATTCACGCTTTTGAATTGCTGTTCCTTTAATTGCAGTATTATTTGATTCTGTACCACCTGAGGTAAAGAAAATCTCATGTTGTTTAACGCCCAACAAGTCTGCAATTTGTTTGCGTGAAGCTTCAAGCATTTGATGCGCACGGTCACCCATCTTATGCAAACTTGAAGGATTGCCCCAAATATTAGTTGCTACCTTATTATAGGTATCTAAAACTTGAGGATCTATTTTTGTTGTTGCACTATTATCAAAATAAATCACGTTCAAAACTCCCCTAATAAAAAACGGTCAACTACTTGACCGTTTAGTGACTATTAGATTTTAGCTTAAATAATGAAAAGCTTCAATTATTTATTCTTTTTGTTCAGAATAATATGCATTTTCAAGTCGTTGATAGCTACCTGGCTCTACTTTTTCAATTGCAGTAGCAATGGTATCCAATGCTTCCTTATAATTATATTCATCGTAAAGTTGCATCGACTTCTTTTGTGCTTGCTTAACCGTATCCTTATCAGCATATTTATTTGAATACTGCATCGTTAACTCAACTAAGTTAGCAGAATTGATAATATCGTCTGCTTCACGCTTAAGTCGTTCAACATCATCAGAAATTTGAATTAATTCGTTAGAAATCTTTTCCATATTAATTCTGACTTGACTTAATTCATCACTAACATGACCAATTTCGTTAACGACTAAAGTATACATTTGAATAAAGCTATCTGGATTTCCTGGCAAACTACGTCTTTCAAGACGGCGATAAACTAATGAAACCTCTTGCTTAAAGTGCTTAATTGAATCATTAGCAACATTTTCTGAATCGTATAGGCCATCAACATCTGTCGACATTTTAATTTGCTCAGCATCAATCTCACGCAAGCGATCTAACATTTCTAACCATGAATCTTGAATTGCAGAATAGACGCCCTTGCCATCAGCTATATTTTGCGTATCAACTGTATATTGGCGATTCATGTTATTAACTTCTTTTTCAAGCTCTTTGCTTTTTTCAAGTTCGCCATGAGTTAATTCATAACTCTCATCAATATGTTGCAATTTCTCAACTAATTTTTTAGATGCCGTTTGCTGGTGAGAAATTAAAGCTAGCATCTTGCTTTGATTCTTTTCGACAAAAGGACGAGCTTTATATTCCTTAGCTAAAATGTCATAAAGGCCATCGATTTCACTAGATATCTTTTTATTTTCGTTAGCTAATTCATCGACTTTTAGTTCTGCCAATAATTTACGAGCACTATCAATCTGATCATGAATGTCTTTAATTCTGCTTAAAACATCAACCTTAGTAATATAGTACTTTTCTGAAATCATCTTCTTATAAACATTAGATAATTCCTTAAGCTGATCTTGGAAAACTACTTCTAATTGATGATAGCCATCTTTGATTTTAGGCAGTTGTTTTTGTAAAGCTGCTAAAGACATGCGAATCTTAGATAAAACTCGCTTAGCCTCTACGTGATCCCCTTGAGATGAAAGATTCTTAGCTTCTTCAAAATCGCTCTCCATTGAAGCAAGTTGATCTTCAATTTGATCAATTGCTGTACCATATTCAAATGAATTAGCTAAAACGTCTTTTCTCAATTCACGATAGACTTTAATTAAAGCATCATACTGAATTTGATTTTCTTTATTGGATTCAAGCAATTCAGTAAACACTGCCTTAGTATTGCGAGCATCTTCTAAAGCCGGTTTAATTATTTGCTGTGCTTCTTTTATTTTCTTTCTGGCTTTAAAAAGTTTGTAAGTTGCATTTTCATTTGCCGCTTCTTCAACTAACTTCTTTACGCGTGGCAATTTTTTAGTTGAAGCTTCTTTATAACTCTTACGCCAAGTATTTAATGTGGTTAGACTTTCGCCCGCCAAATCCATTTTATTCAGTCGTTTGATATCATCTTCAAGGTGCATCTCTTCGATTTCATTAAGAGCTGCATCGATTACCTCGACTTCTCGCAACTGCTTACGATTAATGAGCAACATTAAAGCAACGACTACAATAATAAGGATTACAACGGCGACAATAATAATAGTTTGAATTGATGACATTGTTTATCCTCCAAAACTACAATCATTATAACAAAACATAGCCTAAAGATGTGCAAAAGCTGATGTATTTCTTGATTTATTATTCTGAACTCTATATAATACTATTCGTGTAAAATATTTGCAGCAATAAGTGACAAGAACGTCAACATCTTGAAACGCTTAAGTGAACGAGTAACCCGCGCTGCATTGGGCGAAAATGTAAATCCAAGATGCACGAATGTTGAACTTATTTGTAATATTTTACTCCAGAAATTATTATTTTAAATTTTATGGAGGATTTTTATGTCAAGATATACAGGTCCAAGTTGGAAACGTTCAAGAAGATTAGGTATCTCACTTTCAGGTACTGGTAAGGAAATCGCACGTCGTAACTACGCTCCAGGTCAACACGGTCCTAACAGCCGTGGTCGTTTGTCAGAATATGGCCAACAATTACACGAAAAGCAAAAGTTACGTTGGATGTACGGTTTGAACGAACGTCAATTTAGAACTTTGTTCACTCGCGCTGGTAAGATCCGTGAAGGTGAACACGGTACCAACTTCATGATTTTGCTTGAACGTCGTTTGGACAGTATTGTTTACCGTCTCGGTTTAGCTACTACTAGAGAACAAGCTAGACAATTAGTTAACCACGGTCACATCACTGTTGATGGCAAGCGTGTTGACATTCCTTCATACGAAGTCAGCGTTGGTCAAACTGTTGGCTTGAAGGAAAAGTCAAAGAACTTACAACAAGTTAAGGATGCCTTAGACGCAGTTACTGCACGTCCATCATTCGTTTCATTTGACGACAACAAGATGGAAGGTACTCTTGTACGTTTACCAGAACGTGACGAAATGGAACCAGAAATTGATGAATCACTCGTTGTTGAATGGTACAACAAGTTACTTTAATTTTTATATTTTATTTTGTCAAAAACCTTTCCCAATATCGGGGAAGGTTTTTTTGTTACAATTAATAGTAATAAAGAAAGGATGATTTTATGAGTGATGATTTAAGTAAGCGCGTAGAACAAGCTGCGCAAGGAATAACCCCACAGACTAAACCGGATGAACGCCGGCGATATTTAGGTTCACTGCGTGAGCGTGTGTATGTACGCATGAATAATGCTGAAGTAAAAGATTCCAAACTCACTAGTCTTTTCTTACAACACATTGATGATTTTAAAGGCTACACTATTTTGATTAACGGCAATATTACTGATGATGGTTTTCTAGGTGATGTCGAGGCAGCCTGCAGCAAGAAAAATATTCCATTTACATTAGTTAACAATGAAACTGCAAAAACCGGACCCGAAGATTCTGCTGTTTTAGTAGTCTCCAAAAATGCTATTAATCGTCAAAGAATTGAAATTGGACAAGTCTATGCTCCTGAGTTGCCAAAAACTGAATTAGAAGCGCCTAAAAAGAAAGAAAGCTTTTGGCATAAACTTTTTCACGGAGAAAAATAATGAAACCATTAGCTTATCGTATGCGTCCACAGACTCTTGATCAAGTTGTCGGACAGCAACATCTAATTGGACCTGGTAAAATTATTCGCCGAATGGTTGAGGCTCGTCTTCTATCATCAATGATTCTTTATGGCCCTCCTGGCATTGGCAAGACCAGTATTGCGAGTGCTATCGCTGGTTCTACTAAATATGCTTTTCGAAAGTTGAACGCAGCTACTGACGGAAAGAAGCAATTACAGCAAGTAGCCGCAGAAGGGAAAATGAGTGGCACCGTCATTTTATTATTAGATGAAATTCACAGACTCGATAAGACAAAACAAGACTTTTTATTGCCTTTGCTTGAGTCAGGACAAGTCATTTTAATTGGGGCTACAACGGAGAATCCATATATTTCAATTTCCCCTGCTATTCGTTCACGTTGCCAAATTTTTGAGCTAAAGCCTTTATCTGCTCAAGATGCATCGAATGCCATTGACCGCGCTTTAACGGATAAAGAAAATGGCTTAGGCAATTATCATGTCGAGCTGACGGATGATGCACGTGCCCTTTTAATCGAAAAAGGCAATGGAGATTTGAGATCTACTTTAAATTCATTGGAACTTGCGGTTTTGTCTACCAAACAAGAATTAAAAGATAATCATCAAGATACAGACTCTATTGTAATTACTCAGCAAGAAATGGCTGATTCTATTCAAATGAAGGTGCAGAATTTTGATTCTTCTGGAGACGGACACTATGATTTGGTATCTGCTTTTCAAAAATCAATTCGCGGTTCAGATACAGACGCAGCATTGCATTACTTGGCAAGATTAATCGAGTCTGGCGACTTAATTTCAATTTGTCGGCGTCTCTCCGTCATTGCTTACGAAGATGTGGGACTAGCCAATCCTAGCGCTGCAGAACATGCTATATTAGCTATTCAAGCTGCTCAAACGCTGGGCTTTCCAGAGGCGCGTATTCCGCTCGCTAATGCCGTAATTGAGCTGACTCTTTCTCCTAAAAGCAATAGTGCTATTACTGCCATAGATCGGGCAATTGATGACGTTAAAAACAAAAATATTGGCTCTATTCCCGCTAATTTAAAGGATGCGCATTATGCTGGTGCTAAAAAGTTAGGTCATGGAGTTAATTATATTTACCCTCATGATTTTGAAAATGATTGGGTCGCCCAACAATACTTGCCAGACAATCTTCTGACTGCAAGTTACTTTACCCCGAAAGGAAATTCTAAAGTCGAAGAAAGGTATAAGCTAATTTATCAAAAATTAAAGAAGATGCAACGCGATAATTTGAGCAAACATCACAATAGATAGCGCATTCAATATTATTGACAAACCTAATCTGATTGCGTATTATAATAAGTGATCTGAGTTGATCGACAAGCTTAAATGTATAAAGTTGACCGATCAAACTAGAAGACGTGGGAGTTAGCAAATAACTACCGAATCGGAATACTGTCTTGTCACAGGATCCATATTCGCTGCGATGTTAGCTCAAATTTTGAACACTGCGGGTTCAACAAGCGTCATTATGCTTTGTTTAGTCAACTCGGATTTCTTTTGAATATCAGGAAAGGCGGTCTTAAATGGCCGTCTTTTTATGTAATGAGGTTAAAATAAATGATAATTAAAATTGTAATGATTGTTTTTATTCTACTCTTGCTTTTAACTGCTTGGTATATGTGGCACAGACGAAATGGCCATTTTTTAATCTATGACGTAGGCGGTAATCCTCACCTAACCAACATTTTAAAATGGACTTCTATTGCTTTGATCGCAGAGAGCGCAATCGGAATTATCATTTTATTTATGGATAATAAATATCTTAACTTGATCACACTATTCCTTGCCTCTCTAACCATTTTGACCTTTAGTCTTTTAATTACAGATTCCAAAAAATAAAAATATAAACCTTCTAATAATAGATGAAATTTTGGTAAAATAGATATCAGGAAGAGGTGTTTAGAAAATGCTTTCACAATATAAGAATATTCAAGTTTCCGTTGATGGTTCTAAAGAAGCCGATTTAGCTTTCAGCAAGGCAGTTGCTATTGCCAAACGCAATCATGCTACATTAGAGATCTTACATGTCATCGATACTCGTTCTTTCCAAAATGTTTCAAGTTTTGACTCAGCAATGGTAGAACAAGTTTCTAAAGATGCTGAAAAGAGAATGAAGGATTACCAAGCACGTGCTAACAAGGCCGGTGTTACTGATTCTCATTATTCAATCGAATTTGGTTCACCTAAGACAATCATTGGTCATGATTTCCCTAAGAAACACAATATTGACTTAATCGTTGTTGGTGCAACTGGTTTAAACGCAGTAGAACGTTTATTAATTGGTAGTGTTACAGAATACGTAACTAGAACTGCTAAATGTGATGTTTTAGTATGTCGTGCCAAAGAAATTGCTAATGCGTTAGAAGGCTAATTTTTATATTATTAATCAAAAAAGGTATTTAAGTTTTTAAGCTTAAATACCTCTTTTATTTATATTCTAGAAATCACCAGCGGTGCTAAACATGTAGTCTCGATTATGGAATTTCATTGATAAAATCAAACCAATACCAATCATGTTCCCTACCAAGGCTGAACCACCTTGAGAAACAAATGGTAAGGGAATACCAGTCAATGGTAATAAATCAATGTTCATACCAATATTTTCAAATACGTGGAATAAAATCATCATAATAACACCCGTAGAAATGTATGAATAAAATGCATTTCTAGTATTAAATGAAATTTTAACCATTTGAATAATCAGGTATAAATAAATTAAAATCAAACTTACACAGCCTACAAAGCCAAAATTCTCTCCAATTACGGAGAAAACCATGTCAGACCCACGAACTGGCACATATACGCTTGCTTTACCAAAGCCATTACCAAAAAGTTGTCCTGACCCAATTGCCTTCATACTTTGCCATAACTGGTAGGCACCTGATGATGTATCACCTGATGGATTAAGCCAAGACTTAATTCTTTCAAACTGATATGCTTGAAAGAAATGACTTAAAAACGCTTGCCCACCTGGCGTTACCACCATTAGAATAACTGCAATTGCTCCAATGATGACTATTCCATATAGGGGAACAATAATCTTCCACGATATACCAGAAACTAAAACTACACCACCAACAATTGCGATAAATACTAGCATAGTACCAAAGTCGTTCTGCAACTTTAATAAAATCGCTACGGGTGCAAGCCATGCAACTATTTTACCTAACAATAGCCAATCTGATTTAATGGTATGACCATATTTATCGTTATGATCCTTAACTACGCGTGCCAACATCAAGATAAATGCTGGCTTCATTATTTCAGATGGCTGAAAAGTAACAGGTCCTAACTTGAACCAACTCTTTGCCCCAGTATCCGCTGCAACACTACGATTATAGAAGAACAAAACCGCTATTAACAAGAATATTCCTATTCCGAAAAATATTGGTGCTATCTTAAATAATTGCTCTGCATCAAACTGCATTACAATTACAACAATTACAATAGAAATCAAATACCATAATGCTTGCATAACTACAGCTTTAACAGGTGAACCAATGTGACTTGGATCTCCAAGTGCAGCTATATAGATACAATATAGACTGATTAATGCCAATAACGCCACAGGAATAATTATATTCCATGCTAATCGGTCAATTAGACTTGTTTTGTTTTCAACTTTTGCCATTAAATAATCACTACTTATATTTTATTTTTCATGCAATGTAAAGTATGAAAGTAAGTCATTAATACTGCTTTCTAGACTGTTAGCAAATAATACATTGCTACTCTTAGTCGTAGTAGCGCGATAACGACCTTCAACTTTTTCGATTAAACCAATGGACTTCTTGTTAGGAATAATAACTTCCCAAGTTGGTAAATTCTTACCCTTAAGTTCATTAACTTCAATATCAATATTTTCTAACTTTTTAGACATAAATCCTCCTACTTGCTATCCGGGTGAAACTTAGATGCTATAATCTCATCTTCGTATCTTTCAGGATGTGGATTTCGAAAAACAGTAAAATTATCAGGAACTGGGTCCACCCCACCGCGTATAAATGGGTTACATCTTAGTATACGACTAATTCCCATAATTAGCCCTAAAATTGGTCCATGTTTTTTCAAAGCATCAATCATATAACTAGAGCACGTAGGATAATACCTACAACTCGGTGGAAATAATGGCGAAATTAGAGTCTGATAAATACGTACGATAAAAATCAAAATCTTTCGCAAGTAATCTCCTCACTTAGTGTCGTTGATGTTTTTCAATATTCTTAAGCAAAGTACCAGTACCTAAGGCTACAGCTTCCAAAGGATGGTCGGCTGTTAAAACTGGGACCTGCAAGTAATATGATATCAACTTATCAATATTCTTCAATAATGCTCCACCACCAGTAAGCATGATACCACGATCAATGATATCAGCTGAAAGTTCTGGTGGCGTAGTTTCCAATACTTCTTTAGCTGCTGCAATGATTGACATAAGACCATCTTGCAAAGCATGCTGAATTTCAGGGGCAGTAACTGTAGTTTGTCTAGGTAAGCCATCAACTACATCACGACCACGAACCTTAATTTGTTGATCTTCATCAGGTTCAAATGCACTACCGATTTCAATCTTGATTTGTTCAGCAGTTCTTGAACCGATCAATAAATTATGTTTATTCTTAATATAGCTAATAACCGCTTGATTCATACGATCACCAGCGTAGCGAAGTGAACGTGAGGTAACAATTTCCCCCATGGACAAGACAGCAATATCAGTAGTACCACCACCGATATCAATAACCATATTACCTTGTGGTTTAAAAATATCAAGTCCTGCACCTACTGCAGCTACCTTAGGTTCAAAATCAAGGTAAACCTTACCGCCACCTGATTTTTCTGCTGCTTGAATAATAGCCTTTTGTTCAATCGAAGTAACTCCTGTAGGAGCACAGATTAAAATATTAGGCTTAGACATAAAACCTTTTACATTTAATTTTTCAATAAAGTATGACAGCATTTCCTCTGTAATATCGAAGTCCGCAATTACACCGTTCTTCAAGGGGCGAATTACGCGAATATTACCTGGGGTTCTTCCTACCATTTCATATGCCTCTGAGCCAACTGCTACTACTTTATTTGTATCAGTATTAACAGCGACTACAGATGGTTCATTTAAAACAATCCCTTTTCCAGAGACATTGATTAGTACATTAGCTGTTCCTAAATCAATTCCTATATCTCGTGCCACAATAACCCTCCATAATTGTTCATCGTCCATTTTACCATAAATAAATAAGAGTTTCCTTTACTGTCCCTGTTTTAACACAATCTTTAAAACAAATTACTTAATTGCATCGAAGTATCGATAAATGTAATTACAAAATTACCAACTAAAAAGCCCAATGCAATAGCAAGAAATAAATATAATAATTGCGTTTCAAACACATGTCCTTTACGAATTATTTTTTCTAGCTGCACAGCCTTCATTGCCTGAAAAGATAATCCAATTGCAATCAAATAAATTATTATACTAATAATGGCATGAACGCCTAATTGAAACATATTCTTTTCCTTTATTAATAAAAAAGACGGATGCAAAATCTGCATTCGTCTTTTTATCTCTTTTAGTGACCTTTAGTGTTGTAAACACTAATTCTGTTCATTGCTCGTCTTAAAGCAACTTCAGCACGTTCAAGAGTACGCTCATCATGCTTTTCACGTGCTTCCTTCAAACGCTTCTCGGCTCTTTCCTTAGCGGCTTGAGCACGAGATACATCAATGTTTCTAGCACGTTCAGCACTATCCGCAATAATTGTAGCCACGTTATTAGAAAATTCAATATACCCACCACTAATAGCGATGTGATCAATTCTTGAATTCATTTCACGACTACGTTTAACCTTGACCTCACTAATTACTAATGGGGTAAGCAAGGGTACGTGATTATACATTATTGAACGTTCACCATCTATAGCACGTACATCAACGATGCTTCCACGATGTGAATAAACCATTCCATTAGGAGTTACAACATTTACTCTAAAAAGCTTTTCTGGATCTGCCATTGGACATCACCCTACTTTTCTAGTAATGCTTTAGCTTCTGGATCACTTGGAGTTACGCCCATTTCTTGTGCTTTCTTCAAAACATCTTCAATTGGACCAACACCACGGAACGAATCTTCTGGTAAGTCATCAAGATGACCATCTAAGATAAGCTTAAAGCCCTTAATGGTTTCCTTAATTGGAACATATGAACCTGGCACACCAGTAAACTGTTCAGCAACAAAGAAGTTTTGTGACAAGAAGAATTGAACTTTACGTGCACGTGCAACGATCAATTTTTCTTCATCAGATAATTCATCCATACCTAAAACAGAAATAATATCTTGCAATTCATGGTAACGTTGCAAAACATGTTGAACACGAGTAGCAACTTCGTAGTGTTCCTTACCAACAACTTCAGGGTCAAGGGCACTTGAAGTTGATTCAAGTGGGTCAACGGCTGGGTAAATACCTTGTTCTACCAAACTACGTTCCAAGTTAGTAGTAGCGTCCAAGTGTGCGAATGTGGTTGATGGAGCTGGGTCAGTATAGTCATCGGCAGGAACATAAACAGCTTGAATAGAAGTAATTGAACCCTTCTTAGTTGAAGTAATTCTTTCCTGCAATTGACCCATTTCAGTTGCCAAAGTTGGCTGGTAACCAACGGCACTTGGCATACGACCAAGCAAAGCTGAAACTTCTGAACCGGCCTGAGTAAACCGGAAAATGTTGTCGATAAAGAGCAAAACATCTTGACCTTCAACATCTCTAAAGTACTCAGCAAGAGTCAAACCAGTTAACGCAACACGCATTCTGGCACCAGGCGGCTCGTTCATCTGACCAAATACCATGGCAGTTTTACTTAAAACGCCTGAAGCTTTCATTTCGAAGTAAAGGTCGTTACCTTCACGAGTTCTTTCACCAACACCAGTAAATACGGAAATACCACCGTGTTCTTGAGCGATGTTGTGAATCAATTCCTGAATAATAGTGGTCTTACCAACACCGGCACCACCGAACAAACCAACTTTACCACCACGAACGTATGGTTCAAGCAAGTCGATAACCTTGATACCAGTTTCAAGAATTTCACGACTAGTAGTCAAATCTTCATACTTAGGTGCTTCCTTATGGATGCTTTCACGAGGGTGATCCTTTGAGAATTCTGGGCCACCATCAATTGGTTGACCTAAAACGTTGAATACACGACCTAAAGTATCTTCCCCAACAGGAACTGAGATTGGGCCACCAGTATCTTCAACTTTCATACCACGTCGAAGACCATCGGTAGATTCCATGGCAATCGTTCTTAAGACACCATCACCAAGCTCAACTGTAACTTCAAGAACAATACTTTCATTCTCGGATTTAATTACACGCAAGGCATTGTTAATATCAGGCAAATTCTTATCGATTGGGAATTTTACATCGACAACTGGGCCGATTACTTGAACGATTTCACCTTCACTCAAAACATCTACCTCCTTTTCTTTATTACTCTAAGGCATTTGCACCACTGATAATTTCAGTAATTTCAGTAGTAATTTGTGCCTGTCTAGCACGATTTAATTTCGTAGTTAAATTTGAAACTAAATCCTTAGCATTATCAGTTGCACTCTGCATAGCTGTCATTGAACTAGCATGCTCTGCAGTCTTTGCATCCAAAATAGCACCATAAATGGTTGAACGCGCATACTGTGGTAACAACTTCATTAACACTCTATTAGGATCTGGTTCAATATCATATTCTAATTCTTTATGTGCTTCAGCTTCTTTAACACCAATATCTAAATCGACAATTGGTAACATCTTTTCAACACGAAATGCAGATGATAATGAGTTTACATGGTGCGTATAACATACATAAAGTTGATCAAACACACCGTTCAAAAACATCTTGATTGCTGTTGAAACGATTGGCAAAACTTCATCAAAAGTTGGGACATCGGACACACCATTTTTCTCGTAAACAACATTAACGTTGTTCTTCTTGAAAAATTGGGCTCCAACTGAACCTACAGCCAAGACTTTAACTTCATGACCTTGTGCACGTTCATCTTCAAAGATTCCCATCATGTTCTTAATAACATTACTATTATAAGAACCTACCAAACCACGATCACCACTTACTACTAAAAAGCCAGTAGACTTAATATTCTTTCGTGGTTGAATCATATCAGCTGTAATACCTAAACCGAATACATCAGTGTAATCGATCTTGGCAATATTTCTCTTATCAATTGATACGTCTTGATCGCGCAAGCTATCTACCACCTGTGAACTAATCAAGCGAGAAATAGTCTTACGAACATGATCGTTATAAATAGTGTAACCTTTATCACGATCTTCAGTTTGGTTTAACTTTGATGCAGAAACCATTCGCATAGCTTCTGTGATTTTACCAGTTTGCTTAACTGAAGCAATTTTCTTCTTCAACTCAAGTAAAGATGCAGGCATATTCTACCTCCTATTTCTCACTTGGTGCAAAGCTCTCACTAAATTCCTCAATAGCTGCTGACAACTTCTTGTCATCTGGTAATTTACCAGTTTCACGAATTGTCTTGAGCAAGTCAGCATGGCTGCTGTCAAAGTTATCAAACAATTCATTTTGGAAGCGACTAATGTCTTCAACTGGAATAGAATCAAGATAGCCGTGAGTCAAAGCATAAAGAATCAAAACTTGTTTCTCAACTGGAATAGGATCATGAAGTGGTTGCTTCAATACTTCAACAGTTCTTTGACCTCTATTCAACTTAGCTTGAGTGGCTTGATCAAGATCACTACCAAATTGAGCGAAACTTTCAAGTTCACGGAAAGCAGCAAGGTCAGTACGTAAAGTACCAGCAACTTTCTTCATAGCCTTAATCTGGGCGTTACCACCAACACGAGAAACTGAGTTACCAGCATCAATGGCTGGACGAGTACCAGCAAAGAACAAATCACTTTGTAAGAAAATCTGACCATCAGTAATAGAAATTACGTTGGTTGGAATATATGCAGAAATGTCTCCCGCTTCGGTTTGGATAATTGGCAATGCAGTCAAAGATCCACCGCCAAGCTTGTCACTCAACTTAGCACTACGTTCTAGCAAACGTGAGTGTAAGTAGAAGACGTCACCTGGGTAAGCTTCACGACCAGGCGGACGACGGAGAAGCAAGGAAAGTTCACGATAAGCGACGGCTTGTTTTGATAGGTCGTCAAATACGATTAATACATCCTTGCCATTGTACATAAATTCCTCACCCATAGCAGTACCAGCATATGGTGCAATGTAAAGCATTGGTGCTGGTTCACTTGGGCCCGCTTCAACAACAATGGTATAATCCATTGCTCCGAAACGCTTTAAAGTTTCTACTTGAGTTCTAACGGTTGATTCCTTTTGACCAATAGCAACATAAATACAAATTACATCTTGGTTCTTTTGGTTAAGAATTGTATCGATGGCTAAACTAGTCTTACCAGTTTTACGGTCACCAATAATCAATTCACGCTGTCCACGACCAATTGGAACTAAGGCATCGATAGCCTTAATACCAGTTTGAAGTGGTTGATTAACTGATTGACGGTCCATAACCCCTGGAGCCTTTTCTTCAATAGGACGCGTCTTATCAGCCTTAATTTCACCTAAACCGTCAACAGGTTGACCCAATGGGTTAACTACTCTACCGATTAAGGCGTCACCAACAGGAACTGACATAATTCGACCAGTTCTTTGAACACGGTCGCCTTCACGAATATCGTCAAATTTACCTAGGATAATGATACCAACATCACTAGCATCAAGGTTTTGAGCAATACCGTATGAACCGTTATCAAATTTTAACAACTCACCGGCTAATGCATTATTAAGTCCGTGAGCCCGGGCGATACCATCACCAACGTAAGTTACAACACCAACTTCGTTAATGTCGAGCTTGTCGTCGTAATGTTCAAGTTGCTGCTTGATCAAGGAGCTAATTTCTTCCGCTTTAATGCTCAATGGTTTCACCTCTTTTAATTCTCATCAATTATTTGCGCACGGATCTTCTTCAGCTTATTTTTAACTGATCCATCAATCACGCGATCCTTCACTTGAAGAATCACGCCGCCTAAAATACTTGGATCAACTTTATTCTCAAGACGCACAGCATTTAAGTTATATTTCTTAGCGAAACCATCACCTAAACGCTTAAGTTGATCATCATCCAACTTCACTGCTGTAGTTGCAGTACCAGATGCGATCTTGTTTTTATCATCATAAAGTACAACAAATTGATCAATAATATCGACCAAGTATGCAAAACGATCATATTCAAGCAGCAAATTTAAAAAGCCTTGTACTTCTTTTGAAAAATCTTTTTCAATAGCAGTTAAAAAATCTTTTTTATCCTTACTGTTTAAGATAGGATCACTTAAAACGTTGATGACTTGAGGAGTGGCAACTACTGCCTTTTTCAACTCCACCATTTCATCATAAACGCTATCAAGTACTTTATTATCTTGCGCATAGCCGAACAAAGCGGCACCGTAGCGTGCAGCTACTTCTTCTCTACTTAAAGCCATTAATCATCCAACCCCTTAATAAATTGGTCGACTAAATCTTTTTGGTCTTCAGCAGATAAATTCTTAGCAATTACCTTTTCAGCAATAGCTACAGAAATATCAGCAACTTGATCACGTGCAGAATTCAATGCATCTGATTTAGCCTTAGTGGCTTCTTCATTTGCCTTCTTACGAATTGCTGCAGCATCTTCATTCGCACTTGCTACGATTTCTTTGCCAGTTTTTTGCGCATTAGCTTTAGCGTCAGAGAGAATCTGTGTTGCTTCTTGTCTTGAGTTCTTCAAGGCAGCTTCACGCTCGTTAGCAAGCGTTTCAGCCTTTTTTCGATCACTTGCAGCTGAATCCAAGTCATTAATAACTTTTTGCCGCCGCTTTTCCATCATTTCTGATACTGGACCCCAAGCAAAGTGCTTGACCAATAACATCAAGATGGCAAAACAAATTAAATACCAAAGTGCATTACCTAGGTAAATATGATGTGAGGCTGCAAATAATGTTTGAATAGTCATTTACTGCCCTTCTCTCTTTAATATTTAAATCCTTTAGTTTTAAAAATTTTATTAAAGGAAAAGAATCAAGAAGGCAACAACGATAGCCAAAATAGGAACGGCTTCGATCAAACCAACACCGATAAACATTGTTGCTCTTAAGTTACCTGCACTTTCAGGTTGACGAGCCATACCTTCAAGAGTTTTTGAAATAACTTTACCGTTACCCAATGAAGCAGCTAAAGCTGCCAAACCAGCTGCGATGGATGCAGCAAGGTATTTAAAAGCTTCTGACATAAATTTATACCTCCAAAATTTATTCTGTAGTAACTTTCTTACCAATGTAAACCATTGATAAAGTTACGAAAACATATGCCTGGATAGAGCCAATGAAGACAGAGAAACCTTGCCAAATCATGGCTAATGGAGCTGCTAGAATCAATGTAAATGGTCCACCAGCATGTGCTAGATCATTACCAATTAATGTAAGCAAAACTTCACCAGCATAAATGTTCCCATATAAACGTAATGATAAGGTTAAGAAATTGGTAAACTCTTCAATAATGTTAATTGGGAGCATAAAACCAACTGGCTGCGTATAATTCTTTAAATAGCCGCCAACACCAAATCTTTGTACGCCGAATGTGAACGATAGAAGCAAGGTCATCATTGCAAACGACATTGTCGCTACTGGATCAGCAGTTGGTGACTTGATAAAGACCCAATCATCAACTTTGACTTCCATAAACATACCCAATTGGTTCATAAACCAAATGAAAAGAAATAAAACAAGTGCATATAAAGATAGGTGTTTTTGCGCATCTACATCACTAACATTATCTTTGACGATACCGTTAGTAAAATCGAGTAAATATTCAAAAACATTTTGTCTTTTGTTAGGTTTCATTTCAACTTTTCTTGCAAGCCAAAGGCAGATAAGAAAAACTGCTAAAGCCATTAGCGTTGAACCGATGATCCCAGTAAGATCAAAATTCAAGCCCATGAATTTAAAAACAAATGATTTCTCCATTACTTCGTGACCTCCCTTCTCGTGTTGAATTAAACTCGAACACGTAAATCATCTTAACACCAAATATCTTCTTTGTGTAACATGAAAGCGCATTAGAGAAAATATTTTTCAGAAAAAGGAAGTTTACTTAGTACCGAAGAGTCTGTCACCGGCATCTCCCAAACCTGGGAAGATATAACCGTTATCCATTAACTTCTCGTCTTCTGCTGCAGCATAGATATCAACGTCAGGGTTTTCCTTCTGAACAGCCTTGATACCTTCTGGAGCTGCTACTAAAACTGCTAACTTAATTTCTTTAACGCCACGCTTCTTTAATGCAGCAATAGCGTCATTAGCAGATCCACCAGTTGCAAGCATTGGATCAACAACTAAACATTCACGTTCAGCAATATCCTTTGGAGCCTTGAAGAAGTATTCATGTGGTTTCAAAGTCTTTTCATCACGGTACATACCGATAACCGCAATTTTAGCTGATGGAACCATCTCAAGAACACCGTTAAGCATCCCGATACCAGCACGTAAAATTGGCACAATTGTCAATTTCTTACCAGCAATTTCTTTTTGGACAGTTTTACCCATTGGTGTTTCAATTTCAACATCTTCAAGTGGTAAATCTCTCGTAATTTCATAGGTCATTAACCCACCAATTTCGCCAACAATTCTACGAAATTCATTTGAACCTGTGTCCTTACGACGAATGATAGTTAATTTGTGTTGAATCAATGGATGATCCAAAACTACAAACTTTCCCATATATGCCTCCTATAACAAATAATCTGATCATAAATATTTTAATCAAAAACGCAAAGGGTTTAAACCCCTTTGCGTTTATTTTTTATTTATTAAAATGATGTCCACCAGCAGCTTTGTTCAAACGATTCATGTAAGCCAAACTTTCTTCGCCTTCATCAAAACCTTGAACATAAATTGTGGCGATGTCGTCTTTATCGTCAAAATAACGTAATCCGCCAAATAAATTATGATCGGCATCAACTAAGTTCTTACCTAAATTAAACTTGTTTTCATCTGGCAAATCAATTTGATCCAAAACTGAACCCAGTGCGGCAACACCCGTTTTATCATTAAAGTCAATTTGACTAAAGTCAGCGGGATCATCTACTACGATCACTGGTTCACTTGGAGCATAGTGGCGATACTTCATACCTGGAGCCTTCGGCACATCTTTATCTGCAACCTTACCAGTATTAATTAAAACTTTTTCGCCTAAAACTTCACTAAGTTCTTCTGGCGTAATCTCACCTGGACGAAGAACAATTGGAGTTTTGACTGATAAATCAATAATAGTTGATTCAAGACCCACGCGAGTTGGACCACCATCAATAATACCTGCAATCTTACCTTTCAAATCGTGGTAAACATGCTCAGCTGTTGTTGGACTTGGCTTAGTTGAAGTATTAGCAGATGGACCTACGATTGGATAACCCAATTTTGCAATCAAATCATGAGTTAACTGATCGTCAGGACAACGAAATGCAACTGTATCAAGACCACCTGTAACAGCATCTGGAAGCGTACCAGGCTTGACAAACAAAAGCAAAGTCAATGGACCTGGCCAAAAATGCTTGATTAATTTCTTAGCTCTTTCAGGCACTTCCTTGGCATAACGCTCCATCATTTTTTCATCAGAAACCGTAACGATCAATGGATTATCACTAGGGCGACCTTTTGCGGCATAAACGCCCTTGACAGACTTTTCTTTAGTTGCAATAGCGCCTAAACCATAAACTGTTTCAGTAGGAAATGCTACAAGCTCCCCTTCAGCTAATAATTTAACAGCTTCATCAAGTTGATCTTTTTTAAAAATTTTGGTTTCCATAATTTTTATTTTTGCCACCTTCCATGAACCATGCGTGGCTTGCCGGCCATGTCTTTTCTAAATTCAATATCAAAATCAGGCAATTCTTTAGCAAATAATTCTTTTAATTGATCTTCTTCACTGAAACCAAATTCCAAGAAAAATTCACCATGACTATTTAAATGATCACGAACCTGTTTAGCAAATTTTTTATAAAAATCTAAACCGTCACTACCTGCAAAAAGAGCCTCTTTAGGTTCATTCTGCAGGACATTATCATCCATCTCTTTTTTTTCAGTTGTCTTAATATATGGCGGGTTAGAAATAATCTTGTCGAACTTCTCTAATCCAATTAAGACATTCGCTTTGCGCGTTACTACATCCAAGTCATAAGTCAAGAAATTCTCTTCACTAGTTCTTAATGCAGAATCGGTAATATCACTAGCATAAAGGGTCAAATCTTTAATTCCATTTTTCTCTGCCTCTTTAGCAAGAGCAACAGTGATGCATCCCGAACCAGTACCAAGATCAAGCACCTTATCGCCGCTCTTTAACGACTTAAGTGCCCATTCAACTAGTTCTTCGGTTTCAAAACGAGGAATCAAAACTCCTCGCTGCACCATAATCTTATATCCCAAAAACCAGGCGTAACCCAAAATATACTGCGGAGAAACACCCTTAGCTAGCTTTTTAATGTCTTTATTAGCTTGTTTTAACTGGGCATCAGATAAGACCATATCCTGTTTTAACTCAAATTCACTTGGAGTCAAATTAAGACGCTCAGCTAAAACATAGTCAATATCTTCAGGACGAGCATTTTCAGCAGTTTCGCCTGCCTTAATTCTAATTTTCTTTAAAGTTTTAGGCATTTTGATCAGCCAACTCCTCTAATTGCTTAGTTTGGTTATAAAGAATCAATGCATCAATAATTTCGTCAAGTTCACCGTTCATTACTCGATCAAGCTTGTTAATAGTTAAACCAATACGGTGATCAGTTACACGGTTTTGAGGATAGTTGTAGGTTCTAATTCTTTCTGAACGATCCCCTGTACCAACAGCGCTCTTACGCTTGGCATCATATTGAGCTTGATTTTGACTTTCGTAATAATCGTAAACACGTGATTTCAAAATTTGCATAGCTTTTTCACGGTTTTGTTGCTGACTACGTTGATCCTGCATAGCAACTACGATACCCGTTGGTAAGTGAGTCATACGTACGGCACTAGAAGTCTTGTTGATGTGCTGACCACCGGCACCACTTGAACGGTAAACATCGACACGAATATCTTTAGGATCAATATCAATATCAACTTGCTCATATTCTGGCATAACGGCAACAGTAGCAGTTGAGGTATGAACACGACCTTGGGATTCAGTTACTGGGATACGTTGAACACGGTGAGCACCATTTTCATATTTCAATTTTGAATAAACCTTATCCCCAGTGATCATAATGGCAACACGCTTATAACCACCAACTTCTGTTGGTTCTGAATCAATCATTGAAACTTTCCAGTTTTGACGTTCAGCGTATTTTTCATACATTCTGAGCAAATCGCCAGCAAAAAGTGAAGCTTCATCACCACCAGCGGCACCACGAATTTCCATGATGATGTCTTTGTCATCATTAGGATCCTTTGGCAGCATTAAAATTTTAATTTGATCTTCGAGTTCTGGAATTTCTTTTTCAATTTCAGCGTTTTCTTCTTTAGCCATTTCGATCAAATCAGCATCTGTTTCACTGGCAATAATTTCTTTATTGTCAGCAATTTCTTGCTTATCCTTTTTGTATTTCTTGTACTTTTGTACAACTTCACGCAAATCGGCTTCTTCTTTAGAAATTTCCATGTAACGCTTAGTATCATTAATAACTTCAGGGTCTGCCATCATTTCTTGAAGTTCTTCATAATGAGCTACTAAGCCCTCTAATTGAGCCATTACTTTATCCATAAATTAAAAGTCCTCTCTATCTCTGAATACCTGGGTGAAAATAATGATAGCGACAAACTGGATAGTAACTCTCATCGCCACCAATTTGTACCTGCTCACCTTCATATACAGGTTTGCCATTATTAACTCTTAAATTCATTATTGCTTTATGACCACAATAATGACAAATAGTTTTCATCTCTTCTATTTTATCAGCAAAAATCAATAAATTTTCACTGCCTTCAAATAAATGATTCTGAAAATCATTTTTTAAGCCAAACGCCATTACTGGAATATTAAATTCATCTACAATTTTGGCACATTCCAAAACATGATGTCTTTTCAAAAACTGTGCTTCATCAATTAAAACACAAGCCAATTTTCCTTTTCCATCAGCTAGATCATGGCTATTCATCTTTTCGATGTATGTAAATAAATTCATATCTTCAGTAATTGGAATTGCCTTTCGATGTAAGCCAATCCTAGAAGCAACCGTACCAACACCACTACGATTATCAAGTCCGCTCGTCATTAAAGCAATTTTTCGTCCTTGTGCCTCATAATTGTGAGCCACCTTTAAAATTTCTATTGTTTTACCACTACTCATTGCACCATAACGAAAAAATAATTGCGACATTCCGGGCCCTCCCTTTTACTTAAAAAGTATTCGCCTAACATAGTATAGAGGAAAAAATAAATTTGTGTAGCTAAATGAACAGTAAAACCTCGTTTTCATTCCTGCTCTATGCTAAACTAAAACATAGTTTTAAAGTGAGGGATTATAACATGAGTTTTAAATCAGGAATCGCCAAAGTTGCGGGAAAGTCTAGTTACTGGTTTTTACATAACGTTTTAAAAGGTGGTACTAGTTTTCCTGGCAAGTTTGCTATGAAAATTGATCCAAACGTTCTTAATTCTCTAGCCAAAGGCTACGAAACCGTAATCGTTACTGGTACTAATGGGAAAACCATGACTACTGCATTAATAGTTGAAGCCTTAAAGAAAAAATACGGTGATGTTTTAACTAACCCATCAGGTTCAAACATGCAGCAAGGAATTGTAACGGCTTTTTTGGCTCACAAACATAAACATGTTAAGCGAAAGATTGCGGTGCTAGAAGTTGATGAAGCTAACGTAAAAATGGTAACTAAGTTGCTTCATCCTAGCGTATTTGTTTTAACAAATATTTTCCGTGATCAGATGGATCGATACGGTGAGATTTATACGACCTACGACAAAATCGTTGATGGTATCAAATTAGCACCTGATGCGACCATTATTGCTAACGGCGATGCAAGCATCTTTTCATCAGTTGAGCTCCCTAATAAGAAAATTTTCTACGGTTTCAAATTACCTGATGATAAACCAGAAAACGATCTTAAGGCCCCTGTTAATACTGATGGTGTGCTCTGCCCTAAATGTGATCATATTTTGCATTACCATAGCAGAATTTACGCAAACTTAGGTGACTTCTTCTGCCCTAATTGTGGCTACGACCGTCCTGACTTGACTTTTACAGTCAATAACATTCTTGAACAAACGCCTAATAGTTTGAAATTCCAAATGGGCAACAAGGATTACTCTATTAACATCGGTGGTACTTACAACATTTATAATGCTTTGGCTGCTTACTCAGTAGCACGTCATTTTGGCTTAACTGAAGCTGAAGTTGCTCAAGCATTTGCAGAAAACAAGCGTATTTTTGGCCGTCAAGAATTAATTCATTACGGTAATAAAGATATTGATTTAATCTTGGTCAAAAATCCTGTTGGACTTGATGAAGTGTTACACATGCTCAACACCGAAAAGGATGATTATTCTTTAGTTGCACTGCTTAACGCTAACCACGCAGATGGTATTGATACATCATGGATTTGGGATGTTGATTTTGAAGGATTAAATAAAGACAAGATTAAGAAAGTTCTGGTTGGTGGACAACGTTGGCATGACATGGGCTTCAGATTAGAAATTGCTGGCTTTGATCCAGGTACAATGAGCACCAATCCAGATTATGATAGTTTAATCGAAGAAATTAAAAAATTACCAACTAAGAAGGTTTATATTCTTTCTACTTATACTGCTATGCTTGCCCTTAGAAAGAAAATGGCCGAAAAGAAAATTATTAAAGCTGGTATGTAACGATAAAGATTCACGCAAAGTGAATCTTTTTATTTTAGAGAAAAATAAAAAGGTCTAAGCTGAAATAGCTTAAACCTTTTCTTTATTATTGAGATATTGGGGCTCAAATCACATTGTCTCAATGCCTTGGTATATCTGTATTTTTAAACCTAAAAAATAATATTGCTTAGAATATTGATTATTTACCCTCTAACAGACGCACAAGTTTGTTAGCTGTATCCTTTTTCTGGTCGTCTGTAACGTGGGTATAAATATTCATGGTCGTGTTAATATCCGCATGTCCTAAACGTGCTTTAACTTCATTCATTGATGCACCAGCTTCAAATAATAAAGAAGCGTGAGTATGCCTAAAGCCGTGAATCTTAATTCTTCTTAGTTTGTACTTCTTACAAATAGCCACATTCCATTGCCGTGGTTTTGACATTGAAAGATAACCATTATTAATAGTAGAAAAAAGTAAATTATCACTATTTAAGAAGTTATAACCTAATTTAAGCATGGTCTTTTGTTGCATTAATCTATACTCTTTTAAATATTCCATTGTGGCTGCATCCATGTTTAAAGTTCTGAAACTATTTTCAGTTTTAGGCGTGTCTTCATACAATTCATTGTTTAAACCAACGGTAACATCTTTATTAATACTAATAGTATTATCATTGAAATTAATATCCGACCATTTAAGCGCCAATGCCTCACCTTTACGCATTCCTGAATAAGCTAACAGTCTAAAGAAAACAAAATACTTGAAGTTGTATTCTTTTGCATCCCTTAGAAAGATGTTTAATTCATCTTTAGAGTAAAAGTCGGTGAATGGTTTAGGCTTATTTTTAGCTTTAGGTGGGATAACCTTATTCATTGGATTCTTACTAATCAGTTCTAAATTATTGATGCCGTAGTTCAAAACATTATTTGTATAACGTATAAACCGCTTATAAGTCTTAGGTGCATCATTAAACCAAATATTTACGGCTTTCTGACAGTCTAAAACGGTTAATTTATCAATATACTTGCTACCTAATTGCTTTAGAATATGGTCGTCAAAATAGCGCGTAGTAGTAGCATATGTGCTAGTCTTAACAGTTTCACGATAAATTTTAAGCCACATATTATAAAGCTTATTAAAAGTAATATGTCCTTTGCTTTCTGGGATATACTCACCTTTAACTACTTTTAGTTGATAGTTTAAATATGCCTCTTGTGCTTCTTTCTTTGATTTATAGCCTTGTTTTCTAATTTGAATTGAATGTCCTGTTGTTTCATCAACGCCCACATACAAATTAAATCCATAACGTTTTTTACCACTAGGTGTGGTGTATTCCTTAATATCATTGTTCATGTTAATAACCTCTTTTAATTAGTACGTGTGCAGGTAGACTAATCTTAAATGCTTAACATGAATTGAATATGTGAGATCTGTATTTTACCAACGCTGTGGGATGCAAGATTGTTAATTATCAGTCAATTAGAACGAACTAGGCTTTAGAATTGCGATGTCAGCATTAAGAATTGTGGTT